>Ga0153956_1002029_pt1 | contig 15909 bp, 13 predicted proteins | sample TSFL040MetaG_FD_104704 | JGI IMG/M metagenome (GOLD analysis project Ga0153956, IMG submission 104704) | Attine ant fungus gardens microbial communities from Florida, USA - TSFL040 MetaG | ecosystem: Host-associated > Fungi > Mycelium > Unclassified | place: USA: Florida, Wekiwa Springs... | reverse complement strand
TCCGGCCGCCGGGCATCGTGCGCCGCATCGAGCCGATCACCGGTCAGCCGCGCATCAAGGTGCGTATCCGCCCCACCTTTGACTACGGGAAAACCAAACCGCGCGTCAGCATTGGCAGCAATCATCTGCGCTTTATCGGCGATGAACGCATCTTGCGCGTGACCTCGGACCTCGGCCCCACCTTCATCCAGGATGAAGCGGCGTTCCTTCTCGACAAGCCGGTGAACCTGTTCGTCGGAACGGACGAAAGCCTGTCGCAGAATCCGGACAGCCTCGCCAAGAACTTCCTGCACGAAACCACGAACTATTGGCAGGAATGGTCCCGCAAGCTCGCCATCCCATTCGAATGGCAAAAGGCGGTGATCCGCGCGGCGATCACGCTGAAGCTTTGCAGCTATGAAGAAACCGGCGCCATCGTTGCCGCGCTCACCACCTCTATTCCCGAGGCGCCGAACACTGCGCGCAACTGGGACTATCGCTATTGCTGGATGCGCGACGCCTATTTCACCGTGAACGCACTCAATCAGCTTGGCGTGACGCGCACGATGGAGCATTTCGTGCGCTTCCTCGTGAACACGGTGCTGAACGAGAAAGCCTCCGACCTCAACCCGCTCTATGCCATCGTCACCAGCACCGACCTCACCGAAGTCAATGCAACGGCACTTGCCGGCTTTCACGGCATGGGTCCGGTGCGCGTGGGCAATGCTGCCGCAACGCAGAAGCAGACCGATGTCTTCGGCTCCGTCATCCTTTCTGCGGCGCAGCTCTTCTGGGATGAGCGCGTCAATCTCACCGGCGGCCTTGATCTCTACAAGCGCCTGAAGCCCGTGGGCGAAGCGGCCTTGGCCGTCGCGCTGGAACCAGATTCCGGCGTGTGGGAATTTCGCGGCCGCACCCGCATCCACACCTACTCCGTCGCCATGTGCTGGGCGGCGGCGCATCGCATGGGCCTGATCGCCCAGCGCGTCGGCGAAGACAAAGACGCTGCCGACTGGAAAGCAAAATCTGCAAATCTTCGCGACACCATTCTCGAAAAATCGATCACGAAGGACGGCTGGATTTCCGGCGCTTTCGGAGAGGAGATGGTGGACGCTTCATCGCTTCTGCTACCGCAGCTTGGCTTGATCGACGCCAAGGATGAACGCTTCCTGCGCACACTCGCCATGGTCGAGAAGCGCCTTCTGCGCAACGGCTTCCTGCTGCGCTACGACGAACCGGATGATTTCGGCCTGCCCGAAACCTCCTTCATCATCTGCACCTTCTGGTACATCGACTCGCTGGCGGCGGTTGGCCGCGTCGACGAAGCGCGCGCTCTCTATGAAAATCTCCTGTCGCGCCGCAACCCTGCGGGCCTTTTGTCGGAAGACCTGCATCCGCAAACCGGCGAATTGTGGGGCAATTTCCCCCAGGCCTATTCGCTCGTCGGCCTCATCCTGTCCGCTTACCGGCTCAGCCGCACTTGGGAACAGGGGCTATGGCACGCCTCGTAATCGTCTCCAACCGCGTGCCGTTGCCGGGGCAAAGCCAGCGCGCCGGAGGGCTGGCGATTGTCCTGCAGGACGTCATGGACCATGTGGGACTGTGGTTCGGCTGGAGCGGTAACACCACTCCCGATGGTGGCGAGATGCAAACGATCACGCACCACGATGTAGAATACGCGACGATCGATCTTTCGGAAGACGATTACCAGAAATTCTATATCGGCTACGCAAACAGCTCGCTGTGGCCGCTGCTGCACTTCCGTCTCGGCCTGATGGAATTTCGCCGCGAAGATCTCGAGGGCTACCGTTCGGTCAACAAGCTCTACGCGGACACGCTGCTGAAACTGCTGAAGCCCGACGATCTGATCTGGGTGCACGATTATCATCTCATCCCATTCGGCGGCATGCTACGCCGCATGGGCGTGCGCAGCCGCATCGGTTTCTATCTTCACATTCCGTTTGTCCCGCACAGCGTGTTCAGCGCGTTGCCGCAAGGCGATCTGCTGCTGCGCGACCTTTGCGAATACGACGTGGTGGGATTCCAGACCGAAGAACATCGCAACGATTTTCTGGACACGGTGCGCCAATCGCTCGGCCATGACATTTCCGAAGATGGCGTCATCCAGGTTCCCGGACGTCCGGTGCAAACCATCGTTGCGCCCGTCGGGATCGACGGTCTCGCGTTCAACCGCCAGGCCGTTCGTGCCGCGAGCAGCAAAAACAACAAGCGTCTCACGGATAGCCTCAACAACCGCCATCTTATGATCGGCGTAGACCGGCTCGATTATTCCAAAGGCCTTCCCAATCGCTTCGAGGCGTTCAACCGCCTGCTCACGCGCTTTCCCGAACACAGCCAGCATGTGAGCTATCTGCAGGTGGCCGTGCCGTCGCGCGAAGAAGTCAGCGAATATGCTTCGCTGCGCCCCGTGCTGAACCGCATGGCGGGCGATATCAACGGCCGCCACGGCACGTTCGACTGGGTGCCTCTGCGCTATATGAGCCAGGGCGTCTCGCGCGGAACGCTGGCGGGCTTCCATCGCGTCTCGCGTGTTGGGCTCGTCACGCCGCTGCGCGACGGCATGAATCTCGTCGCCCACGAATATGTCGCTGCGCAGAACGCCGAAGATCCCGGCGTTCTCATCCTGTCGCGTTTCGCCGGCGCTTCCAGCTATTTTCAGGACGCGCTGATCGTCAATCCGAACGATCCGGATGAAATCGCCGAAGCGATGCATACCGCGCTGGTGATGCCGCTGGCGGAACGCCGGCTGCGCCACATGCGTTTGTTCGAGAATGTGCTGCGCCTCACGGCGACGTCCTATTGCCAGACGTTCCTGAATGCGCTTTCCGCAAAACATGGGGGGAATGAAAGGTGATGGATGACCCTCTTCTCCCTTGGTAAGGCTGCAGGCTACGTCCCCGACTGGCTGATCGGCATCGTTCTTCTTTTCATCACCGCGGCCCTTGCGCTCGCCATCTTCCAGCTTCTGCGCAGTGCGTTTCGGCGCTTTCTGGAAGCACGTCATCCGCTCCTGCATGCGCTTATGGAGCGGGCGGAATCGCTGCTGCGGTTCGCGGTCGTTCTTTTTGCGGTAACGCTTGTCGTTCCCACCTTGCCCTTTGGCCCCAACACCTCGCAGACGCTCCATCGCGTCCTCATCGCGTCCTTCGTGATCCTGCTGGGCTGGATCGCCATCGAAGCCAGCAATCTCGCGGCGGACCGTTACATGCGCCGTTTCCGCCTCGATACCGACGACAACCTCCTCGCCCGCAAAGCCGTGACGCAGATGCGCGTGCTCAAGCGCACCGCCAGCGTCGTGATTGGTTTTCTCACGCTGGGCTTTGCGCTCATGACATTCGATGCCGTGCGCGAATATGGCGTCAGCATCTTCGCCTCCGCCGGCGTGGCGGGCATCGCGCTCGGCCTTGCCGCCAAGCCGCTGCTCGGCAATCTCATCGCCGGCGTGCAGATCGCCATCACCCAATCCATCCGCATCGACGACGCGGTCATCATCAACGGCGAATTCGGCCGCGTCGAGGAATTCACCTCGACCTATGTCGTCGTGAAGCTCTGGGACTGGCGGCGGATGATCGTGCCGTTGGGCTATTTCCTGGAGAACCCGTTCCAGAACTGGACACGCACGTCCTCCTCCATACTGGGAAGCGTCTTCTTCCATCTCGATTACAGCGCGCCAGTCGCCATCATCCGCGCCAAGCTGGAGGAATTCGCGAAGGAATCGAGCAACTGGAATGGCGACGTCGTGAATCTCCAGGTCACGGACACCAACGACCGCACCATCCAGATCCGCGCCCTTCTCAGCGCGCGCAACGCTTCGCTATCCTCCAACCTGCAATCGGAAATCCGTGAGAAGATGCTCGCCTTCCTGCAGGAAGAGCACCCCTATGCCCTTCCGCGCGTCCGCGCCGATGTGGGCATGGATGCGCTCGCGGCGGCACAGGACCATAAGAGTTCAGGCGCGCGTCCCACCAAACGCCACTAACGCGGAAAGCGTGCATCTTTCGCGAGCGCGGCATTGTCTTCGCCGTAAGCGGGCAATCGCAGATCGGGCTTGGCCGGTTCGTCGCGGAATTTGATCGCCGGGCCGATGTGGCTGTTGCCCGTGCCATCTTTCAGCAACATGCCGCGTGCTTGCGTGTGTGGGTCGTCAAAGCCGTCTTTCAACGTCCGCACCGGCGCCCAGCAGATGTCGAGCGGCGACAAGAACGCTTCCCACTCTGCACGACCTTTGGATTTGAACGTCTCCGCAAAATAAGAAATCAGCGGTGCCTGCGACGGGCCCGGCTCGCCTTTCGCAAGCTCGATGAAATCCGGATGGCCCAGCGCCTTCAAAAGATTCTCGCAGAACTTCGCTTCCGATCCGGCGAGGACGATGTATTGCCCGTCTTTCGTTTCATAGATTCGGTTCATCGCCTGGCCGCCATAGTTGCGCATCGCATGCGGCACCGGCGCGCGATGCTCCGCGAACACCGTGCCGGTGATGTTGGGCGTCCACGCCAGCAGGCTGTCATACATGGCGATGTCGATATAATCGCCCTTCCCCGTCTTCTCCCGCCGCAGCAGCGCCATGAGGATCGCGGAGAGCGCCGTCAATGACGACGCGAGATCGGCCGCGACAAGATTGGGCATGTTGGGCTTGTCATCCGATAGCCCGCGCGACAGATCCAGCGTTCCCGCCAGCGCCTGCACGCCCAGATCGTGCGAAGGCTTGTCGCGCAACGGACCTTGCTGGCCGAATGCGCTGATCGAACAATAAACGACGCGCGGATTGGCGGCGGCGACGGTTTCGTAATCGATCCCAAGACGTTTCACGACACCGGGCCGGAACGCCTCGACGATCACATCCGCCTCCGCCGCCAGCGCCAGGAATTTCGCCTTGTCCTCCGCATTCTTCAGATCGAGCGAGAGGCTGTGCTTGCCGCGCGCGATGTTGCGGAACCACACGGACGTGCCGTCCGGCATGCGCGCGCCCATCGCACGCACCGGCTCGCCTATGCCGTTCTTCGGTTCGACCATGATCACGCTAGCGCCGTGATCGGCCATCGTCATGGTCAGATGCGGGCCGGGCAGGAATTGCGAAAGGTCCAGAACCTTGATGCCTTCGAGTTTCACGCCGTTCTCCGCGCCAGTTGCTCAATGTCGTGTCCGCCTCCTAGCATAGCGCCAACACGCCATTCCAAGGAATCACATGGAAGCTCCCATCCTGTTCGCTTGCGCCAATGACGTAGCGACAATCACCTTGAACCGTCCGGACAAACGTAACGCGCTCAATGAAGCGATGTGGGCGGGCCTCGCAGAGGCGGTGCGCCGCGCCGATGCGCTGCCGGAAGCCAAGATCATCGTGATCCGCGGCGCGGGCGGCCATTTCGCGGCGGGCGCGGACATCTCCGAATTCGCGACGGTCTATGCCTCGCGCGAACGCGGTGCGGAATATTCGCGCACGGTCGCCGGCAGCGTGAGCGCCGTTTCCGGTGCTGCCAAGCCGGTCATCGCCATGATCGAAGGCTCCTGCGTCGGTGGCGGCATGGCCATCGCGCTGGCTTGCGATCTGCGCCTCGCCTCGGCAACGGCGAAATGCGGTATCACGCCCGCGAAGCTCGGCATCGTCTATGCGTTCGGCGACACCAAGCGGCTTGTCGATGCGGTGGGGCCATCGAAAGCCAAGGACATCATCTTCACCGGCCGCATCATGGACGCCGCCGAAGCCCACGCCATCGGGCTGGTGGACGAAGTTCACGCGCCCAACACCTTGGAGAACGCCGTCGCCGCGAAATGCGCAGCTATCGCGGGCAATTCGCAATGGTCGGTACGCGGCACGAAGGAGATGGTGCGCCTCATCATGTCCGGCGCCGCCAGCGAGACGCGTGAAACCACTGGCAAATTCCTGGACGCCGTCGAACAGGCGGACTTCAAAGAAGGCCGCGCCGCTTTCATGGAAAAGCGCGCGCCGAAATTCCCCTATCGCTGAGACCCACCGATGATGCTGAAACTCTATCACTGCAAAGGCGCACGTTCGCTGCGCCCGCTCTGGACGCTGGAGGAGATGGGCATTCCTTACGAGCTCGAGACGATGCGCTTTCCGCCGCGCGCATTTCGCGAAGGCTATCTCGACATCAACCCGCTCGGCACCGTACCCGCGTTCACCGACGGCGATCTGACCATGACGGAGTCTGCCGGCATCTGCCAATATCTCGTCGATCGCTACGGCCCAACCGATCTCGGCGTCACGCCCGCGGAAAAAGATTATGGCACCTATCTGAACTGGTTGCATCGCAGCGATGCCACGCTGACCTTCCCGCAGACGATCGTGCTGCGTTACACGCAGTTGGAACCAGAAGAGCGCCGCCTCAAACAGGCCGCTGACGACTACACACAATGGTTCTTTGCGCGCCTGCGGAGCGTCGAGCAGGCAACGGCGGATCGCGAATATCTTTGCGCCGGCCGTTTTACGATTGCCGACATAGCCGTCGGCTTCGCGCTCTATCTTGCGGAGACGCTAAGCCTACGCCCCGGTTTCAAGCCGAACACCGAAGCCTATTACAGCCGCCTTTGCGCCCGCCCCGCCTTCCAGCGCGCCGTTACACTTTGACAAGATTTTCGGCTGCTGCGTCGTAAGCGCACAACTTGCGGCGCGCGGAATCGTCACCCATGATCGCGCAAACATTGGGGGACAGATGCGACAGTTCTCGGCGATCACGCTGGCATTTCTTCTTTCCACATCCGCGCTGACCGCAGCACCCGCGACACACAGCAGCAAGACCATCGCAGCGCTTCTGCCGGTTCATGCCGACCGGCAACATGGTCAGATCCTGTTCACTCTCCCCAAGCCTGGCGCCGATGGTGTTTCCGCGCGCTTCCTCTACACCACATCGCTGCGCACAGGCCTCGGCGCCGCGCCGACATTCCTCGATCGCGGCCGCGTCGGCTCCACGCAGATCATCGCTTTCCGCCGCATCGGCAAGAAGATCGCCATCCAGTTCGAGAATCCGCGCTTCCGCGCCAACGGCGCCGATCCCACCGATCCGCGCGGCAGCGGCGATTTCGCGGTCTCCACCGTCTGGATGGGCGACATCGCATCGTCGCTCCCCAATGGCGGCTTCACGGTGGACATTTCAAGCTTCCTCGCGACGCAGGATCTCGGCATAGCCGCCGCGCTCAATCAAAGCGGCGATACGTTCGGAACCGGCGGCGGCGCGCAGGGCGCGGGCAAAGGATTCAAGCTCGACGACAAGCTGAGCGCGGCGGTGCCGGACTCGGTGAAGGTCTTCCCCGAGAACGTCGAAATCGACGCCATCCAGACCTACACCTCCGATGAGCCCGGCGACGAGGTGGAAAACATCGCGCCCGATCCGCATCAGGTCAGCTTCACGATCCATTCCAGCTTCGTGAAATTGCCGGCGCCCGGCTTCGTGCCGCGCGCCTTCGATCCGCGTATCGGCGGCTTCTCCACACAGGTGGTGGATTTCGCCGCGCCGCTTGGCAGCGATGTGGTGCGCGATTACGCCAACCGCTTCCGTCTGGAGAAGATCAATCCCGGTTCCGCGCCTTCGCGCGTGAAGAAGCCCATCGTCTATTACATCGACAACCGTGCGCCGCAACCCATCCGCGATGCGCTCATCGAAGGCGTAAGCTGGTGGAAGAAGGCGTTCGAAGCCGCCGGCTACATCGATGCCTTCGAGGTCAAGACATTGCCGCCGGATGTCGATCCCATGGACGTCCGCTACAACATCGTGAACTGGGACGATCGCGCCACGCGCGGCTGGTCTTATGGACAGGAAATCGTCGATCCGCGCACCGGCGAGATCATCAAAGGGATGGTCGTGCTCGGCTCGTTGCGCGCGCGGCAAGACATCGAAATCTTCAAGGGTTTGGTCGGCGCGGACAAGGTCGGCACCGGCGGGCCGAACGATCCCGTGCAGGCGGCGCTTGCACGCCTTCGTCAGCTCGGCGCGCATGAAGTCGGCCACACGATCGGCTTCGCGCACAATTTCGCCGCCAGCACGCAGGACCGCGCTTCGGTGATGGACTATCCCGCGCCGCGCATCGGTCTTGTCGATGGCAAGCCCGATCTTTCCGATGCTTATGGGGTCGGCGTTGGCAAATGGGACATGGCAACCGTCGATTGGCTTTACGGCGCGCAGGATCAGGCAGCGGCCGACGCCAAGGCGCGCGCCGATGTGGCCGCGGGTCTGCGTTATGTGGAAGACGAGAATGCCCGCTCGCCGGATACCGCGCAGCGCTGGGCATCGCTCTGGGATGACGGCGCCGATCCGACGGCGGAGTTGAATCGCATCATGACCGTGCGCAGTGCCGCCATCGCGAATTTTGGTCTGGCGGCGCTCTCTCCCAACGAGCCGATGGCCAATCTGCGCCGCCGCTTCGTTCCGATCTGGCTTTTGCATCGCTATGAAGTGGTCGCCGCGGCGAAAGCCATCGGCGGCGGCGAGTTCACCTATGCAATGAATGGCGACGGCGTTGAACGCTCACTACCCGTTCCCGCCGATGCGCAGCGCGCGGCCTTGTCGGCGCTGCTGGCAACCTTGTCGCCGGATACCCTGCGCGTTCCCGCGAGATTGGTGCCGCTGCTGTCCGCGCCGCGCAACGGCAGCGACAACCGGCAGTTCGATATCGAAGTCTTCGCGACGGAGCATGGACCGTTGTTCGATCCGCTTGTCGCCGCCGACGTCGCGACAGAGATCACGTTGAAGTCCCTGCTCTCGTCGGCGCGGCTGGCGCGCGTTTCCGCGCAACATGCGGTCGATCCGAACATGCTGAGCGTCGACGAGGTTCTGGACAAGCTGTGGTCCACAGTGCGTCCAGCAAACAACGATGCGCTTTCACACCGGATCGCCTATCGCACCATCGCCACCATGGCTGCCGTTGCGCAGGACAAGGCCACGACGCCGGAAGTCGCGGCGCAGGTCGATGAAAAGCTGCACGATATCGGCGAGCAACTCTCAGGCGGCGATGCCTGGGCGTCGAGCCTGTCGCGCAAGCTTGGCGATCCGCGCGAGCGCGCCAAACTGGCCAAGGACCTGCCGCGCAGTGTGCCCATCCCGCCCGCCGATCCAATCGGCGGCGGCGAAGGCGACTGGATGGATTTGCCGTAAGATTGTGATGGTCGGAGCGGCGGGATTTGAACCCACGACCCCTTGTCCCCCAGACAAGTGCGCTAACCAGGCTGCGCCACGCTCCGATACCAATAAGGCGAACCACCGTTCGCCGGGGCCGCGATATATAGAGGCCGCGTCCGGGCACGGCAACGCAAGCCCGCGGCTTTTTTCCGGCTCCCGGCCCCGATTTCCGCGGCAAATTGGGTGAAAATTATAGTCCTACCTTCGAAGAATAATTGCTTGACGACCGTTACGGTCGCGATGTACAAAACTTCCAACTCTCGAATTGCGTCCGGACGATAACCGTCGCTGAAAAGCGGCGGTTTTTCTGTGTTTGGGCCATGGAAAATTTGGCACGCGGAGGCGCGGAGCCGCGGAGAAGAAAAAACGGAAAAGGTAGGGGGGTGGGGGCGGTACCCCCATCAATTTGCAATTCAACTACCAGCAGTCGAAATCGCGCGCGAACAGACACTACATCTGGTCGGCAAAAACAAACGACGCGCGAAGCATGTTCGCGCGTCGTTTCCGAATTTCTCGATTTTCAAAAAATTCAACGGCCGGCAGCGGCGCGAAGCTTTGCTTTCATCTGCAGCAATTCGGCCAGCAGGATCTCGAGCTTGGTGCGCTGTTCTTCGCTGAGCACAGGGCGATCGATGCCCGGTGCCATTTGCGGTTCGGCATGCGCGCGCGCCAGATCGGCCATCATCGCGCGGGCGTGCATCGCTTCGTCCTGCCAGACTTCGGCGACGTCTTCCGCAGGCTTGCGCTCCGCAGGGCCGGTGAACACAACATCGCCGCGACCGATCTCCGCCACATGGCGGAGGCCGCGTTCGCGCAGAACCTTCTGCACGCCCTTGATGGTGAAGCCTTCAGCGTAGAGCAGCGAACGAATGCCGCGCAGAAGATCGACATCTTCGGGGCGATAATACCGGCGCCCACCGGCGCGCTTCACCGGCTTCACTTGCGTGAAGCGCGTTTCCCAGAAACGTAAGACGTGTTGCGGCACATCGAGATCGAAGGCCACTTCGCTGATCGTGCGGAAGGCTTCGGCAGATTTCATGCTCGTCGCAGGCAGGCCCGCGGGAACGGCACTCATTCTTCAGCCTCGAATACAGGCGTTTGCCCGTTGATGATCGCCTTCAGAACATGGCTGGGGCGAAAGACAAGAACGCGGCGGGGCGCGATCGGCACTTCATCGCCGGTCTTGGGATTGCGGCCCATGCGCTGCGATTTCTGGCGCACGGCAAAAGTTCCAAACGAGGAAAGTTTTACGGTTTCACCTTTGGCGAGCGCGACGCAGACTTCCTCGAGCATATCCTCGACCATCTGCGCGGACTCGTTACGCGACAATCCGACGGCCTGGAACACGGCCTCGGTCAGATCTGCACGGGTGAGCGTATTGGTCGTCATGACGTTCCCGACTCTGTCATTGCGTGGTCACACGCTAGGCGGAGCCGGATTTGCCGTCAACGTCAAAGGGATAGGAGAGTTCCTTCAGGTTCCGTCCTACCAGCGGACGAGCCCTGCCCCCCAAGTCAGGCCGCCGCCCATGGCCTCCATGAGGACCAGATCGCCCCGCTTGATCCGGCCATCGGCCACGGCGACGGCCAGGGCCAGGGGGACGGAGGCGGCAGAGGTGTTGCCGTGCTCGGCGATGGTGGAAATGAAGCGCTCGCCCCGCAGGTGCAGGCGGCGGGCCGTGCCGTCCAGAATGCGCTGGTTGGCCTGATGGGGCACGAACCAGTCGATATCGGCGACGTTCACCCCAGCCTCGGAAGCCGAAGCGGTGATCGAATCGGCGATGTTGATAACCGCGTGCTTGAACACTTCCTTGCCCTGCATCCGCAGATGGCCCGTGGTGCCCGTCGTGGACGGTCCGCCGTCGACATAGAGAAGATCGTGAAGCCGGCCGTCGGAATAAAGCTTGGTGTTCAGAACGCCACGATCGGCGGGCGTGCCCTCGCCTTCGCTGGCGCGCAAAACGATCGCGCCGGCGCCGTCGCCGAACAACACGCAGGTCGTGCGGTCGGTCCAGTCCATCAGGCGGGACATCGTTTCCGCGCCGATCAGCAGAACCGTCTTCGCTTGCCCGCAACGGATGAAATTGTCCGCGACCGAAAGACCGTAAATGAAACCGGAGCAGACCGCTTGAACATCGAATGCCGCGCCGCGCGTCATGCCCAGCCGCGCCTGGATCTTGGTGGCGACCGAGGGAAAGGTTTCGTCCGGCGTCGTCGTCGCAACAACGATCAGATCAATCTCGTCAACGCCGATCTGCGCATTGGCGAGCGCAGCCTGCGCCGCATGGAACGCGAGGTCGGACGTCGTTTCGCCCTTCGCGGCGATATGGCGGCGCTCGATGCCGGTACGCGCGCGAATCCATTCGTCGCTGGTATCGACCATCCTGGCGAGTTCGGAATTGGTGAGAATGCCGGCCGGGAGAAACGCACCGCAGCCGATGATCTGGGAACGGACTACGCTCACGAGGCTCCAACTCCGGACGCGGCCGCAGGCGCCGGCAACGTCAGGCGGGCGCGATCGGCCACGATCTTCGCAATGACGTCGGCTTTCACCATGTCGATGGCCATATCCACGGCACTGGCAAAACCTAACGCGTCGGTGCCGCCATGGCTTTTCACAACAACGCCATTGAGGCCCAGAAAGACGCCGCCATTTGACGCGCGCGGATCGAGCTTGCGGCGCAACGCGTTCAGCGCCCCGGATGCGAACACCGCGCCGATCTTGCCCAGCAAGGATCGCGTGAGCGAACTGCGCAGGAATCCGATGACAAGCTTGGCTGCGCCTTCCGCTGTCTTGAGCGCGACATTGCCGGTGAACCCGTCGGTCACGACGACATCCACCGTGCCGCCGGAAATATCGTCGCCTTCGACGAAGCCCTGGAATTCGATGGGCAGGCCCGCAGTACGCAGAATCTGCGCGGCGCCGCGAACGGATTCATTGCCCTTCTGGTCTTCTTCTCCGACGTTGAGAATGCCGAGCGTCGGCTTGTCGAGGCCCAGTACGGCACGGGCAAACGCCTGGCCCATCACGGCGAAATCGACGAGCTGTTCGGCGTCGGCAGAGATGTTGGCGCCAACATCGAGCACCACGCTTTGTCCGCGCATGGTCGGCCACAATGCCGCGATGGCGGGCCGGTCGATGCTGTCGAGAGGACGAAGCTGGAGCAACGCCATCGCCATGAGCGCGCCGGTGTTGCCGGCGGAAATCGCGACGTCTGCTTCTTTCTTGGAAACGGATTCGATGGCGCGCCACATGGAGGTGTTGCGGCCGCGGCGAACGATCTGGCTCGGCTTGTCTTCCATCTTCACGCGCTCGGGCGCATGGCGGACTTCCACGCGGTCGGCGAGCTTCTTGCGTTTCGCCAGAAGAGGATTCAGTTCGGCTTCATCGCCGTGCAGCAGAAACTTCACGGTCGGATGGCGGACAATCGCGCGCGCGACAGCCGCAACGACAACGCCGGGCCCGGCATCGCCGCCCATTGCATCGATAGAAACCGTGAGAGTAGGAGCCGCCATTACGTTGTCACCGCGTGGGACATTTGCCGTCGCAGGCAATCTTCACGCGCAACTGGTCAGCTCTTGGCCTGCACGACCTCGCGCTCGCGGTAGTGACCGCACGAACCGCAAACGTGATGGGGACGGCGCTGCTCGCCGCAATTCGGGCATTCGTTGTGGCTGGTCGCCCCCAGCTTGTGGTGCGAACGGCGCATGTTGCGGCGCGACGGCGATGTTTTTCTCTTTGGGACCGCCATGGCGGACAAGCTCCTTGCAAAAACCGATATGCCGAATCGGAACATGGGGCACGCCCTTGGCGCGCCTGCCAATTTTGACCGGGTCGGCAAAATGAGCGGCGGAGTAAAGGGGAAAGCCGCCGCGGATTCAAGGGAGAATATACCCTTTATTTGGTGGTTTTCACCCCTCGCCCTTCAACCGCTTGAGCACGGCGAAGGGGCTTTCTGGCTGGGCATCCGGCCCCTCCGGGGCGCTGAAACTCTCGTCGGGGGCCCGGGGATAGGGGTCCAGAGCCAGCGATAGCTCCTCCAGCAGGGGACCGGCCAGATCGTAGCGGGAGCTTTCGATCTCTTCCGGCGCGTCATCATCCGCCGCCGCGAGGGGGAGTTCCTCGTCCGGCGCGGGTGCATGGCGGCTGCGATACGCCACATGAAGCTCGCGCGAAAACTGCTCCTCGATCCGCGTCCGCAGAGGGTCCAGTGTCACGACCGAAGCTTGCGTGAGATTGCACGTCAGAACCGCGTCGTAGCGATAACGGTTCATTGCCAGCTTCTTCAGCGTAACGACGCCAAGGAATTTCTCGACGCTTTGGACCTCAAGCCACGCCGCGATCCGCGCGCGCTGCTCCGGCGTGGCGTCGATAGCGATTTCCGCGCCCGCCGCCGAAAGGTCGGAAAGATCGTAAATGCGTTCGAGTGGTGAAGACGTGGTCATCGCAATCAACGCGTTACAGGTGAAACCGTGCCGAAATCCGGAGCGCCCGAAGAAAGGTCGCTGTCGCTCAGCCGTTTGCGCGCGGCCTCGGCATAGCGCGCTATGGTGCCGGCTTCGGCGTCGCGCCCGGCTTCGCCGCGATAGATGTTTCGCAGGATGGTATCCTTCAACGCAGCTTCGTCGGCCGCCGCGCCATAAGCCGACAGGCGGCCATAGAATGCGTCTGCCATCTTCTTGACCCGATGACCGATGCCGATATCGCCCACACCCAGATCACGCAGGCTTTCGTCGAAACTCACGAACAAGGAATCGATCAGGCCTTGTGAAACATCTGTCATTCCGAGTTCCCGCAACCGTTCGAGAACCAGCCAAGCGTGAAGAATGACAAGATCGAACCGGCCATCGATCGTGTCCGGAACGCCGAGTTTGGTGAAGAACACGGGCTCCCGTGCTTGCGCGCCAATGGCGGCCGAAAGCTCGACACCCCGCGATTTGCGGCTGCGCGATTTCAGGAGTGCTTTCAGCATAAACCGTCTCCGCAAGCTCCGGCTTGAAACCGGAGGCGTCCAAGGTTAGCACATCGCCCCGGGGTACCGCGGATTGCAAGGATGTCGCGCATGAGAATTCCCGTTTTGGCCGCGGCCGCTGTGGCGCTGATGGCATGCACGCCGGTCATCAGCCAACGCGGCTATCTGCCCGACCCTGCGGCTGAGGCTTCCCTGCGCACGGGCAGCGACACCAAAACCTCGGTCCAGAAGCGGTTGGGCGATCCGTCAACGTCCGCCACCTTCGGCGATGACGCCTGGTACTACATCTCCAGCACCGAACGGCAAGTCGCGTTTTTCGATCCTTCGACCACCAGTCGCAAAATCCTTGCTATCCATTTCGACAAGGACGGCAAGGTAACGGAGATCCGGCATTTCGGGTTGAAGGACGGTCATGTCGTGGCGTTCGAAACACGTACCACGCCGGCCAAAGGCCGTGAGCTGACCTTCCTGCAGCAATTGTTCAGCGCCACGCCCGGCATACCGCTCGGCGGCATGACGCCCGGCCAAAATGGCGGCGGCGGCGGTCCCTGATCGAACGATCACCAAGCGAAAAAAAACGCGCGAGTTGCCTCGCGCGTTTTTCATTTCAGGAGTGGTGTTGGCTTAGAACATCTTCGCCAGCGTCGCCAGAAGAAGCAGCGCCACAATGTTGGTGATCTTGATCATCGGGTTCACGGCCGGACCGGCGGTGTCCTTGTAAGGATCGCCGACGGTGTCACCGGTCACCGCCGCCTTGTGAGCGTCGGAACCTTTGCCACCGAAATGGCCGTCTTCGATGTACTTCTTGGCGTTGTCCCACGCGCCGCCGCCCGAGGTCATCGAGATGGCGACGAACAGGCCCGTGACGATCACGCCGAGAAGCATGGCGCCGAGCGCGTTGAACGCTTCGCCCTTGCCCGCAACCCAGTTGACGAGGAAGAACAGAACGATCGGCGAGAGCACCGGTAGCATGGACGGGATGATCATTTCCCGGATCGCAGCCTTGGTGAGCAAGTCAACCGCGCGCGCATAGTTCGGCTTCTGCGTGCCTTGCATGATGCCGGGCATTTCGCGGAACTGCTTGCGCACTTCTTCCACGACCGCACCAGCCGCGCGGCCCACCGCCGTCATCGCCCAACCACCGAAGAGGTAAGGCAGAAGACCACCGATGAAGAGACCGACGACCACCCACGGATTGGCGAGCGAGAAGGTCGGGATCTGAATGCCGGCGAAGTAGTGATACACGTCCGAATGCGCGATGAAGTACTGCAGGTCGGAGGTGTAAGCCGCGAACAGCACGAGCGCACCGAGACCGGCAGACCCGATCGCGTAGCCCTTCGTGACGGCCTTCGTGGTGTTGCCCACCGCATCGAGTGCGTCGGTCGTCTTGCGAACGTCGCCTTCGAGACCGGACATTTCGGCAATGCCGCCCGCGTTGTCGGTCACCGGACCGAACGCATCGAGCGCCACAACCATGCCGGCCAGCGAGAGCATCGTCGAAACCGCGATCGCGATTCCGAAGAGGCCGGCAAGCCAGTTGGCGACAACAATACCGACGCAGATCACGAGCGCCGGAAGCGCCGTCGATTCCATCGATACCGCGAGGCCCTGGATCACGTTGGTGCCGTGACCGGTCACCGACGACTGCGCAATCACCTTCACCGGGCGGAAGTTGGTGCCCGTGTAATATTCGGTGATCCACACGATCGCGCCGGTAACAGCGAGACCGACGATGCCGCAGAAGAACAGCGTCTGGCCCGTCACAAGATGGCCCGGCGCCTGCGCGATCACGGTGTTGAGGCCGAC
>Ga0153956_1002028_pt1 | contig 15928 bp, 9 predicted proteins | sample TSFL040MetaG_FD_104704 | JGI IMG/M metagenome (GOLD analysis project Ga0153956, IMG submission 104704) | Attine ant fungus gardens microbial communities from Florida, USA - TSFL040 MetaG | ecosystem: Host-associated > Fungi > Mycelium > Unclassified | place: USA: Florida, Wekiwa Springs... | reverse complement strand
GGGCCAACAGGTCGCGGTGAAACTGGCGGATATGGTTCTCCGTCAGGGGGATCGCGTCATGGGCGCTGAAGATTGTTTCCATCACCTCGGCATAACCGGCGACCTCTTGCTCATCGCGCGTGGTGAATGAGCCGATCTGGATGTTGGCCAGCAGCGTCTCGACCTCTCGGTCGCTGAGCCGTGCGCCTTCAATGCGGGTGGAGGAGCCGATGCTTTCGATGGTGGCGACGCGGCGCAGACTGGACAGCCGCTCCGGCGCGATCCGGCCAATCGCCCGCCATGCCCCCTTGAACTCGTCAATCTCGGCGATGAGCGACAGGATTTCCGGGGTGATGCGGAGCGTGGCGGTGTTGAGCGTCATGTCATTAGAATATCCGATTGCATCCGATTATTCCAGACGTAAATCGCCGATCATATATCCATATTCATCCAATTTCCGAGGGGGAGCCATAGCGTGTTATGGCGAATTGCACCGTGCATCAAGTCATTGAAAGAGCTTGGAAACTGAGAAAATCGCACTGTGCACCAATTCTCCACACGGTGCGAAATTGTTATCTAACCCATTGAAAAACAACCATCCGACCGCCGCGCACTGTGCGCCTTTTTATCTTGCCATCAGCCTCCCTACGCTCGGCGACCCCGAAATCGCCGCCGATTCCCGCTTGCCAAAAAGAGCTATTTTGTCCCAAATGATGCAGGGGGATTTCACGGGAATCGACCATGAAAACCATGTCTGCGCGCGAAGCGAAGAACGGCTTCGGCTTGATGATCGACACCGCGCGTGCAGAGCCTGTGCGGATCGAAAAGCATGGGCGCGGCGTGGTGGTGGTCGTCTCGGTAGAAGAATATGAACGGCTTTCCGCGCAATCTGGACGCACGGATAAGGGGAAAACGAGGGCTAGACTAAGGGGGCGTTGAAAGGTGGCCAGTGAAGGGCTAGCGCACAACACGATAAACTTACTTCTCAAGGATACTAATCGGTCGCCCGCAGGTGGTCATACCGTGCACATCGAATACGCATTCGATGTGCACGGCCGCGCGATCCTCGCGCCATTCGGCTGCCAAGGCCGTGTGAAATGACTGTGCCCCTCTCACCTTCGGCTAGCATTGGGCAGCTCGAAAACAGCTTCGAGGCGGCGAGGGGAGACTATGAACAGTTAAGACGGATCGCGGACGCACTTCAGCACCACGATGCCCCAGGCGCGCAGCGTTTACGTATTAAAGTCGTTGCGGAAATGTTTCGGCTGAAGCGCGAAACAAGAGCGACCTCCCCGTCTCCATCTCCGCCACCCGCACCCACGCCGCTCGCTGCATTACTGAGTCAGTTCAGCCTCGATGCGCCTGATGGGCGACCGCTGCATCGCTACAGATTGGGGGCGGAAGGCTACGAGCAATTGACGGCGTTGTTGCGGCAGCGCGCTGCACGGCTCTCGAATGGAAATATGAGCGACGCGGCTTTGCTGGTGCTTTGGGCCTCGGCCTGGTTCCGCCGTGAATACGGCGGGGGCATCCGCAAATATCGCGAACTCGGTGCGGCCATCGGTGCAACGCTTGAGGAACGTGAATGGCCCCCGCTGATTGAGCATGGTCTGAAATGGTGGAAGCGGCCGGTGGTCAAGCGCGCCAGCGGTCGACATTGGCTACTGACGATCGCCGTGGAGGGCGGCTTCCCTGTGCGTGTGTTGCAGGCGGGCGAAGGGTGGTTGTCGCGGTATCTGAACGAAGTCGTCGGTCGGCTGCTTGGCATAACCGACGATCCGTCGCCGGACGACGCCTTCGCCATGGCGGATGCCGCAAAGCAGGAATTGCGCGACACTTACCGCCAGGAAGCCTTCATCGCATTGGCGGCGGATTTGGCGCTGGCGATTGTGAAATTGCGGCGCGTCGCCGAAACGGCCGCGCCGAGCCTAGCTCCATCGACCGTACTCGATCAGGTTCGCCCCGGCTGGCGAGATGAATTGCCGATTGCGGCCGATACGGATGCGGCTCGCGCGCTGGTGGATGGGATGCTCGCCGCCAAAAAGATCGCGCGCGGCTTGAGCGGCGGCGCGGGCTGCGTACGCGTGTTGCGACGAGGCACCAAAGGATGGAGTGCGGGGCTTAGGCTGTCGCTCGGAGGAGAACTCAAGGCGAACGCCCTCGCTGAATTGGCGGTGCGGGGGACACGGCTGGGCGTCCATCCCTACGGTGTTCTGGCACGGGCTCTGGGTGAGGAATTGGCCTTTCTCGATCCGCCTGGCGAGGACGGCGATAGCTGGCGGCTGCGTCCGCTTACCCGCAGGACCGAGTTGGACGATGTGCCGTTGGAAGCACGCATCGAGGTGCTGATCCAGTCGCCCAGTGGCGCCGCGCACGCGATGCCGTGGCCCGGCGGCGGTCCTGAACGCAGCGATGTCCTTACATTCGAGATCGATGCTGAAGACGCGGGCGGCCCAACGACTCTGGTTCTTGCCGCGCAGGGATCGGCAAGCCTATGCGCCGAACGAGTCGTTGTCACTGCGCCGGCTGATTGGTCCGTTCGGTGGGAAGATGAAGCCGTTGAGGGGGCGCCTGCTAGCATTGGCGCGACGGAAGATGGGCGCGGATTGTGGCTCGCCGATAGATCCGTATTGGTGGAGAGCACGGACGGTGGCCTGCTTTATTGCATCCAGACAGGTGTCGAAGAAGAACTGCGTGATCGAATAGAACTTAACGGCCAGTCGCCGCGGGGCTTCGACAGTGCGGACGATCTCTCCCTGTTCGCTGGGCCGCCTACCGTCACTTGTTATCGCGGGCGGACTTCGACGAAACCAGCGGACAACGAACTGCTCTGGCGTCGGGCGCGAGGCGATCCGTGGCAAGAACTAGCGCGTTCCCGGCTCCCGGTCGGGGCAATCGACGTCATGTGGCGCGACGCGCGAACGAGATTTGTTCGTGACCGCGTGCGCGCGGCCATTGTGCCGCAATCCGCGCATGTCGTGCGCGAGCGTGATGGTGAAGGTTGGCGCTATAGCTTTCAGGGATTCGGCGAATTGGCGATCTCACCGGAGCCTACCACGGGACTGAATGTCGAGCAGCACCCCGATAACGCTTTCACGCTCTCGTTCCGCAGCAATCCGCGACGCCGCGTCGCCTTCGTTTTGCGGATCCCAAATAGTTCACGCACGATCCGCATCACCCTGACTTTCCCGCTGCGCGATGGAATCGCACATTGGAATGGCAAGATCGTGCCGCCAGGGTTGGAGATCACACCGGCGGAACTGGCCGAGCTTGTCGCCTTCGGTGAGGGCAAGCTCATGCTATGCTGCGAGTTCAAGAACACTGGGGGAGGCTATCCCGCACACTATACGCTTGGTGAACGCGAGCTGGGTTTACGACCGCTGGCGGATCGGGTTCGTAGCGATCTTGCTTCTGCCGGAATCGACGCTTGGGTCGCGCTCAGCATCGGCGATGGCGCTCCGCCTTGGCGTATCAAGCTGTTTGATCGCGAAGTCCGTTGCGCGGACGGCGCGGTGTCGGTCGTGAAACCTGGGTTAGAAGAGGAGCCGATGATCTTGGCTGGGCGATCAGTTGCGATGCCCTGCGAAGAACGCCGTTTGGCCGCCATCAATCTTGAAGACGTGCTGAACCGGCGCTCAATAGCGCTTCCCGAGAGCATGACTGGCGCTTGGTGGGTGTATTTGCGCAGCGACCGCGCCGTGCGATCGAGGCCGTCGATTGTTCCTTGCGTCGGTGAGACAGTACCCATCGGCGATGGTTTGGCAGCGACGGTCGTGATCGCCGCTCCATCGGCTCGGCAGGCCGCAATCGTTGAGCGCCTGAACGCGATCGCGGCTGACACGGACGGTGCAGCGGAAGATGTTGGATGGCTGAACAAGCTGATCGGTTCGTTGGACGGTTTGCCAGCATCCACATTTGACGTTCTGGCGGCGCTCTCCGACACGCCGGTCATTCTTGCGCGTCTTCTGCTGTCCGCCGATGACGCTGCCCAAGGAGGCATTTGGCGGCTCGAAACGGAGTTGCCCTTTCTATGGGCGGCACTGCCGCTCACGGCATGGAGCGCAGCCGCCAACGCGCTTGGACGTAGCGTGATGAGCCCACTCCTGGCAGCAGGTTGGGAGTTGGCTCGGGCGGCCCCGGTGGGAAAGCAGGTCATCGATAACGCCGCCACCCGCACCGGTAATCTCGATCCGGTGATTGGCACTATGCTCGCGGCGGCTGGCCTCCTCCCAAAACCTTCGTCGATCCCCTCCATCCGCGATGCCGCCCAAGACTATGTGCGCCGCACGTTCGATCGCGGTGACATGGCGATCGGCCTGCCAAAGCAAACGAGCGTGTTCCGCACGCCGGAACTCGACCCGCATCTGCCCGGCTGGTTCAAGACCACATTCGATTTAATGCACATGGAAGCGCTCGACGCCCCCATTGCCACCGCCGTCGCAGCGAAAACCGACATGAAGTTAACGCGCGCACAGCTCCGGCGCTGCAAGGAGGCGATGGTGGCCGATCCGGTCTATTTCGCGGAAGGCATCACGGCGGCGCTGCTGGGCACAGAACAATAGGGGGACCGGGTTTGCGCACGTTAACGCCCTTTCAGGCGGTGGAAGAAATCCGCCAACGGTCGGTCGAGGCGATCCTTGGCCTGAGTGGCCTCAACCACCCCGCGCTTGCCGCCGAGGTTCGCCGGAAATTCGGTGGTCGGGACATCGCTTCCGGAGCCTTGCTCCAGGAGCCAATTCTAGAAGCCGCATTTCCTTTCGTCGAGGCCGAACCGACACTGGCTTCGCTTGCTGGTACCGTGTTGCACCCCAAGGTCGTCGATGCGCTCGATCAACCGGGCGATCCTCGAATTGGAAGGGATTGGCATCCTTACAAGCACCAGCTTGAGGCTTGGCAGTACCTGACCGCTCCCAGTCCTCAATCGATCCTCGTCACCAGCGGCACCGGCTCGGGCAAGACCGAATGTTTCATGGTCCCTTTGCTCGACGATCTGGCGAGAGAGGCGGAGGCCCAGCGTGAACCGCTCAGCGGTGTGCGCGCAATCGCGCTCTATCCGCTCAATGCGCTGATCGCCAGCCAGCAGGATCGCCTTGGCAAATGGACCAAGCCGTTCGGGGGCAAGATACGCTACGCCCTCTATAACGGTGAAATGCTCGAAGACGACACGGACGCCCGCGAGCGCACCGTCCCGGAGCAAGTCCTTTGCCGCCGCACCCTACGGAGTAACCCGCCGCCCATTCTAGTCACCAATGTGACGATGCTCGAATATCTGACGGTGCGTCGCAAGGATCGGCCGATCCTGGACGCCTCACGGGGCAAGCTGCGCTGGATCATCCTCGACGAGGCGCACAGCTACACCGGCTCCAATGCTGCGGAAATCGCGTTGCTTCTGCGGCGGGCGCTGCTGGCCTTCGATGTCACGCCGGATCAGGTTCGGTTTGTCGCAACGTCGGCGACAATCGGTGAGGGCGCGGATGTCACGGAGGAGTTGCGGCGCTTTCTGCGCGATGTGTCTGGTGCGCCGGAGGAGCATGTACATGTCGTGGTCGGCCATCGTCGCACACCGAACCTGCCGCCGCCCGATTTGGATAAAAGGCTCGGCGGCATCGACCTGTCCGAACTCGATGCCAGCGCGGCCTTCGATCGGCTTGCGTGCAATCCGGTGGTGCAGAACCAGGTGGCCGAACTCACGCGCGGCGCGCGTGCATGGTCCACAGTCGCCAGAGAGCTGAGTGAAACGGGCGTGGCCCCTGAAACGCTAGCCCTGGCGCTGGCCCATGCCGAAAAGGGTGGCGAGCGGCTGTTGCCTTTGCGTGTCCATGCGTTTCATCGGGCGATTCCGGGACTGTGGACTTGCCTCAATCCCGACTGTGCCGATCGGGCCGATGGCTGGCCTTTTGGCTGTCTATTGCCGGAAGCGGTCGGCAAATGCCCGGCTTGCGGCGGCAAGGTGATACCTGTCGTCTCCTGCCGGAGTTGCGGTGAACCCTTCCTCGATGCAGTTGAGGAGAGCCGTATTCTGCGTTCACGCGATGAAGATGAGCGCGAAGACGATTATGCGCGGGATTCGGAGGAGGAAAGCGCATCCTCCTCCGACGAGGAGACCGTGCCGTCTGCTGCTCCGGGGATCGAGCGCCTTATCGCCGTGCGCCCCTTACCCCATGCTCGTCCGCTCCACGTCGATCCGCATAACGGCGCCATTGCCGATCAGCCAAGCGAAGGCTTCGTTGCGTTATCGTGCCATGACCGTGAGGAGCCTGAAGTCTGTCCCGCCTGCCAGACGTTAGCCACGGAAAAGCAACCGCGCATTTTGTGGCCTTTTCGATTCGGCGCGCCCGCCATCCTGAGCAATGCGAGTCCGGTGCTGCTCGAAAGCACCGAACCCTCGACGCCTGATCCGAACGCCAAGCATTCTGCCCCCGCCGAAGGGCGGCAATTGCTGTCCTTCACCGACAGCCGTCAGGGAACGGCGCGGTTCTCCGCGAAGCTGCAAAACGCTGCCGAGCGAAATCATGTGCGCGCGTTGATCTATTTCGCGGCGCAGGACTCCTTGCGTGAAGATCCGGAGAATGTAGCCAAACTAGCTGAACTGGACGCCGTTATCGCAGTCTTGCAAGCGCAAGGAGCGGCGCTGCCGCCGTTTCTGGAGCAACAACGAAAGGATTTGGCCAAGGCCAGCGCCGGCCTGCCATGGGAAACCATGCGGAGTCGCCTGATCGAGCGCGATGAAGTCAGCCACTGGATGCGGCGGGTCTGGACGAAACGCGACCCGGAGCGTTTTGGCGATCCGGCGAAAGGTCCGGAGCGCTTTGCTGACCTGATGCTGCTCCGGGAACTCGCCCGCCGCACTCGGCGAGCCAATTCGCTTGAGACCATGGGGCTGGCGAGCCTGCGCTATCAGGCTATTGAGAAGCTGCCCGAAGCGAAGACGCCGGACGCGCTGCGCTCCAGAGAAAAGACCATCCAGGACTGGCGCGATTTCCTCTACTTGGCCCTGACCATCGCTGTGCGAGACTTCTTTGCGATCCGGATCGACGGACGTGACGCACATTGGTTGCAGCCGGGCATACCACCGAAGCGGCTAATTGGCCCCAATGAAGCAATTACCTCCAAAACAGAGCTTCGGTGGCCACAGATAAGGCCGAACTATGTTGCGCAGCGTGGCACGCTTCCTCGTCTGTTGGAGGTTGCACTCGGGTTGAACGCAGAGGAGCGTAGTGATCGCGAGATCATCAACGACCTTCTTGAAAGGGCATGGCTGGACCTCAGGCCGCTGTTAATGACCACCGGCGGCGGTCATGATTTACGATTCGACCTGAGCAATGTCTTGATCGCGCCAGTGGAGAAGGCATGGCGTTGCCCGGTCACGCGGCGCGTGCTCGACACGGCCTTCTGTGGCTATTCGCCGTACGGTCTGCGAACCGGATTGACGCGCGGAACAGGCGCACGCGCGGAGCCCATCGAGATGCCGCGCCATCCCGCCCCTTTCCTGACCGAGCCGAATGATGAGGCGCGGGTGAGGGAGTGGCTGGCGGATGATACCCGCGTGGGCCAGTTGCGGTCGGCAGGATTGTGGACCAACCTCCACGACCGGATTGCGCTCGGATCGCCCTATGCGCGATCGGCGGAACATTCGGCCCAACAGCCTTCGCGGCGGCTGCGCAATTACGAGGCCGAGTTTCGCCGTGGCGAGATCAACATTCTGAACTGCTCGACGACCATGGAGATGGGTGTCGATATTGGCAGCGTTTCGACGGTGATGATGACGAATGTGCCGCCGTCAATCGCCAACTACCGGCAGCGCGTTGGCCGCGCCGGGCGCCGACGCCAGGCCACGGCTCTGGCTTTCACCTATTGCAAGGATACCCCGATCGAATGGGAAGCTTTCCGTACGCCGGTCCGCTTCCTCAGCCGCGCTGTCGCTGCGCCGCGCGTTTCGTTGGACTCAGGTCCGCTCGTTCAACGGCATGTCAACGCCTTGCTGCTGGCGGCGTTCGTCCGGGAACAGAATGGCGACACGACTACGACCAAAGCGGGCGCATTTTACGGTTTCCCGGCGGACCTGCGAACGGAACGTCTGCCTAATCCGCCATCAGTGGGGTTCCGCGCTTGGCTCGCCAAGCCAAGCACACACGAAGCGATGGCCAAAGCCATCGGAGAGCTGGTGCGCGGCTCAGTGCTCGAAAATGACACGGGTTTGTTCGATGGTGTCGTCACCGCTGTCGAAACGGCTGAAGCCGAGTTCCGCGCTGAATGGGATGGCCTGCAATCGCAGGCGGCAGGGCTGGATCGTGATGCGGCAAAGAAGGCCATCGGGTTTCAGCTCCAGCGACTGTGCGGCGAATTCCTGCTGTCTGACCTATCCAATCGCGGCGTGCTTCCGGGGCATGGCTTCCCCACCGCTGTTGTCCAGTTTATTCACAAGGACGAACCGGACAGCGACGAAGGCAATGCGGAGGAAGGTAGCCCGTTCCGGCGTCGTTTCTTCGCCAGCCGGAACTTGGATCAAGCGATGCGCGACTATGCGCCCGGCGCCGATGTGGTGATCGACGGGCTGGTGTATCGATCGGCCGGGGTCACGCTCAACTGGAAGCGGCCTGCGGGGGACTCGGACTCCCGTGACATCCAAAGCTTGGGCTTTGTCTGGCATTGCCAAGCATGTGGCGCTGCCGGCACGCGTCACGGTCGGGCCGAGGAATGCACGGAATGCGGAGCAACCGGCGAAACGCTCTGGCAACATGAATATTTACGGCCCGCTGGCTTTGCGGCGGAACGGGAACCTGCACACGCCGAAGCGGACATCGTCTCCTATGTGCCGCCTGAGCCTCCCATTGTCGCCGCGAGGGGGGCAAGCTGGCATCCGCTACGGGTTCCTGAACTTGGGCGGTCCCGTACGAGCGCGAACGGTTTGGTATTTTACGCCAGCGCGGGCAGCGAACAGGGCGGCTATACAGTATGCCTTCACTGCGGACGCGCGCAGGCGGAAGACGTGCCCGGAAGCCCGTCTTTCTCGGAGCATAGGCCGCTCCGCTACACAAAAGCCGACGATGACGGGAAATGCCCCGGCGCGACGAAGCCATTCGCGATCAAGCAAAACCTTCTACTCGGCCACGAGGTCCGTACCGATGTGTTCGAGTTGCAGCTCAACGGGCTCGATCTGCCAGGCGCCGCATGGGCGTTCGGGTCGGCATTGCGCACGGCGCTCACGCGCGAACTCGGCGTCGAACTGAACGAGGTTGGGCTCTGGGTCGAGCCTCGACAAACAGCAATCGGCGGTCGAAGCCACACCCTATTCTTGTTCGACCACGCGGCAGGCGGGGCCGGCTTTTCCGCGAGAGCAAGGGATTTGTTCGCGAAGCTGCTAAACCCCGTCCGCGACTTGCTCGATTGCAAGGTGGAGGGTTGCGTCAAGGGCTGTTCTGCTTGCGTCCTGACATCCGATCTGCACGACCAGCAGCGGACTATCGACCGGCAGGCCGGGCTTTCTTTCGTCGATGGCCAACTACATCTGCTGGCCGCACCAGATTCCGCCGATCAGTTCATCCCTGGTGCCAGCTTTAGTGATGATCTCGCGGACGAATTGGCGGCGGGCGGCGGGACCCCCATGGTCTGGAGTGAGTCTTCCGATCTGGCCGAATTGCGCGACGGCAACTTTCTCCGCCTGGCGGCTGTTCTCCAGCGTTCCGGGCGCCCGCTCACACTCGTTCTGGCACAGGCGACCCTATCCACAATGGACGACGCCAGCAGGCTAGCGTTGCGGGATCTGATGGTCCGGTATGATATTTCCTTGCGCCAAGGGGATGCGCCACGCTTCCAGAACGGTGCTGTCGCCGTCGCCGCTATTGTGAACGACCGGGCTGGCGAGATTTGGGCGACCCGTGACGGCAAGGCCGGTATTCTGGGTTCCAGGTGGGGTGTTGCTGCTGAGTTGCCGATCCTGCGCGCGCGTTGGGACGCCAAGGTCGATAGTGATGCATTGCCTGCCAACATCCTGGAGCCGCGCGCCGACGCTGCGTTCGTAAGCTTCACGAAGGCATGTGACGGTTCGCTTTCGAGTTTTGGCGCGCATTTGCTCGAACTTGTGAAACCCCTTCTACAGCGCGTGGGCGGCTGGCGACCGGGCCACCTCGTCAGGATTGAATATTTCGACCGCTATCTGAAATGCCCGCTCAGCGTTCGTTTGGCTTGCGAGTGCGCTGCGGCGCTTGCCAAGGCCATTGGAAGTGCGGCGCAAACGCAAACGCTGCTGGTGAGTGAGCCTTGGCGCTCTGACCCTCGCTATGATGAAAAGCGGCCTTGGCAGGTGAGCCACGACTGGCGATCCGACGACGACCGCGTCGAAGTGACGGAAGTCGTCGCTGGCAAGCTGGGCTTGAAGGGATCGCTGATCCTCAAGAGAGACCGGCACGCGCGGGAAATGGTTCTGACCTTCGATGACTCGACGTCAGTGACGCTGGTTTTCGATCAGGGATTTGGCTGTTGGTCGGGCCCGAAGGGCATCCCGCTTCGCTTCAACTTCGACGCGGACCCTCAGGATCAGGCTACGAAGCTGATTGCGCTCAACGCGATGGTCCACGGGCCTGATGATCCCTCCTACATCGTTGTGCATCGATAACCCGGAACGTCGTGTGTCATAGGGCTATGGCGAAAACGTAGTTCTCATCATCGCCCGTCGCTGCGCGCCATTTCAGTACAGAAAACTGACCTATTTCACCCGACGAAGCCTGAGCCCGATCGCCGTCGTCGGCGTTGTTCCTGCTGCCGATCTCAAGCAGGCAAAGAAGACGGCCAATAAGGCCGGACATGCCAGGTTGACGAACCGTCCCGATCCGGATGCCCCAAGGTACATCGACGGTCAGTGCACGATGAGGCGAACCATCAGATAGGCGAGACAGCCCATGGCCAGAAGCGACAGTGTGGCGCCGGCGATGACGCGGCCGCCGCTTGCGGCGACGGCGCGCAGGTCGACCGACAGCCCGAGGGCCGCCATGGAAACGACGGTCAGCGCATTGGCAAGCAGCGCTATCGGCGCTTGCAGGCTCTCCGGGATCAGGCTGAAGGAGCGCAAGCCCATGGCGAGCAGAAAGCCGACGATGAACCAGGGCAGCAGCTTGCCGATACCGGGCCAGGCGGTGGCGCAGCGCCGGGTCACGAGCGCGATGCCGAAGATGGTGGGGCCGAGCATGAGGACGCGGATCAGCTTGGTCAGCGTGCCGACACCGACACTGAGCACGGAAACCGGCGCGGTCGCCGCAATCACCTGGGGTACGGCATAGACCGTCAGGCCGGCAAAGACGCCATACTGCCGGAAGTCGAAGCCGAAGAGGCCGCAAAGCACCGGCATCAGCAAAACAGCGACCACACCGAGCACGGCTGTGAAAGCGATGGTGGAGCCGATCTCGTTGCCGTTGGCGTCGATCACCGGTGCGACCGCGGCGATCGCCGAATTGCCGCAGATGGAATTGCCGCAGGCGAGCAACAGCGACACTTTCCAGCCAAGGCCGAGCAATCGTCCAATCGTGAAGCTGATAGCGATGCCGGCCGCGACTACGCCGGCGACGCCCAGCACGAAGAGCGGACCCGCGCCGGCCACAGCCTCGGCACTGATCGAAGCGCCGAGGAGGACGACCGCCACCTCCAGCAGATATTTGCCGCTCCAGGCGACGCCGGTGGCGTATTGCTCGGACGGACGGCCGAAATGACGCCAGAGCGCACCCAGGATGATCGCCAGTACCAGCGCTTCCAGCCAGGCGTGGCCGAACAACAGCACTTCGAGCCGCTCGGTCAGCTCGGCAACGAGCGTCACGGCGATGCTGAGACCGAGGCCGGGTAGAAATGGAAATCTAGTTCGAAGCGATATACCGGAAAGAACGAGCTGTGGCATGGGCTTCGGTGTGAGCCCGACCTATGGTGCTGGTCCATTTGAAACAATTTCATTTTCCGTTCGATTCTGTAGAATGATTGCATGACGCTCGAACAGTTGCGCATTTTCGTGGCCGTGGCGGAACGTGAGCACCTCACCCGCGGTGCCGCGGCGGTGCATCTCTCCCCTTCCGCCGCGAGCACGGCGATCAGGCAGTTGGAACAGCGTTACGGGACGCCGCTCTTCAATCGCGTCGGTCGACAGATCGAATTGACGGAAAGCGGCGAGCGCTTCCTGCCTGAGGCGCGACGCGCGCTTGCCGCGGCGGCGGCGGCCGAGCTCGCACTGTCGGAGGTCGGCCAGCAGCCGTCAGGTTCGCTCAGGCTGCAGGCGAGCCAGACCGTTGCGGCCTATTGGCTGCCGCCTGTACTGATGCGCTTCCATGCAGGACATCTGGCCGTCGAGCTGACGCTCACGATCGGCAATACCGAGACAGTGTCGCAGGCGATCCTGGACGGCGCCGCCGATCTTGGCTTCATCGAAGGGGAGATCGACGAACCGGCGCTCGCCATGCGCCTTGTGGCGACGGATCGGTTGCTCGTGCTGACGGCTCCCGATCATCCATGGGCAACAACGCCACCGGACTATGCCGCTCTGGCACGTGGGCCATGGATACTGCGCGAACGTGGGTCGGGCACGCGCTCGGCATTCGAAGCTTCGCTCTCAGCAGACGGCATCGATCCATCGACCCTCGAAGTGGCGCTGACCCTTCCGTCGAACGAAGCGATCCTCACGGCCGTGGCGAGCGGCGGCTATGCCGGCGTGCTCTCCGAGCGCGTCGCCGCGGCGGCGCTGGCGGCGGGGCAATTGAGGCGTATCGACTTCGACCTCCGTCCGCGCCCTTTCCGCATGCTGTGGCACAAGGAGCGCTACCGCACCCGCGCCGCGCAGGCCTTCGAGGCGCTGCTCCCCCGGCACATCCGATAGTGCTTCGCCTGCGCCTGCTCGGACTAGCTCAAGTTCGAGGCGTAGTGCATTTTCTCGGTCAAGCACCGTGATACGCGATACTCGACCGGCCGCTTGTTGATGTCGTACGCCGTCCGAGCGATCTCGAGCAGCGGCGTGCCGCTCGGACAGCCGAGCACCCGGGCATCCTCGGCATCTGCCAACACGGCCTTGAGCTTTTCTGCAGCGGCGGTGATCGTAATTCCCCAGCGCTCGGAATAAAGCCGGTAAACGTTGTTCGGAATCTCCTTGAGTTCTTCGAATCCGCTGAACCGGTCGGAGGGCAGGGACAACACCTCGCGCAGCATCGGCTCGCCGCCATGCAGGCGGCTGCGCGAAAGCCGCCAGACCTTCGCACCCGCAGCCAGATCCAGCGCGGCACGTTCCGTGGCGGTGGCGGTAGCCAGCGTCCAGCTTTCGACCGTCATGCCCTCGATCATGGTGGCCGCCATCTGCCGGGCCGACGTGAACCAGCTCCTGCCGCTCAAGTACAAATGGGCGTGGGAGAAATACCTCAACGGCTGCAACAACCACTGGATGCCGACCGAAGTCTCGATGCAGGCCGACATCGCACTGTGGAAGAGCAAGGACGGCCTCACCGATGACGAGCGCCACACGCTGAAGCGCAACCTCGGCTTCTTCGCTGCGTCCGAGAGTCTCGTCGCCAACAACATCGTGCTGGCGATCTACTGGCACCTCACGAACCCGGAATGCCGCCAGTACCTACTGCGGCAAGCCTTCGAGGAGGCGGTGCACACTCACACCTTCCAGTACATCGTGGGAGTCGCTCGGCCTTGATGAGGGCGAGCTGTTCAACATGTATCGCGAAGTACCGTCGATCACCGACAAGGCGGCTTGGGCGCTCAACTTCACCCAGCACCTCGACGATCTGGATTTCACGACCGGCACGCCAGATACCGATCGCGCCTTCGTCCGGGACCTGATCGCCTTCTACGTGATCTTCGAAGGAATGTGGTTCTACACCGGCTTCGCGCAGATCCTGTCGCTGGGTCGGCGCAACAAGATGGTCGGCATCGCCGAGCAGTACCAGTACATCCTGCGCGACGAGAGCATCCACCTCAATTTCGGCATCGACGTCATCAACCAGATCAAGGCCGAAAACCCGCATGTCTGGACGACCGAATTCCAGGTCGAAGTGCGCGGCATGATCCAGAAGGCCGCCGAACTTGAGGCGGCCTATGGCCGCGACACGATGCCGAAAGGCTTCCTTGGGCTCAACGCGGCGCTCTGCGAGCAGTACATGCATTTCATCGCCAACCGACGCTGCGCTCAGCTCGGCCTCGCCGCGGTGTTCGGCGAGACGGAAAATCCGTTCCCATGGATGAGCGAGGCGATGGATTTGAAGAAGGAAAAGAACTTCTTCGAGACCCGCGTGATCGAATACCAGAACGGCGGAGCGCTGAGCTGGGATTGAGCGCAGGCCTCGGGCGGTGGCCGTGAAACTAGGACGGCCGCCGCTCCACGAACGCCTGCAATCGCGCGATCTGCTGGTCGGCGGGCCTGACCACGCAGGTCGTGCAATAGTCTGTCGCCGGCATGAGGTACATCCGGCAACACCCGCCCCGCAGGCGAAACCAACGCCGCCGCTTGCCCTCGACATCGATCTGCACGAACCGCCACTGCGGATTGTGGAGCGGCGGTTCAGCCAGGACAGACAGCGCCTCACGCTGCGCGCTGCTCTTCTCCAGTCGCCCGGCCATGGTCGAGAAATCCTTCCGCCATGCCGTCGGTCACCAGTCGCCAAAGTGCGTTCTTCGACAGCCTCGTCCGGTCGTGCAGGGCGTCAACCAGAGGCCGGTGCACATCGACAATCGAGCCGCTCATGCCGGCCTGACTGTTGCTGGCCACGGACCCTGTCTCCTTCAGGCAATAGCGAAAGCGGATGTCGCGGCTGCGACCCTCGCCTGTGGCGGTCATGTCCGCTGCTACGTCGTTCGCGGTAAAGAACGGTAGTGCCGCACCGCTGAGATACAGAGCGCCGAGGATTTGGCCGAAGCGCCACACGAAGATGCTGAACAGGTAAGCGGCTGCTGTTCTTGCATCCATGCCGGGCGCGAGCGTCGGCGTGTCGGACAGCCAGCGGTCGAGCATATCGCCGTGCGGCCGCGCGATGTCGGCAATTGTCGGGAGCGCGCCGGCATGGTCTTCGACCAGGCCAAATTCGGGGTGCTGCGCCGACAGCCGGCGGATGGCCTCGGCAAGGGGCAATCCATCCTGGCCGGGCGTGGTCACGAGTTTTTCCGCCGCAGCATCATGACGAAGAAGGCGCCGCCGACAAGGCCGGTGATCACGCCGATCGGCATGTCCTGCGGCGCGATAACGGTGCGCGCGACCATGTCTGCGACGATCAGGAAGATGGCGCCGAGCAGCGCCGAGACCGGCAGCAGACGCCGATAGTCGCCGCCAACGATCATGCGGGTAAAATGCGGGATCATCAGCCCGACGAACGAGATGACACCCGAGAACGCCACCACCGCGCCCGTGAGTAGGGCGCAGACGATGAACATCACCATGCGGAAGCGCTGGGCGGGAATGCCGAGCGTCGTGGCGCTCTCGTCGCCCAGCGTCATGGCGTTGAGATTGCGCGCGTTGAGCAGCAGGATCACGCCGCAGATCAGCAGCGCGCCGAGCGGGTAGGGTAGCTGGCTCCATTGCGCTAGGCCGAGGCCGCCGAGCATCCAGAAAATGACTGACTGAGCCGCGCGCGGGTCGCCGAGAAAAATGGCGAGGCTGGAGAGCGAGGTGATGATGAAGGAGACGGCGACACCGGCGAGCACCAGACGCGAAGCATCGGTCGACCGCGTGGCCTGCGCTATGCCGACCACCACGATGGTCGCGATGAGGGCGCCGCCGAAGGCGAAGATCGGCACCGTGGCGAGGCCGAGGAACATGCCGAAATGCAGCAGCACCAGAATGGCGCCGCACGCGGCTCCCGACGAGATGCCGAGCAGATGCGGATCGCTCAGCGGGTTGCGGGTCACCGACTGCAGCGTCGCGCCGATCAGCGACAGACCGGCCCCCACAATGGCGCCGAGGATGACGCGCGGGAAACGCACCTCC
>Ga0153956_1002027_pt1 | contig 15931 bp, 16 predicted proteins | sample TSFL040MetaG_FD_104704 | JGI IMG/M metagenome (GOLD analysis project Ga0153956, IMG submission 104704) | Attine ant fungus gardens microbial communities from Florida, USA - TSFL040 MetaG | ecosystem: Host-associated > Fungi > Mycelium > Unclassified | place: USA: Florida, Wekiwa Springs... | reverse complement strand
CCTCCGCCCGCAGGCGCCGCATCCCGCTCCGCTCAAAGACGCCTCATGAAGCGCCCCTCACGAACAGGACGACGGGGATATTGTCCTGTTGAGGATTTTTGTCAAGAACGAAATAAGAACATTCCTGAAAAATATTCTCGCGCCGGCCGTCATGTCCCCTCGCTTCGCGGGGGGAGGGAAAAGATCGCCGCGTTACTTCGTCAATTCCAGCACCCGGCTCAACGCCGTCGGAAATCCCTTCAGCGACACCTTGAGCGTCAAAGGTTGCGCGGGGCTCAGGGCCGTCGCGCCGATATTCAGCGCGGTGCCGGCCTTCAGCTTCGTCACCTGGGCCGCATCCAGCCCCATCGGCACGAGACAACCTTGCGGAACACAGGTGGAGAAGCCGAGCGCACCGATCGCCGTTTCATCGACCTTGAGCGTGACGCCCTTCGTCAACGCAAGACCGAACGGCATCACCAGTGTCCCTTCGAGCTTGCCGCCGGCGGCATTGCGAAACTCGACAGTCAGAATGGTCTGGTTGTTCTGCGTATTGGTCTGCACCTGCCGCAGCGCGCAGGTGGTCGTCGTATCCTGGGACTGACAGGCGACCACCCAATCCTGGAAGGTCTCGACCAGCGAGCCCGCGCCGCCCGGCAACGGCGCGGCCGCAGCGGACGATGCCATGAAGACCGCACCGGCAAACAACACTGCGCGTGGGCCGGCAAACTGCCGTGCAAGGGAGTGAAGCAAGGTCATTGATCGGTTCTCGTCCTGGTCCTGTTGATCGGCATCCGACGACAGGATGCTGCCGCGAACCTGATTGCCCCACGGCGCGCGCATCGGCAAGACCGGATCAGCCAACGCTCCGGCACGCAAAGATATCATGACCCGCCGCCGACGCCACTTAATGCCGCGTCGTTGAATCCGCCGAGTCCAACAGCGCCTCGGTGAAGGGAAATTCCAGCACGACCTCGCCCTGCTCGTCCGTGACCTCAAGCACCGCCGCCAGCAAATCGCGCTGCGCACCTTCCGAGCGCAACAGCTGCATGATCATGCTGCGCGCCACTTCCCAGGCGTGATCGGGATTGCGCAATATCTCGCCATCGGAATCGCTGACGACTTCATCGCCTATGCGGGTGTTGAAAAAATAACGCGGCATCGAAAATCCCCAACTGTCTCAAAAGGCCGTCTGCACCATGCAAACGTTTTAACTCCAAGATGCGGATCAACTGAGGCAACGTCGCAATGGCTGCAATGCTGCACTGCAATCAATTGTGCGACGCACGCAAACATGACTCCTGATTTTCAAAACTGTGCGCTTTGCTTCACATTGTGATGACGAAGCTGTTGGCGAACCTTCAACCAGAGATTAGATTACCGGTTGCAGTATCCGTCTGCAGACAAGCAGGAGAGAAAGATGGCCTGGAAAACACCGAAGATCGTCGAAGTCGCCGTCGGCATGGAAATCAACATGTACGCTTGCGCAGCGCGCAAGTAAGATCCGACATCACAACCGATCGGGGCGTCTTCGCCGGATCGTCCGCGAAGGCGCCCCTTTCACCTGTCACGATTCACCCGTCACGTTCACCCGTCACGATGATCTGTTGTGCATGACTGCTGCTGTGCATGACGATCCGCCGAAGAATTGACCGACTGACTTTCGAGGCGACCTGATGTTGCGTATTGTCGTTCTCGGAGCAGGCGCGGGTGGCGGCATCCCGCAATGGAATTGCGGATGTCCGATGTGCCGGGCGGCGCGCGGCAGCAAGCCCGAATTGCAAAGCGGCCAGGCGTCCATCGCCGTCAGTGCCGACGACCGCAACTGGTTCCTCATCAACGCGTCCCCCGATCTGCGACAACAGGTCAACGCAACTCCGCAACTGCATCCTGAAAGCGGCAAGCTGCGCCATTCGCCGATCGCCGGCGTGATCCTGACCAATGGCGAGGTCGATGCGGTCACCGGCCTGCTGTCGATGCGCGAGGGATCGCCGTTCACGATCTACGCACACCGGCGCGTGCTCGCGATCCTCAAGGCCAACAGCATCTTCAACGTGCTCTCGGAACAAAACGTCAAGCGCGAGGCGATCGAGATCGACCGCAGCTTCGCGCCGGCCTTGCAGGACGGAACGCCCTCGGGGCTTGAGGTGCTGCCGTTCACGGTGCCCGGCAAGGGCGCGTGGTATCTCGAAGGACAGGCGCATCCCGCCGGCGAAGACGGCGACGGCGACACGCTCGGCCTGCGCATCGGTGAGACGGCCGGCGGCAAATATTTCTACTTCATCGCCGCCTGCGCGCGGGTGACACCGGAACTGAAAGACCGCATCCGCGATGCGCCGCTGGTGTTCTTCGACGGCACGGTGTGGCGCGACGACGAACTGATCGCCGCCGGGCTCGGCCGGAAGACCGGTCAAAGCATGGGGCATATCGCGATGTCCGGCAGCGACGGCGCGATCGCATCGCTGGCCGACGCCGGCATCGCGCAGAAATTCTTTCTGCACATCAATAATTCCAATCCGGCCCTGCTGCACGGCTCCACCGAGCGCGCGGCGCTCACGACCACCGGATGGAAAATTCCCCATAACGGGATGGAGATCACGCTGTAGGGTTGTCATTTCAAGTCCGGAATCGTGTCCCGGACGCGCTGCAGCTGTAGGGTGGGCAAAGGCGTCTTCGCCGTGCCCACCAAGGCTGGACGATGCCGATCATGGTGGGCGCGCTTCGCTTTGCCCACCCTACAGGATCGCGATTAGGCTGTTCGACGGTTTGAGAATGGAGATCACGCTGTGAAATTGTCCGCACTTTCGATCGATGCCGGCGTGCCGCTCGATACCGCCGAGCAACTGGAAGCGGCGCTGCGCGAAATCGGCGCGACGCGCTATCACAGCCTGCACCCGTTCCATAAGCTGCTGCACGGCGGCCAACTCAACAAGGGCCAGGTGCAGGCCTGGGCGCTGAATCGCTACTACTATCAGAGCACGATCCCCATCAAGGACGCGGTGGTGATCTCGCGCTTTCGCGACCGCGCGACCCGCCTTGAATGGCGCCACCGCATCGAGGATCACGACGGCGATGTCGGCAGCGAAGGCGGCATCGAGCGCTGGCTGAAGCTGACCGAGGGACTCGGGCTCGACAGCGCCTATGTGGAATCCACCGAAGGCATCCTCCCCGCGACGCGCTTCGCGGTGGAAGCCTATGTGCATTATGTGCGCGACCGCTCGCCGCTGGAGGCCATCGCCTCGTCGCTGACGGAACTGTTCGCACCGAACCTGCACGAGGAACGCATCTCCGGGATGCTGAAGCATTACGACTTCGTCAATCCCGACATCATGAGCTATTTCAGCCGCCGCCTGACCCAGGCGCCGCGCGATGCCGGCTATGCGCTCGACTATGTGAAGCAGCACGCCACCACGCCCGCCGAGCGCCGGCTGGTCGCCAATGCACTGATCTTCAAGACCAACGTGTTGTGGGTCCAACTCGACGCGCTATATCATGCCTATGTGGACGGCCACGTGCCGCCGGGCGCCTTCGTGCCCGCGGCCGGATAGAAGGCGATCACATGAAGATCGAAGCTCACCCGTGTCCCGGACGCGCTGCAGCGTTTACGCTGCTGCGCGGAGCCGGGGCACGGATGCAACAATGCGAGCCGGATCATGAATGAACCGCGCAATCGCCGGATCACCGTCAGCGAGGCCAGCAGGCCGGTGCTGCCGCGCCATGCGCGGCTGAAATTCGACGAGGTCAGGCAGGTCTGGGTGATCCTGGCGCCGGAGCGCGTGCTGGCGCCGGACGAAATCGCCGTCGAAGTCCTGCAACTCTGCGACGGGCAGCGCAGCGTTTCCGACATCGTCGACCTGCTCGCCGCCAAATACAACGCGCCGCGCGCGGATATCGGCACCGACGTCGTCGCCATGCTGCAGGATCTCGCCGACAAAGGTTTCCTTACCCAGAAGCGGGACGCCACCGCATGAGCCCCACCCTCACCGACGCCAGCCCGATTGCCACCGACAGCCTTACGGCGATCGAGGGCGCGCGCTCGGTGGCGGAGACCTACGGCATTCCGCTCGCGGTGCTGGCCGAGCTGACGCATCGCTGCCCGCTGCAATGCCCGTATTGCTCGAACCCGGTCGAACTCGATCGCGCGAACAGCGAACTCACCACCGACGAATGGAAGAAGGTGCTGAGCGAGCTCGCCGAGATCGGCGTGCTGCAAATCCATTTCTCCGGCGGCGAGCCGACCGCGCGCAGGGACATCGTGGAACTGGTACAGCACGCGACCGATGTGGGGCTGTATTCGAACCTCATCACCTCGGCGGTCCTGCTGACGCGCGACAAACTCGCCGCGCTGGCGGATGCCGGGCTATGCCATGTGCAGATCAGCTTCCAGGGCAACGAGCCCGTGGTGGCCGACCGCGTCGGCGGCTATCGCGGCGGACATGCGAAGAAACTCGAAGCGGCGCGCTGGACGCGCGAGCTCGACCTGCCGCTGACGGTGAATGCGGTGATGCACCGGCAGAACCTGCATCAGCTTGACGACATCATTCAAATGGCCGTCGATCTCGATGCCGACCGGCTGGAAGTCGCCAATGTGCAGTATTACGGCTGGGCGCTGAAGAATCGCGCCGCCTTGATGCCGACCATCGCGCAGATCGACCACACCAGCCGGATCGTCGACGACGCGCGGGTGCGCCTCAAGGGCATTCTCGACATCGACTATGTGGTGCCGGACTATTACGCGCTGCGGCCCAAAAAGTGTATGGGCGGCTGGGGGCGGCAGTTCTTCAACATCTCGCCCGCCGGCAAGGTGCTGCCCTGCCATGCCGCGGAGACCATCACCGGCCTCGATTTCGAGAGCGTGCGCTCCAATCATTCCATCGCCTGGATCTGGCAGAATTCCGACGCCTTCAACCGCTATCGCGGCATCGGATGGATGCCGGAGCCGTGCCGGAGCTGCGAATTCAAGGAGATCGATTTCGGCGGCTGCCGCTGCCAGGCGTTCGCGCTGACCGGCGACGCCGGCAACACCGACCCCGCCTGCACCCTGTCGCAGCGGCACGCGGAAATCTTCAAGCTCGCGGAAACCGAATCCAGCCAAGGCACGGACCGCTTCCTGTACCGCAATTTCAAAGGCGGCACGCTGGAAGGCGAAGAGTCGCCGGAAAGCTGAGAAGGCCGAGAAATACTCCGTCCCTTACCTCTCCCCACCGGGGAGAGGTAAAGAAAGGGCAGAATGATTTCGCTCCGGAAAGTTCCTCATGCCGCCTGACGCCGCCGCCATCACCGCCGATCCGTTCGCGCCGCTCACCTCCGAACTGCTCGATGTCGGTGACGGCCACATGATCCATGTGGAGAGCGTCGGCCGCGCCGGCGGCATTCCGGCCGTGTATCTGCATGGCGGGCCAGGCTCGGGCTGCCAGCCCGATCATCGCAAGCTGTTCGATCCGCAGCGTTTCCATGCCGTGCTGTTCGACCAGCGCGGCGCCGGGCGCAGCAAGCCGAAGGGATCGCGCGCGGCGAATACACTGCCGCATCTGATCGCGGACATGGAAACCATCCGCCGCAAGTTCGGCTTTGAGAAATGGCTGGTGGCCGGCGGCTCGTGGGGCGCGACGCTGGCGCTGGCCTATGCGCAGGCGCATCCGCAGCGCGTCAGCGGCCTCGTGCTGCGCGCGACCTTCCTCGGCACGCATGAGGAACTGCACGACGTCTTCAACGTCATCCTGCCACGCCACTATCCCGGCCTGCATCAGGACTATCTCAGCGTGCTGCCGGAGGACGAGCGCGCCGATCCGCTGCCGCATTTCTACCGCCGCATCCGCGACGCCGATCCCGCCGTACATGTCCCGGCGATTCGCGCCTGGGGCGTCACCGAAGCGATCCTATCCGAAGTCGCGCCGAAACGGACGCGGCTCGACCGCGCCGAACTCGGCAACACGACACAGCCGATGCCGGCGACCCCGGCCATGGAAGCGCATTACTTCGCGCATGACTGCTTCATGCAGCCGCGGCAGTTGATGGACAACGCGGACAAGCTCCGCGGCATCCCCGGCATCATCGTGCAGGGCCGCTACGATCTGCTCTGCCCGCCCGCGAATTCCCACGCGCTGGCCGCGCGCTGGCCGGATGCCGAGATACGCATGGTCGAAGGCGCTGGGCACAGCCTGTCCGATCCCGGCGTGCGCGATGCGGTGATGAAGGCGATTAGCGATATCGCATCGAAAGTGTAGCCCGCATGAGCGCAGCGATTGCGGGAATGTCGTATGTAATGAAACGCTGGCCCCGCAATCGCTGCGCTCATGCGGGCTACGAAAGGACAGCTTCATGCCCATCCTAGGAACGGGAATGCTGATGACGTCGATGGATATCGACGCGGCGCATGAGCAGGAGTTCAACCAGTGGTACGACCGCGAGCATCTTGCAGAGCGTGTCGGCATCGAAGGGTTTCTTGAAGCCAGGCGCTATGTCGCTATCGACGCCGCGCCGAAATATCTCGGCCTGTATTCCACCGCGACGTTCGACGCGCTCGACAGCGATGCCTATCGGACGGCGCTCGCCAACCAGACTCCATGGTCGCTCGCCAATATCGGCCGCTTCCGGAACATGCTGCGCGCGGTGGCGCGCATCACCGTCAGCCGCGGCCAGGGCCGCGGCGCCGCGCTCGGCCTCGTTCGCATCCGGCCGCCGGAGGGTTCTACCGATGCCTTGCGCGAGGCGCTGCGCGCCCTGCTCGATCCCGGTATGATCCACGGCATCGTCTCGATGCACCTGATGGAGAGCGATCCGCGGCTGTCGAAACCGCTGACCGACGATCCGGCCGCGCCCAACCCCGCCGCGCGCGACTGGTATGCGCTGATCGACGGCACGGATATCGACGCGGTGAATGCGACGATGGCAGGCCGTTTCGACGCGGCCGTCGCCGCTGCCGGCGCGACGTTGATTTCAAGCGGCACCTATCGGCTGATGTGGGATCTGGCGAAGTCGGATTTGTAGGATACAGCCGCTCCGGCACACAGAATTTACACAATTGTCATTCTGCCCGCACATGACATTGCGATCCCGCTGAAACGGAACCCTTCGCCTTGCCATGCGTAAGGCTTTAGGGCGATCATGGACACCCGCCTGCACACCACCACCGCATGGCGGCCGAGACCCATTTGAACGAACCAAAGAGCATCATGAATCCCGTCAAGGCACTCGAATCCCACGGTCAGGCCGTCTGGCTCGACTTTCTCGCCCGCGGTTTCGTCGCCAAGGGCGACCTCAAGGCCCTGATCGACACCGACGCCGTGAAAGGCGTGACGTCGAACCCCGCGATCTTCGAGAAGGCGATCGGCTCCTCCGACGAATACGACGCGCCGATCGCGGCTGCGCTGACATCGGGCGACAAGTCGCCGGCCGACCTGTTCGAGCACATCGCCGTCGAGGACATCCGGAACGCGGCGGACGTGCTGAAGCCGGTGTTCGACGCCACCCACGGCCATGACGGCTTCGTCAGTCTCGAAGTCTCGCCCTATCTCGCCAACGACACGGACGGCACCGTCGCCGAGGCGCGGCGGCTGTGGGCGAGCGTCGACCGCAACAACCTGATGATCAAGGTGCCGGCGACGGCGGAAGGCCTGCCGGCCATCGAAACGCTGATCGGCGAAGGCATCAGCGTCAACATCACGCTGCTGTTCGCGCAGAAGGTCTATGTCGCCGTGGCCGAAGCCTATCTGCGCGGCCTCGAAAAATACGTCGCCGGCGGCGGCGATCCCTCAGGCATCGCCAGCGTGGCGTCGTTCTTCGTCAGCCGCATCGATACGCAGGCCGACAAGCAGCTCGACGACAGGATCGCCGCGACGGACGATGCCGCCGGGAAGGCACGCCTGCAAGCGCTGAAGGGCAAGGTGGCGATCGCCAATGCGAAGCTGGCCTATCAGGAATATCTGAAGCTGTTCGCAGGCCCGCGCTGGGACAAGCTCAAGGCCAAGGGCGCGAAGCCGCAGCGGCTGCTGTGGGCCTCCACCGGCGTCAAAAGCAGGGACTATCGCGACACCATGTATGTGGAGGAGTTGATCGGCAGGGACACGGTGAACACCGTGCCGCCGGCGACCCTCGACGCCTTCCGCGACCACGGCGAAGTGCGCGACAGCCTCGAAGAAAATATCGACGATGCCCGCAAGGTGCTTGCCGATTTCGCCGCGGCCGGCATCTCGCTGGATGCCATCACCACGCATCTGGTGGCCGACGGCGTGAAACTGTTCGCGGATGCCGCCGACAAGCTCTATGGCGCGGTGGCGCAGAAGCGCACGGCCTCGCTCGGCAATGCCGTCGGCACGCAAGCACTGGCGCTCGGCGATGGGCTGAAAAAGACAGTCGAGACGGCCACCGAGGAGTGGCGGTCATCGGCCAAAATCCGCCGACTCTGGCACAAGGATGCGTCGGTCTGGACCGGCGCCGATGAAGCCAGGTGGCTCGGCTGGTTGAATGTCGCTTTTGCCGAGAAGGCCAAGCTCGCGGACTACAATGACTTCGCAAGGTGGGTGAAGGATCGCGGTTTCACCGACGCGGTGGTGCTCGGCATGGGCGGATCGAGCCTCGGACCGGAAGTGCTCGCGGTGACCTTCCCGCGTGTTGCGGGCTTCCCGAAACTGCATGTGCTGGACTCCACCGATCCGGCGCAGGTGGCAACGATGGCGAACACGGTGACCATCGCCCAAACGCTGTTCATTGTATCGAGCAAATCCGGCGGCACCACCGAGCCGAATGTGATGAAGACCTATTTCTTCGACGCGGTCAGCAAGGCGGTCGGCGCCGACAAGGCCGGGTCGCATTTCGTCGCCGTCACCGATCCCGGCTCGTCGCTGGAGAAGGCGGCGAAGGAGCAGAACTTCGCGCGCATCTTCCACGGCGATCCCGCCATCGGCGGCCGCTATTCGGTGCTGTCGCCGTTCGGCCTCGTGCCCGCCGCAGCCGCGGGCCTCGATCTGTCGAAGCTGCTGGAACATACGCTGTCGATGGTCCGCTCCTGCGGGCCGGATGTGCCGCCCGCTGAAAATCCCGGCGTGCGGCTCGGCCTCGCCATGGGCTATGCAGGTCTCGACGGCCGCGACAAAGTCACCATCCTCTCCTCGCACAGGATCGCGGATTTCGGCGCATGGGCCGAACAGCTCATCGCCGAATCCACCGGCAAGGACGGCAAGGGCCTGATCCCCATCGACGGCGAGACACTGGGCGCGCCGTCCGTCTATGGCGACGACCGGTTCTTCATCGACCTGCGCGTCGACGGCGACAGCGACAAGGCGCATGACGACAAGCTCGCGGCGCTTGAACAGGCCGGTCATCCGGTGGCGCGGATCGTGCTGCCGTCGATCGATCATCTCGGCCAGGAATTCTACCGCTTCGAAATCGCCACGGCGGTGGCGGGTTCGGTGCTGTCGATCAATCCGTTCGATCAGCCCGATGTGGAAGCCGCCAAGATCAAGACGCGCGAATTGACTGGTACCTTCGAGAAGACCGGCGCGCTGCCGCCGGAAACGCCGGTACTGTCGTCGGCAGATGTCGATCTCACCACCGACGAAAGCAACGCCGAACTCCTGACGAAAGCCGGCGCCGGAAGCGATCTCGCATCGTGGCTGAAGGCGCATCTCCGCCGCGTCACCCCCGGCGACTATGTGGCCCTGCTCGCATATGTGGAACGCAATGCCGCGCATATAGACGCGCTGCAGGCGATGCGGATGGCGGTGCGCGACGCCAAGAAGGTCGCGACCTGTGCCGAATTCGGCCCGCGCTTCCTGCATTCCACCGGCCAGGCCTACAAAGGCGGCCCCGACAGCGGCGTGTTCCTGCAGATCACCTCGGGCGATGCCGCCGATCTGTCGATCCCGGGCAACCGCGCCTCGTTCGGCGTCATCAAGGCGGCACAGGCACGCGGCGATTTCGAAGTGTTGACTGAGCGCCACCGCCGCGCCCTGCGCGTGCATCTGAAAGGCGACGTGAAGACCGGGCTTGCGATGCTCGGCAAGGCGGTTGCGGATGCGTTGAAGTAGGACTGCTCATGCCTCTTGATGACCGCAAATGCCGATGGCTGCTCACCTCTCCCCACCGGGGAGAGGTCGCGCGCTCTTGCGCGCGGGTGAGGGGGCAATCTCAATCGTCGCGTTTGTGGCTCCCCCTCACCCGCCCGACTTCGCCGGTCGACCTCTCCCCGGTGGGGAGAGGTGAACGCCGGGGTGTGCGGCAACTGTCACAGTTCCGCTTCCTCTCATCATAGGACATCACCAATGCAGCTCGGCATGATCGGTCTCGGCCGGATGGGCGGAAACATCGTTCGCCGCCTGATGAGGAACGGCCACACGGCCGTCGTCTATGACAAGGACGCCAAGGCGGTGAGCGGGCTCGCTTCCGAAGGCGCCGCGGGTGCGTCGTCGCTGGAGGACTTCGTGCGAAAACTCGACAAGCCGCGCCATGTCTGGGTGATGCTCCCCGCGGGCAGGATCACCGAAGCGACCATCGACGAACTGGCGAAACTGCTGGAGCCCGGCGACACCGTCATCGACGGCGGCAACACGTTCTGGCAGGACGACGTCCGCCGCGGCCGGGCGCTGAAGCAACAAGGGCTGTTCTATATCGATGTCGGCACCTCCGGCGGCGTGTGGGGCATCGAGCGCGGCTACTGCATGATGATCGGCGGCGATAAGGAGGTGGTCGATCGGCTCGATCCGATCTTCCGCACGCTGGCGCCGGGCATCGGCGACATTCCGCGCACACCCGGCCGCGAGGGCCGCGATCCGCGCATCGAGCAGGGATACATCCATGCCGGCCCGGTCGGCGCCGGGCACTTCGTCAAGATGATCCATAACGGCATCGAATACGGGTTGATGCAGGCTTATGCCGAAGGCTTCGACATTCTCAAGAATGCGAATATCGACGCGCTGCCGGACGCGCACCGTTTCGACTTCAACCTGCCCGACATCGCCGAGGTGTGGCGGCGCGGCAGCGTCATCCCGTCCTGGCTGCTCGACCTCACGGCATCGGCACTCGCCGGAAGCAGCGAACTGCAAGAATATTCCGGCTTCGTCGAGGACTCCGGCGAAGGCCGCTGGACCGTGAACGCGGCGATCGACGAAGCGGTGCCCGCCGAAGTACTGACCGCCGCGCTGTTCGCGCGCTTCCGCTCGCGGCAGGAGCATACGTTCGCAGAAAAGATACTCTCCGCGATGCGCGCCGGCTTCGGCGGCCACAAGGAGCCTGACCGGCATGAGGCTCCGAAACATCCGGCATCGTGACATCAAACGGAGTCATCCGTGACCGAACCACATCACACATTCGGGAAACCCGATCCCTGCGCATTCGTCATCTTCGGCGTCACGGGCGACCTCGCCCACCGTCTGGTGATCGCCGCGCTTTACAACCTGCAAGCCGCCGATCTCCTGCCCGAAAAATTCTGCGTGGTCGGCATCGCCCGCAACGGCATGACGAACGACGAGTTGCGCACGGACCTGCTCAAGGGGCTCAAAAAATATGCGACCCGCCCCGTCGATGACGCGATTGCGCAGCGGCTGCTGAGCTGCGTGACCTGCATCGAGGCCGATCCGGGCGATCCGGACTCCTTCGACCGCATGCGCGCACAACTGGACCAGCTTGAGGAAAGACGCGGCACCGGCGGCAATCGGCTGTTCTATCTCGCCACCCCGCCCTCCGCCTTCGCGCCCATCGCGCGCCAGCTCGGCCGCACCGGGATGCTGAAGGAGAACGGCGCGTGGCGCCGCCTCGTGGTGGAAAAACCGTTCGGCACCGATCTCGCTTCGGCCCGGGCGCTGAACAATGAACTGCTCGGCCTCATGAACGAGCAACAGATCTACCGGATCGATCACTATCTGGGCAAGGAGACGGTGCAGAACATCATGGTGCTGCGCTTCGCCAACGGCATGTTCGAGCCGATCTGGAACCGCAACCATATCGACCACGTGCAGATCACCGTGGACGAGAAGATCGGCGTGAGCCATCGCGGTGCGTTCTACGACGCCACCGGCGCGCTGCGCGACATGGTACCGAACCACCTGTTCCAACTGCTCTCGCTGGTCGCCATGGAACCGCCGGCACGGTTCGAGGCCAATGCGGTGCGCTCGGAAAAGGCCGAAGTGCTCGCCTCCGTGGTCACGCAGACCGAGGACGAAGCGCTCAGGAATTCAGTGCGGGCGCAATACATCGCCGGTGACGGCGATATCGGCGACTATCTGAAGACCCCGGACGTCAAGCCCCGCAGCACCACCGAAACCTATGCGGCGCTCAAACTGACCATCGACAACTGGCGCTGGGCCGGCGTGCCGTTTTATCTGCGCACCGGCAAGGGACTCGGCGTCAAACGCACCGAAGTCGCCATCAAGTTCAAGCAGGCGCCGTTCGCCATGTTCCGCGACACCTCCGTCGAAACGTTAGCTGAAAACTATCTGGTGATCGCGGTGGAGCCGAACGAAGGCATTTCGCTGAAGTTCAATACCAAGGTGCCCGGCCCTGCGGTGAACATCGACGGCGTCGAGATGAAGTTCCGTTACAAGGATTATTTCAATGCGGCGCCCGCCACCGGATACGAGACGCTGATCTATGACTGCATGATCGGCGACAACATCCTGTTCCAGCGCGCCGACAGCGTGGAGGCCGGCTGGCGTGCCGTACAGCCGTTCCTCGACGCCTGGAAGAAAGCCGGCAAGGACGGGCTGACTACCTACAAGGCCGGCAGCGAAGGACCAGCGGAGGCCGACGACCTCGTCAAACGCGACGGCCGCAGCTGGCGAAACCTGAGCTAGAGCCACTTTCAAGTCAGAGCCATTTTTGAGTTAGAGTCATGGCCAAACACCGCACCATCATCCAGGTCTCGGACGCAGCGGCGCTTGCCGCGGCTGCGGCCGAACGACTGATCAAGCAGATCGACAGCAGCCCCGACAGGCCGGCGATCTGCCTCACCGGCGGATCGAGCCCGAAGCGACTCTATGAATTACTCGCGACCGATGCCTATCGGAACCGCATCCCCTGGGAGCGCGTGCACTGGTTCATCGGCGACGATCGTTTCGTGCCGGCAACCGACCCGCTCAACAACATGGCCATGGCGAAAGCGGCGTTCCTCGACCGCTGCGCGCCGAACGACAACGTGCACGCGATCAGGACCGACACGGCATCGCCCGACGAGGCCGCGGCGCTCTATGCGCGCGCGTTGCAGGCGTTCTACGGTGGCGACAGGCTCGATGCCGCCAAACCGCTGTTCGATCTGGTGCTGCTCGGCGTCGGACCGGACGGCCATGTCGCCTCGCTGTTTCCCGGCTATCCCGACATCGACGTGACCGATCGCTGGGCGGTCGGCGTGCCGGAAGCCCATGTGCCGCCGTTCGTGCCGCGTGTCAGCCTGACGCTGCCGCCCCTCGCTTCCTGCCGCGAGATGCTGTTCCTGATGAGCGGCGCGGACAAGCGCGCCATTCTCGGCCGCGTTCTCTCCGGCGAGGATCTGCCGGCCAACCGCGCACGCGCGACCGGCGACACCGTCTGGCTCTGCGACCGCGCGGCACTCCCGGAGGGCGACAGTGTCTGACAGACCGCGCACGCTCGTGGTGATGGGCGTTTCCAGTTCGGGCAAGAGCACGATCGCCAAAGCGCTGGCCGAGCGCCTCGGCTGGCGCTTCGCCGACGGCGACGACTTTCATCCGCCGGCCAATGTGGCCAAGATGAGCGCCGGCCAGCCGCTGACCGACGACGACCGCCGGCCGTGGCTGCAGGCGATCGCCGACGAGATCGATCGCGTGACATCCGATGGCCACAGACTCGTAGTCGCGTGTTCGGCTCTCAAGCGCGCCTATCGCGACGTGCTGGTGCATGGCCGCGGCGATGTCCGCATCGTTTATCTCGACGGCTCCAGGGCGCTGATCGCGCGCCGCATGGCCGCCCGGAAAAACCATTTCATGCCGCCTGCGCTGCTCGACAGCCAGTTCAAGACGCTGGAGCCGCCCGGCCCCGATGAGCGGCCGATCTCGGTGTCCATCGACGGCGGCGTCGACGACATCGTGGACGCCGTTATCCGGCAACTCCCGACCTGAGGATCGCACCATGACCAAGATCGCCCTCGTCGTCTCCGATGTGGACGGCACGCTGGTCACCCATGACAAGCGGCTGACCGATAAGGCCAAGGCCGCGGTGAGGAAACTGGAGGACGCCGGGATCGGCTTCACCGTCACATCCAGCCGACCGCCGATCGGGATGCGGTTCCTGATCGCCCCGCTGCAGATAAAGCTGCCGATCGGACCGTTCAACGGCAGTTCGGTGGTGGACGGCGACCTGAAGATCCTGACGCAGCATCTGATCGGCGAAACCGCGGCACGCGCGAGCATCGCATTGCTCGACAAATACGACATCGATGCCTGGATCTTCACCAATGAGGACTGGATCATCAAGCGCGACGACGGCAAATATGTCCCGCATGAGCGCGATGCCATCCAGCACGCTCCGCTGCTGGTGGACGATTTCACGCCCTATCTCGGCAAAGCCTGCAAGATCGTCGGCGCGAGCCCGGATTTCGCGATGCTGGAACGCTGCGAGACGGCGATGCAACGCGCGCTGGGCGACAGCGCCGTCGCCGTGCGTTCGCAGAACTACTATCTCGACGTCACGCCGCCGGGACAGAACAAAGGCACCTTCGTCACGGCGATGGCGGAACGGCTGGGCATTTCGCCCGCGCAGGTCGCGACCATCGGCGACATGCAGAACGATCTGCCGATGTTCGCGGTATCAGGTTTCTCCGTCGCCATGGGCCAAGCCGGCGATGCGGTGAAAAGCCAGGCGAGCGCAGTGACGTCGTCCAACGACGACGAGGGATTTGCGGGTGCGGTGGAGATGATTCTGAAGCGGAATGCGGAAGGGTGAGGTTGAATCCTCTGTTGATAGTCACTCCGACTTCACAGCGACGCTCGTACACCTCTCCCCGGTGGGGATCGGCCACAAATTCCGGACAGACCGCCGCAAATTCGCGACGCTGCACTGAAGCACCAATTTGAGGATCATATGCCTTCGACTGCAGATAATTCATTGTGGAACGTCCCCAATGCAATTATCATACAGATATCTGTATGGAGAACGCGATGAAGACGACGCTTGACCTGAATGATGCCCTGCTCGCGAAGGCGAAGGCTGCCGCGGTCAAGCAGCGTATCACGCTGACCCGGTTGATCGAAGAAGGACTGCAGCTACGTTTGCGCGAACAAAAGGCATCTTCGAAGACGGTGCATCTACCGGTTTACAAAGGTAAGGGCGGGTTGGTGGAGGGCCTTGATGGCCTCAGCAACAAAGCCATGCTGGAAGCCGCGGATCAATGACGCCCGATGTCAATGTTCTGGTTGCCGCATCCCGGATAGACCACCCGCACCATCAAGCCGCCCGCTCATGGCTTGAAGCCGCGATTTCAAAAGCTCAGAGCACGCCGCTCACGCTGCAACCAATGGTGATAGCCAGCTTTTTGCGGCTGGTGACCCATCCGAAAATCTTCGTCAATCCCACACCGATGACGGATGCCTTGAAGTTCATGGAAGCGCTGCTGCAGACCCCGGGGGTGGAACAAGCGACCTTGGGCAGTGAATATTCAGAGCTTGCTCGGCTGTGTCTTGAAAAATCACTCTCTGCCAACGACATTCCGGATGCCTGGCTGGCAGCCGCGGCCATCGATCAAGGCGAGCATGTTGTGAGCTTTGACAGCGACTTCCGACGCCTGTTGCCAAAGGATCAATTCACCCGGCTTGCGTGACCGCTATCAGCCCGTGGCCGGCAAGGATATGATCAACGCAGCACTTCAAAGGCCCCGGCCGTTCCTGCCTTGCTTGAGAGGAGAACTCGCAACCGGGGCGAAGGCGAAGTTGTGAGCGACTGTGAGTATCCCGATCAGTGATGCCACTCCAAACTCACAGCGACGCTGGAACACCTCTCCCCGGTGGGG
>Ga0153956_1002026_pt1 | contig 15943 bp, 16 predicted proteins | sample TSFL040MetaG_FD_104704 | JGI IMG/M metagenome (GOLD analysis project Ga0153956, IMG submission 104704) | Attine ant fungus gardens microbial communities from Florida, USA - TSFL040 MetaG | ecosystem: Host-associated > Fungi > Mycelium > Unclassified | place: USA: Florida, Wekiwa Springs... | reverse complement strand
TGCTGGCCCGCACCGATCCCGACGCCCGAAAACATCAGGGCATCAGTTACTTCCTCGTCGACATGACCTGGCCGGGCGTCGAGGTCACCCCGATCAAACAGGCCAGTGGGCGCAGCGAATTCAACGAAGTCTTGCTGACCGACGTCTTCATCCCCGATGACATGCTGGTGGCCGCTCCCGGTGACGGCTGGATGCTGGCGCTGTCCACGATGGCCGTCGAGCGCACCGCCATCGGGAACTATGTCGAACACGACCGTACCGGTGCGCTGCGGCATATCGCGGAAACTACTGGGCCCGAACAAGATTCCGCACTGCAGTCTCTCGGCGACGTCGAGGCCCACACCACGGCGATCAAGATGATGGTGCTGCGCGAAACCCTGCGCCAGGTCCGGGGGCAACAGCCCGGCCCCACCTCGAGCATGGCCAAATACGCCATGGTGTCGTTGCTGCGGCTGGCATCGGCATCGACCCTGGCGGTGACCGGACGGCTGGCCATGTTGGAGCAGTCCGAGCCCGCGATCTTCCAACCGTATTTCGACGCGCCCGCCGAACTCATCGGCGGCGGTACCGCGGAAATCCAGCTCACCATCATCGCGTCGATGATTCTGGGCCTGCCACAGAAATGAGTACGACGTGACCCGTCAGAACCGTCAGATCCTCTTGCGTCGCCGGCCCAATGGACTTGTCTCGCCGGAAGATACCGAGTTGGTGACGGTGCCCGCACCGGAGCTCGCCGACGGTGAAGCATTGCTGCGCACCACCTACGCCGGCCTCGACGCCGCCGCCCGCACCTGGCTGGACGGCCAACCCGGCTACCTGCCCCCGGTCGAGTTGGGCGATGTGATCAGGGTGGCCGGAATCGGAGAAGTTGTCGAATCACGCTGTGACGCTTACCAGGTCGGTGATGTCGTCACCTCGTTGACCGGACTGCAGGACTATGTGGTGATTCGCGACGATTTGTTCAGCACCCCGGTGACCGACTACACCGACCAACTCGCGGTGATGTCGATCTACGGTCCGACCGGCGCCACCGCCTATTTCGGCATGACCGGCGTTGGCAAACCGCAACCGGGCGACACTGTCGTGGTCTCCGCCGCGGCCGGCGCGACGGGCTCGGTGGCCGGGCAGATCGCCAAGATCGCCGGGGCGCGGGTGGTCGGTATCGCCGGAGGTCCGGAGAAATGCCGAGCCGTCGTCGAGGATTTCGGCTTCGACGCCTGCATCGACTACAAGGCCGGTAACCTACCCAGCGCTTTGAAGGAGCATTGTCGCAAGGGCGTCGACGTCTACTTCGACAATGTCGGCGGCGATATCCTCAACGCGGTGCTCGGGCGGCTGGCATCCAAGGCTCGGGTGGTGCTGTGCGGTGTCATCTCCAGCTATCTGACCGGCGAGCATCCCGGACCGGCCAACTACGTCAACCTGCTCGCCAAGACCGCGACCATGCAGGGATTCAACGCGCTGGACGAATGGGCACATTTCGACGAGGCCTTCGAAGCATTGCGCGGCTGGGAGCAACAGGGCCTGTTGGTGCACCGAGAAACCGTGTATGACGGACTTGAATCCAGCATCGACGCCCTCAACGGTCTTTTCACCGGCGCTAATATCGGCAAGATGTTGGTGAAGATCAACGAGCCGGGTGGGAGTCCCGACTAGGGAGGGAACACGTGAGCAACCTCGAAAAGGTTCCGGTCGAATTCGATTGTGCCGCTGCGCCATCGGGTGGCGTGGAAATTCTGGAAGCTCGCGAAGTGCCCTTGGGTGGGCCCCGCGCCATGCAGGTGAGACGAACGCTGCCGCAGCGGGACCGTTCCATGGTCGGGGCGTGGTGTTTCGCCGACCACTACGGTCCGGAGGATGTGCGGGCCGCCGTGGGCATGGATGTGCCGCCGCATCCGCACACCGGTCTGCAGACGGTCAGCTGGCTATTCGCCGGAGAGATCGAGCACCGCGATTCGGCCGGCGTACATGCCATGGTGCGGCCCGGCGAGCTGAATCTGATGACCGCCGGCGCCGGCATCTGCCACTCCGAGGTATCGACCCCGTCGACCACCATCCTGCATGGCGTGCAGCTGTGGGTGGCGCTGCCGGACTCCGCGCGCACCGGACCGCGAGGATTCGATCACTACGCCCCCACCCCGGTGCCCTACGGTGGGGCGACGGTCGCGGTGTTTCTCGGATCGCTGGCCGCACAGCATTCTCCCGTACACACCCACACTCCCCTGCTCGGTGCCCAGGTCGATCTGCCGGAGGGAGTCGCCGTCGACTTCGATGTCGATCCCGCGTTCGAGCATGCGGTGCTGCTCGACCAGGGGGCGCTGACCGTCGCCGGAACCGCGATGGCGATCGGTGAGATGGCCTATCAAGGTGTGGGATCGTCGCGGTTGACGTTGGCCAACACCGGAACCGGACCGGCACGGGCCATCGTGCTCGGCGGTGTGCCGTTCACCGAAGAATTGTTGATGTGGTGGAACTTCGTGGGCCGCAGCCACGAGGAGATCGTCGCGTTTAGGGATCAATGGCAGGTCCAGTCCGATCGGTTCGGCGAGGTTGTCGGATATCAGGGCACTCCGCAACGTCTGCCCGCGCCACCGCTGCCGGGCACACGACTCAAACCGCGGCCCGCACCGAGTAGGGTTCGGTCCATGTCCAATCTGGTCGACAAGACCGGCGCACCGGTCCAGGTGATCGCCGGCCGTGATCGGTTCTCCATTGCTGTGGAGGGAAAGTCGGTGGGGCTCACCGCTTTTCTCGACCACGGCGAGCAGCGGGTGTTCTATCACACCGAAGTGGACGAGGCCTATGGTGGCCGCGGGCTGGCCACCGTGCTGATCGAACAGGCACTGACCATGACCCGCGCTCAGGGCGGACGCATCGTGGCCGTGTGCCCAATGGTCGCGGCCTATGTGGAAAAGCACCATGACTTCGATGACATCCTCGACCCGGTCACGCCTGACGTCAAAGATTTTCTCAGGCGGTCTTTGCCACCAGGTCCTCGGTGAGGGCTTCGCCGGCCAGATCCTCGAGTTCCTTGCCCTTGGTCTCGGGACCGAGCAGATAACCGATGATGGTCAACACCCACAGACCCGCCAGCACCAGGTACGGCGTCTGCAGTCCGTAATGGGTGATGCCCCACCCGACGACGGTCGGTGCGGCGATCGAGACGATGCGTCCGCCGCCTACAGCGATGCCGAATCCGGTGCCGCGCAGCACGGTTGGGAACAGCTCGGCGATGTAGGTGTCGCCCACACCCCACAGCCAACCCAGGGTGGCGATGGAGATCGCCGCGTAGATCTGATAGTCGGCCAGGGTGTCCGAAGTCGCGGCCAGGGTTGCCGAGACGATTTCGATCACCGCCGCCAGGATCGCCGATGGTCGGCGGCCCACCCAGTCGGCCAATGCCGTTCCGGCGTAGACGAATACCACCTGCAGTAAGAAGAAGACCAGTCCGTAGCGGATGGCATCGAGGCCGGTGGCATGGAATTTGGTGACGATGTAGGTGGTCAGGAACAGTGTCATGCCCCAGTAGCCGACGGCGTTGGCGGTGTAGATGAGCCAGCCGACAGCCAGTCGGCGCCGGACCCCGGGCAGATGCCAGAGCCTGGGCTTGGGTGTTTCGCGTTTGGTGTGTTCCTGCACGGCGGTGTAGCGATGGGACTCAGTGATGCCTTGGCGCACAATGAACAACAGGATGGCCGGGATGACTGCCACGATGAATGCGGCCTGCCAGCCGAACCGCGGAACCAGGACCAGGGCGACCGCGGCGGCCAGCACGTAGCCCAGTGAGAATAACGAGAAGATGACGCCACCGACCCCGATGGCCCGGGTTCTGGTGGGCCACACTTCGGCGGTATAGGGCGCACCGACGGCCAGCTCCCCCGCACCGCCGACCCCGGTGAGGAATCGCAGACCGGTGAAGGCGGCGATATTGGTGGTCAGGCCGGCCAGCGATGTGGTGATGCCATACAACAGGATTGACGCGCCGAGTGTGGTCTTGCGGCCCCACCGGTCGGCGGCCACACCGAATCCGATGGTGCCGATGGTGTAGCCCAACAGGAAGATCGACCCGATATAGCCGGCTTGGGTGTCGGTGATATGCAGGGTCTTCTTGATCTCGGGCAGCACCAGTCCATAGATGTTGACCGCGTACGAATCGAAGCCGTAGCCCAATCCCGCTGTTACGGCGACGAATAGCGCCTGCCGGAAGGTGGGGCGTACCGTCGCGACGGTGGTTGTCGGGGCTTTGTCGACACTCGACGTCATGGTCACAAAATATTGACCGGCCGACTCGGCGGACAGATACGCGATCAGTGTGATTGCAACTGGCCGTCAGCGCGGTGGTGGTTCGGCGAGGTGCGTTTCGTTAAGTCGGCGTTGTTGGGTGATGTAAGTGGCGCGCTCTTGCGCGCGGGTGCGTCGCCGTCGGGGCATCATCACACCACGGTCCGGTAGGGGTGTCTCAATGACCCCGTCGGGGAACAGGATCCGCGACAACGGCGGTTTGCGGTAGTGGTGTCCGGTGGGTGAGGTCCACACGATGGTGCCGTCGGGTTCTTGGCGATCAGACCATCCGCCGGGCCCGGTCCAGAAGGTTTTCAATAGGTGGTGTTCTCGGCATTTGGGGCTCAGGTTCCCCACGTGGGTGAGTCCGGCCGGCCAGGGCGTGACGTGGTCGATGTCGCACCGGGTGGCGGGTTTGTCACATCCGGGGAAGCCGCAGGTCAGGTAGCGCATCGAGACGAAGCGGCGTTGCGCCTTGCTGGGCCGGTAGCTGTCGACCTGCCGCTGCTGGTGTGGGATGGCCATGGTCCATACGGTGGCGCCGCGGGCGACCAGATCGGCGAGCATGTTTGGTGGGATCATCCGTCCACCGGGCAAGTATCCGATTGCCGCGTCGCGCCGCGGGATGACCGGGGTATCGCTGCGGACATTGAGTTCGGGGTCGGGAGTTGGTTCGGGAACGGTGTCGGTGAGCACATGGATCACTACCGCGGCGGCACGCGCATCGGCGACATTGGCCGAGGGGCAGTCGGGGTTGCCGCACTGGCACGCCAACGTGTGACCATCGGCACCGATGACCCCCATCGCATCGGAGCGCCGTTGGCCCCAATTTCGGGGATCGTCGGCGCACACGCTGTGGGCCATGCCGGTCAGGCGTTGCTCCAGGATTTCCGCATCCGTGACCGTCAGCGCACCGTAGATCGACACGACGCCGGTGACATCGTCGGGTTTACCGAACTTCACATCGCGATGACGGGCGGCGCCACGCGTTGTGATCACTGCGGCCGGATCGATCCGCTGAATGATGCCGTCGATCGTGGTTTTCAGTTCGTTGGCCGATAACGCACCCCACCGGGTTACCGCCTCCGCCAGGGCGGTATCGAGTTCGGCCAGGGTGGCGGGGTCATCGACCAGATGGGTGCGCCAGCAGATCGTGGCGGCCATGGCCGCGGTGATGTGCCCATCGGCCAACAGCGCCCCGATCGTGGGCAGGTCGTCACGCAACCGCAGCGCATTGCTCATCTGGATTTTGGCCCAATACGCGTTGATGGTCAGTGCCGCACCGACCTCCGCGGCGCATTCGGCCCAACCATCGCAGGCCCACCACTGCCGGTCTCCTTGATTGTTTACCCGGCGGTCGACCAGTTCGGCGATCGCGGAGAATCGTGCTGCCGCAGCCCACCCCTCCAGACGGGCCGCGGCGCTCATCTGATCCACCAGGGTCGAATCATCGACCGTGGTAAGAACATTCGAATCGATATCGAACATGTGTTCGAATCTATATCACTCGAGCCGTGGTGGCAATGCCATATATCAGGACATCGGTGACGCTTCTGTGCCGGCATGGGCAGTGACATCGCGGCCAGGCGAACGCGATTACCTCGTGGCCGGGTTGGCCATCCGGGTCGCCCGCGCCAGCACATCGGTGTATCGCACGCCGAACAGTCGCGGCACCGCGGCCATGGCCCAACCGTCGGGGCCGACGAGGATGCGGGCCCGATTCTTGTCGACTCCGCGCAGGATGACGCGAGCGGCCTTATCGGCGCTGGTGAGGGCGACCTTGTCGAAGTACTTGCCGGTATCGACGTCTCCGGTGCTGCGCATGCTGGAACCGAAATTGGTGCGGATCACCCCGGGGTGCACGCAGTGCACATTGACGCAGTGGCGATTGATGATCATTTCTTGGCGCAACGCTTCGGTGAAGCCGCGCACCGCGAATTTGGCTGTGCTGTACGCGCTTTGGTAGGGCATGGCGATCAGGCCGAACGCACTCGAGATGTTCACCAGCACGGCCGGCCGGCTCGCGGTGCCCGATTCGATGAGTTGCGGCAGAAATGCCTTGCTGCCGTTGATCACTCCCCCGATGTTGATCGAGGTCACCCAGTCGAAGTCGTCGAGCGACATGTCTTCGACACTGGCCATCAGATCGACGCCCGCGTTGTTGAAAACCATTGATGCCGGGCCTAATTCGTCCCGAACGCGATCGGCCGCGGCGAAGACCGCAGCGCGCGAGGCCACATCGACCTGATAGGTGCTGACGTGACCATGCGGGCACATCGCCTTGGTCTGCTCGAGTCCCTTGGGATCGAGGTCCCAGCCGGCGACATGCGCACCGTAACGGGTCAACGCCACCGTCAGCGCCCGGCCGATGCCCGATCCGGCGCCTGTCACCACCGCGACGCGGTCTCGATAATTCACTGGTTCTCCTCGGTATCGGCTTCGGCGATCGCCTTGATGCGCTGGACGGATGTGGTCATGTTGGCCTGTAGATCGGTACGTCGCGCGTGGGGCTCGAGCTGATACGTCCACTGCGTCCAGTCGCCGCCGAGCGCCTGCACCACGAAGGAGAATCTGCGGCCCACCTCAGCCTCGATGATGCGGGCATCGGTCTTCCAGTGGCCCAGGCGTCGGCGGTTCCAGGACCGGAAGGTGTCATCGGACAGCCGCTGAACCCCAATCACCTCGGGGCTCCAGTCGGGGTTTCATCCTTCTGCAGCACTGACGGCACCGATTCGACCCTCTCTAGTCGCACTTACCGTAGGGTTGTCAGTAAAGCACAGGGTCATCGGTTTCGAAAGCGGGATCGGTGTGCCGCCGCGGAAGGGTGAATCGGTGCAATTCTGGTCCGGCACAGCATTTTTGGACACTCATATGGCCCTGCCGCTGGCCCGGATGCTCGATGAGAACGGTTTCGACGGCGTGATCAGCGCCGACCATATGATCTACCCGCGTGAATTGACCTCGCCGTACCCGTCCAAAGACGGAGTGGTCCCCTGGCAGCCGGAAACCGCTTGGCCGGACTCCTGGGTGCTGATCGGAGCAATGGCCGCGGTCACCCGCCGCCTCAAATTCACCAACGCGATCTACGTCGGGCCCTCTCGCCCACTGATTCAGATCGCCAAACAGGTGGCCACCGCCGCGGTGCTCTCCGGTGATCGGGTGATCCTGAGCCTGGGCGCCGGGTGGATGAAAGAGGAATTCGACCTGATGGGTCAGGATTTCGGCACCCGCGGCAAACGACTGGACGAGATGATCCCGGCGCTGCGGGCACTGTGGCAGGGCGGCTGGGTGTCCTGGTCCGGCGAGCACTACGCGGTACCCGAACTGATGCTGGAGCCGCATCCGAAAAATCCGGTACCCATCATGTGCGGAGGCGAGACGCCAGTGGCGCTACGGCGCGCCGCCCGACTGTGCGACGGCTGGGTCGGCACGGCCTACACGCTCGAGCAGGCCCGCCCCTACGTGGAGAAGCTCACCGCGTTGCGGCGCGAATACGGCAGGGCGGACGAGCCATTCGACATCATGCTGGCACTGCTGGAACCGCAGACCGTCGACACCTACAAACGCGCCGAGGATATGGGTATCACCCAGGTGATGTGCGCCCCGTGGCTCGGTGCTCCGATGGCCGACGATGCGGCGCTCACCGACACTGAGCGTTTCCGCCGTCACATCGAACGGTTCGCCGACACCGTCATCGCTGGAATGCGTTAGCGCTCAACCGATCTGCCGTCGACGAGAGCACCTCGCGGCAGCCGTTCCACATCTCGGCGATGATCTCCCCCGCCGGTCGTAGGTCGGCGATACGACCGGCGACCTGACCGGTGTTGGCGACGCTGGCCTCCATGTCGCCGCCGAAATACAGGTCCTGCACCGCATCCAGCGCACCGGCGGCCGGCCCGCCGCCGGCATCGTGCCGCTCGGCCGCGGGCGTACGGATGACGCGCATCATCCGGCGCCCGCCCAAAGGCAGCATGACCGTAGATGTTTCATCGGCGGCCAGCACGGCATCCTTGAAATTGGCATGCACCGGCGAGTCCGCGCATGCCAAGAACCGGGTGCCCATCTGCACACCCTCGGCGCCCAACACGAATGCCGCGGCCATCGACCGGGCATCGCAGATACCACCGGCGGCGATGATCGGCACATCGACGTGCGCGGCGATCAACGGCAACAGCACCATGGTCGACGCGCCGTAGCGGTTCTTGAACCCGCCGCCCTCCACGCCCTCCACCACCAAGCCGTCCACTCCGGCGTCGACCGCCTTCTTGGCGTCGGACAGTGTCCCCACGACATGGAACACGGTGATCCCCGCGTCGTGCAGGCGGTCGACGAACATCCGCGCGTCACCCGCGGATGTGGTGACGAAGCGGATCTGGTTCTCCACCAAGATGTCCACCATGGCCGGGTCCCGATTGAACAACAGCGCGATATTGGCGCCCACCGGGCGATCGGTCAGCTCGCGCACCCGGCGCAGGTCCGCACGGCCCTGATCCGAGGTGGTCTCGATGACGCCCAGACCGCCCGCATTGGACACCGCGGCGGCCAGTTGGGCACCGGCGATGAAGGTCATGGGGGCCTGGATGATCGGGATGTCGACGCCGGTCAGCGCGCAGATGCGATTTGAATGACTTGGCACGAGCCCGACGGTATCAGCGCAGCTGGTCGTATAGGTCGGGTAATGCTCCGGTCACTGTCGATGGATCGAATGCACAAGGTCGATACCGGCGCCCAGGGTGGCGACGCGGGCTTCCAGGGTGTCCCCGGCGGGATAGATACGCACGGTGTCCACCCCCGCGTCGGCCCAGACCTAAAGCCGGTCGCGGACCATGTCACCGGTGCCGATCAGGGTGGTGGCCAGGATCATCTCGTCGGTGATGAGTGCCGTTGCACCGTCACGATCACCGGACTGCCAGCGCTCTTTGACCGCGGCGGCCACCTCGGACCAGCCCTGCCGACTATAGGCCTGATTATAGAAATTCGTTGTGGCCGAACCCATTCCGCCGAGACTGAAGGCCAACTCGGATTTTCGGTCGTTGATCAAGGTTGTCAGCTGCGCCTCATCGGTGGCAAGGGCTATTTCGGCGCCTTGGCAGATATCCAGGTCGACCCGGGTCCGCCCGGACCGTGCCAAGCCGTCATCGAGGTGCGTGAAATAGGCGGCGTCGGCGCCCTCGGGGACAAAGCTGGTGCCCAGCCAGCCGTCGGCCAGTTCCCCGGTCAGTCGCAGCATGCCCGGCGTGAGGCTGGCGATGTAGAGCGGGATGTGATGCTCGGCGCGCATCGACAGCCGCATGGGTTTGTACCCGCCGCGCGGTAGCTGAAACTGATTGCCGCGCATCGAGACTTTGTCTCCGGCGATCACCTGACGGACGATATCGATGGTCTCGCGCATCCGCTGCAACGGCTTGTCGAACGGTTGGCCGTGCAGACCCTCGACGACCTGGGGCCCGGAGGCGCCCAACCCGAGCAGGAAACGGCCACCGGACAGATTCGACAGGGTGATCGCCGCTTGTGCGATGGCAACCGGTGTGCGGGTGGACAATTGGATGATGCCCGATCCCAGCAGCATCCGATCGGTGCAAGCGGCGTAGAAACCCAGCACCGATGGTGCATCCGAACCCCAGGCTTCGGCGACCCAGCAGATATCCAGGCCCATCTTCTCGGCCTCGGAGACGAAAACTCGTTGGAAGTCCCACGATCCGAGGCTCGCGGCCTCGACGGTGATGGCTGCACGCATCAGGACTCGGCCAGGCGCTTGATGTGCTCGAGGGTGGCCATCATGCCGGATTCGAACTCGCACAGCCGGTTGTGCACGATCTTCTGTTCCTTGTCGGGCATTGCGCTGATTGCCATCGACAACCCCGAGGGGGCCGGACCCAACTGAGCCCACTGGCTCAAACGACTACCACCGCCCTCGGGAACCAGTTGTAGCCGCCAACTCGCGGCGGGATTGGCCGCGCCGCCGACCGCCCACGCCATCACGCGTTGCGGCTCGTACTCGGTGATCTCCGAGCGCGTCGACCATTCGCCGATCGCACGGTGCTTGTTGTGGCCGGTGAATTGTGCTCCGACACAGGGCTTATCGCAGCCGTCGGCCCATTCGACACGCTGCAGCTCGGTGCTGCTGTCGGCGATGACGGTGATATCCGAGGCCAATTCCCAGACCCGATCCGGCGCGGCGTCGATCCACGTGCTGACCTCGACCGTCGGGGCGTCGGCATATCTGGCGCCGGTCCATTCCATGACTGATCTTCCTCTCCTTGAGAATCTGGTTACCTGATCGGGCCGGCCTTGGCGGCCATCCACCAGCCCAACGCCACCACAGAAATCTGAATGATCAGTCCCACCAGCAGAATCCAGAATCCGATCTTCCGGCGGGACAGTTGAACGAAACCCAGCAGCGCCGAAATGGCCGCGGCCACAGCGGCGACCGGGATCGTCCACAATGCGCGGGACGTCCATGCCGGATCACCGCATGCTTCATATGCGCAGGAGTCCGTGCCCATGGCGAAGGCGAACAGGCTCATGAAGGAAACGACCGCGACGCCCAGCTGCAACAGCACGATCACCGCGACGGCACACCGATCGGCGATCAGCACACCGCGGCGGTGGCCGGCACCGGCAGGATCGAGCATCACCCCAGTATGCGCTACAGGCCGCTGGACGTCTGACCGCAGGACGACTTGAATGCGGGTGGCAGCAACACCTGCCCGGCAGCGTCGAAGCAGTCCTCGATGCGGATGAGCCCGGGTGGGACGGTCGAATGTGCCATGAATCCAACATAATGGTAAACGTGCCCCTGCCTCCGACGACGCCGTTGACCATTCCCCAGCTCCTGGCTCGTAGCGTCGCGGAGTTCGGTTCGGCCGACTATGTGATCACCCCGACCGACAGGCTCAGCTATCTCGACGCCGAAGCGCGTTCGGCGCAGGTCGCCCGATGGTTGCTGGGGGCCGGCATCGGCAAGGGCAGCCGGGTGGGCCTGTTCTTTCCGAACGGCACCGAGTGGGTGACGTGGTGGCTGGCGATCTCCCGCATCGGGGCGGTCGCGGTACCGCTGAGCACCATGTACACCCCTGCCGAGATCTCAAAAGTGGTGCGGCTGGCCGATATCGGTCTGCTGATTGCGCCGTCGCGGGTGCTGAACATCGACGTCGCGGAGCGGCTGGAGACGGCACTTCCGGGGCTGGCGGGGCAAGCAGCCGGTGAGTTGGTGCTGACCGAGGCGCCGTACTTGCGCAGCATCGCGTTCACCGGCGATGCACCCGGTTGGGCGACGTCGGTGGATCTGGACGCGCTGGTACCCGCTGAGGTGCTGGCGGCCGTCGAGGCCGAGGTATCCGCGGCCGATCTCGCGGTGATGATTCACACCTCGGGTTCCACGGCCGACCCCAAGGGCGTGCTGCATACCCAGGGCACCCTGGTCCGGCAGACCGGTACCTGGCCGGCCGCGGTGCGGGCCATCACCGGGTGTGCCGAATCCCGGATCCTTTGCGCCATGCCGTTTTTCTGGGTCGGCGGGTTGTTGGCCGCGATGGGCGCGCTGCACGAGCAGGTGACACTGTTGGTGCTGCCCAAGCTCGATGCGCAGGCGGCACTGGATCTGGTCGAGCAGCAGCGGGCCACCGGGCTGGTGGGCTGGCCGGCCTTCACCCAGCGGCTGCGCGAGCACCCGTCATTCGGCTCGCGCGACCTGTCCAGCGCACCGATGCTGACCGACGGCCCGCTGGATCTGGCGATGGTGAACGTGCCGGACGGTTTTCCGGTGCATCGCACCATGTCCGAGACCGCCGGAGGTTTCGTGCACACCGATATGGCGATCGTCGACGACGATGGCGCGCCGGTTCCGGACGGTGACACCGGGGAACTCTGGGTGCGCGGTGTCGGCGTGATGGCCGGTTACAACAAGCGTGAACGGCACGACACGTTCGACGAAAATGGTTGGTATCACACCGGGGATCGGGTGTACCGCCGCGACGGCGATCCCCGATTGTTCTACGTCGGGCGCAGCACCGAGCTGATCAAGGCCGCCGGCGCCAACGTCTCACCGCTGGAGGTCGAGGGCGTCATCTCCGACTTCGCCGATGTGGCGCAGTGTGTGGTCGTCGGGGTCGACCACGACGAGCGTGGCGAGGAGGTCTGCGCGGTGCTGGTGCCCGCGGGTGCGCAACTCGACGTGGCACACGTGGCGGCCCGCGTCCGCGAACAACTCTCGGGCTACAAGGTGCCCACCCGGTGGATCATCGCCGACGCCGACGCGATCCCGGTGCTGGCCAGCGGCAAGTTCGACCGAAAAGGGTTGCGCCGCATGATCACCGACGGCGAAATCGGCTAGCGGACGCCGCGCACCAACCGGCCCGGCCGAGCGCCGGTGTCCACTCCGTGCCGGCGGGTCACCGTTCCGCTGACTATCGTCGCGTCGTAACCACTGGCGCCCTGTACCAGCCGTTTTCCGCCGGCCGGCAGGTCGTGGGCCATTCGCGGGGCATGCAGGGTCAGCGCGTCGAGATCGATGACGTTGAGATCGGCCTTTTTGCCGACGGCGATCACCCCACGATCGGACATACCGTAGAGCGCCGCGGTGTCGTGGGTCTGCTTGCGGATCACGTACTCCAGCGCCAACTTCTCGCCGCGGTGCCGGTCGCGCGCCCAGTGCGTCAGCAGGAACGTCGGATAGGACGCGTCGCAGATCATGCTGCAGTGCGCGCCGCCGTCGGACAGTCCCAGCACGCCGGCCGGGTGGGTCAGCATCTCCCGGATCGCATCGTGATTTCCGTTGGCGTAGTTGAACATCGGATACATCAGCATCGCACCGGCGTTCGCCTCGAGCATCAGGTCGTACATCGCGGCCAACGGATCGACACCGCGCTGCGCGGCGATCGCCGCGACGGTGCGCTCGGCGGTCGGCTCGTAGTCCGGCGGCTCACCCAGGTGGTAGAGCCGGTCGGCGACATTCTGGGCCAGCATGTACATGCCGTCGAAGAGCTTGGTCGGATCCGGTGGCAGGTCCTGCTCGGCCAGGATCGCCGCCCGCACCGCCGGCTCGGCGAGCTTCTCGGCCAGCTCCTCGCGGGTGCATTGGGCCTCCAGCCGCCGGAAGGTGGGCCGGTGGGTGAAGGCATGGTGACCGGGGAAACCCAGCAACATGCCGAACGGGCGGGCCGCCACCTGTGGGAACAACCGGCTACCGGCTTGATGCGCGGCGGCCGACAGGTCCAGCTGTTCGCGCCACAGATCGGGGTCGGCATCGACCTGGATCAGCGCGAAACTCAGCGCGCAGTCGATCTCTTCGCCCAGGCGGCGCATCCATTCCAGCTCGGTCTTGGGCGCGACGATGTCCTCACCGGCGGCGCCCTGCGGAGCGAGCTCGAATACCGCCGCCCCGCCGGCCGCGGTGGCCCGGCCCAGCGCGAACAATTCGTCCTCGGCGGCGAAGGTACCCGGTACCGGCTCGCCGTCCATGGCTCGATGCGCCAGTGTGCGCGATGACGAAAAGCCCAGGGCGCCGGCCTCGATCGCCTCTTGCACCAATGCGGCCATGGCCTTGATGTCGTCGGGGGTGGCGGGCTCGTTGCGGGCGCCGCGCTCCCCCATGGCGTAGGCGCGCACCGCACCGTGGGCGATCTGGGTGCCCATGTCCACCGCCAACTCGCGGCGGCCGATCACGTCGAGGTAGTCGCCGAAGCTTTCCCAGCCCCAGGTGATGCCCTCGGTCAGCGCGGTGCCGGGGATGTCCTCGACACCCTCCATGAGTTTGATCAACCACTCTTCGGAGCCCGGCCGCACCGGGGCGAACCCGACGCCGCAGTTGCCGGCGACCACGGTGGTGACACCGTGATTGCTCGACGGTTCGAGCACGGCGTCCCACGATACCTGGCCGTCGTAGTGGGTGTGGATGTCGACGAAGCCAGGCGCGACGATCTTGCCTGTGGCATCAATGGTTTCGGCGGCTTCGCCGGCCAGGATCGGATCGCCCGCACCGCGGCGGTGTACCTCGACGATCTTGCCGCCGGAGATGGCGACATCGGCGGTGAATCGGTCGGTGCCGGTGCCGTCTACGACGGTGCCGCCGGTGATCTTCAGATCGAACACATCTGCTCCCTTGCACGTGTGCCCGCAATGTAACACTGTTACAGAGTCGTTGGGCCGAAATGAGCAGAGGGAGTCACCGCGGATGAATCGCTCCGGCAGCACGGTGGACGCTGCGATGATCCTCGACGCCGCGGCCGGGCTGCTCGAAGACGTCGGCGTCGCGGGATTCTCGATGCGCGGCCTGGCCGATCGGGTCGGCGTCGCGGTCACGTCGATCTATTGGCATGTGGGCGGCCGGGACGCACTGTTCGACAGCCTCACCGACCGGCTGATCGAGGAGATGGCCGGCCTGCCGTCCGACGGCCGTACACCCACCGAACGGATCGCCGCGTTTGTGCGGGCCCAACGCACGATGCTGATCGACCGTCAGCACCTGCTGGCGGTGGCCAACGCGCGTCATCGCGCCCGCGCGCTGTTCGTGCCGGTCCAGCAGCACCTCGCGACGGAACTCGCCGGGCTGGGCATCACCGGAGATCACGCGGCGCTGGCGCTGCGCTCGATCGAGGTCCACGTGATTTCCTCTGCGCTGATGCAGTTTTCGTCGCTTCGCGGCGATAAGAACGACGCTGACGATGCCTCGGCGTGGACCGGCGACTGGCCGGATCGAGAGTTGGCCGAGGCCTTGCGATCACCGACCGACTACGACGCCGTATTCGAATACGGGCTGTCGGCGTTGCTGGCCTCGCTGTGCTGAGTGCCCGTCATCGCGGCGCGGGCCGGAGCACGCAGCGCGCAAAGGCGATCCAGCACACGATCGAGCTCAACAATCCCACGGTGACAATCGATTTGGTGGCCAGGTCCACGGCGATGCCGACCGATTCGCTGCCCGGGACGCGGCGATCGGCCAGGCTGGTGCCCAGCACCGCCATCAGACCGATGGCAAAACAGCCCATGGCGCACACCACGGTGCCGCCGAAGACGGCGCGCGCCGCGAAATAGATCATCGCGGCGGCGGCGATCCAGACCAATACCCCGAAGGGCAGCGGTCGCAGCGATGCTCCGAGCGATCCGTCGATACTCCACCGGCCCAGCCAGTTCATGGTGGCGTGGCCATGGGTGGTGCGAGCGGAGTACCACGGAAAGGCTGTGGCGCCGAACATCATCACGATCGCGATGATCCCGATGAGCCATCGCGTCAGTACGTTCTCGATCGTTCTCTCCTGCTAACCGGGAATCGTGGGTTGCACCATGTTCAACATCAGCAGGGCCAGGGCGATCAACGCGCTCAGACTGACCAGTGCCATGGTGGTGACCAGCAGCCAGCGTCCCGCATGTCGACGGACCTGCGCGACCATCGTCGGACGGGCTTCGCGGTTGTACGCGGTGGCCAGCAAGGCGAAGTTGATGTCGGTGTGCTCGGCGCAGGCGAGCGTGGCGCCGGCCGAAATCTCTTGCAGGCGTTCGGCGGGGATGCGTACACCGATGGTGGCGAAGTCACGGCTGAGCCGCCGAGCCTGTCGGCGGGTGAGCACGTCATCGCACACGAGCACGATGACGAACTTACCCCGCCGGCCGGCTTCTCACAGCCCTATGGCCGTTACAGGCCCATATCTTTGGCGATGATCATCTT
>Ga0153956_1002024_pt1 | contig 15952 bp, 16 predicted proteins | sample TSFL040MetaG_FD_104704 | JGI IMG/M metagenome (GOLD analysis project Ga0153956, IMG submission 104704) | Attine ant fungus gardens microbial communities from Florida, USA - TSFL040 MetaG | ecosystem: Host-associated > Fungi > Mycelium > Unclassified | place: USA: Florida, Wekiwa Springs... | reverse complement strand
GTCCTGGCCCGAGCCGACAACTCTGGGCAAGGCCCCGGAGTCGTAGGCCCCGACCACCGCGGGTTCGGCTTCGGAGCCACCGCCGGTCACCGCGAGCGTCCCCGGGCAGCTCGTCCCACGTCGAAGCAGGAGCCGGCCACCGGGACCGAGATCGAAGCTTCCGGCCAGCGAGTTGAACGGCTGCCCGGCGCTGCCGTCTCCGTTCGCGGCGGCCGAACAGTCGACGTAGACGTCATCCGCTCCGGCCGGTGCGGCGAAGGCAAGCAGGACGGCCACCAGACCGATTCCGAGCGATGCCCTCCTTGCGGCTCCCATAGAGGGAGCCTAGAGGTTCAATCGTCGCCGACCAGCTTTTCAAGCCGATCGAAGAGGGGCTCCTGGCCCTGGATCACCAGATTCTTCGCGGTTGACGGAGCAACCCACTCGACCCGGTCGACCTCGGGGATCTCCATCGTTCGTCCCGACTTCGGCGGCCACTGGATCTCACAGGTGACGCTGACCTGATCGGCCGGGTCGAGATCGCCTTCGATCGCCCAGGCCAGTACCCGTTTGCCGGACTTCTGGGTGATCTCACCGAGGTGGATCGGAGCTCCGGCGGGTGGCTCGACCCCGACTTCCTCGACGAACTCGCGGCGGGCTGTCTCCAGGGGTTCCTCACCCGGGTCGATCTCACCCTTGGGGATCGACCATCCCCGCTCCTTCTTCGCCCAGAGCGGGCCGCCCATGTGAGCGATCAGCACCTCGAGCCCTTCCGTGCCGATGCGATAGAGGATCAGGCCAGCGCTGACCTTTCCGGCTTTCTTCTTCTTGGCCATCCGGGTCGGAGGCTATCCACGGCCGATCCCGAATGCATCGGGATGACCGCGAGCCCGCCGGCCCACCCGATCGAAGAACGGATGGGCCGGCTCTCTACATAACTAGGCCAGTTGCCGGATCTCGACCGCCCCGCCCATCCGGGCGGCGGGGATCTTCGCGGCCAGCTCGACCGCCGCGTCGGGGCTGTCCGCCTCGAGGAAGAGGTAGCCGCCGAGCGCTTCCCTGATCTCCGCGAACGGTCCATCGGAAAGGATCGGCCTGCCATCTTCGACCCGCACGGTCTTCGCTTCGGTCGGCGCGGACATCCGCTGGCCCGGAGTGACGCCCGGGAACTCGTTGACCTCCTGATAGCTGGCGTAGACCTCGCCCTGCTCCTCGCCGGAAAGCTGGTCCCATTCGGGGCTGCCCGGCAGCGGGGTGGTGCCCTGGTGAATCAACAGCATGAACTTCATCTTTGCCTCCATTTGTAGGTGCTTTCACCCTTAGGACGAGCGGCTTGCTCCGGAATCGACATCGGCGAGAAGGAAAAGTTCTCGCCGGATCTGCTCAGCAGTCTCCCCGGCCTCCAATCGATCTTCAAGGGTGATCGCGCCGTGGCGTTTGGCGAGGCGCTCGCCGTCCTCGCCAAGCATCAGCGGCACGTGGGAGAAACGGGCCGGAGCTGCCAGTCCGAGCTTTTCGTAGAGCCAGAGCTGCCGGGGAGTCGTGTCGAGCAGATCGGCTCCGCGGACCACCTCGCCGACTCCCTGATCGGCGTCGTCGACGGTGACCGCGAGGTTGTAGGCGAAGTCCCCGTCATTGCGACGGACGACGAAATCGTCGATCGTCTTCTCGACGCGGCCGCAGACGTGATCCTCGAAGCCGATCCGGCTGCCCCCCGCCCGCACCCGCAGCGCCGGCGACCGCCCCGCGGCCCGGCGCTTCGCCCGCTCGTCCTCGGTCAGATCACGACAGGTGCCCGGATAGGCCCCGTCCGGCAGCTCGCCGTGTGGCGCCGATGCCGCCTCGCGGATCTCGGCCCGGGTGCAGAAGCACTCGTAGAGCAGGCCATCGGACGCGAGCCGGTCGATCGCCTGCTGATAGAGCCCGTGCCGATCGCTCTGGCGGACCGGCACGCCGTCCCAGTCGACTCCGATCTGCCTCAGCTCATCCAGCTGGACCTCGACCCACCGATCCCGAGATCTGCCCGAGTCGATGTCCTCGATGCGCAGCAGGAACGGTGCTCCGCGCTCGCGGGCCGATCGCCAGGCGAGCAGGGCGGTGCGCAGATTGCCGAGGTGAAGGCGACCCGTGGGGCTCGGGGCATAGCGGCCCGGAGCCTGGCCCGGATCGATGTCCGGGTGGAACGTCAAAGCGCCGCCTTGAGATCGGCGGCGAGGTCGCCCTTGGGCCGGACGGCCACGTCCCGCAGTCCCAGCCAGTTCGCCATCAGCCTCAGTTCGGACGCCAGCTCGCCCGCCGTGCCGGCCGGCGCCTCCGGTTCAACCCAGGCCGACTGGACCAGCAGAGTCGATCCTTCCCGATCGGACTTCAGATCGACCCGGCCGACGATCTGCTCGTCCAGCAGCAGCGGCAGCACGTAGTAGCCGTGACGGCGCTTTTCCTTCGGGGTGTAGATCTCGATCCGATAGTGAAACCCGAACAGCTCCTCGAGCCGGCGGCGTTCGAAGATCAGCGGGTCGAACGGGGCGAGCAGCGCCCGGGCCGGGACCTTGCGGGGCCGACGAGACTCCGGGTGGAGCCAGGCCGGAGCCGAGAACCCCTCGACCTCGGTCGGGATCAGCCTGCCCTGATCGGCGAGCTGCTCGATTGCCTCTTTCGATTCCCGGGCGGGCAGGCGGAAGTAGTCCCGCAGGCAGCGGGCCGTGCCGACCCCGTGGGCGCGGGCGGAGATCTCGATCAGGCCGGCGATCGCCTCCCGCGCGGAAGGAGCTTCAGCCCCGTGGACGTGATCGGGCAGGACCCGTTCCGGCAGGTCGTAGAGTCGCTCGAACTGGGCGGTGCGCCCGGCCGAGCTGATCCGCCCGGACCAGAACAGGTACTCGAGCGCGCTCTTCACCGGTGGCCAGTTCCAGCCCCAGTTCTTCTTGTCGGGGACGTGGTCGGGGTCGACCGAGACCGCGACCTGGCCCGCGGTCATCGGCCCGGAGCGCCCGACCTCGGCGATCACGTCCTCCAGCAGCTCGGGCTGGTCGGCGGCCGCCCGCACCGTGCGCCAAGCGTCACGGTCCGCCCGGTCCATCCGCCACCTGAGGAGCCGGTAGGTCTCTGGCGGCACGAAGGAAGCCTCATGGGCCCAATACTCGACCAGTCTTCGGGGCCGCTTCGAGCTCGCCCGTTCGAGCAGATCGATGTCATAGGGCCCCAGCCGGGAAAAGAGCGGCAGCAGATGGGCCCTCGCGAGCACGTTGACCGAGTCGATCTGGATCAGTCCGATCCGGTCGATCGTCGCCTGGACCTGTCGCATGGTGACCCGTGGGAGCGGCCGTTCACGACCGAACCCCTGAGCGGCGAGAGCCACCCGACGGGCTGCCTTGGAACTCAGGCGGACCGGGGTCTCGGAGCTCATGCGGCCGTCCTTCGGTTTCGCCTTGCAAGCTGTCCGTCCACCCGCACATAATTACCGGCAATGTCACCTTCTAGGGGGAGGACCTCATGAGCGGAGACGTACGAGCACACGCCTATCGGAACGTGATCATCACCGCGGCGACCGCCGGCCTGGCCGGATTGCTGTTCGGATATGACACCGGCGTCATCGCCGGCGCGCTGCTGCAGATCACCCCCGACTTCGGGCTGGGCAGCTTCGCCTCCGGCCTGGTGGTCGGTGCGGTCCCGATCGGGGCCGTTCTCGGTGCCTGGATCGCCAGCTCCTCCTCCGACAAGTACGGTCGCCGAAGCTTGATCCTGACCGCGGGAATCATCTTCATCATCGGCGCGATCATTTCCGCGATTTCGCCCGGCACCCTGATCCTCGTCGCTTCGCGGGTGGTCATCGGGGTCGCGATCGGGGTCGCCTCGGCGGTCGCTCCGGTCTACATCAGCGAGGTAGCGCCGCCCGACATCCGCGGTCGGCTGGTCACCTTCTTCCAGCTGGCGGTCACGGTCGGCATCCTCGTCGCCTACCTGGTCGGGCTCGCCTTCGCCAATGCCGACGACGGCTGGCGCTGGATGCTGGGACTCGGCGCGGTGCCGGCCCTGGCCTTGGTGATCGGGGTCGTCCGCCTGCCCTCGAGCCCTCGCTGGCTGCTGATGAAGGACCGCGAGGATGAGGCCCGGGAGGCCCTGCAGCGGGTCCGGACCGAGGGCCCGGAAGCGATCGAGCTGGAGATCCAGGAGATCGAAGCGAGCATGAACATCCACGAGGGCACCTGGAAGGATCTGCTCCAGCCGGCGGTCAAGGCCGCTCTCGTGGTCGGGATCGGGCTGGCGATCCTGCAGCAGATCACCGGCATCAACACGGTCATCTACTACGCGCCGACGATCATCCAGGAGACCGGCATCAACTCCGACTTCTCCTCGATCCTCGCTTCGCTCGGGGTCGGGATCATCAACGTGGTCATGACCGTGGTCGCCCTGCGGCTGCTCGACATCCGGGGCCGGCGTGAGCTGCTCTCGATCGGTGTTACCGGAATATCCATCTCGCTGTTCCTGCTCGGGCTCGCCTTCCTGATCGGTGCCGACAAGACCTGGGCGACAGTGCTCGCGATCGGCAGCCTGATGCTCTTCGTATCGTCGTTTGCGATCTCGCTTGGACCGATCTTCTGGCTGCTGAACGCCGAGATCTACCCGCTCTCGGTGCGCAGCAAGGCGGCCTCGGCCGGGACCATGACCAACTGGTTCTTCAACTTCCTGGTCTCACTGACCTTCCTGCCCCTGATCGACCTGCTCTCCCAGACCGGCGCCTTCTGGTTCTACGGCGCGATCGGGCTGGTCACCCTCTGGTTCTGCTGGAAGTACGTCCCGGAGACCAAGGGCCGCAGCCTCGAGCAGATCAACGACATCTTCGAGCGACGAGCCAAGGCGAAGTAGTTCCGGGCGGTCGCCAGGTCCAGGTAGTTCCGGCCCGTCACCAGACGGAGCCGGCTCATCCATCTCTGGATTCTGTGAGCCGGCGGGTTGCAGTGGCATTCCGGCAAAGACCGGAATGCATGCAGTTAAATGGGCATATGAGTCAGATCCCCTCCTGCTCGATTCGGGATTTCCGGATCGAGGATGCCGAAGCCGTTCACCGCTGGTTCAACAACAAGGAAGCGACCAAGACGCTGATGGAGCAGCGTCAGAGCTTCGAGATGGAGAACGCCGAGGGCTGGACCCGGGCGGCGACGAAGCAGGACGGCGAGGATCGCAAGTACGCGATCGAAGTGCCGGGCATCGAACAGCCGGTCGGCTTCACCGCGCTCTACGGGCTCTTCCGCCAGACCGCCCCGGAGCTGGGCTGCCTGATCGGGGACGAGGTGCGCGGCAAGGGCGTGGGCCGTTGGGCCGAGCGCCTGACCGTGACCAGGGCCTTCGAGGAGTTCGGCGCCCACCGGATCTACGGCCGCATCCCCGCTTTCAACGAAGCGGCCAAACGAGTCGTCACCGCTCAGGGCTGGACCTTCGAGGGCAACATGCCCGGCCACATCCGACGGCCTGACGGGACCATGCTCGACTGCGAGATCTGGGGCGCCACCCCGGAGCAGTTCTTCGCCGCGGTCGCGGAGTGGTGACGGGATTCACCGCAGAGCTGGTCGAGGACGGGGGACGGGCCGCGAGCGGGCCCGACTTCTTCCGCTCCGCTGAATTCCTCGAAGCCGAGGACGCCACCCACTCGCTGCTGATCTTCGAAGGAGCCGGGCCGGCGAGGGAACCGGTCGCCTCCGCACCTCTCCTGGTCCGTGAGATCGGTGGCAGCGACCGTCTCGATGCGATCTCGCCGTACGGCTACCCGGGCCTGGCGATCTCCGATGGCCCGCTGCTGCGGATCGACTTCCCGATCGATCCGGCCACGATCGACTTCTCGGCCACCGGGCTGGTCACGATCTTCCTGCGGCACTCGCTCGAGGGCGGACCGCCGGTCAGTGGAGATCCACCGCTGGCGGGCGCAACTCCACGCAATGTCTGCCTGGTCTCCGACCCGTCTCTCCCCCGCAAGAGCCGGGCCTCCGACCGCCAGCAGATCCGCAAGAACCTGAAGCGCGGCTGCGAGATCGAGATCACCCCCGGCCCGGAGACCGACACCGCGCAGCGAGCCGGTTTCTTCACCGCCTACACCGAGACGATGGCCCGCACCGGCGCCGCCGAGCGTTACTTCTTCAGCGAGCGCTACTTCGACCTGACCCTTTCAGCCGAGGGAACCTGGCTCTTCATCCTTCGCGACCCGGAGGGCGAGGCGGCGGCCGCTTCGATCGCCACCCTGAGCGACGGGGTTCTCCACTACTACCTCTCCGGCACCGCCGACGCCCATCTCAAGGGAGCGCCGATGAAGAACGTCGTCGAGCGGATGATCGAGTTCGGTGCCGAACGGGAGCTGCCCGTCAACTTCGGAGGAGGGATCGCCCCCGGCGACGCACTCGAAGAGTTCAAGCGCGGCTTCGCCAACCGGGAAGTCCAGTGGTTCACCTCCGAGATCGTCTGCGATCCCCAGGCCAACGCCGAACTGACCGCCGCTCTCGCGCCCGAAGCCACACCCGGCTTCTTCCCCCCCTACCGCGCCTGAGCAGAAGCGCGTCAATCTGCCCGTCATATTGACGGGCAAACGGACCCACTTCTTCCATGGCCGGCGGTCGCCGACTACTGATCCCCGAAGCTTGGGCCGCCCAGGGCGGGGAAGCCTGACATCGGCTCGCGGCCCTGGCCCCAGTGGGCGACGCCGAAGGCCCGGATCGCGTCAAGGGTCTTCTCGCCACGCCAGGTCGGGCAGCCGATCAGGTTGCGCCAGGAAGTCGCCGCGGCCGCATAGGGCATGTCCGGGTTGGGGAAGAGCAGCGCCGCCGAGTAGACCGTGTCGTAAAGGCCCTTCAGGTCGAGCTGATCCCGCTTCGGCAGGGTCGGGTCGTACTGGATCGCGACCCTGCCGTGCTCAAGCGAGTGAACGACGTTAGCCGGGGCTGCCGGATCCGCCCAGGCCCCGTCGGCCTGCTGCAACGGAGGCGCTATGTGGTCGCCGGAGGTCGGGGGGACTGTCCCGTAGTCCGGGACCGGATCTCCAGGGCCGAAGTGCTTGTGGCCTTCCTCCGGCAGGTCTTCCCGAACCACGCACTTCGCGGCTGCGGCCGCGGCCGCGAGATCAGTGATCTGCGGGCCTTTGTACGGAGTGCCCTTGCGGGTGTCCGGGGTCAGCTTGTTGCTTGACCCAGAGGCAGTCGAGATGTGAGCATCGCCGCCGTCGCCTCCGCCCGAGCGGAGCGCGAAGACGACACCGCCGATGATGAAGACGATGAAGACCGCACCGATCAGGTAGCCCGCCGCGGTCGGCTTGCCCGCTGAAGCGGAATCGTTCCGGTCGCCCTGGTCTTCCTGACTCATCGGATCCCGGAAGCGGTGGGGCTACTGGGTCAGAGACTGTCCGCGGGCGCCGCGCCAGGGCTGGGCGGCCCGCAGGGCTCCGAGTACCGCCCGGGTGGCCGGGGCCTTGTTCAGGGCGATGAAGTGGATCCCAGGCACGCCGGCGGCCAGCAGCTCGGCGCTCTGCTGGGCTGCATAGGCGACACCCAGGTTGAACTCGGCCTCGGGATCGCCTTCAGCCGCGATCATCGCCGCCTCGAGATCGGACGGGATGGACGCGTCGCAAAGATTGCAGATCCGCTTGGTGTGGGCGTAGCCGGTGACCGGGATCACTCCGGCCAGGATCGGCACGTCGATCCCCTTCTCCCGGGCCGCGTCCACGAAATCGAAGTAGACCCGGTTGTCGAAGAAGAGCTGGGTGATCAGGAACTCGGCCCCCGCGTCGACCTTGGCCTTGAGATAGGTGAGGTCGCTGTCGAGGTCCGGCGCCTCGGGATGGACCTCGGGGAAGCAGGCCCCGCCGATCGAGAAGTCGTAATTGGCGCTGATATGGCCGGCCAGCTCGGCGGCGCTGCCGAAGCCGCCTTCGGGCTGGACGAAGTTCGTTTCGCCTCGGGGCGGGTCGCCGCGCAGGGCGAGGATGTTGTCGATGCCGGCTTCCTCCAGCCGGGTCAGAGTCTGGTCGATGCCCTCGACGGTTTCACCCACGCAGCTCAGGTGGGCGATCACTTCAAGACCCACCTCATCCTTCAGGGCAGTGGTGATGTCGACCGTGCCCTGGCGGGTCGAACCGCCGGCCCCGTAGGTGACCGATACGAAATCGAGATCGAGATCGGCCAGCTGACGGGCGGTCTCGAAGAGCTGAACCCGGCCTTCATCGGTCTTCGGGGGAAAGAACTCCACCGAAAACACGGGCCGTTTCGCCGCGAGTATCTCGCCGATGCGCATCCGGAAAGCCTAGCGGGAATGGGGTATCAGTCCGGGGCGAGGCCCTGGCCGGTCGCGGCCAGCCAGACCGTGCGGCGCAGGATCTCGAGGTCCAGCCTCAACGACCGGTTCTCCACGTACTCGACGTCGAGTTCGATCCGCTCGTCCCACGGGATGCCGGCCCGACCCTGCACCTGGGCCCAGCCGGTGATCCCGGGCCGGACCTCGTGGCGGCGATGCTGCTGCGGCGTGTAGCCGGCGACCTGGGCGGGGATGGTCGGCCGCGGACCGACCAGGGCCATCTCGCCCCGCCAGACGTTGACCAGGTTCGGCAGCTCGTCGAGCGAGGTTCGCCTGAGCCAGCGGCCGACCCCGGTCACCCGGGGATCGTCACGACCGACCACCGTCCCGACCCCGACCGGATCCGAGCCGGGGACCATGGTCCTGAGCTTCAACATCTCGAACTCCTCGCCACCCTCGCCGACCCGGATCTGACGATAGATCGCCGAGCCGCCGCCCTCGAGCCGGATCAGGATCGCGCAGACGACCAGGATCGGGCCGGTCAGCACCAGGAGGATCCCGGTCAGGAACTTCTCCAGGGACCGGCTCACCGGGTTCCTTCCGCCTTCTCCCAAGCCGCCGGCGGTCCCTGGCGCCAGCGGTCCCAGAGGCCGAGGGCGATCGAGAGGGTCACCTCGACGTAGTAGCGGGCGATCCGGAAAGGCAGGATCGGGAACCAGCGGCCGAGCACCGCACCGGCGATCAGCATGATCTGCAGCAGCATCGTCAACCCGTAGAACCAGCCGTGGCCGACCAGGAAGACGTTGGTCAGGAAGGCGACCAGATGGAGGGCCGGGCTCAGGTAGCGGAGCAGCCGGTGCGAGAAGAGCTCGAAGAGATAGAGCGGCGAGTACCCGCGCGGGTCGAGCATTCCTTCGCCGACCACGATGTCCCAGAGGCCGATCATCATCCGCCGCTTGCGGGCCAGCTCGCCATCTAGGCTGGGGACGAGCTTCTCGGTCGCCCTGGCCCGGGGCCGGTAGAGGGAGGCGAGCCTCTTCTTGGCGAGCGCGAAGGGAAAAGAGAGGTCATGGCTGCCGGAGGGCTTCAGCGGCAGGTAGGCGTCGGAGCGGACCGCGTAGATCGCGCCGTTTCCGGCGGTCACCCCGGCCAGCTCCGATTCCATCTCACGCACTCGCATCTCATAGCGCCAGTAGGCGCCTTCGAGGTTGCCGCCATCGGGACCGACGAAGCGAACCTGCCCGCAGACATATCCGACGCGGGGATCGCGGAAGGGGTCGATCAGCTCGGTGAGCGCGTTCGGCTCCCAGGTCGAGTTGGCGTCGGAGAAGGCCAGCAGGCCCCCGGTCGCTACTTCGGCAGCCGCGTTCTGTGCGGCGATCTTGCCGCCGCGCGTCAGATCGAGGACCAGATCGGCCCCGGCCTCCTTCGCGATCTCGACGGTGCGGTCGGAAGACCCGTCGGAGGCGACGATGATCTGCAGTCGCTCGCGCGGGAAATCGAGCTCGAGCGCGTTCGCCACCTTCGCCTCGATCACCGTCTCCTCGTTGTAGGCGGCAATGATCAGGGAGACCGTGGGCAGGATCTCCTCTTCCGTATCGGGATCTATCGCCGGCGGGATCTCGCTGAGCTTCCGGCCGCGGACCTCGCCGGCGCGGCCACCGAGACCGACGAAGTCGAGCAGCCAGAGGGCCACCGGATAGCCGAGATGAGTGAAGAAAAGCAGCCCGACGCTGAGCCAGAAGAGCAGGTACACGACGATCACGCCAGCAGCTCCTCGTAGAGCCTCATCGTCTGGCGGGCGATCCCGTCCCAGGCGAAGGGCCCCTCGGCGGCGGCGCGTGATCTGGCCGCGAGCTCTTCGCGCGCGGCAGCGGCCCCGTCGCCCCGGGTGAGCTCGGCCAGCTCCCGACCCAGTGCGAGCGCGTCGCCGGGCGGGACGAGCCGGGCGACTTCGTGCTCGCGGGCGACTTCGCCGATGCCGCCGACGTCGGAGACGACCATCGCCTTGCCGAAGGCAAGTCCGGTGTAGAGCACTCCGGACTGCTCGCCATCGACGTAGGGCAGCACGAGCACGTCGGCCTGCCGCATGATCGCGGGGATCTCGGGGTCCTCGATGAAGCGGGTCACCCAGCGGACGTCGAGCGGCAGCTTCGATGCCTGTTCCTTCAGATCGGTCAGGTCCATGCGGGGGTTGCCGACGATCCAGAGCTCCGGGGCGATCTCGCCGCGGGGCGCGGCGAGATGCTCGGCAGCGCGCAGCAGCACGTCGATCCCCTTGTAGGGGCGGAGCAGACCGAAGAAGAGGATGACCGGAGCTTCCGGCTCGTCGACTTCCTCCCACACCGGGGACGGGTCACGCAGTTCCTTCGGCAGCGCCTTTTCCCGGGGAACCCGCGTCAGGTAGTCGAAGGCGCCATGGGGGATCACCCGGACCCTTTCCTCCGGCAGACCAACTTCATCGACCAGTCGACGGCCGCCCCTCTCGGAATGGGCTATCACCGCGTCCATCTCGCCGAAGACCTTCCTTGCCGTCTTGACCTGCCGTGAGGTCGGCTCGGGCGGGAGGATGTAATGCGCGGTCATCACCCGGGGCCTGCGGTTCGAGAGAAGGCGGCGGTCCGCCTGGGGCATGGTCAGCCACTGGTAGTGGGTGACCATCGGCTCCGGGGCGGCCTCGATCTTCTGGCGCAGCCGGCGCATGTCCGGCACATGGCGGACCGCCTTGCCGAGTCGACGGGCCCTTCGCGGAGGGCGACGGTAGAAGTCGTAACTGACCTCGTAGCCGACCGGCTCGGGCACCGGCCCATAGGTGAACTTGGAGGTGATCAGCTCGACCTCGGCCCCTTCCGCGGCCAGGGCAGCGGCAAGCGCCCGGTCGTACGGCGGGGTGAAGGCCGAGGGGTCGATCAGCTTTACGTGCACGACCCTGATTATCGTGGGCAGCCGTGAACTCCCCCTCCCCGGCCGACAACCCTGCAAGCGAAGCCACGGAAGTGGACCTGAGCTACTGCGTGGTCAACAACGACGGACGGGACTACCTGATGGACTGTCTCGAAGCGATCGACCGCTTCCATCCGGCCGCTCTGAGCCGTGAGGTCCTGGTCCTGGACAACCACTCGAGCGACGGATCGGCCGAGGCGGTGCGCGAGCGATTCCCTGAAGCCGTGGTGATCGCACTCGAGGCCAAGCAGGGCAAGGCGGCCAACGACTCACTGCTGCTGGAGCGGGCCCGCGGCCGCTACTGCCTGCTGCTGAACGAGGATTCGGAGTTGCGGGCCGGCGCGGCCGAGGAACTGGTCGCGGCCCTCGAAAGCGACCCGGAGGCCGGCGCGGCCGGCGCCCAGCTCTTCGATGGCGACGGCAACCCCTATGCCTGCGCCTGGAAGTTCCCCGGGGTCGAGGCGGCATTCATCGGGGCGCTGTTCCTGCACTCACGGCTCACGGTCCAGAGCCAGGGCGAAACGACCCGGCGAGTGGACTGGGCTCAGTCCTCGGCCCTGATGGTCCGCCGGGAAGCGGCTGAACAGATCGGCCGGCTCGACCCACAGTTCTTCGTCTACTACGACGAATGCGACTTCTGCAAGCGCCTCGCCGACGCCGGCTGGGGCACGCTCTACGTTCCCTCGGCGGAGGCGGTCCACCACAACCAGCTCTCGACCGACCTCTCTTCCGGACTGCCCCGCATCGTCGAGTTCCACCGCAACCGCGACCTCTACATGCGAAAGCACCACGGCCGCGGCGCCGCTCTCGCGGTCCGCGTCCTCACCGCCTGGGCCTACGGCCTCCGCACCCTCGCCTCGCTCTTCATGCGAAACGCCCCGACCTCGGTCTACTGGGCCCACACCCGCCAGGCCCTCTTCCCCTACCAGGGGGAAAGCCTGGCCGACCGGGCCTCAGCCGCAAATCCCTGAACCGCCAGGGTGCCGCAGGTTCGCGACCGATTTGGTCGCGAACCTGCGGCACCCTCAGGAACGAAGATCCTCGTCCCATTGCTCGACCTCGACTGCTTCGGGTAGTCCCTGCCGCCCGGGGCGACCTCCGACCTCGGTCGCTTCCCCTTCTTCACCGGCCGCCTTTCCGGCACGACGCGCTTCGACTACCTTCGCCCTCAGTTCGCCAGGCTTGGTCAACAGCGCCAACCACCCGCGCTCTTCCGCCGTGAAGAAGCCCGTGACCAGCAAGACGAACGGGAACGCGGCCACGAGCAGCACCCGGACCGCCAGCCAGCCGATCCCGTCACCGGGGACGAACACCTCCCCGATCGCGATCAGGGCGGCGGTGACCAGCAGCACCCGGGCGAGCCGCAGCCACTCGTAGGGGACCGGGAAGAGACGCTGGGTGAAGACGTACATCAGGGCGACCACGACGAGGTAGGACAGGACCAGCGAGACCCCGGCCCCGATGATCCCCCAGAGCGGGAGCAGCAGGAGGTTGAGGACGACGTTGACCACCAGGCCGGCCAGGGTCGCCGGCAGGTTGTACTTGGTCTGGCCGGTCCGGCCGAGCACCACCAGCAGCACCATGTAGAGCGCGTAGAGCGCCGCACCGGCGGAGACCGGCCCGACCACATCGGCCGCGTCGGCGAACTTCGGGGCGGCGAGCAGCCCGACGATCCAGGGAGCGATCAGCCAGAGGAAGCTGACCACGAAGCTCATCACCAGGACGAACCAGGTGACGACCGCCGAGTAGGCCAGCCGGGCCTCGTCGTCGTCCTGGATCGAGTAGGCCAGCGGCGGGAAGGCGAGCTGGAAGCCACGGACCAGGACCGCGATCCCCTGTGACATCTTGACCGCGATCGCGTACAGCCCGACCTCGGCCACGCCGAGCTTGTGGGCGATCAGGACCCGGTCGATGAAGCTCAGCGAGTAGAGCGAGAGCTCGGCCGGCATGGTCGGCAGGCCGAAGTTCATCATCCGCCTGAGCAGCGGCCGGTCCGGTACCACCGAAAGCCGGTGGCGGTTATAGAAGATCAGGCCGAGCACGATCACGAGCCCGGTGCCATAGCTGCCTAGCAGCAGGCCCTCGGCCCCCAGGTCGAGCGGCACCACCAGGATCACCGTGACCGGAATCGTCAGCAGGACCGAGAGCATGGTCACGACGAAGAAGGCCCGGGCTCGTTCGTCCAGCCGGAAGATGGTCAGCAGGTACTCGGAAAGGGTCAGCACGAAGAGCCCGGGGATCGCGATCCGGGCCAGGGTCGGATCCGACTCGCCGAGCAGCAGCTCGGAGATCGGCCCGGCGAAGGGGAAGAGCACTATGACCGAGATCAGCCCGGCCCAGAACAGGGTCGCGAAGGAGGTCGAGACGACCTTGGCGGGCTCCTCGCCCTCCTTGTAGTAGAAGCGGAGCAGGGCCTCGACCACTCCTAGCCGGATCACGATCGAAGCGGCGACGACGGCCGAGAACATGAGCTCGGCCGCGCCGTAGTCGGTGGTGGTCAGGTACCTCGTGTAGAGCGGCAGCAGGGCGACCGCGATCAGCTTCGAGATGATGCTGGCCGCCGTGTAGGCGGCGCCGGTTGTCGCTAGGCGGCGGAGGTAGCCCGACATGGGAAAGCGAGGCTATAGCCGATCGCGAGCAGGACCCAGGTGACCGGGTCATCGAGAAATCCCGCATACGTGAGGGTGTGGATCAGCACCGCGACGAAGGCGGCCAGCATCGCGGCCCTCGCCGCGGGAGGCCCACGGTCGGGATCGTAGGAACGTGGCGCCGCACCGAATCCCGGCATCACCTCTCTCATCCCCGCCATCAGAGCGGCCAACGCCGCGACGATCAACGCCACATACACGGCCAGGCCTACCAGGCCCTGTTCGGCCGCGACGGTGATCGGTTCGGTGTGGGATTCGGTGACCGGCGCGTTCGGGCCGGCCACATCCCGTTTGAACGCGACCGAGAAGGAACCCGGACCGTAGCCGTAGACCGGTCTCGCCTCGAAGAGGTCGACCCCACCCTCGACCAGGTTCGCCCGACCGCTGGTCTGTTTGTTCAGGGCGCCGAGGTCGAGCTTGATCAGACCCCCGGCGAAGGTGCCGAAGAGGATCACCCCGACCACGAGGACGCCGAGCCCGGCCAGCACCAGCTTGAGGCTCCAGCGCAGGGCGATCAGAGTGCCGAGGCCGGCTATCAGGGCGATGAAGCTCGACTGCGAGTAGGTGGTCATCAGGGCCAGCCAAAGGATCCCGGCGACGATCGCGAGCATGATCGACTCCCGTCCCGGCCGGGTCCAGAGCAGGGCGGCAGCGGCCACGGTGATCGACAGGGCGAGATAGCGGCCGTAGACGTTCGGATCCCAGAAGAGCGAGTTGACCCGGAAGTAGACGTGGAAATCGTTCGACCGGATCACGACCTGATTCCAGAGGAGGTCGCGGCTCGCGAACTCGATGAATCCGATCAGGGCGCAGACCAGAGCCAGTCCGATCACCACTCCGAGCAGGATCCGCAGGCGTTCCCTGGTCCACTCGACCTCGGCCATCAGCGCGAAAGTCACGCCGAACGGGATCAGGAAGAAGCAGAGGTTCTGGAGACCGGTCGAGCGATCGTCGGAATAGAAGAGGCCGATCGCGTAGAGCACGACCGAAACGGCCAGAAGCGGCTTGAGCCAGCGCGCGATCCCGGTCGGCCCGACGGTCGGATCGGCCGGCAGGAGATCGCCGCGACGAGCCCGGATCAGCGAGGCGAGCACGCCGCCGCCCATCACCAGGTAGAGCGGAACCAGCAGGTTGGCATCCTCGCCGCCCACATTCAGCGGGATCCGGAATGGCAATGCGATCAGCACCAGAACCGGGAGGATCACCGGCCAGCGATCGATCACCCAGGCCAGCAGGACGATCAGGGCCAGGCCACAGACGACCGCCGCGACCAGCATCCCGGGCGAGTTGCGAAGCTCGGTGATCGGGCCCGAGTGCCACTGGTCGCCGGCGATCAGGACCGGCACGAGCAGGCCGGCCACGGCCATCGCGACCGAGCGCCGCATCGACGGGCCGTCGAGGATCGCGACGGCGACAGCGCAGGCGGCCAGCAGCGCCGCGAATGACTCGATCACTGGGCCGGCCCCCCGTCCTGGACCACCTTGCCGCCGGGCGCGTTCTGATGGGCGTAGGTCCACTTCAAGGACTTCGCGCATCCCGACGCGCCGCGGGGCGAATACTTGTGCAGTCGGATCCAGCCGGGCAGGTAGAGCACCCGCTCTTCGCTGTGCATGGTCATCCGAACCCGGTACTTTCCGGTCCTCGGGATCCGGCCGTCATCCTTGCGGCCGTTCCAGATCAGGGTGTGCTCCCGGTAGCGCTTGAAGAACCGGTTCCGGGCCAGGGTCCGGATCGGGTTGCCGCCCCGGCCGATGATCTCGACGTCCGCCGTGTCCGACTTGGTGGTCCGGAAGTGGATCGACATCCGGTCTCGCTTGCAGTCCCCGTTCGGGCTGAAGACGGTCGGTGACTCGCCGTTCTGGGTCAGCCCCAGGGCGACGAACTCGACCCGGTCGACGATCAGCGGCTCCCGCTTCAGCCGCTGCGACCAGCCGAAGGCCGCGACCGTGGCGATCAACAGCACCGCGACCGTCAGAGGCGCCAGCCAGCCGAGGCGTCTGGAGCCCGGGCTGGAGCCGGCGGGGCTGTCCACTTACTCCCCTGGCAGGGGGCCGTGGTCGGTGCCGATCACCACAGTCACGTCGGCGCCGGGCGTGAGGTTGGCAATACTG
>Ga0153956_1002023_pt1 | contig 15958 bp, 15 predicted proteins | sample TSFL040MetaG_FD_104704 | JGI IMG/M metagenome (GOLD analysis project Ga0153956, IMG submission 104704) | Attine ant fungus gardens microbial communities from Florida, USA - TSFL040 MetaG | ecosystem: Host-associated > Fungi > Mycelium > Unclassified | place: USA: Florida, Wekiwa Springs... | reverse complement strand
GTTGTCGTTTGCAACTATTGAGAAGCCCGATAACGGCGGAACAATACCGGGAAAAAACACGCCCTTTACGCCCTCGTCGATCCTGTTTCGCCCCCGCCGAAATTCCGCCTGCGGAACTTTGGTGGAGGCGCCGGGTGCTGCCCCCGGGTCCGAATGGTTTATTACGACGGCCATTTATTTCCATAGCCGGCGAACCGGCACGCTCAATATAGGCGGCATTGGTTGACGAAAACAGCCCCCTGCGCGCGGGCTTTTGAATAAGGGGTGGACGGCCAGAACCGGGCCCATCCTGTGCCCCGCGAAAAATTGAATGGAGAGGGCGGCCCGCCGCCGGAAAAGATTTGGCCGGGCGATGCGACACATCTAAACGACATTGACGCCCACCTGAGTAACGATCCGGACCATGGACATGCCAGCGCCGCCCTCCGACACGGCTGCCCGCGATCTTGCCGCCGAGCCGCCGGGGGTGTTTGAACTGTTTCTGGCGTTCTCGAAAATGTCGCTGGCCGGGTTCGGCGGCGTGCTGGTATGGGCGCGGCGCGCCATCGTCGAACAGCACCGCTGGATGACGCCGGACGAATTCAACGAAGCCTTCGCGTTGTGTCACCTGTTGCCGGGGGCCAACATCGTCAATCTGGCGATCGTCTTCGGCGGCCGGTTTCGCGGCGCCGCCGGAAGCGTTGCGGCGTTTCTCGGCTTGCTCCTGCCGCCGACGCTGATCGTGACGATGCTCGGCATCCTTTATACTTATTACGGTGACCTGCCGGGATTGCAGCGAACCCTGAACGGCATCGCCTGTGCTGCCGTCGGGCTGTTTCTCGCCGTCATCATCCGCATGATGGGACCGCTTTTGAAGCGGAGAAATCCGATCGAAATCGGATTGATGATCGCCGTGTTCGCCGCGGTCGGTCTTTGGCGGATGCCGCTCGTGGCCGTTCTGCTGATCGCGCTGCCGCTCAGCGTTGTCGTGACGTATCTTTGGCGCAAGCGAGGGGCCGCATGAATCCGGGTCTCGGCACTTATCTCAACCTGTTGTGGACCTTCGGCCTGATGTCGCTGCTCGCGGTCGGCGGCGCCAACGCCACGATCCCCGAAATGCATCGTGTCGCCGTCGAGGTGAACCACTGGCTGACGGATGCGCAGTTCGCCGACATGTTCGCCATCGCCCAGTTCTCGCCTGGTCCGAACGTGCTGATCGTGACGCTGATCGGCTATCAGGTGGCGGGGCTCGCCGGCGCGGCGGCGGCGACATTCGCGATGTGCGGCCCGGCGGGGCTGCTCGCCTATTTCGTGGCCAATTTCTTCCATCGCTCCAGCCGGTCGTTCTGGCCGTCGCTCATTCAGGCGTCGTTCGTGCCGGTCTCGATCGGCCTGATGGCTGCGGGCGGTTACGTGCTGGCGGTCACGGTGGACACGTCGCTGGCCGCCACGGTGGCGACTTTCGCCGCGGCGCTAGCCGCGGTGGCCACCCGAGTCAACCCGCTGTGGCCTCTCGCGGTGGCAGGTCTGGCCGGTTATTTCGGCTTCATATAGTCGCATCCCCAAATTGGACGTCCCTCCATAAACTTACCCCTCAAGGTTGTGCGGGAATCCGCCAGGGGGAGGGAACGTCATGAGCGAGGCTGAAAGCCGCGCGCCAAATGCCATGGCCGGACGGATCAAGGGACCGCAGGATTTCTACGGCGGCCTTGCGCTGATGGGCATCGCTCTGTTCGCCTTGTGGGCGGCCAGAGATTTGCAGGGCACAAGCGGTTTCTCGTTCGGTCCCGGTACCGTGCCCCGCATGGCCGGTATCATGCTTCTTCTCATGGGCGCCGGAGTCGCGGCCAGCGGCTTCTTCACCACCGGCGCGCCGCTCCAGCGCTTCAGCATTCGCGGGCCGCTTTTCGTGACGCTGGCAATCCTGTCTTTTTCGGTGACCATCCGTCCGCTCGGGCTCGTCGTATCGGCACTGGCGAGCTTCTTCATCGCCGCGATGGCGACACCCGAAACCAACTGGAAGGAAACCATCATTGTCGGCGTCTTGCTGACGGCGGGTTGCAGTCTGCTGTTTCCCTACGCGCTCGGATTGCCGCTTGAACTCTATCCTCCCATCCTGCGGTAATGATGATGGCTGATGTTTTTTCGAATCTCGCTCTCGGCTTTGGGGTCGCCTTCACACCGATCAATCTGCTGCTTTGCCTGATCGGCGCGCTGGTCGGCACGCTGGTCGGCATCTTGCCGGGGCTCGGCACCATCGCGACTGTCGCGATGCTGTTGCCGATCACGTTCGGGCTCAATCCCGTCGGCGCGCTCATCATGCTCGCCGGAATTTATTACGGTGCGCAGTATGGCGGATCGACGACCTCGATCCTCGTCAATATTCCGGGCGAGGCGACGTCCGTCGTCACCACGCTCGACGGATTCCAGATGGCGAAGAAGGGCAGGGCCGGTCCGGCGCTTGCGATCGCGGCCGTCAGTTCGTTCTTCGCCGGATGCGTCGCCACGGTGCTGATTGCCTTGCTCGGCGCGCCGTTGACGAAGCTCGCGCTTGCGTTCGGCGCACCGGAATATTTCTCGCTGATGGTGCTGGGACTGATTTTTGCCGTCGTACTGGCGAAAGGCTCGGTGCTCAAGGCGATCGCGATGATCGTGCTCGGCCTGTTGATGTCGATGGTGGGCGCGGACATCGAAACCGGCGCATCCCGCATGGCGTTCGATATTCCGGAGCTTGCGGACGGTCTCGGTTTCGCGACCGTCGCGATGGGCGTGTTCGGATTTGCGGAGATCATCCGCAACCTCGATCCGGATGCGCAGATGGACCGCAATCTGGTGCAGCAGAAAATTTCCGGCCTGATGCCGACGCGCAAGGACCTGAAGGATTCCACGCCCGCGATCCTGCGCGGCACCGTGCTCGGCTCCCTGCTCGGTATCCTGCCGGGCGGCGGTGCGGTCATTGCGTCGTTCGCGGCGTATACGTTTGAAAAGAAGGTGTCGAAACATCCGGAGCGGTTTGGCACCGGCGTCATCGAAGGCGTCGCGGCGCCCGAAAGCGCGAACAATGCCGCGGCGCAGACCTCGTTCATTCCGTTGCTGACGCTGGGCATTCCCCCGAACGCGGTGATGGCGCTGATGGTCGGCGCGATGACGATTCACGGTATCGTGCCGGGACCGCAGGTGATGGAGAAACAGCCCGAACTGGTCTGGGGCATGATCGCGTCGATGTGGCTCGGCAATCTGATGCTGCTTGTCATCAACCTGCCGCTGGTCGGCATCTGGGTCAGGCTGCTGCGGGTGCCGTATCGCCTGCTGTTTCCGTCGATCGTGATCTTCTGCTCGATCGGAATCTACTCCATCAACAACGCGCCGACGGATGTCATTCTGGCGGGGCTGTTCGGATTGTTCGGCTACTGGCTGATTAAGCACGACTTCGAACCGGCCCCGCTGCTGCTGGGCATGGTGCTGGGGCCGCTGATGGAAGAGAACCTGCGCCGCGCGCTGCTCTTGTCGCGCGGCGACTGGTCCGTGTTTCTCACCCGGCCGATCGCGGCTGGCCTGATGTTCGTGGCTGCGGCGTTGCTGGTGCTGGCGCTGTTGCCCGCACTGCGGAAGAAGCGCGAGGAGGTCTTCGTCGAGTCTTAAGTCGCATGCGGCGTCCGGTCGCGGTTGCTTGCGCGGCAGTGGCCCTAAAGTTGCTTGCGATAGGTTTCTTGCGAAAAGTATCGTGTCTTACTGCACATAAAAAAAGATTTTCAGGGAGGAATGTCATGAACCTAGTGAAACGTATGCTGGCGACTTGCGGTGTGTCGCTGATGGCTGTGGCAGGGCTGACGGCGGCTTCTGCTCAAGCGGACGACTATCCCAATCGCAACATCACCATGATCGTGCCGTTCGCGGCTGGCGGCCCGACGGACGTGATTGCCCGTATCGTCACCGGCCACATGCAGCAGACGCTCGGCCATACGATCATCATCGAAAACGTGGTTGGTGCCGGCGGCACGACGGCCTCGGCGCGCGCCGCGCGCGCCACGCCGGACGGTTACACGCTCATTACCGGACACATGGGCACCCATGCTGCCGCCGTGCCGCTGTATCCGAAGCTCGCCTACCATCCCGAAAAGGATTTCGAGCCTGTCGGCATGCTGGCAGGCACGCCCATCCTGATCTTGGGCAAGAAGGATTTCGCGCCGAAGGACCTCAAGGAATTCGTCACGTATATCAAGGCGAACAGCGACAAGGTGAACGCCGCTCACGCAGGTGTCGGATCGGTGTCCTACACCGCGTGGCAGCTCCTGAATTCGGTGCTCGGCGTCAAGCCGACCGGCGTGCCCTTCAACGGCACCGGTCCGGCCATGAATGCGCTGGTTGCGGGCGAGGTCGATTACATGTGCGACCAGATCGTCAACGCCGTGCCGCAGATCAATGGCGGCACGATCAAGGCCTACGCGGTGGCGACCCCGGCGCGCAACCCATCCCTGCCGAACCTTCCGACCACCGCCGAAGCCGGGCTGCCTCAGTATCAGGTGCAGGCCTGGAACGCGGTTTTCGCGCCCAAGGGCACGCCCGCGCCGATCGTCGCCAAGCTGAACGCGGCCATCGACAAGGCTCTCAGCGACGAGGGCGTTCGCAAGCGCCTGCTGGAACTCGGCAGCGTGATTCCGGAAGGTCAGGAGCGTTCCTCGGAGGCGCTGGGCGCGCTGGTGAAGAGCGAAATCGCCAAATGGACCCCGGTGCTCACGGCGACGACCGGTAAATAAAGCAGCCGGAACAGCGTTGATAACAGGGCGGGGCCATCGGTCCCGCCCTTGCTGTTTGGGGCTGCCGGAGCCATTTTCCGTGTGAATCACAGACCGGCGGTATCCAGCCCGCCACCACACGGCGGACCATGCATCAATATCACGACCTGCTCGAACGGATCTTGAGCGACGGCGCGCAGAAGGGCGACCGCACCGGCACCGGCACGCTGTCGGTGTTCGGCCATCAGATGCGCTTCGATCTCGCCGCCGGTTTTCCGATGACGACGACCAAGAAGCTGCCGTTCAAGGCGATCGTCCACGAACTCCTGTGGTTTCTGGCGGGCGACACCAACGTGCGTTATCTGCAGAACAACGGCGTCACCATCTGGGACGAATGGGCGGACGCCAACGGCGATCTCGGCCCGGTCTATGGCAAGCAGTGGCGCTCATGGCAGGCACCGGACGGCCGCAGCATCGACCAGATCGCAAACCTCATTCGCATGATCCGGACCACGCCGGATTCGCGGCGGCTGATCGTCAGTGCGTGGAATCCGGCCGATGTCGATCACATGGCGCTGCCGCCGTGCCATTGCCTGTTCCAGTTCTATGTCGCGAACGGCAAACTGTCGTGCCAGCTTTATCAGCGTTCGGCCGATGTGTTTCTCGGCGTGCCGTTCAACATCGCGTCCTACGCGCTGTTGACGATGATGATCGCGCAGGTGACGGATCTCGCGCCCGGCGAATTCATCCACACGCTCGGTGACGCGCATCTGTATTCCAACCATCTGGAGCAGGCCCGCCTGCAACTGACGCGCGCGCCCCGCGCGCTGCCGACAGTGAGCATCAATCCGGCGGTGAAGGATATTTTCGGATTCCGTTACGAGGATTTCAAACTCGAGAATTACGATCCGCATCCGCACATCAAGGCCGAGGTCGCGGTGTGACCGCGCAGGGTGCGGCTCCCGACATCGTCTTCATCGTCGCGGTCGCCGACAACGGCGTGATCGGCCGCGACAATGCGATGCCCTGGCATCTGCGTTCCGATCTGCAGCGCTTCAAGCAACTGACGTTGAACAAGCCGGTCATCATGGGCCGCAAGACATTTCTTTCGATCGGCAAGCCGCTGCCGAAGCGCACCAACATCGTGGTGACGCGCGATGCGAATTTTCGCGCGGCGGGCGCGGTGGTGGTGCCGTCGCTCGATGCCGCTTACGAGGTCGCGCTCGGTGATATCCTGCGGCGCGGCGCCTCCGAGATCATGGTGATCGGCGGCGCGGATATTTTCCGGCAATGGATGCCGCGCGCGACCCGGCTGGAAATTACGCATGTTCATGCCGCGCCGGAGGGAGACACGTTCCTCCGGTTCGACGCGGCGGAATGGCGGGAAACGGCGCGCAGCCATGCGGCTCGGACGCTCGATGACAGTGCCGATTTTTCCTATGCGACATATGCTCGCGCAGGCTCCCATTAACCGCGCGCGTCAATGTTTGCATTGACAATTTCCCCGTGCAGATTAGCTGCTAAAAGAGACGCAGGGCCGCGTTGTACCGTGGCCCTGCGTCTCTTATAAAACGGTCGCGACGAATGCGGCGCGAAGGAGCTTTGCTGATGGCCTGGAAGAATCAAGGCGGAAGTCCGTGGGGTCAGGGTCCAAAGGGGCCCTGGGGCTCGGGTCCGCAGTCGCAAGGGCCGAAGCAGTCCGATCTTGAAGACATGTTGCGCCGTGGTCAGGACCGGATTCAGCACATGCTGCCGGGCGGCCACATGAGCGGCATGGGCATCGCGCTCCTCGTCGTCTTGGGCATCGCGATCTGGCTGTTGTCCGGTTTCTTCCGCGTACAGACCAATGAACTCGGCGCGGTTCTGCGCTTCGGCAAGTATGTGCGCACGGTGCAGCCCGGCCTGAACTACCATCTGCCGTATCCGATCGAGACCGTGCTGCTACCCACGGCGCTACGCGTTAATGCGTTGAACATCGGCATGACGATTGGTGACGAGCGCCGCGGTCGCGTCGTGCGCGACGTGCCGGAAGAAAGCCTGATGCTGACCGGCGATGAGAACATCGTCGATGTCGATTTCACGGTGCTCTGGAAGATCGCACCGGACGGCGTCGGCAATTTCCTGTTCAACATTCAAAATCCCGAAGGCACGGTGAAGGCCGTGGCCGAGAGCGCGATGCGCGAAGTCATCGGCCGCTCCGAGATTCAGCCGATCCTGACCGGCGCGCGCAACACAACCGAGAGCGCGGTGCATCAGTTGATGCAGAAGACGCTCGACAGCTACGGCGCGGGCATCCAGATTCAGCAGGTGCAGATGCAGAAGGTCGATCCGCCGCAGCAGGTGATCGACTCGTTCCGTGACGTGCAGGCGGCGCGCGCCGACCTCGAGCGATTGCAGAACGAAGCGCAGACCTATGCCAACCGTGTTCTCCCCGATGCGCGCGGCCGCGCCGCCCAGGTGCTGCAACAGGCGCAGGGCTACAAGGAGCAGGCCGTGGCGGAAGCCAGAGGCCAGGCGGCGCGCTTCCTGAGTGTCTATGACGAATACAAGAAGGCGCCGGAAGTGACGCGTCAGCGCATCTATCTCGAAACCATGGAGCATGTGCTCGGACCGGCCGACAAGGTCATTCTCGATCAGGGCCAGTCGGGGCAGGGCGTCGTGCCGTATCTGCCGCTCAGTGAGCTCAATCGTAAAACACCGGCCGCACCGGCCACGCAGAGCGGAGCAGGCCGATGAAAAACGGATTGTCGGGCGTCGCCGCCCTCGTCGTTCTGTTGTTGCTGATTGTCGTCGGCTACAGCTCGCTCTTTACCGTCCAGCAGACCGAGCAGGCGCTGGTGGTCCGGTTCGGCGCGCCGGTGGGGGCTCCGATCACCGAGCCGGGCCTGCACGTCAAGGCGCCGTTCATCGACACGGTCATTCCCATCGACAACCGGATTCTCGATCTGGAGAATCCCGCGCAGGAAATCATCGCCTCCGACCAGAAGCGTCTGGTGGTGGATGCCTTCGCGCGTTACCGCATCAAGAATGCGCTGCGCTTCTATCAGAGCGTCGGCAGCATTCCGGCCGCCAATATCCAGTTGACGGCGCTTCTGAACGCCGCGCTGCGCCGCGTGCTCGGCGAGGTCACCTTCATTCAGGTGGTGCGCGACGAGCGCGAGTCGCTGATGGGCCGCATCCGCGACCAGCTCGACAAGCAGGCGGATGCCTATGGCATCGCGGTCGTGGATGTCCGTATCCGCCGCGCCGACCTGCCTGAGCAGAACAGCCAGGCCGTGTACCAGCGCATGCAGACCGAACGTCAGCGCGAGGCCGCCGAATTCCGCGCCCAGGGCGGGCAGCGGGCGCAGGAAATCCGCTCCAAGGCCGACCGCGAGGCGACCGTGATCGTGGCGGAAGCCAATTCGCAGGCGGACAAGATCCGCGGCGAAGGCGACGGCGACCGCAACCGGATCTTCGCGGAAGCCTATTCCAAGGACACGCAGTTCTTCGCGTTTTACCGGGCCATGATCGCTTACGAGACCAGCCTGAAGAACAACGACACCCGCTTCGTGCTGAAGCCGGATTCCGAGTTCTTCCGGTTCTTCAACTCGGTCAATGGCTCAGTGCCCGGGCCGGCTGCCCCGGCGGCGTCAAGGTAAACGCAATTAATTTCGTCTACGGGATTTCCCTTTGCCCGGGTCTCTGGTGAAATCCCCTCATGACAGAATTTTTGATTGGTTTTGGTGTCCTTTGCGTCATTGAGGGTTTGACCTTCGCGGCGTTTCCTCAGGCGATGCGCCGCGCGATGGAAGCCGCGCTGGAGCATTCCGAAAATCTGCTGCGCATCACCGGCCTCGCGGTCGCGGTGGCGGGTCTGGTGCTGATCTGGGTGATCCGCTCCGGGCTGTTCTGAGCCCGGCGTCGGCATTTCGCCTTATTCGCCGGGTTGATACGCTTGCGGATCAAAGAGGCCGGGCGCAGTCTCGGTCCAGACGGCTTTTCCTTCCCAGGAGATATGTTTCGATGTTCCACGCGCTTGTGCGACTGAACCGGCTGCTCCCGCTTGCCGTTGCGGGTGGTGTTCTCATGATGACGGCGGGCGCGCCTCAGCCCGCGTTCGCGCGTGGCCCGGAGGGCATCGCCGACGTCGCGGAGAAGGTGATCGACGCCGTGGTGAACATCTCCACCTCCCAGACCGTCAACGGCCGGGATGAGAAGGGTGAGGATGCGAAGCCTCAAAAGGACGGCCGCAACAAGGCCAATCCGAAGCTGCCGCCGGATTCCCCGTTCAACGAACTGTTCGAGGATTTCTTCAAGAATCGCCGCGGCGACAGGGGCCCGCACAAGGTCAATTCGCTCGGCTCGGGCTTCATCATCGATGCCAGCGGCGTCGTGGTTACCAACAATCACGTCATCGCGGATGCCGACGAGATCAACGTCATTCTCAACGACGGCACCAAGATCAAGGCCGAACTCGTTGGTCGCGATAAGAAAAGCGATCTTGCCGTGCTGACATTCCAGCCGCCGGAGAAGAAGCTGACGGCGGTGAAGTTCGGCAATTCCGACAAGCTGCGGCTCGGCGAATGGGTGGTCGCGATAGGCAATCCGTTCAGTCTGGGTGGTACGGTGACGGCGGGCATCGTCTCGGCGCGCAACCGCGATATCAATTCCGGGCCGTACGACAACTATATCCAGACCGACGCCGCCATCAATCGCGGCAATTCGGGCGGACCGCTGTTCAACCTCGAGGGCGAGGTCGTCGGCGTCAACACCGCGATCATCTCGCCGTCGGGCGGTTCGATCGGCATCGGCTTCGCGGTGCCCTCGAACACGGTGGTCGGTATCGTCAATCAGTTGCGGCAGTACAAGGAAGTGCGGCGCGGCTGGCTCGGCGTGCGCATTCAGCAGGTCACCGACGAGATCGCCGACAGCCTCGGCATCAAGCCTGCGCGCGGCGCGCTGGTCGCAGGCGTCGACGACAAGGGACCGGCCAAGCCTGCGGGCATCGAGGCGGGCGACGTCATCACCTCGTTCGACGGCAAGACGATCCGCGAGATGAAGGACCTGCCGCGCGCGGTGGCGGATACGCCGGTCGGCAAGGCCGTCGATGTCGTGCTGATCCGCAAGGGCAAGGAAGAAACCCGCAAGGTTACGCTCGGCCGTCTCGATGATGGCGACAAGCCGGTCGAGGCTTCGCTGAAGACGCCTGCGCCCGAGGCCGACAAGACCGTGACGCAGCAGGTGCTCGGGCTCGATCTTGCCGCGATCTCCAAGGATTTGCGCGCGCGCTACAAGATCAAGGACAAGGTCAAGGGCGTGGTCGTCGTCGGCGTCGATCGCAATTCGGACGCGGCCGAGCGGCGGTTGTCCGCGGGCGACGTGATCGTCGAGGTCGCGCAGGAGGCAGTGAATGCACCCGCCGACGTCAAGAAGCGCATAGAGCAACTCAAGAAGGACGGCAAGAAGTCGATCCTGCTCCTGGTGTCGAACACCGAGGGCGAACTGCGGTTTGTTGCGCTGAGCGCGAATTGAGGCGCGGGTTTATTCTCCTGTCATGGCCGGGCTTGTCCCGGCCATCCACGTCTTAGAGCAGTTTCGCTTTACTCGGAATCGTCATGCGCGGGCTTGACCCGCGCATCCATCTAAAAAGAAGTGTCTTCTCAAAAAGATGGATTGCCGGGTCAAGCCCGGCAATGACACATCCCGTTTCAATCAAAGCCGACACCACTCTAGAAGCGTCCGTTAAAAGGACATGGATGCCCCGCACAAGGCCGGGCATGACAATATGTAGTTATTCCGTCACGAACTCTGTTCGCTTGTAGCCCTGCGCATATAACAGCGCGGTGAGATCGCCATGGTCGATCCGCGCGGCGGCTGCGGCCGCGACCGCGGGCTTGGCGTGATAGGCGACGCCGAGGCCCGCCTTCTCGATCATCGCCAGATCGTTGGCGCCATCGCCGACCACGATGGTGTCGATGTCGTCGAGCTCGAACGTATCCAGCAATTCGACCAGGGTAGCGAGCTTCGCCGCGCGCCCGAGAATCGGCTCCTGCACGTGGCCCGCGAATTGGCCATCCTCGACAATGAGAGTGTTGGCGCGGTTCTCCTGAAAGCCGATGGCGGCAGAAACTCGTTCGGTGAACAGCGTGAAGCCGCCCGAGACGAGGCAGGTGTGTGCGCCGTTCGCGCGCATGGTTTTCACCAGGGCGGTTCCGCCCGGCGTCAGCGTGATGTGCTTGGTGAATACCTCGTCCACGATGTCGGCGGACAGCCCCTTGAGCAGTGCGACGCGCTCGCGCAAGGCAGGCTCGAATTCGATCTCGCCGCGCATCGCGCGCTCGGTGATCGCGGCGACATGATCCTTCAATCCGGCGAAGGCCGCGAGTTCATCGATGCATTCCTGGCCGATCATGGTGGAGTCCATATCGGCGAGCAGCAGTTTCTTGCGGCGCGCGAGGCGCGGCTGCACCACCACATCGACCGGAATTCTCTGCAAGGCCTCGTGCAGCCGGTCGGCGATGGCGCGTGCGGGCTCGTCGCTCTCGAACGGGATGTCGGCGGCGATCCCGGCGTCGAGCCATTCGGCGTTCGAGGATCGCGGCAATATCGCGCGCGCGGCTTCGAGGACCGTGCTATCGAGCGAGGCTTGCGCGGGATTGCAGATGAGGGTGGCGACGAGGGACATGAGTTCGGGCCGGAATGATGTGAAGGCGGTGCTTATCGCAGGGCCGACCGCCAGCGGCAAGTCGGCGCTGGCGCTGGATCTGGCCGAGGCCGCAGGCGGTACCGTCATCAACACGGACTCGATGCAGGTCTATCGCGACCTGCGCGTCGTCACCGCGCGGCCGACCGTCGATGAGGAGGCGCGTGTTCCGCACCGGCTCTACGGGCACGTCGATGCGGCGGTGAACTATTCGGCGGGCGCGTGGGTCAGCGACGCGGCGGCGGTGCTGGCGGAGACGCAGGCGAGCGGGCGGCTGCCGATTTTCATCGGCGGAACCGGGCTTTACTTCAAGGCGCTGACGCGAGGCTTGTCGAACGTGCCGCCGGTGCCGGATGCCATTCGCGAGGCAATCCGCCAATGGCTCGAACGGGATGGTCCCGAAGCCCTGCATGCGGAACTCAAGGATCGCGACCCGGAGGCGGCGGAGCGACTGAAGCCGCGCGACCGCGTGCGCATCGCCCGTGCGCTGGAGGTGGTGGAGGCGACCGGTCGTCCATTGGCGGAGTGGCATGCGCATGGCCTGCCGCCGCTGTTGCCGCCGGAAGGCGTGGTGGCACTGTTCCTCGCGCCTGACCGCAAGGTGGTCTACGAGCGGATCGACCGCCGGTTTGAGAGCATGATGGATCGCGGTGCGCTGGAGGAGGCGGGGGCGCTAGGCCGTCGCGGGCTCGATCCGCTGCTGCCCGCGATGAAGGCGCATGGCGTCCCGGCGCTGATCCGTCACCTTGCGGGCGCTCTGTCCCGCGCGGAAGCGGTCGCCATCGGCCAGATCGACACCCGCCATTACGCCAAGCGGCAATTCACGTGGTTCAGGCATCAGCTGCCGGAATTCGAATGGGTCGCGCCCGATCAGGCGAAGGCGTGGCTGGAGAATGCGCTTTCGTTCACTTCTCCCCGCCGGGGAGAGGTCGCGCCGTAGGCGCGGGTGAGGGAGCTAGATATTCAATCGAGGCATTTAGGGCCCCTCACCCCAACCCTCTCCCCCCAAAAGGGCGTTCACGCCCGTCTTCGACGGGTTATGAGGGAGAGGGAGTGATTCCGCGTGTGTTGATGCTGCGTGGCTCCAGCGGTTCTCCCATGCAGTTTCACTCTCACTCCCTTGGGCCTTTGGAAGTATGGTTCGGAAACTGAAACGGGGTTGACTTCCCGGTTTGGGGCGATATAACCCGCGCAACCTTTGGAAATAGAAGTCGACTTATGAGCAATAAAATTACAAACCTTCTTATTGTCGTAGTCGTACCTGGGCGCATCGCCGGGGGAAGCTGACGCGACCCCAAGACAGGCGGTGTGCACAGGGTCCTCTCGGGGGCCTTTTTTATTTTCTGCGTGATCGAAGACGGCGCCATGCGGCGCAGCGGAGCGAAAGATGAGCGAGACGAAGAAGACTGAATCCCGGCAGATGACCGGCGCGGCGATGGTCGTGCAGGCGCTGAAGGATCACGGCATCCAGCACATTTTCGGCTATCCGGGCGGCGCGGTACTTCCCATCTACGACGAGATCTTCCAGCAGGAAGCCGTCCAGCACATCCTCGTTCGCCACGAGCAGGGCGCGGGCCATGCCGCCGAGGGCTATGCGCGCTCGACCGGCAAGCCCGGCGTGGCGCTCGTCACCTCGGGGCCGGGCGCGACCAACATGGTCACCGCGCTGACCGATGCGCTGATGGATTCGATCCCGTTGGTCTGCATCACAGGGCAGGTGCCCACGCATCTGATCGGCAACGACGCATTCCAGGAGTGCGACACGGTCGGCATCACGCGGCCCTGCACCAAGCACAACTGGCTGGTGCGCGACGTCAACGATCTCGCCAAGATTCTGCATGAAGCCTTCTATGTCGCGACCACGGGCCGCCCCGGCCCGGTCGTCGTCGACATTCCGAAGGACGTGCAGTTCGCGACCGGCACCTATCATGCGCCGCGCAAGAACGACGTTCACGTCTCCTACACGCCGCGCGTGAAGGGCGACGCCGCGCAGATTCGCAAGGCGGTGGCGCTGCTGGCCTCCGCCAAGCGGCCGGTGATCTATTCCGGCGGCGGCGTCGTCAATTCGGGTCCGGAGGCGACGCGCCTGCTGCGCGAACTGGTCGGCGCGACCAACGTCCCGATCACCTCGACGCTGATGGGCCTCGGCGCCTATCCCGCTTCGGGCAAGAACTGGCTCGGCATGCTGGGCATGCACGGCACCTACGAGGCCAACATGGCGATGCATGATTGCGACGTCATGCTGTGCGTCGGCGCGCGCTTCGATGACCGCGTCACCGGCCGGCCGGATGCGTTCTCGCCGAACTCGAAGAAGATCCACATCGATATCGATCCGTCCTCGATCAACAAGAACATCCGCGTCGACGTGCCGATCATCGGCGACGTCGCGCATGTGCTCGCCGATCTGGTGGAGGGGCTCAAGGCGGAGACCAAGCGGCCCGATCTCAAGCCGTGGTGGGCGCAGATCGCGACCTGGCGCGCGCGCAATTCGCTGGCGTTCAAGAAGAACAACGATGTGATCCTGCCGCAATACGCGATCCAGCGTTTGTATGAACTGACCAAGAACCGCGACACCTACATCACCACGGAAGTCGGCCAGCATCAGATGTGGGCGGCGCAATTCTATGGCTTCGAGCAGCCCAATCGCTGGATGACCTCCGGCGGCCTCGGCACCATGGGGTACGGCTTCCCCGCCGCCATCGGCGCGCAGGTCGCGCACCCCAAGAGCCTCGTCATCGACATCGCGGGCGATGCTTCGATCCAGATGATGCTGCAGGAGATGTCCACGGCGGTTCAGTTCGATCTGCCGGTGAAGATCTTCATCCTCAACAACCAGTACATGGGCATGGTGCGCCAGTGGCAGCAGTTGCTGCACGGCAACCGCCTGTCGAACTCGTACTCCGAGGCGCTGCCCGACTTCGTCAAGCTCGCGGAAGCCTATGGCGGCGTCGGCATGCATGTGACCAAGCCCGCCGATCTCGACGGCGCGATCGAGGAGATGATCAAGGTGAAGAAGCCAGTGATCTTCGATTGCCGCGTCGCGACGCTGGAAAACTGCTTCCCGATGATTCCGTCGGGCAAGGCGCATAACGAAATGCTTCTGCCCGCGGAAGCCAACGACGAAGCGACCGCGGCGGCATTCGCTGGCGGCAAGGCTCTGGTTTAAAGGCACGGTGTGATGGCTATGGACAAGCAGACGAACGAACAGCCCGCATCGGCTTACTTCATCGAGGAGCGGCACGACCCGAACGAGACGCACACGCTCTCGGTTTTGGTGCAGAACGAGCCCGGCGTGCTCGCGCGCGTCATCGGTCTGTTCTCGGGGCGCGGCTATAATATCGAAAGCCTCACGGTGTCGGAGATCGAGCGCCACAAGCACATGTCGCGCATCACCATTGTCACCACCGGCACGCCGATGGTGATCCAGCAGATCAAGCATCAGCTCGACCGGATGATCCCGGTCTATCGCGTGGTCGACATGACGCTGACCGGCCGCTCGATCGAGCGCGAACTGGCGATGATCAAGGTGAAGGGCACGGGCGATGCCCGCGTCGAGGCGCTGCGGCTGGCGGATGCCTTCCGTGCCCGCGTGGTCGACGCCACCACCGAGAGTTTCGTGTTCGAAATTACCGGCAGAAGCGACAAGATCAGTCAGTTCGTGGCGTTGATGGCGCCGCTCGGCCTCGTCGAGGTGGCGCGCACCGGCGTGGCCGCCATCACCCGCGGCCCGGACGGCATGTAAGGGCGTCAGCCATACCGAAAACCCGATTTTACTTCCCCGCAAAATGCATTAGACAACCCGGGAATTTCGAGGGCCGTCAGGCCCTGAAGGGCCCGTTTCGGGCCAAAAGCCCCACATCCACAAGGAAAGCACCATGCGAGTTTATTACGATCGCGACGCCGATTTGAACCTCATCAAGGGCAAGAAGGTCTGCATCATCGGCTACGGCAGCCAGGGCCATGCCCATGCGCTGAACCTGAAGGATTCCGGCGTCAAGGACGTTGCGATCGCGCTACGCAAGGGTTCGGCGACCGCCAAGAAGGCGGAAACCGCGGGCTTCAAGGTGATGGAAGTCGCCGAAGCCGCCAAGTGGGCCGACGTCATGATGATGCTGACGCCCGACGAACTGCAGGCCGACATCTACCGCGAGCACCTGCACGCCAACATGAAGAACGGCGCGGCGCTGTTGTTCGCCCACGGCCTTAACGTGCACTTCAACCTGATCGAGCCGCGCGAAGACCTCGACGTGCTGATGGTCGCGCCGAAGGGCCCCGGCCACACCGTGCGCGGCGAGTATCAGCGCGGCGGCGGCGTGCCGTGCCTGATCGCGATCCACAAGGACTCCTCGGGTAACGCCCACGACCTCGGCCTGTCCTACGCATCCGCCATCGGCGGTGGCCGTGCGGGCATCATCGAGACCTCGTTCCGCGAAGAAACCGAGACCGACCTGTTCGGCGAGCAGGCGGTTCTGTGCGGCGGAACCGTCGAACTGATCCGCGCCGGTTTCGAGACGCTGGTGGAAGCCGGCTATGCGCCGGAAATGGCCTACTTCGAGTG
>Ga0153956_1002022_pt1 | contig 15958 bp, 16 predicted proteins | sample TSFL040MetaG_FD_104704 | JGI IMG/M metagenome (GOLD analysis project Ga0153956, IMG submission 104704) | Attine ant fungus gardens microbial communities from Florida, USA - TSFL040 MetaG | ecosystem: Host-associated > Fungi > Mycelium > Unclassified | place: USA: Florida, Wekiwa Springs... | reverse complement strand
GTGGCGGTTCTTCGACCCCGACGTCCTCCCCGCCTTCGTCGCCGAGATGGACTTCCCGCTGGCGCCGGCGGTGAAGATCGCGCTCGCCGAGGCGGTCGAGCTGGACGACACCGGCTACGGCTACCCGGACGGGGTCGGGCTCGCCACGGCCTTCGCCGACTTCGCCCAGGCGCGGCTCGGCTGGGAGGTCGACCCGGAGCGCGTCGCCGCCGCCCCCGACGTGGTCAACGCGATCACCTCGCTGCTGCGCCTGCTCGCCGTCCCCGGCGACCGGATCGTCGTCAACACCCCGGTCTACCACCCGTTCTTCGCGATCGTCGAGGACCTCGGGCTGGAGCTGGCCGAAGTGCCGCTCGTCGACGGCCAGCTCGACGTCGACGGGATCGCCGCCGAGTTCCGCCGCGGCGCCGTCGCGCTGATCCTCTGCAGCCCCCACAACCCGACCGGCACTCTGCCGACCGCGGGTCAGCTGAAAGCGCTCGCCGCCGCCGCGGCCCAGCACGGCGCCTGGGTGCTGAGCGACGAGATCCACTGGCCGCTCACCCTCCCCGGCGCCCATCACATCCCCTTCCTCGGCGTCTCCGAGGAGGCGCGCGAGCATGGCATCGCCCTCGTCTCCGCGTCCAAGGCCTTCAACCTCGCGGGCCTGAACTGCGCCCAGATCGTCACCGCCTCGGAGCGCGCCGCCGCGGTGGTCGGGAAGCTCCCCTTCCCCGCCACCCACGCGGGCCACTTCGGCCTGCTCGCCACCGTCGCCGCCTACCGCGAGGGCGCGGCCTGGCTGGACGACGTGATCGCGGTCATCGACCACAACCGCGCGCTGCTCGCCGAGCTGCTGGCCACGAAGCTCCCCGAGGTCGCCCACACGCCGCCCCGCGCCGGCTACCTGGCCTGGCTCGACCTGCGCGCGCTCGGGCTCGGCGACGATCCCAGCGAGGCGCTGCTGGAGCGCGGCCGGGTCGCCCTCAACCCCGGCCCCACCTTCGGCCCGCAGGGCAAGGGCCACGCGCGGCTCAACATCGGCACCTCCCCGGCGCTCGTCGAGGAGGCAGTGAGGCGGATCGGAAAGGCGGTGGGACGTGACTGAGTCGACCGAGGCGCCAGGGGTGGCGGGCCCGGAGATCGAGCCGATCGAGGAGGAGGCGCGGCGCTGGCTGGACGCGCTCGAAGCGGAGACCGGCCCGCTCGCCCTCTTCGACACCCACACCCACTTCGGCCGCCACGATCCCGACGAATTCCGCCAGGAGCCGGAGGAGCTGATCGCGACGATGGCGCACGCCGGGGCGCGGGCGATCACCTTCCCGATGCACGAGCCCGACGGCTACCCGGCCGCCAACGACGAGGCGCGGGCGATCGAGGCGAGCGCCGACGGGCGGATCGTCCACTTCTGCCGGGTCAACCCGCACGACGGGGCGCTGGCCGAGGCGGAGCGCTGCCTCGACCTCGGCGCCCACGGGATCAAGCTCCACCCGCGCGCCGAGCAGTTCGCGATGTCGGAGGCCGCGGTGGAGGACCTGACCCGGCTTGCCGAGGCGCGCGGGGTGCCGATCCTGATCCACGCCGGGCGCGGCATCCCGGCGCTCGGCCGCGACACCCTGGAGCTGGCGCGCCGCTACCCGGGCGCGCGCTTCATCCTCGCCCACGCCGCCGTGTCCGACCTCGCCTGGCTCTGGCGACTGATGCCCGAGCACCCGAACCTCTTCGTCGACAGCTCCTGGTGGAACCCGGCCGACTTCGTCGCGCTCTTCAGCCTGGTGCCGCCGGGACAGATCCTCTGGGCGAGCGACAACCCCTATGGCCAGCCGCTCCACGCGGCCGCCTTCCAGCTCCGTTACGCCCTCCTGGTGGGGCTCGACGGCGACCAGATCCGGGCGATCGCGGGCGGCCAGATCGAGCGCATCCTGAACGGCGAGGAGCCGCTCGACCTCGGCCCGCCGCCGGGCCCGCCGGGCGCCCAGGACCCCGGCATGGAGCGCATCGTCGCCGACCTGATGACGGCGATGGGACGGGCGATGGCCGAGGGCGACCCGAGCGAGTCGGTGGCCCTGGCGCGCCTCGCCTGCGACCTCGAGGGCCCCGAGGCGGCCTCCTGCCGAGCGATCCTCCGCCTCCTCGACCTCGCCGACCGCCACCAGGGCCCGCCGCCCCCCGGCCGCCGCTTCCCCCGCGCCGCCCATTTCGTGATGGCGGCCTTGGCGGTGGCGCGGACCCCCGGCATCGCGTTACCGTCGGAAGCCTGAAAGCGATCTTCACCATCGGCGTCTACGGCGCGCGGCGCGGGTCCGGATCGCGCTGCAGCGCTAACTGTCGCTATGGCGACCGCAAAAGCTGCAGCGCGATCGCGGCGTCCGGGAAGACGGACCCGGCCGTCCCGGCCACGGCAACAGCCCGGTGGAGGCCGCTCGTCTAGTAGCCGGCCGGATGGCGGGCCACGTAGCCCGCCGTCGAGACCATTTCGGGGTGCCAGCGGGGTCCCGTCCCGCTGGAGTCCCCGGAGGTGTCCCAGCGGACGCCGTCGATCACCGCGAAGGCGTGGCCCGCGTTGGCGTAGATCGTGATCCAGCGGCCCTTGCCCGCGACGCCCCAGCTCATCATTTCGCCGGAGTCCATCGGGGTCTTGATCAGGCCCGCGCCGTGGAGGGCGTAGCTGACCGCACCGGAGCAGTCGTATCCGGGACTGGCCCAGCGGCCGTGGCCACCGCCCCAGACGTAGGGAAGCGTGTGGATCCGGTTGGCTGCCGCGATCGCCGCCTTCACCGCCGCCGGCGCGGTTTCCACCGGGGCGACGACGCCTTCGACCAACGTCCCCGCCGTCACCGGCAGGCAGCTCCGCAGCCCTTCCGGATTGAGGGTGCATTCGGTCGACCCCGGGGTCGGGGTCGATTCGGTCGCCGGCGCGCCTTCGCCGGTGGCCAGCCGCGTCGGGGTCAGGCCCCCGCCCGCGGCGAAAGCGCCTGCCGGGAAGACGACCGCCACGATCACCCCGATCGCCAGCGCCAAGCGTGCTTTCCAACCCACCCCGTGGAACTGCGACAAACCGATCTCCTTTGTCGGCCTACGGGGTTAGCTGTCGGGCTGGCGCTGAAGGAGCCTGCGCTCCCACCGTGAGGTGGATTCGCCCCAAAACTCGGTTCCCCCGTTCCAGGGTTTTTCGGCCCCTGGATTCGGCTTACCGGTCCTTGATGGCGGAGGAGTGTATCGACTGAAGTGGCGTCAAAGTGACAGAAGCTTCCCGCGTATTGCGGAAGACGCGTCAGAGCAACGACGTCTGGCGGGTCTTCCAGGCGGGGTCGGGACGGCCGCAGCCCTCCAGCTCCAGCAGCGCCTGCTTGCGGTGCAGGCCGCCCGCGTAACCGGTCAGCGAACCGTCGGCGCCGATCACGCGGTGGCAGGGGACGATGATCGCCAGCGGGTTGCGGCCGTTGGCGGCGCCGACCGCGCGGGCGCGCTGCCAGGGTTCGACGTCGGTGCGGAAGACTTCGGGGTCGACGCGGGCGGCGAGCTCGCCGTAGCTCACGGTCTCCCCGTAGGGGATGTCGAGGAGCGCGCGCCAGACGGCGCGGTCGAACGGCGTGCCGCGGGGGTCGAGGTCGAGCTCGAAGGCGCGCCGCTCGCCCTGGAAGTAGGCCTCCAGCTGCGCGGACACGGCGGGCAGCGGTGCCCGGGCCGACTCCGGCGGGGCGGGCGTCTTGCCGGGGAACCAGAGCTCGCGCAGCCCCGCCTCGCCGGCGACCAGCCTCAGCGGCCCGATCGGGCTCTCGTAGATGTCCCAGGTGACGTCATTCATCCGTGATCCTCCTGTCGCTTTCTAGTCCAACGCGGGCGCCGGCGCAAACGTGAGATCGGCCCCCGCCTAGGCCCCTAGGATGAGGACGTGGCACGCACCGCCCAGTCGACTCCCTCGCGGCCCGCCCCCGCCGTCGCCCTGCGCGCGCCCGAGCCGGCCGACCGCGACGCTTTCATCGCCGCGATGAAGGCGAGCGCCGAGCTCCACCGCCCGTGGCTGACGCCGCCGGTCACCGTCCCCGAGTTCGACGCCTGGCTCACCCGCGCCAACCGCACCGACTTCGACGCCGGCCTCGCCGTCCGCCCCGAGGACGGCGCGATCGTCGGCTACTTCAACGTCAGCCAGATCATCCGCGGGCCGCTGCAGAGCGCCTTCCTCGGCTACGGCGGGGTCGCCGAGTGGAGCGGCGCCGGCTACATGACCGCGGCGCTGCGCCTGGTGCTGGAGCGCGCCTTCACCGACCTCGCCCTGCACCGCCTGGAAGCCAACATCCAGCCCGACAACGCCGCCTCGATCGCCCTGGTCGAGCGCTGCGGCTTCGTCCGCGAGGGCTTCTCCGAGCGCTACCTGAAGATCGGCGGGCGCTGGCGCGACCACGCCCGCTTCGCGATCCGCGCCGAGCAGTGGCAAGCGTGGCGAGCCTGACCCGCTGCGCCTGGGCGGAGTCGACCCCGCTCGAGCAGGCCTACCACGACGCGGAGTGGGGCGTGCCCGAGCGCGACCCGCGGGCGCTCTGGGAGAAGCTGCAGCTCGACGGCTTCCAGGCCGGGCTCGCCTGGATCACGGTGTTGCGCAAGCGTGACGCTTTCCGCGCCGGGTTCGCGCGCTTCGACCCGGAGAAGGTCGCCGCCTTCGACCAAGACGACGTCGAGCGGCTGCTGGGCGACGCCGGGATCATCCGCTCGCGGGCGAAGATCGAGGCGACGATCGGCAACGCCCGCGCCTACCTGGCGATGGGCGAAGCGGGCGAGGACTTCGCCGACTTCTGCTGGTCCTTCGTCGACGGCGAGCCACTGCGCGGCGGCGGCGTCGAGATCCCCGCCAACACGCCCCTCTCCAAGACCGTCTCCAAGGAGCTGAAGCGGCGCGGCTTCAAGTTCGTCGGCCCGACGATCGTCTACGCCTGGATGCAGGCGACGGGGCTGGTCAACGACCACGGGGTCGACTGCTTCCGGCGCGACCAGGTGTGAGCCTGAGGGGAGGGATCGGGGGTGACCCCTCCCTCACGAACAGCGGGGAGGTTCGTCCGGGGTCACCCCCGATCCCTCCTCATGGGAGCCGGCAGCGGAGGCGGGTGACGTTGCCGGTGACTCCGTAGGGCTGCTCCACTCTCGTGGTGCCATCGGGCCTCCAGCCTTCGCGTTCGTAGAAGCGGGTGGCACGGTCGTTGCCTTCGAGGACCCAGAGGAGGGCGGCGGTGAAGCCCAATGCGCGCAGCCGCCGTCGCGCCTCGGCCATCAGCTGGCGGCCGACGCCGGCGCGGTAACGGGCCGGGTCGACGGAGAGCGCGTAGACCTCGCCCAAGCCCGGGAGGTCGGCGTCGCGGGAGGGGCCGAAGGTGGTGAAGCCGGCGATCGTCTCCTCGCCCTCGTTCCCCACCTCGACCGCAAGGATCGTCCTCGCCGCCCAGGGTCGCTCGCCTCGAAGGCGTAGCGGGCGGCGGGGTCGTCGCCTGCCGCGCCCGGAGGATCGCTTCGGGTCGCGCGCCAGGCCAGAAGGCACGGGGATGACCCCCGGACGAACCTCCCCGCTGTTGTGAGGGAGGGGGTCATCCCCGTGCCTTCCCCAGCCACCGAATTGAGGCCAGCCTTAGGTCGGCCCCATAAGTTCGGGAGCCGTGCATTACCCGCATCACCGCCGTCGCCTCCTCCCCCTCGCCCCGCTCGCCGTCGGCGCGCTCGCCCTCGGCCTGCTGGTCGCCGGCTGCGGCGGCGGCAACGACCCGACCAACGCCGCAGTGACGCTGCCGAGCATCGCCGGTGCCGACGCGGTCCCGGCCCGCGACGCGCCGCCGCTCGTGCTCACCGACCAGTACGGCAAGCGGGTCGACCTGGCGAAGCTGAAGGGGCACCCGGTCCTGGTCGCCTTCCTCTATACCCACTGCGCCGACCTCTGCCCGATCGTCGCGGCCAAGATCCACACCGCCTACGCGCGCCTGCCGCAGGCCGAACGGCCGCTGTTCCTCGCCGTCTCCGTCGACCCCGCGCACGACACCGCGGCGAGCGCCGCCACCTTCAACGAGCGCCACCGCACGGTCGGCGAGATCGACTGGCTGCTCGGCTCGCGGGCCGAACTGGAGAAGGTCTGGGGAGCCTGGGACGTGAAGCCGAAGCAGAACGCCAACGACCCCGAGGAAATCGAGCACAACGCCGAGATCTTCGCGATCGACCCGCAGGGCCAGATCCGGGCGCTCTATCCGCCGAGCTTCAAGCCGGAAAAGCTCGCCGCCGGCACCCGCGCGCTGGCACGGCTGTGAGGCGCGCCCGGCGGGCCGCGCCGCGCGCCCGCTGGGTCGTCGTCGCCGGGGCGCTGGTCGTCGCGATCGTCGTCGCCGAGCTGGCCGGCGGCGGCGGCTCCGCCGAGGCCGACCGCGCCGCGCCGCCGCTCCCGACCAAGGCGCTGCAACCGCCCGCCGTCGACCTCGCCGCCCTGCGCGGCAAGCCCGCCCTGGTCGACTTCTTCGCCAGCTGGTGCACGCCGTGCGCGGCGGAGGCGCCCGCCCTGCGCGCGCTGTCGGCCTCGCTGGCGGGCCGCGCGACCGTCGTCGCCGTCGACTGGGACGACGCGGGCGGCCCCGCGCGCGCCTTCGTCCGCGGGCACGGCTGGGACTTCCCGGTCCTCGCCGACACCTCCGGCGCGGCGGGCGAAGCGTACGGCCTGGTCGGACTGCCGACCTCCTTCGTGCTCGACCCGCGCGGCCGCATCGTCGCCACCTTCCGCGGCCCGCAGAGCGAGGCGACCCTCCGCCAGGCGCTCCTCGCCGCGGCCTGAGCCGGCGCGAAGTCCCTGCAAGTACCCCACCAATGGGCTAGCCGACCGGAACATCGGGCAGGGCCCGTGTTGCAGGATCAGAGTCTCATCAACTACGGAAGGACGACATGACCCACGTCAGCACCCGGCCGGTCGCCCTCCGGATGATCGTCGGGGCAGCGGCCGTGATCGCCGCGCTCCTGGCCTTCGTGCCCGCCGCCAACGCGGCGCGCGACCCGATCTCCGGCGGCACCACCGACCTCCACCTCAAGAAGGGCTTCCTGAAGAAGCTGACCAACCTCGGCGTCGGCCTCGCCGGCGTCGGCACCGGCCAGGTGAACGGCGGCGCGATCAGCCTGCCGGTCACCGAAGGGATGTTCGACCCGACCAACGCGCAGGGTCACATCACCAGCCCGGGCGGCTTCCAGCTGGTCAAGGGCTCCCACTCGGTGCCGATCTCCGGCGTCGAAGCCAACACCGTGCACGGCACCGTCCGCGCCAACATCGCCGGCGCGATGATGCAGCTCGGCACCTTCGCCAACCCGACCACCGGCCGCGAAGGCTTCGGCGCGCGGGTCAAGGCCAGCCAGCTGACGCTGACCCAGAAGGCCGCCAACCGGATCTCCAACAAGCTCGGCCTGCAGGGCTCCAAGCGGATCAACTCGCGGGTGATGAGCAACGAGTTCAACGTCACCGTGCCGGCGACCGTGACCCTGCTCGCGCAGAACGAAGCGACGCTCGAAGGATCCGTCGCATCGTTCAAAAAATTCGCCGAAAAGGGCGTACAGATCCCGCAGGGGATCAACCCGATCGCGCCGGCGAAAAATCCGAAAGCGACCAGCTTCACCTTCCCGATCACGGGCGGGACCGTGGCGACGAACGCCAGCACCGGCCAGGTCACCACCTCCGGCGGCGTGGAAATCCTGAAGAAAGGCAAAACCGCCTCGCCGCAGATGAAGATCACCAACGTGATCCTCGAACTGCAGCAGAAGACGGCCACCGTCGAAATCGAAATCCTGCCGACCCCGGGTCAGACCGGACGCTCCTCGATCGTCGAACTGGTCTTCCCGACCAACTCGATCCAGACCAACTCGACGACCCGTCAGATCACGATCCAGAAGGCGGAAGCCAAGCTGCAGGCCCCGGCCGCGACGACGCTCAACGCGGTGTTCAACGCGGGTGACGAAAAAGCGCCCCCGGCGAGCAGCGAATTCGCCGCCGGCGAACTGTTCGGCACCTTCTCGATGACGCTTCAGGCCCAATAAGGCCGCGGAAGCAGCAGTCAGGCGGCGGTGTCCGGGCCAGCCCGGCGCCGCCGCTTTTTTTGTGCGCGCATCGAGAGGAGCACGCCCGCCAGCAGCACGACGACGGCGGCGTTCAGGGCCAGGTCGGCGAGGTTCATGCTGCCGCCGCGGGCGCTCGGCGCGAGCCAGTCGACGACGCCGCCGCGCAGCGGGCCGGGGGCGCGGAAGAGGCGGTCGAGGCCGTTGCCGAGCGCGCCGCCGAGGAAGAGCCCGAGGGCGATCGCGCCGAGGCGGTCGAGACGCGTGCGGGAGATCGCCACGATCAGCGCCAGCGCGGCGGCGACGGTGAAGACCGAGATCGCCACGGTGTGGCCGGCCCAGTGGCCACCCGGCCCGGCGAAGTTGCGGTAGAGCTGCAGGTGGACGCCGCCGAGGACGTGGACCGGACCGTCCGCCAGCAGGCGCGTGGCGAGCTGCTTGGTGACCTGGTCGGCGAGGAGGACCGCGGCGGCGACCGCGAAGGCGAGCCGCCGGTGCCCGGTTGAACCCGCGTCGCGCTGTGATCGTAGATCCGGCACGTACCCAAGCTACAAGGAGGCGACGGTGAAACGGACCTACTTGATGATCGCTGGCTACGGCGGCGGCGAAAGCGCCGAACCGGCCGCCGAATCGACCGGCCAGGCCGCGGTGGCGAACGTCCGGCGAAACGAACGGCAACGATTTCGACGGCTTCGGCGCCCCGTGGTACGCGCTGCTGCCGAACGGGGAAGAGCCCCCGGACTGAGCCCCCTCGCCTGAGGGAGGACCCGCCCCGCTAAGTGACTAGGGCTCGGTGTGGACGACGACGTCGACGATCCCCGCCGTGCCCGCGGGGCGGTTGCGCCGGATCTCCTGCTCGAGCCGGCGCGCCATCTCGTGGGCGGCCTCGAGGGTCGCCGCGGGGCTGGCGACGACATCGACGAAGACGACCAGCCCGAGCTCCGTCGCCAGCAGCTCGAGCCGGCGCGGGGGCGCGCCGGTGCGCTCCTCGACCAGCGCCGCGATCCGCTCGGCGGCGGCCTCGTCCGCGGCGACCCGCGCCGTGAACGGCTCCTCCAGCGGCTCCAGGTGCGTCTGCACATCGTCGACGTCGGCCTCGTGCCGCAGCGCCGCCTCGATCCGCTCGGCGACCTCGTGGGCGGCGGCCAGCGGCGTCTCGGCGTCGAGCTTCAGGTGCATCGAGACGGCGCAGCGCCCGTCGCCCGCGCCGCGGTAGATCGCGATGTCGTGGGCTTCCTGCACGGCGGGCTCGGCGAGGGCGATCGCCAGGGCCCGGGCGCGCAGGTCGAGGCCCTCGCGCCGCGGCTCGACGTGGACGACGACGTCGGACTCCGGCAGCGCGCCGCGGACGGCGGCCTCGACCCGGTCGGCGACCCGGTGACTGGCGACCAGCGCCTGGTCGGGGGCGGCGCCGATCGTCGCGTCGGCGAAGTAATGACCGCCCGACTCGCGCAGGCGGAGCTGGCGCAGCTCGACCTCGTCGAGGGCCCGGATCGCCGCTTCGGCCTCCGCCTGCGCCGCGAGCGGCGAGGTGTCCATCAGCACCCGGGCGTTCTCGTAGATGAGGCGCGCGGCGGCGGCGAAGATGATCGCGGCGACCAGCAGCGAGGCGATCGCGTCGCCCTGCGGGAAGCCGAGGGCGACGGCGGCGATGCCGAGCAGGACGGTGAACGAGCCCGCCATGTCGCCGGCGAAGTGGAAAGCGTTGGAGCGCAGCGCCGCGGATTTGTACTGCCTGGCGCTGCGGAGGGAGACGATGACGCGGCTGATGTCGACCGCGAGGGCGAGCGCGATCACCGCGAAGACGTACCAGGTAGGGTCGAAGCCGCCGTCGCCGCCGCTGGAGAGGCGGCCGATCGCCTCGATCACGACGTAGACGCCGCCGCCGGTGAGGATCGCCGCCTCGCCCAGCGCCGCGAGGTTCTCCGCCCGCCGGTGGCCGTAGGGGTGCTCGCGGTCGGGCGGCTGGCCGCCGAGGCGGACCGCCAGCAGCGTCAGGATCGCGGCGACGACGTCCCCGCTCGACTCGATCCCGGCGGAGACCAGCGCCAGCGAGCCGGTCGCGATCCCGGTCCCGAGCTTCAGCGCGACGAGGACGACCGCGGCGCCGATCGAGACCAAGGCGGTCTGGGTCTGGCCGCGCGGGGTCATGGCGTGAGCCTATGTGCCGCGGTCGCCCGGAGAACTCGAACCACCTGGCCCGGTTCGAATCTGATCTGGCCGTGGGTGAAGCGCAGGCAGGTGAGCCCCGCCGCGGTGTGGGCCTGGTCGCGTTCGCGGTCCTTCTTCTGCTGGGCGGGAGTGCGGTGGTAGGTGAGCCCGTCGGTCTCGATCACGAGGCGGAGCGCTGGGACGTGGAAGTCGACCTCATAGCCGGTGACGTAGACCGAGGTCCGCGGCGCCGGCAGCCCAGCCTTGCGCACCAGCGGCAAGAACGCCCGCTCCAGCTCCGAGCGCGTGTAGCGGAACGTCGCCCGGTCGATGATCGTCCGCAGCCGTGCGACCCCCGGCTCGCCCGGATGATCGTCGAGCGCCTTGCGCAGGTCGTCGGTGCGCACGAGCCCGAGTCTGTCCGCCTCGTTCATCGCCCGCTCCATCTGCGGCCGACCGTGCCGGGTGGCGAGGTCGATGAGCGTCTGCGCCGGCGAGGTGATCGGGATCCCTTCGTAGAACCCGTACCACCCGTCCCGCAGCGATGGGCGCCGGTGGACGCGAATGCCGGGCGGGCGAATTTCGTCCGGAGAGCGCCTCGAAATCTCGATCGCAGAGACCTGCTCGACACCGATCTTGAAGAGCGCAGCGGCACTCGAATGGCTCAGCGCGGCCATCCCCGGCCCACCGCAGGCGAGGACCGCCGCCATCCACCGTCCCTGCGGCGCGAGCTCCGGTCGTCCCACCGAATAGACCCCGCGACTCACCGGATGGAGCCGTCCCCGGGCGATGCGATGCTTGATCCCGTCCACCGTCAGCCCCAGCGCGAGCAGTTGACGCCGCGTCACGACACCGTGCTGAGCCCGAGCAAGAGCCCAAGCACTTGGCGGCCGGCCGGCCGCTCGCTGAGTTAAGGGCGTCATAGCGCCCCTAAGTCAGCGAGCGCCCAGTTCTCTCCCCCCTTGCGGGGCCTGTTTTTCGCGCTCAGAGCGGACGGAGGCGTTCGAGCAGGCCGGACGTTCGCCTTTCGGACCGGGACCTAGACCATGCCGAGGCCGCCGCTGACGCCGAGGGTCTCCCCGGTGACGAAGGTGGCGTCGTCGGAGGCGAGGAAGGCGGCCGCCGCGGCGACCTCGGCAGGCTGGCCAAGGCGCCCCAGCTGGGTCTGGGACCGCATGTTGTCGATCAGCCGTTCGCCGATCTCGCCCGCCCCCAGCGCGCTCATCAGCAGCGGCGTCTCGATCGGGCCCGGGGCGATCGCGTTGGCGAGGATGCCATAACGGCCGTTCTCGCGGGCGATCACCTTGGTGAAGCCGATCACGCCCGCCTTCGCCGCCGAGTAGACCGCCGAGCCCTTCGACCCGACCCGGCCCGCCTCGCTGGAGATGCTGACGATCCGCCCGTAGCCCGCCTCCTGCATCGCCGGCAGCGCCGCGGCGGTGCAGTTGAGCACGCCGTTGAGGTTGATGTCGATGACCCGCTGCCACTGCTCGGGCGTGGTCAGGGGGAAGAAGCCGAACTCGTCGGTGCCCGCGTTGTTGACGAGGATCGCGATCTCTCCGACCGCCGCGACCGCCGCCCGCGCCGAATCGAGCGAGGTGACGTCGAGCTCGAGCGCGTGGCCGTTCACCTCGCCCGCGACCCGCGTGGCGCCCTCGACGTTGACGTCGCCGACCCACACCTCCGCCCCCTCGGCGGCCAGCCGCGCGGCGATCGCTGCCCCGATCCCGCTCGCGCCGCCCGTCACGAGCGCCTTCCTCCCGTCGAGCCTCACCCGCGGAAGCATAGACTGGCCTCCCTTGCGAAGCCAGGAAACGATGCGCGTCGCCCTCCTCGCGGGCGGCACCGGCGGGGCCAAGCTGGCCGCCGGGATGCAGGAGGAGATCGGCGGCGGCCTGACGGTCATCGCCAACACCGCCGACGACGTCGAGACGCTCGGCGTCCACGTCTCCCCCGATCCCGACCTCGTCACCTACTGGCTCACCGGCGAGATCGACGAGGAGCGCGGCTGGGGCATCCGCGACGACACCTTCACGGTGATGGAGCGGCTGGCCGACGTCGGCGCGCCGAACTGGTTCAGCCTCTCCGACCGTGATCTCGCCACCTGCCTCTACCGCCGCGAGTTCCTCAGCGCGGGCGGGCGCCAGACCGACGCCCAGGCGCAGATCGGCCGCGGGCTCGGCGTCCAGGCGACGGTGCTGCCGATGTGCGACGAGGCGGTGCGGACCCACGTCCTGACCGAGCACGGCCGCCGCGAGCTGCAGGAGTACCTGATCCTCGACGGGGCGCAGCCGCGGGTGGACGGCGTCGAGCTCGACGGGATCGCGGAGGCGCGCCCGACGACCGAGGTCGTCAACGCCTTCCGCACCGCCGACCTGATCGTCCTCGGGCCCTCCAACCCGGTGATCAGCATCGGCCCGATCCTCGCCGTGCCGGGGATGCGCGAGGCGATCGACGCGTCCCCCGCCCCGGTCGTCGCGGTCAGCCCCTACGTCGCCGGCAAGGTGGTGAAGGGGCCGACCGACAAGTTCATGAAGGCGCTCGGACGGCCGACTACCGCGGCGGGCGTCGCCTCCCTCTACGCCGGGCTGATCGACGCGATGGTCGTCGACGAGGGCGACCCCGACCCGCCCCCCGCCGCGATCCCGACCCTCGCCGCGCCGACCCTGATGGACGGCGCCGGCGGCCGGGTGCGCCTGGCGCGGACGGTGCTCGACTACGGCGAGACGCTGATCGACGCAGACGCATGAAGGCCACCGCGGTGGTGCCGGTGAAGCGCTTCGCGCTGGCGAAGTCGCGGCTCGCCCCGGGGGTCGACGCGGCGCGCAAGCCGGAGCTGGTGGCGGCGATGGTGGCCGACGTGCTGGAGGCGATCGGGCGGGCGCGGATGGTCGAGCGGACGATCGTGGTCAGCCAGGAGCCGGCGGCGGCGGCGCTGGCCGCGGCGGCGGGTGCCGGGCTGGTCGACGACTTCGACGACGCGAGCCACAGCGCCGCCGCGATCGCCGGGGCGCGGGCCGCGGCGGCGGCCGGGGCGCGCTGCGTGGCGCTGCTGCCGGGGGACTGCCCGCTGCTCGACCCGCGCGAGCTCGACCGCATGCTGACCGGCGTCCCCGACCGTTACGTCGCGGTGATCCCGGACCGCCACGGGACCGGCACCAACGCCCTGGTGCTGGCGCCGCCGGACGCGATCGAGCCGAGCTTCGGCGCGGGCAGCAAGGAGCGTCACGTGGCGGCGGCACGGACGGCCGGGGTCCCGTTCGGGGTCGAGGAGCTGCCGTCGCTGGGACTCGACCTCGACACGCCCGCGGACATCGTCGCCCTGACGATGCGGGTGGAGCGGGGCGGCGGGGCGCGGCGGACGGCGAAGGCGCTGGGGATATGAGCGCCGCGGAGGTGCGCGTGCGGCCGCTGTCGGGCATCCCCGAGATCGCGGCCGGGGACCCGCTGGGCGCGCTGATCGCGGCGCGCGCCGGGGCGCTCGCGGACGGCGACGTGGTCGTCGTCTCGCAGAAGGTCGTCTCCAAGGCCGAGGGCCGCACCCGGCGCCTCTCCAGCGTGATCCCGAGCGCCGAGGCGGGCAAGCTCGCGCGGATCCTCGGCAAGGAGCCGAACCTGGTCCAGCTGATCCTCGAGGAGAGCGCCGCGGTGATCCGCGCCGAGCGCGGCGTCCTGATCGTCAAGACCAAGCACGGCCTCGTCTGCGCCAACGCCGGGATCGACAGCTCGAACGTCGGCGACCCCGAGGCGGTGCTGCTGCTCCCCGAGGACCCCGACGCCTCGGCGCGGCGGCTGCGGGCGGAGATCGGCGGCGCGGCGGGGGCGCGGATCGGGGTGGTGATCGCCGACAGCTTCGGCCGCGCCTGGCGGATCGGCCAGACCGAGGTGGCGATCGGTTGTGCCGGGCTGGTCCCGATCGACGACTGGCGCGGCCGCCACGACGCGACCGGCCGGGAGCTGATGGCGACCCAGATCGCGATCGCCGACGAGGCGGCCGCCGCCGCCGACCTGGTGCGCGACAAGGCCGCCGCGGTGCCGGCCGTGGTGGTCGCCGGCCTCGGCCGCTGGGTCACCGAGGAGGACGGCCCCGGAGCCGCCGCCATCCGCCGCCCCCGCGAGGACGACCTCTTCCGCTGACACAGCGCCGGGGGCCACGAGGACGGCGGAGCCGCGCGCCCCCTCCCCCGCCGCGACCACCTCGCCGACGATCTGGCGTCCCATCACCAGCGGCGGCTCGGCGGCGCGGAGCGGTTGCCCGGGCCGGTCGAGCACCATCGCCCGGATCAGGCCGCCGCGTAGGTCTCGACGATCTCGTAGAGCGTGGTGCGCTGGGCGGGCGTGCGGCCGGCCTGGCGCGCCGCCGCGACCAGGTCCTCGACCTCCAGCCGCACCCCATGCTGGGACCCGGCCATGCGCGAGATGTTCTCCTCCATCAGCGTCCCGCCGAGGTCGTTGACCCCCCAGCGGAGCGCCTCGGTCGCGCCCTCGAGCCCCATCTTCACCCAGCTCGCCTGCAGGTTGGTGATCGTCCTGCCCAGCGCCAGGCGGAAGGCGGCGGTGTGCTTGAGGTTCTCCCGCACGGTGATCTCCTCGATCCCGTGGGTCCGCCCCAGCAGCGTGTTGAAGGGGATGAAGCTGAGCGGCACGAACTCGGTGATGCCGCCGGTCCGTTCCTGCACGCCGCGCACGACCCGCATGTGGCGGGCGAGCTCGCGCGGCTCCTCGATGTGGCCGAACATCACGGTCGAGGTCGAGCGCAGGCCGGCCCGGTGGGAGGCTTCGATGATCTCGACCCAGCGCGCCGCCGGGAGCTTGTTCGGCGAGATCCGCTGGCGGACGCCGTCGTCGAGGACCTCGGCGGCGGTGCCGGGCGTCGAGCCGAGCCCGGCGTCGAGCAGGTACTCGAAGACCTCGCCGGGGGCCTTGCCGGAGCGCTCGCAGGCGTGGTCGATCTCCATCGGCGAGTACGCGTGGAGGTGGAGCTGTGGCGCGGTCTCCTTGGCGAGGCGCAGCCAGCGCCCGTACTCCTCCAGCGTCAGGTCCGGGTGGATGCCGCCCTGCATGCAGAGCTCGGTGGCGCCGAACGCGACCGCCTCCTCGATCCGCGCGGCGAAGTCCGGCTCGGCGACTTCGTAGGCGTCGGGCGAGCGCCTGCCCTGGCCGAAGCCGCAGAAGGCGCAGCCGACGACGCAGACGTTGGTGAAGTTGATGTTGCGGTTGACGACGAAGGTGGCGACGTCCCCGGCCAGTTCCGCGCGCAGCTCGTCGGCGGCGATCCGCATCTCCTCGATCACCTCCGGCCGCGTCTCCGCGAACAGCGCCGTCATCTCGTCCTCGGAGAGCGCGACCCCCTCGCGCCCCTTGGCGATCGCCCGCGGCGCCAACGCGTCGTCAAGCGTCTCCTCCGAGCGCCGCCCCGACCCTTTCCGAGGGATGAAGCTCCAGTACTTCAGCTTGATCACGTCGAGGACGCCCTGCTCCATCCACCCGGGATCCATGTACTGGGGGTACACGCACAAGCGCTCGGTCAACGCGTACCCCCGAGGCGCCAGCTCCTTCCGCACCTGGTGCGGCGAAGGAAACGGCTCCTCGGGAGAGATGTGGTCCCCATTCGCGCTCAACCCGCCCAAGTCGGTCGCCCCAGCTTCCACCAACTCCGGCCACCAGTCGCTCAGATTCGGCGGCACCTGGACCCCGACGTCCGGCATCAACCGCTTGCTCTCCGCGATCAACCGCACGATCTCGTCGACCGACACGTCCCCCGCCC
>Ga0153956_1002021_pt1 | contig 15960 bp, 12 predicted proteins | sample TSFL040MetaG_FD_104704 | JGI IMG/M metagenome (GOLD analysis project Ga0153956, IMG submission 104704) | Attine ant fungus gardens microbial communities from Florida, USA - TSFL040 MetaG | ecosystem: Host-associated > Fungi > Mycelium > Unclassified | place: USA: Florida, Wekiwa Springs... | reverse complement strand
TGCACGCCGTCCGCGGCGGTACACGACCATCCACCCCGTTGCCTCGGGAGTATCGATGAACGTGAAGTTCCTGCTGCCGGCGGCGCTCGCTCCCGCCCTGCTGTTCGTTCCCGCCCGCGCCCACGCCGCCGACTGGATGCAATTCGGCTACGACGCGGCCCACAGCGGATACAACCCGGCCGAAACACGGCTGACGCGCGCGAACGTGGCGCAATTGCGCCTGCGCTACTCGGTCGGCATCCCGGCGACGGTCGACAGCGCACCGGTCTACCTCGGCGGCGTGGCGACGCCCACGGGCACCAGGAACCTGCTGTTCGCGCTGACCCGGCAGACCGGAAAGCTGCTCGCCATCGACGCCGCGACGGGCAGCGTGGTCTGGTCGAAGACGACTGGCGTCGGCGCATCGCTGACGACCTCGGCACCGGCGATCGACCCCGGACGGCTGTACGTCTACAGCCACGGCATGGACGGGAACATCCACAAGTTCCAGGTCGGCGACGGGACCGAGGTCACGGGCGGAGGCTGGCCCCAGCGCTACACGAACCGCCCCTCGCAGGAAAACGCCAACGGCAGCCTGGCGATCGCGACCTGGAACGGGACGAGCTACCTCTACTCGGTCACCAGCGGCTATTTCGACAGCGGCGACTACCAGGGCCATCTCACGACGGTCGATCTGGCGACCGGCTCGCAGACGGTCTTCAACACGATCTGCAGCGACGTCACCTCGCACATCGGCGCGGGCAACCTCTGCGACGTCGGCGGCTCTTCCGGAAAGTCCGCGATCTGGGGGCGCGGCGGAGCGACCTTCGACGCCGCGCGCGGGAGGATCTACGTCACGTCGGGCAACGGTCCCTATACCGCCAATACGGGCAACGGCATGAACTGGGGCGACAGCGTCCTCGCGCTCGCGCCGGACGGGACGGGCGCGACCCCGGGCGTTCCGTACGACAGCTATACGCCCACCGACTACCAGAGCCTGGACAGCGGCGACGTGGACCTCGGCTCGATGTCGTTGGCGCTGCTGCCGGTACCCGCCGGCAGCAGCATCGCCCATGTCGGCATGCAGGGCGGCAAGGACGACAAGCTCCATCTCGTCAACCTCGACGACATGAGCGGCGGCGGCGGCCCGCGCCATGTCGGCGGCGAGATCCAGTTGATCGATGCCGGCGGCGAATTCAACGGCGCGCGCGAGCAGTCGGCCGTGTGGGTCGACGGCTCCGGCACCACCTGGGTGTTCTTCGCCAGCTTCAAGCACGGCGTGACCGCGTTCCGCATGAGCCTCGGCGCCGGCAACGTGCCGATGCTGACGCGCGTCTGGAACGCCTACCGCGGCACGACGGTCGACACGACGTCCCCGGTCGTGGCCAATGGCGTGCTGTACCACGTCGGCGGTTGCCCGGATCAGAACTCGAACTGCCTCATCGCGCGCGATCCCGCGACCGGTTCGGCGCTGTACGCGTCCGCGTCACTGGGCAGCCTGCACTTCCAGAGCCCGATCGTCGTCGACGGCGGCGTATACGTGTTCGACGCGAATTCCAAGCTCTGGGCGTTCGGCCTCGAGACGCCGCCGGTCACCCATACGGTCACCCCGACGGCAGGGCCGAACGGCACGATTTCGCCGTCGACCCCGCAACCGGTGGCCGACGGCGCGACGACGACCTTCACGGTGACGACCGCGCCGCATTTCGTCGCCAGCGTCGGCGGCTGCAACGGGAGCCTCGCCGGCGACGTATACACGACCGGCCCGATCGGCGCCGATTGCACCGTCGCCGCCACCTTCAGCCCCGCGACCCACACGGTCACCCCGACCGCCACCGCCGGCGGCACGATCGCCCCGGACGCTCCGCAGCGGGTCGACGACGGTGCCGTCCTCGAATTCTCGATCGTCCCCGACCCCGGAGGCGCCATCCTCGGCGTGACGGGCTGCGGCGGCGCGCTCGCGGGAACGACGTTCACCACCGCGCCGATCACCGCGGACTGCCTCGTGTCCGCCGTCTTCGCGGGCGGCGACCTGATTTTCGAGAACGGGTTCGAGCTGCCGTGAACCTTGCCCCCGCCGCGGCTCCCGATCTTTCCCAGCCGCGTCCCCGATCCTTCCGCCAGGGCCGGCGGCACGACGGCGCGCCGCCGCGTGCAATCGGCTCTTGCTAAACTCGGGCCCCTTCCAACCGGAGTCGTCATGGACGCTGCCGCCTTGCCAAGTCCCGAAGAAACGCGCGTCGCCGTGCTCGGCCTCGGCTACGTCGGCCTGCCGCTCGCGGTCGGATTCGGCGGCCGGCTGCCGACGCTGGGCTTCGACATCAACGAGGCGCGCGTGGCGGAACTGCGCGATCATCGCGACCACACGCTGGAAGTCTCGCCCGAGGAACTGAAGGCCGCGGCGAAACTCGAGTTCAGCCACGACGCGGCCGACCTCGAGTCCTGCAACGTGTTCATCGTCACCGTGCCGACGCCGATCGACGACGCCAAGCGCCCCGATCTCGCGCCGCTCGAATCGGCCAGCCGCATCGTCGGCCGCGCGATCCGGCGTGGCGGAACGGCGATCTTCGAATCGACGGTCTATCCGGGCGCGACCGAGGAAGTCTGCGTGCCGATCATCGAGCGCGAGTCGGGCCTGAAGTACAACGTCGACTTCTTCGCCGGCTACAGCCCGGAACGCATCAACCCGGGCGACAAGCAGCACCGGCTGGAGACGATCCTGAAAGTGACCTCGGGATCGACGCCGCAAGTCGCCGACTTCGTCGACGCGCTGTACCGCCGCGTCGTCAGCGCCGGCACGCACAAGGCGTCGAGCATCCGCGTCGCCGAGGCGGCCAAGGTGATCGAGAACACGCAGCGCGACCTCAACATCGCGCTGATCAACGAACTCGCGCTGATCTTCCACCGCCTCGGCATCGACACCTCGGAAGTGCTCGCCGCGGCCGGCACCAAGTGGAACTTCCTGCCGTTCAAGCCGGGCCTCGTCGGCGGCCACTGCATCGGCGTCGATCCGTACTACCTGACGCACAAGGCGCAGCAGATCGGCTACCACCCGGAAGTGATCCTGTCCGGGCGGCGCATCAACGACGGCATGGGGCAGCACGTCGCCCATCGCGTCGTGAAGCTGATGACGCAGCGGCGCATCCACGCGGCCGGCGCGAAAATCCTCGTGCTCGGCCTCGCGTTCAAGGAAAACTGCCCCGACCTGCGCAACACGCGCGTGGTCGACGTCGTGGCCGAGCTCGCCAGCTACCACGCGGACGTCGAGGTGCACGATCCGTGGGTCAGCGCCGACGAGGCGCGCCACGAATACGGCCTGGAACTCGTCCCCGATCTCGTGCCGGGGAGGTACGACGCGGTGATCCTGGCGGTCGCGCACCGGCAATTCGTCGAGCTGGGCGCGGACCGCATCCGCGCGCTCGGCAAGCCCGGCGGCGTGCTGTTCGACGTCAAGCAGGCGCTGCCGCGCGACCAGGTGGACGACCGCCTGTGATGCGCCGCGCGTAAGGGGCGGCGCGCAGCAGCGGAAGTCGTGCCCAAGGTCGCAAAGCATTTCGTCCCACGTCCCACGTACAACGGAATCCCGTCATGCGCATCCTCGTCACCGGCGCCGCCGGCTTCATCGGGTCCGCCCTCAGCGAACGCCTGCTCGCGCGCGGCGACGAGGTGCTCGGCTACGACAACGTCAACGGCTACTACGATCCGGCGCTGAAGGAAGCGCGGCTCGCCCGGCTGACGCCGCATCCGCAGTTCGGTTTCGTGCGCGCGGCGCTGGAAGATCGTGCCGCGCTCGAGCAGGCGTTCGCCGACTTCCGCCCGCAGCGCGTCGTCAACCTCGCCGCGCAGGCGGGCGTGCGCTACTCGATCGAGAATCCGCACGCCTACGTCGAAAGCAACCTGGTCGGCTTCATCAACATCCTCGAAGCCTGCCGGCACGGCAAGGTCGAGCATCTGGTCTACGCGTCGTCGAGTTCGGTGTACGGCGCGAACCGCAAGCTGCCGTTCTCGGTGCGCGACCCGGTCGACCATCCGGTCAGCCTGTACGCCGCGACGAAGAAGGCGAACGAACTGATGGCGCACACCTACAGCCACCTGTACGCGCTGCCGACGACCGGCCTGCGCTTCTTCACCGTCTACGGCCCGTGGGGCCGGCCGGACATGGCGCTGTTCCTGTTCACGAAGAAGATCCTCGCCGGCGAGCCGATCGAGGTGTTCAACCACGGCAAGCACACGCGCGATTTCACCTACATCGACGACATCGTCGAGGGCGTGATCCGCACGCTCGACCGCGCGCCAGGCGGCGATCCCGCGTTCGATGCGCTCGCCCCGAACGCGGCCACGTCGTCGGCGCCGTATCGCGTCTACAACATCGGCAACCACCAGCCGGTCGAGCTGGCGCACTACATCGAGGTGCTCGAAGCCAAGCTCGGGCGCAAGGCCGAAAAGATCCTGTTGCCGCTGCAGCCGGGCGACGTGCCGGACACGCACGCCGACGTCGAGGAACTGGCCCGCGACACGGGCTACTCGCCGGCGACCACGGTGGAAACCGGCGTCGGCCGTTTCGTCGACTGGTACAGGGACTTCTATGCCCGCTGACCACGAACGCCGGATCCCGGACGGGCGGGGACCGGGTTGCGGCCCCGGGGACCGTCCCGTCGCCGGCGGGCCACGGGTTTCTACGAATCCACACGAATAATGTGATACGTTTCACACTTTCCTGGCGAGGAACGCGTGATGAACCTGCTCAAATGCCTGGCCGTCCTGGCTCTGCTGCTGTTGCTGGATGCGTGCGCGACGAACGGGGCCGGTACCGCCCCCCCTCCCGCGCCGGCCGTCGGGGCCCAGGCGGTGGCCGACTACCGCATCGGCGTCGACGACGAGGTCAAGGTCTCGGTCTGGCAGAACGCGGGGCTCGACGTGAGCGTTCCCGTGCGCCCCGACGGAAAGATTTCCGTTCCGCTGGTCGGCGACGTCGTCGCGGGCGGCCGCACGCCGGAGGAAGTCTCGGCGGACATCAAGGAAAAGCTGCAGGCCTACGTGCGCGACCCGCAGGTCACGGTCATCCTGACCCAGTTGCGCAGCCACGAGTATCTTTCGCGCGTGCGCGTCACCGGCGCCGTGCGCCAACCGATCTCGGTGCCGTTCCGCCAGGGCATGACCGTGCTCGACGCCGTGCTGGCGGCGGGTGGAACCACCGAATTCGCCTCGTCCGACCGCACGGAGCTGTATCGCAAGGACGGTGACGGCACCAAGTCCTACGCGGTCCGGCTCGATCGGATATTGCAGAAGGGCGAGCTGTCGACGAACTACCCGGTGCAGCCGGGCGATGTCGTCACGGTGCCCGAACGGACCTTCTGACCAGCTCGGGACACGGCGATGAGCAGCGGCAATCTCGTCTCGTTCGGCGAACTCGCGCCGGTCGTACTGTCGGAGGCGCGTCGCCACGCGCTCGGTTTCGTCTGCGTGTTCGTGCTCGTCTCGCTGGCCGGGCTGGTCTTCGGCATCTTCTGGCCGAAGAGCTACTCCTCCTCGACCACGATCCTCGCCCAGAAAAGCGACATCATCCAGCCGCTGCTGGAAGGCCGCGCCGTGGCGACCGGCACGGCCGATCGCACCGCGATCGCGAAGCAGGTGATTTTCAGCCGCAGCATCCAGGACGAGATCCTCAAGACCAGCGGCTGGGACATCGGCAAGCTCGATCCGGTCCAGCAGGATCGATTGCGCGAGGACATCAAGAGCCGCACGCAGATCACGAGCCCGCGCGAGAACCTCATCCACATCGCCTATCGCGATTCCGACCCGAACCGCTCGGTGCGGGTGACCGAGCGGCTCGCCGAGCTGTTCATCAAGGAGAGCCTGGCGACCAAGGAAGCGGAGAGCCGCGCCGCGTTCGATTTCATCGATACCCAGGTCGAGGCCTACCACAAGAAGCTGACGGAAGCGGAGGAGAACCTCAAGAAGTACCGCGCCGACAACGTCGACGCGCATCCCGGCAGCGAGGCCGACACCAACAGCCGGATCGGCACGCTGCGTTCGGGCGTTGAGCAGGCGCGCATGAACGTGATGGAGCTGCGGTCGACGGAATCGGCTTTGCTCTCGCAGTTGTCGGGCGAATCGGAAGTGACCGCGGTGCAGACGCGCGTGGGCGTCTACCGCACGCAGATGGCCGATCTCCAGGCGCAGCTGGAAAAGCTGCTGCTGACGTACACCGACCAATACCCCGACGTCGTCCGCACCCGCCACCAGATCGAGGACCTGCGCAAGCAGATCGACGCCGAGGAGCAGCGCAAGCAGGTGGAGAAGAACGCCGGCATCGCGACCTCGATCGACCAGAACTCGCAGTTCAACCCACTGTACGCGGAACTGCGCAGCAAGCTCGCCGACGTGCGGCGGCAGATCGCCGCGAACGAATCGCGCATGAGCGCGACCGAGGCGCTGCTCAACACGGAGTTCGACCGCAGCCGCCGCATCGCCGCCTCGGAAAGCGCGCTCGCCGAGCTCACGCGCGACTACGAAGTCAATCGCGACATCTACCAGGACCTGCTCAAGCGCCGCGAGAACGCGCGCGTCTCGATGAACCTCGATGCCGAAGGCCGCGGCCTGACGTTCCGCATCCAGGACCCCGCCGTGAAGCCGCTGCGCCCCTCCGGCCTCAGCACGATCCATTTCGCCGCCGCGGGACTCGGGCTGGCGATGGCGCTGCCGCTCGGCTTCCTGTTCCTGGTCGCCCGATTCGACAGCCGCATCCGCAACGTGCGCGAACTCGAGCGCATCGCCGGCGTGCCGGTGCTCGCCTCGGTGCCGGCCTACGCGACGCGAGGCGAACGGCGCCGCGAGTTCGGTCGCCTGGCCATCTCGGCCCTGCTGCTGGTCGGGCTGTTCGCCGCGTTCGCCCTCACCTACTGGTTCAGGTTGACGCGATGACCACGACCCCGGAAAGCAACCTGCGCGGCGACGGGTTGGATGGCATTCCCGCGAACCACGGCGACCTCGTCCAGCGCACGAACGCGAGCCGCTCGATCGCGCGCATCGTGGAGCCGCGCACCTTGCCCGCGCGCGTGCTCGAGGAGCGCCGCCTCATCCACCAGGACGGCAGCGTCCGCGTGCAGGCCGACGCGTTCCGAGAAATCCGCACGCGCCTGCTTTCGCTCGGCGGCGCGTCCAATTTCGTCACGCTGGTCGCCGCCGTCAGCCATGGCTCCGGCGGCAGCTTCGTGGCGCGCAACCTCGCCGCGGCGTTCGCGTTCGACGAAGCCAAGACGGCGTTGCTGCTCGATTGCAACGTGCGCCACCCGATGCAGCACGCGGCACTCGGCGTGGACCCGGCCAACGGCGGGATCGTCGACTATCTCGAACACCCGGCGCTGGGCGTCGAAAAGATCCTCTACCACACCGGCGTCCCGCGCCTGCGGCTGATTCCGGTCGGCAAGCAGCGGGAAATGAGCACGGAGTATTTTTCCTCCTTCCGCATGCGCGCGGTGCTCGATTCGCTGCGCAGCCGCTACACCGACCGCTACCTGTTCCTCGACGGCCCCGCCGTCAAGAATTCGCCGGACGCGCGGATCCTGGCGGATCTCGCCGATTTCGTCGTGCTGGTGGTGGGGTACGGCCGCGACACGCCCCAATCGATCACCAAGGCGATCGCGAACTTCGATCCGGCGAAGCTCGCGGGCGTCGTGTTCAACCACGCGCCGTAGCGGCCCCGCGCCGCATCCGGCGGGTGCGGACGGGACATTGGCCCGGCCGTTCCGCAAAGGGGAAGTCCATGTTGCTCCGACCTCGCCATGTTTGGACCTTCGGCCTGCTGACGACCCTGTGCGGCAGCGCGGGCGCCGCTCCGGTCGAGTACACGCTGGGCATCGGCGTCGAACACAACGACAACCTCAATCTCAGCGAGGACGATCCCGTCGGCGACACCATCATCGAGCCGACGCTCGCGTTCGCCGCCAACCAGGGCGGATCGACGTTCCAGGGCGCGGCGAACGGCATCGTGCAGTACCGCGATTTCACCGAGGGGCATTTCTCCAACGACTGGCTCGGCCAGCTCAACGGGCGGCTGAACTGGTCGGCCATCCCGGAACGCCTCGACTTCGGCATCGAGGACTACCTCGGCGTCCAGCCGATCAACAACCTGCAGCCCGACACGCCGGCCAACCAGCAGGAAACCAACGTCTTCGCGATCGGCCCGACCTTGAATTTCCGCCTGGGTCCGACCGTGCGCGGCCATGCGGAGCTGCGCTACATCAACAGCTACGCCGAGGAAACCGCGGAGTTCAACACCAATCGCGTCAGCGCGGCGCTGCGGGCGATCAAGGATCTCGGCACGTCGAGCACGCTCGCCGCCAATCTCGTCGACGAACGCGTGGGTTTCCGCGATTCGGACCTGAATCCCGACTACAGCCGCTACAGCGCCTACGGCCGCTACACGCGGCAATGGGCGAAGCTGGACCTGACCGCGGACCTCGGCTACAGCTGGCTCCGTTATTCGAACAATGCGCTCGGCATCGGCAATCGCGACGCGCCGCTCGCGCGCGGCAACCTGAATTGGCACGTCAGCGAGCGCAGCACGATCACCCTGGACGTCGCGCACCAGCTCTCCGACGCCGCCTCCAACCTGCTGATCGGCAGCGCGATCGGCGCCGAGACCGGCAATCCGATCCCGGCGCAGATCGCGACCGGCAGCGCCACGACCACCTCCGCCGCGTTCCTCGAGAACCGCGTCGATTTCGGCTATGCGTACCACGGCACCCGCGGCTCGTTCGCGATCGCGCCCTACTACCGCAAGCTCGACTACGGCGCGTTCGGCGACATCGGCGCCATCGGCAACGGAACGGCGCTCAACCAGAGCGCGCGCGGCGCCAACCTCACCGCGTCCTGGCTGCTGCGCCCGCTGCTCAGCGCCGGCATCGCCGCCACCGGCGAGAACCTGCGCTACGACCAGCTCGAGCGCACGGACAAGACCTGGTCGCTGCAGGCGTTCATCACCCGCCAGTTCACCCGTCACTGGAGATGGCGCGTGGATTTCACGCACTACGAACGCGACAGCACGGCCGCCGGCCAGAGCGCAGACCAGAACATCGTATTCTTCGGGTTCACCTACACCCGCTGAGCGGGATGCCGGCGCGCGCGCAACCTTCCATCCAGGATCCGTGATGAATCCCATTCTGGTCACCGGCGGCGCCGGATACATCGGCAGCCACGTCGCCAAGCAGCTCCGCCAGCGCGGCGAACGCGTCGTCGTGCTGGACAACCTGTCCAGCGGCTTCGCCTCCGCGGTGCTCGACGCCGAACTCGTCATCGGCGACGTCGGCGACCGCGCGCTGGTCGATCGCGTGCTCGCGGAACGCGCGATCGACACCGTCATGCATTTCGCCGCGCACACGGTCGTTCCCGAATCGGTTCGCGATCCGCTCAAGTACTACGGCAACAACACCTGCGCGACGCGCAGCCTGCTCGCGGCCTGCTCGTCGGCCGGCGTCCGCCATTTCGTGTTCTCCTCGACCGCCGCCGTCTACGGCATTCCGTCGGACGGATTTGCCGACGAAGAGACCGCCACCGTCCCGATCAACCCGTACGGCACGTCGAAACTGATGAGCGAGACGATGCTGCGCGACCTCGGCGCCGCGACGCCGCTGCGCCACGTCGTGCTGCGCTATTTCAACGTCGCCGGCTGCGATCCGGGCGGCCGCATCGGCCAGTCGACGCCGAACGCGACGCTGCTCGTCAAGGTCGCCTGCGAGCATGCGGTCGGCAAGCGCGCCGAACTCGGAATCTTCGGCACCGACTATCCGACCCCCGACGGCACCGGCGTGCGCGACTACATCCACGTGGAAGACCTCGCCCGCGCGCACCTGGGCGCCCTCGACCACCTGCGCGACGGCGGCGAGTCGCTGCTGCTGAACTGCGGCTACGGCCACGGCTACAGCGTGCGCGAAGTCATCGACGCGGTCGCGCGAGCGAGCGGCACGCGGCTCAACGTGGTCGAGCATCCGCGCCGCGCCGGCGATCCGCCGATGCTGATCGCGCGCAGCGAGCGCCTGCAGCAACGCCTCGGCTGGCGTCCGCAGCACGACGACCTGGATTTCATCGTTCGCAGCGCGCTCGCGTGGGAACGCCGCCTGCTCGCCGCCTGAGCCCGCTCACGTGTCCCGCATCGCCTTGCGACATCGCGTTCCCGGCGCTCCAGGCGCCGGCCGGCGCGCGACCGATGCGCGTTCCCGGCGATGCATCCGGACGGCCGGCGCGGAAGGTTCCGTCGACGCGACGTCAGGCGCGCTTGCGCAGCGCATTCACGACGTAGTGCGCCATGCAGCCGATCGACGCAGCCAGTCCGAGCCGCTCGACGTCGCGGTAGATGCGCCACTGCCAACCCGCCGCCCTGAGCTTGTTCGACGACACCGAGCCTTCGCGCACCAGGTACCAGGCCAGGGCTTCGCCGGGATCGACGCAGACCGCGCGGCCGGCGCGGCGCACGGCCTCGAGCCAGAACACGTAGTCCTCGTGGCCGACGCGCCTGAAACGGAGCTCGCCGAGGGTTCGTTCGTACATGCCGGTGAGGTTGCCGATGCGGTTGCTCCGCAGCATGCCTCGATAGTCGACCTCGGCCGGCGGGCGCACGCGCGAGAGCAGGCGGCCGTCCGTGCCGATGCGGTCGTAGCCGGCATAGCTGACGCGCACGCCGTGCTCGCGCATCGTCGCGAGCTGGCGCGCGAGCTTGTGCGGGAGCCAGCCGTCGTCGCTGTCGACGAACGCGACGTAGCGGCCGGCTGCCGCCTCGAGGCCGAGGTTGCGCGCTGCCGCGACGCCGCCGTTGGCGGGCATGCGCAATACGCGCAACCGTGCGTCGTCCGCGGCGAGCCGTTCGAGCAACGCCAGCGAATCGTCGCGCGATCCGTCGTCGACGGCGATCAGCTCGAGGCTGCGGTGGCTTTGCGCAAGCACCGACGCGACGGATTTTCCGAGCGTGGCGGCGGCGTTGTAGACCGGCATGATGACGCTGACGAGATCCTCGGACATGCGGTGCGCCACCTTGCGGGAAAGCCGCCGCGCCAATCGCGGCCGGCGCGCGGCGCGCGCTGCCCTTTCCAGCGGCAGCGGCCAACCGCATCGACCAGTACGGCCGGCGCGTCGGATGCGGGAACGCCCGCGTCCCTGCCGGTCGCCGCCATTGTCCGCGATTTCGTTCCGCCGCGCGTCGCCCGGCGCGGCGCCAAGGGGGCCGCATGAGCGATCCGGCCTCCACGCTCGCCGGCCTGGGCGTCGTCTATTTCGGCAACGACTGGCGCAGCGAGAACCGCACCAGCAGCCACCATATCGCGACGCGCCTCTCCGCGACGATGCCGGTGATCTACGTCGCCAGCCCGGGCATGCGCGCGCTGCAAGCGAGCGGCGCCGATCTCGGCCGGATCTGGCGCAAATTGCGCGCCGCGCTCCAGCCGCCCGCGCGCATCGGCGAGAACCTCTGGCTTTGCACGGTGCCGCAGATTCCGTTCCGGCGGCTGCCCGGCATCGATCGCCTGAACCGCTGGTTCGGCCTGTGGTCGGTGCGCCGCGCGCTGCGCGCGGCCGGCTTCGGGCGCTGGATCAGCTGGTTCGTCGTGCCGCATCCGGGATTCATGGCCGGGCAGCTCGGCGAGGAGCTGTGCGTGTACTACTGCATCGACGACTACGCCGCGCACCCGGGCGTGGACGCGGTGACGATCGCGCATCGCGACGCCGACCTGGCGCGGCGCGCCGACCTGGTGTTCGTCGCGCCGCCGTCGTTGCTCAAGGCCAAGCGGGCGCTCAATCCGCACACGCTGTTCTCGCCGCACGGCGTCGACGTCGAGCTGTTCCGCCGGGCGTCCGATCCGGCCACCGAAATCGCCGCGGGCGCGCGCGACCTCGCGCATCCGGTGGTCGGCTATTTCGGCTCGCTGCACGAATGGATCGATTTCGGGCTGATCGAGTGGCTCGCGCGCGCGAAGCCGGAATGGACGTTCCTGCTCGTCGGCCACGCCGCCGTCGACGTGTCGCGCCTCGCCGCGCTGCCGAACGTGCGCCTGGCCGGCGCGCAGCCCTACGCCAGCCTGCCGAGCTGGGCCAAGGCCTTCGACGCCGCGATCATCCCGTACCGCCGCACGCGCCAGACCGACAACGCCAATCCGCTCAAGCTGCGCGAATACCTGGCGACCGGCAAGCCGGTGGTCAGCGTGCGCAACCCGGAGATCGAGAAGTTCGCCGCCTGGGTGGAGATCGCCGACGACCGCGAGGCCTTCCTGGCCGCGCTCGAGCGCGCGATCTCCGAAGACGATCCCGGGCGGCAGGCCGCGCGCATGGCCGCCGTCGCCGACCAGACCTGGGACCGGCGCGTCGCCGCGATCGTCCAGTCCACCGCCGACGCGATGACGCGACGCGGCCACTGAATCCCATCCACGAGGTTTTCATGCAGGAACGTCCCAACGGAAAGCTCAACGTCGCGATCGTCGGCGCCGGCTACGTCGCCAGCCATCACCTGGCCGCGCTGAAGCGCCTCGATTTCGTCGACGTCGTCGGCATCTGCGACCTCGACGGCGCGGCCGCGCACGCGCTCGCCAACCGGTTCGACATCCCGGTCGTCGCGAACGGCATGGCCGATCTCGCCGCGCTGTCGCCGCATGCCATCTACGTGCTGACGCCGCCGGCGAGCCATTGCGCGCTCGCGCTGCAGGCGCTCGACATGGGTTGCCACGTGCTGGTCGAGAAGCCGATGGCCGAGTCGGTCGACGAGTGCAAGGCGATGATGCAGCGCGCGGCCGAACGCGGCCTCGTGCTTTCGGTCAACCACAGCGATCGCCTCGACCCGGTCGTCGTGCAGGCGCTCGACGCGGTGCGCGCCGGCAGGATCGGCGACCTTCTCTCGGTCGACATCCTGCGCAGCTCCGAGTACCCGGACTACGCCGGCGGCCCGCTGCCGGCTTCCGTGCGCCAGGGTTCGTATCCGTTCCGCGACCTCGGCGTACACGGGCTGTACGTGCTCGAGGCGTTCCTCGGCCGGCTTTCGGACGTCGACGCGAAGTACCGCGCGACCGGCCGCGACCCGAATCTCAAGTTCGACGAATGGCGCGCCGACGCGAACGGCGAGCGCGGCCTCGGCCGCATGCTGCTGTCGTGGAACGCGCGGCCGATGGAAAGCCGCCTGGTCGTGCGCGGCACGCGCGGGATCATCGAAGTGGACCGGTTCCTGCAGATCTGCCGCGTGCACAGGGTGCTGCCGGGACCGAAGTTCATCGGCATCGTCGCGACCGCGTTCCTGTCCGGCCTCGCCGACGTGTTCCGCGTGCCGTGGAACGTGTTGCGCTTCGCGACCGGCATGCTGCGCCCGTCGCCGGGCATCCAGGCCGGTGCCGCCGGGTTCGCGCAGGCGCTGCACGCGCAGGTCGCACCCCCCGTCCCGGCCGAGGAAGGCCTGCGCGCGGTCGCGCTGATGGAGGGCGTCTGCGCGGCGGCCGATGCCGAGCGCGTCGCCGAACTCGAGGCGCGCTACGTCGAGCATCCGCCGGTCGACGCGCTCGTCACCGGCGCCGCCGGCTTCCTCGGCCGCGCGGTCGTCGCGGCGCTGCTCGCGCGCGGCAAGAGCGTGCGCGTGCTGGTGCGCAACCCGGCCTCGGCGGCCGCGTTCGGCGACGGCGTGCAGGTGCTGGTCGGCGATCTCGGCGACCCGCGCGCGGTCGATTTCGCGGTCGCCGGCGCGCGCCAGGTGTTCCACGTCGGTGCCGCGATGCGCGGCAGCCCGCGCGCGTTCGAGGCCGGCACGGTCTGGGGTACGCGCAACGTCGTCGACGCCTGCACGAAGCACGCGACCGAACGTCTCGTCTACGTGAGCTCGCTCAGCGTGCTCGATCACGCCGGCCGCGATCCGCAGGCGAGCGTCAACGAACAGTCCGCGCTGGAGCCGGAAGCGCAGCGCCGCGGCGCCTACACGCAGACCAAGCTCGCCGCCGAGAACCTCGTGCAAGGCGCGATCCGCCAGCGCGGCCTGCGCGCCGTCATCATCCGGCCGGGCCAGATCTTCGGCCCCGGCGCCGAGCGCGTGACGCCGAACGGCACGATCGCGATCGCCGGCCGCTGGATCGCGGTCGGCGAACCGTCGCAGACCTTGCCGCTGGTCTACCTCGACGACGTCGTCGATGCGCTCCTGCTCGCCGCCGATTCCGCCCGCGCGCTCGGCCACACGATCAACGTCGTGGATCCCGCGACGATCACCCAGGGCGCCTACCTCGAACGCGTCAAGGCCAGGCTCGGCGGCGAGCTGAAGGTCTCGCGCGTGTCGACCGGCTTCTTCATGTTCGTCGCGCGCGGCGTGGAACTGCTCGGCAAGCTTCTCAAGCGCGAGGTGCCGCTGACGCGCTACCGCGTCCGCTCGCTGCGACCGCTGGCCAACTTCGATCTCGGCGCCGCGCGCAACCTGCTCGGCTGGGAACCGCGCATCGGGCTTGAGCGCGGACTCGAGCGCACGTTCGGCGCTCTGCCTGCGGCGGCGGCACCGGATGCGGCGTCCGCGCAGGAACCGTAGGCCAGCGTCCGGTGCGCATTCTCGTCGTCACCTCGCAGTTCCCGATCGCCGGCGAACCGACGCGCGGACGGCCCGTGTACCAGACGGTGCGCGAGCTCGCCGCCCTCGCGCAGGTGCGCGTGGCGAGCCCGATCGCGGTGTATCCGAAATGGGCGCGACCGAAGAGCTACCTGTTCCAGCCGCCCGGGGCGGCCACCGTCGGCGTCGACGCGGACTATGTCGCCTACCCCGCGCTGCCGATCGTGTCGCGCCCGTTCAACGGCCGGCTGTGCGCGCGCGCGATCGCTCCGCTCGTCGCGCGCTGGCGGCCCGACGTGCTGCTTTCGTACTGGCTGTATCCCGATGCCTACGGCGCCATGCTCGTCGCGCGGCGCTTCGGCCTGCCGCTGGTCGCCGGCGCGCGCGGCTCGGACATCCGCGTGCGCGACCGCGCGAGCAAGTTCCTGACCCGTCGCGTCGTGCGCGCCGCCGATCGCCTGCTCGTCGTCAGCGAGGATCTCGGCCGCCTCGCCGTTTCGGACTACGGCGCCGAACCCGCGCGCGTGCGCACGATCGCGAACGGGTGCGACGCGGCGACGTTCCATCGCGCCGATCGCGGCGACGCTCGCGCGGCGCTCGGCGTCGATGCCGATGCGGACCTCGTGCTCTACGTTGGCCGGCTCGTCGCCGAGAAGGGAGTGCGCGAACTCATCGAGGCGACGCGGCGGCTGCGCACGAAGCGGCCGCGACTCGCCCTCGCGCTGGTCGGCAGCGGGCCGCTGCACGCCGAACTGGCTGCCGGATTCGCCGGCGACCAGGCTGGCCTGCGCGTGCACCTGCCCGGGGCGCAGCCGCCGGAACGGGTCGCGCGCTGGATGGCCGCCGCGAACCTGCTCGCGCTGCCGAGCTATTCGGAAGGCTACCCGAACGTGCTGGTCGAGGCATTGGCCTGCGGCCGTCCCGTCGTTGCGACGCCGGTCGGCGGCGTTCCGGAGATCGTCGACGCCACGTGCGGCCTGCTGGTGCCGCCACGCGACCCCGGCGCGCTGGCCGAAGCGCTCGATGCGGCGCTGGCACGCGATTGGGATGCCGCGGCGCTGTCGACGCGCTTCTCGCGCGACTGGCATCGCGTGGCCGTCGAAACGCTCGATGCCTGCAGGCAGGCGCGGGAACAGCGAGGCACGGATCGGCAAGTCCTCGGGAGCGAGACGACGCCATGCTGACGAACCCGGACGCCTTGCGCAGGTTCGCCGTATCCTGCATCACCGGCCGCCGCCTCGATTCCGGCGGCGACCCCGACTCCCGACTGCCGCGGCCCCGTTGGCGATACGCTACGGATCGGGAAATTCCGTCACGGATCCACCGCACCGCCTGATGCAACCGGCCGCCGCCCACCCGGCCGGCACGAACCTGGCCAAGGATGAAGTCGTTCGACAATGGATCGCCACCGCGTTTCGAGAACATCTTGC
>Ga0153956_1002020_pt1 | contig 15973 bp, 10 predicted proteins | sample TSFL040MetaG_FD_104704 | JGI IMG/M metagenome (GOLD analysis project Ga0153956, IMG submission 104704) | Attine ant fungus gardens microbial communities from Florida, USA - TSFL040 MetaG | ecosystem: Host-associated > Fungi > Mycelium > Unclassified | place: USA: Florida, Wekiwa Springs... | reverse complement strand
CATCGCGATGCCCGCGAGCGCGACCGGCAGATTGATGAAAAAGATGAACCGCCAGCCGATCGTGTCGATCAGCCAGCCGCCGAGCACGGGGCCAACCGCGGCGGCAATGGCGCTGACGGCGGACCATGTGCCGATGGCACGCCCCCGTGCTTCGCCGGAAAAAGCGCCGCCCAGAATGGCCAGACTGTTCGGCAGCAACAGCGCCGCGCCGCTTCCCTGGATGACGCGCGCGATCAGAAGAAGACCGAGCGATGGCGCAAATCCGCAAAGCGCAGAGCCCAGCGCAAACAATGTGATACCCGCGATCAGGATTTTCCGGCGGCCGAAGCGATCGCCCAGTGCGCCGCCCAGCAACAACAGCGCACTCAGCGGCAACAGATAAGCGTTGACGATCCATTGCAGTTGCGCCGCATCGCCGTGAAGGCTCTTGCCGATGGCGGGAAGGCCGACATTCACGACCGAGCCGTCGATGAAAGCGAGGCTGGATGCAAGAATGCAGGTGACCAGCACCAGATTGGGATGATCGACAGATTGCTTGAATGGCGCGGACTCGACGGCGCAGCTATCAGACCAGGCCAATCGGGAAACTCCTAGACGTAACGCGGGATCGGCCCGTTATGCGGGGTCATGTCGTCCCGCAGATCGAATATCACTTCATCGATATAGCACCAGCCCCAACCTTCCGGCGGATCGTAACCCTCGATGATGGGATGCTTGGTCTTGTGGAAATGCTTGGTCGCGTGCCGGTGTGGAGAATCATCGCAGCAGCCGACATGGCCACAGGTTCGGCACAGGCGCAGATGCACCCACTCCGACCCGATCTTCAAACATTCTTCGCAACCCAGCGCGCTCGGCGTCACCTTGCGGATGGTATCGAGATGAGAGCAGCTATCAGCCACGGACAGAACCTCCTGCAGGATTGACGATCTCTTCGGGCGTGCCATTGGCGGCGAGATAGGCGTGGATCGCGGCGACAACTTGCGCGCCCTCGCCCACCGACGCCGCCACGCGTTTCACCGAACCGGAACGCACATCGCCGATGGCGAAAATGCCGGGCCGGTTGGTTTGCAGCGGAAACTTGCCCTTATCCTGAAACGCATCGGCGCAGACAAAGCCCTTCGCGTCGCGCTCGATATCCGACAGCGCCAGCCAGTTGGTATTGGGCTCCGCGCCGATCAGAAGGAAGAGATGGCGAATGTCGCGCGTTGCTTCCACACCAGTCTTGCGGCCACGCCACGAAACGTTCTCCAGCATTCCGTTCTGTCCGCCGAGCGCCACGACTTCGGTTTCCGTGAGCACGGAGATGTTCGGCTGCGCAGCGATACGGTCGCACAGATAGCGCGACATGGTCGCGTCGAGCCTCTTGCCGCGCACGATCATCCAGACTTTCGCGGCATGGGACGCCAGATACACCGCCGCCTGCCCCGCGGAATTGCCCGCGCCGACCAGCGCCACTTCCTGCCCCGCGCACAATTGCGCCTCGATAGGCGAAGCCCAGTAATGCACATGCGCACCTTCGAACTCGGATAGATTGGAAACATCGAGCCGGCGATATTCCGCGCCGCTCGCCACCACCACGGCGCGCGCTTTCACCGATTGTCCGCCCTTCAGGTTCAGCACATAGCGCCGCGTGCCGGACGACACGTCTTCGCGCATGCAATCGACTTCTTCGGGGATCGCCATTTCGGCGCCGAATTTCTGCGCCTGATTATAGGCGCGCGCCATCAGCGCGATGCCGGAGATTCCTGTCGGAAAGCCGAGATAATTCTCGATGCGCGCCGAAGCCCCCGCCTGCCCGCCAAAAGCGCGGCAATCGAGCACGATCACGGAAAGCCCTTCGGACGTCGCATACACCGCCGCAGCGAGTCCCGCCGGGCCAGAACCGACGATGGCCACGTCGTAGACCTTGTTGGTATCGACCGCATGTGTGAGGCCGATGCAGCGCGCGAGCTGGTTTTCGCTCGGATTGCGTAGCATGTTGCCATCTGGACAGATGACGATGGGCAACTCGCCCGGTTTTACATGAAAGCGCTCGACCCATGTTTTTGCGCACTCATCCGTGTCCGGATCGAGGCGCTGATGCGGATGACCGTTGCGCGCGAGAAAATTCTCCAGCCGCAGCACATCGCGATTGTCCGCCCGGCCGATAATGATGGGGCCGCCCACATTGCGTTCCAGCAAGCCTACGCGGCGCAAGATCAGCGCGCGCATGATCTTCTCGCCGATCTCCGCTTCCGCAACGATCAACTCGCGCAAATGTGGCGGCGAAATCACCAGCACGTCGACATCCGATTGCGCCACGCCATCGGTGAGCGATGGCCGCCCCGAAAGCTGCACCAGCTCGCCGAGAAATTGCCCCGGCTGATAGGTCACGATGGGCTCGTCGGGCTTGTCGTGCGGCGTGACACGCACCGTTCCGGCCAGAAACACCATCAGGCCGGACGTCACCTCACCCGTACGGCTGAGATATTCGCCCTTCTTATAGGTGCGGGGTTCGCTGAACCGGCGCAGCCGATCGACTTCGGCGGCAGCGAGCACGGGAAACATCTGGTCCCGGCGCGTATCTATCACCGACGGCTTGCTGTCAGGCACGTTCCTCTCCATGGATATGAGGGCCTACGCTATCGCAAAGAAGCACGGGAAGCCCGCGCGCCAGCCGCAAGGCGAAATAGTACCAATTACATTCCAATTTCTGCTGACGACCCTCTGAGAACCCTTAGTTTCTGCAAATTTCGGCTTCTCCACCGTTATTTGGTATTGAATTGGTTATAATTCTGTGCCAAGGTTCGGTTGCGCTGGAAAGGTTCGCACGTGGCTTCCCTCGTCTCCGTTATTGGCAGTCTGGATGAGAAACACAGCTTGCCGCTCTATCAGCAACTGCAACGCGGCTTGCGGCAAGCCATTGCCGACAAATTGTTGCAGCCCGAAGACGCGCTGCCGCCCGAGCGCGACCTAGCGGAAGAGTTCGCCGTATCCCGGATCACCATCCGCAAAGCGCTGGACGGGCTTGTTTCCGAGGGCCTGCTCACGCGCCGCCAGGGTTCGGGCACGTTCGTCTCGGGCCGCGTGGAGAAAAACTTCTCCAAGCTAACATCTTTCACCGAGGACATGATTGCGCGCGGGCGCGTGCCCACCAGCACATGGCTGCGCAAATCGCGCGGCACGGTGACGCCCGAAGAATCCATGACGATGGGCCTGAGCCCCGGCACGCCGGTCTATCGCTTCCATCGCCTGCGTTTCGCGGACGATGCACCGATGGCGCTGGAATATTGCACCGTGCCTGCTTTCTGCCTGCCCTCTGTCGATGCGGTGGCGTCCTCGCTCTATGTGGCGCTGGAAGAGAGCGGCTATCGCCCGGCGCGCGCATTGCAACGTTTGCGCGCTGTGCTGTTTTCCTCCGAACAGGCGGCGCTGCTCGATGCGAAAGAGCGCGATGCCGGGTTGCTCGTCGAACGCCGCGGCTTCCTGCGCGACGGGCGCGTGGTGGAATTCTCGCAATCCTTCTATCGCGGCGACACTTATGACTTCGTGGCCGAGCTGAATACGGAGCCGGGTTCGTGACGGCTTCGGCCGCACCGCTTCATCCCGTCATCGCCGATGTGACAGCGCGCATCGCAGCGCGTAGCAAAGATAGCCGTGCCGATTATCTGGCGCGCATGAACCAGGCACGCGAGGCAGGCCGCGCACGCGGACGGCTCGATTGCGGCAACCTCGCTCATGCCTGCGCCGCCGCGCCCGATGCGGACAAGCGTGGCATTCTGGGCGGCGCGATCAATATCGGAATTGTCACCGCCTATAACGACATGCTCTCGGCGCATCAGCCGCTGGGCACCTATCCCGATATCATCAAGCAGGCCGCGCAGGAGATCGGCGCTACCGCGCAGATCGCCGGCGGCGTCCCGGCCATGTGCGATGGCGTCACGCAAGGTCAGCCCGGCATGGAATTGTCGCTCCTGTCGCGCGATGTGATCGCGCTCGCGACGGCGGTGTCACTCAGCCACAACGTGTTCGACGCCGCGCTGTGCCTGGGCGTGTGCGACAAGATCGTGCCGGGATTGCTGATCGGCGCGCTGGCGTTTGGTCACCTGCCCGTTCTCTTCGTGCCTGCTGGCCCCATGTCCTCTGGCCTGCCCAACAAGGAGAAAGCGCGCGTGCGCGAAGCTTTCGCGCGCGGCGAAGCGAGCCGCGCGGAACTGCTGCAAGCGGAATCGCGCTCCTATCATGGGCCGGGCACTTGCACCTTCTTCGGCACCGCGAATTCCAACCAAATGCTCATGGAGATTATGGGCCTGCATATGCCGGGTACGGCCTTCGTGCAGCCGGGCAGCGCATTGCGTGATGAACTTACGCGCGCCGCGGCAACACAGGTCGCGACGCTGGCGAAGGACGGCCGCGGGGCCTTGTGCGATGTCATCGACGAACGCGCCATCGTGAACGGCGTTGTCGGGCTGATGGCGAGCGGTGGATCGACGAACCACACGCTGCATCTTCCCGCCATCGCGCATGCCGCCGGCATCCGGCTGGAATGGGAAGATTTTGACGCGATCTCCAAAGTCACGCCGTTGCTGGCGCGGATCTACCCCAATGGCGCGGCGGATGTGAACCACTTCCACGCCTCCGGCGGCATGGGCTTTCTCATCCGCGAATTGCTGGAGGCCGGGTTGCTTCACCGTGATGTGCTGACCGCCGGCGGTGTAAGTATCGACGCTTATACACAGGAGCCCTGTCTCTCCGATGGAAAGGTTCTGTGGCGTAACGCGCCTACCCTCCCGCAGGATCGCGATGTGCTGCGGTCGTTCAACGATCCGTTCCAGAACGACGGTGGTTTAAAGCTGCTCACCGGCAATCTGGGTCGCGCGGTTATGAAAGTTTCCGCCGTCGCTCCGGGACATCGCGTGGTGGAAGCGCCCGCACGCATCTTTCACAGCCAGGAAGAATTCGCCCGCGCTTTCAAGGATGGCGAACTCGATCGCGACCTAATCGTCGTGGTTCGCTTTCAGGGGCCGAAGGCGAACGGCATGCCGGAGCTGCACAAGCTCACCCCGCCACTCGCGGTGTTGCAGGATAGAGGTTTCAAGGTCGGCATCGTTTCAGACGGCCGCATGTCCGGTGCATCGGGGCGGATACCCGCTGCGATCCATGTGACGCCCGAAGCGCAGGATGGCGGACCGATCGCAAGATTGCGCGATGGCGATATCCTCCGCATCGACGGCAATGGCGGGATGCTGACCGCACAGATTTCGCAGGAAGAGTGGGCGCGTCGCGATGTGGCCGCGAATACACCGCAGGGCTATGGGTCCGGCCGCGAACTGTTCACGGCGTTGCGCGCGAGCCTGAGCAGCGCGGATCGTGGCGCCAGCATCTTCGGGAGCGCGGCTTGAGCAAGGACATATCTTCTCTTCTTTCGCTGTCGCCCGTGATCCCAGTGCTCACCATTGCGCGGGCGGAAGATGCGGTGCCGTTGGCGCAGGCGTTGGTCGAAGGCGGCTTGCCTGTTCTGGAAGTAACGTTGCGCACCGAAGCCGCATTGGATGCGATTTCCGCGATTGCTCGAAGCGTACCGGGCGCGGTGACGGGTGCGGGCACCGTGCTCGCCGCCGCCGATTTGCGCAACGCGCGAGAGGCTGGTGCGAAATTCGCCGTCAGCCCCGGCCTGACCGAAAGGCTTTTGAGCGAGGCTTCCACTTTTCCACTTCTGCCCGGCGTCGCGACCGCTTCGGATATTATGCGCGGCCGCGAATTCGGCCTTCGCCACTTCAAATTCTTTCCGGCGGAATCCTCCGGTGGAACCGCAGCGCTCAAAGCCTTCGCGGGGCCGTTTTCCGATGTCCGGTTCTGTCCGACGGGCGGGATCACGGCGCAAACCGCCCCCTCTTATCTCGCGCTGAAGAATGTGATGTGCGTCGGCGGAAGCTGGATGGTACCCCAGCATCTGGTGGACGTGAGGAACTGGAGCGAAATCACCAAGCTGGCACGCGCGGCAAGCCAGCTTCGCGCGTAAAGGAGAGGCCATGAAGTCTCTTGTCTTCGGCGTGCTCTGTGTAACATGTCTGGCGGGTGCTGCGTTCGGTGGCACAGGTTCCAACTGGGTGATCCAGCAAGGAAACAAGCTCTGCCTGCGCAGCGATCACATCGCCCGCAAGACGATCGTCGACAATCGCACCATCATCTTCGATCTGGATGACGGCACGCGCTGGAAGAACACGCTGCAGCACGATTGCACGGGCCTGAAGCTGGCCGACGGCTTTGCCATGGTCGCGCGGGACAATTATGTCTGCGCCAACCAGCAGCCGATAAAAATCATCGGTCCTGGCAATGTCTGCTATCTTGGAGCCTTCGCGCAGGTTGCTTCGGCGCCCTGACTCTGAGTGGCGAATGCAAAGTCATGAACGACACACGCTTCCTTTCTGCCAAACAGCACTACGACACGGCGATCGCTTTGCATCGCCAGAACAAGCTGGACGACGCGGAAAAGAGCTATCTGGCCGTACACAAACTCTATCCCGATCATCCCGGCGCGCTGCATGGCCTGGGACTGATCGGCATTCGCAACGGCCGGTTCGAAGACGCCGCACAGCATTTGTCCAAGGCCAGCAAGCTTGCACCGTCCAACTCCGCTATCCGCTGCGATCTGGGGCAAGCCTATCTGGGCGCCGGACGGCATGACGACGCGCTACGCTGCTTTCAAACCGTTCTGACCGCGCAGCCGGATAATGTGGCGGCTTTGGCAGGTGCCGGGGATGCGCTCAGCATCCTTGGCCGCCCTGTCGAAGCGCGGCAAGCTTTTGAAAGACTCCTCGCCCACGATGCCAGCAACGCGATGGCGCATTTTGGCATGGGAAATGTCCTGGCACAGTTGAACAAGCCCATCGAAGCGCGCGCATCTTTTGAGCGTGCCGTGAAGCTGGCGCCCAAGCGCGCCACCTATCATCGCGCGCTGACAGAGATCGAACGCTTTGTCGAAGGCGATCCCAGGCTGGCGGCGTTGGAAGCGCTCGCGCGCGAAGATCAGCCGGACGATCAGAAGGTTGAGATGCATTTCGCCTTGGCGAAAGCATATGACGATCTCCGGCGTTGGGAGGCCGGTGCCGAGCATCTGCACAAGGGCAATGCACTCCGGCGAAAGCGCGTCTCCTATGACGAAGCGGAGACGGGCGAATTCTTCCATGCCGTATCGGCAGCGTTCACGCCGGAGTCGATGAAGCGCGAAACAGGCTATCCGTCGACGGTTCCCATATTTGTCGTGGGCATGCCGCGCTCCGGCACCACGCTTATCGAGCAGATATTGGCGAGCGATCCGAATGTTTTCGGGGCAGGAGAACTCACCTTGGTGCAGGACCTCATCGCAGGCGATGGCGCGGGGAAGCACTATCCCAGCGGTGTCGCAGAACTATCGAACAGCACCTTGCGCCGCTTTGGGCGTGACTATGTAAAGAGAATTCAAGCGCTGGCGCCGGATGCCCGGCATATCATCGACAAGCTGCCGGCCAACTTCCTGCATATTGGACTGATCCGCCTGGCGCTGCCGAAGGCTAAAATCATCCATGTGCGCCGCGATCCCATGGATACCTGCTTCTCCTGCTATTCGAAACTATTCCTCAACGGTCTGAATTACACCTACGATCTCGCTGAGCTTGGCCGCTACTATCGGATGTATGAAACACTGATGGCGCACTGGCGCGCGGTGTTGCCGGAAGGCGCGGTGCTGGAGGTGCAATACGAGACACTCATCGGCGATTTCGCGAACGAGGCGCGGCGCATCGTGGAATATTGCGGCTTGGAATGGAGCGATCGCTTTCTCGCGTTTCACCAGACCGAGCGCGCTGTGCGCACGCACAGCCAATCTCAGGTGCGTCAGCCCTTGTTCGCAAGCTCCATCGGCCGCTGGAAGCCTTATGAAAAATGGCTTCAGCCTCTGCGAGATGCGCTCGCTCAGTGAGCGTTGCGCTCGCCTTCCAGCTTTGTTGCCACCGCATCCGCTGAAGGGCCGATGACCAGATGAATGCTGTCCGGTTTCGGTGATACCACGCCGCGCACGCCGAGTGCGCGCAAACGAGCTTCGTCGACCCCTTCGCTCTTCACCACCGAAACGCGCAACCGGCTGGCGCAGGTTTCGACCTTGAGCACATTCGATGGGCCACCCAGAGCAAGAAGAAGCGCATGGGTGTCGGTAATCGTTGCGGCCACGGCCTGCTTTTGTTTTGCCGGCGCGGCGGCCTTCGGCGCTTCGTCCCGCTTCACTGCGGTTCGCGGCGCGGTGGGTTGCGCGGAACGGATTTCACCGGCCACCTGATCGGCGACGGGACCCAGAACAACCTGCAACGCATTGGCCGACGGATGCACGATGCCCCGCGCGCCCAACGCCCTTAGCGCGCGTTCATCGATGGCATTGCCGTCGGCTAGGATCAGGCGCAGCCGCGTGGTGCAGGCGTCGATGCTGACGATGTTGTCCGCACCACCCAACGCGGCGATATAGGCATGACCGCGCGTGCCTTCAGCAGCGATGGCGTCTACGACGGCCTCGCTTTCATCTTCGCGGCCCGGCGTCTTGAGATTGAACATGTGGATCGCCGCGCGGAACAACCCGTAATACAGCGCGAAATAGACGGCACCAACCGGCAACAACCAAAGCGGCCGCGTCGCTTTGCCGAAATTGATCGCATAGTCGAACAGACCGGCGGAGAAGCCGAAGCCGAGACGGATGCCCAGCGCATCCATCAGCGCCATTGCCGTGCCGGTGAGCACCGCGTGGATGGCGTAGAGCATCGGCGCCAGGAACATGAAGCTGAATTCGATGGGTTCGGTGACGCCGGTAAGAAAAGCCGTCAGCGCCATCGAAAGCAGAAGCCCGCCGACTTCCTTACGCCGTTCGGGCAGCGCGGCGTGATACATGGCAAGGCATGCTGCCGGCAGGCCGAACATCATGACCGGGAAAAATCCGCTCATGAATTTTCCCGCTGTGGGATCGCCCGCGAAGAAGCGATGCAGATCGCCCGTGGTGCCGTGGTAATCGCCGACGATGAACCAGGCGAGATTGTTGATGATGTGGTGCAGGCCCGTCACGATGAGCAGGCGGTTCAGCACGCCATAGGCGAACAGACCCCAATCGCCCGCGCTGACGACGGCGGCGCTCAGCGTGTCCATGCCGTTGGAGATTGACTGGTATCCGAAGCCCAGTGCGGCTGCGATGACAACGCCCGCCGCGCCGCTGGCAATCGGCACAAAGCGGCGTCCGCCGAAGAAGGCCAGATAGTCCGGCAGCTTGATGTTGCTGTAACGATTGTAAAGCCAGCCCGCGACAAGGCCGGAGATGATGCCAACCGGCACACTCACCTTGGCCATCGCAGCGGTTTTATAAGCGTCGGATGCCAGTGACTGTGCTGCGGCAGGTAATCCTGCTAATGCGGAAGCCGGAACGCCGATCAACGCTTTCGCGCCTTCGGTGATGATGAGAAAGCAAACCACACCGGCAAGTCCTGCCGCGCCATGGTTCTCGCGCGCCAGTCCCACCCCGACACCGATGGCGAACAGCAGGCCGAGATTGTTGAAGATCGCGTTGCCGGCAGCCGCGATGAACGGAAGGAAGCTGTGGACCGCAGCGCCCGCATGCAGCGCATCCCAGATATCCGGCTGGCCGAGGCGCAGCAGGATCGCGGCGACAGGCAGCACCGCGATCGGCAGCATGAGCGCGCGGCCCAGTGGCTGAAGTTTCTCGGCGATATTCATGCGGCCCTCCTTACGAGGCGCTTGGCAGATATTTGGCGGCGATGGCGCGGACAGCTTCCGCGGATTCCTGTTGCAGCGCTTGTTGTGCAGCGGCCGCGCAGGCTTGCAGCGTCAAACCCCGCACAACCTCTTTCACCCGCGCGATGGATGCGGCGGGCATGGATAGTTCGCGCACGCCCAAACCGATCAGCAGCGCGGCAGCAAGCGGATCACCTGCCAGACCGCCACACACCGCGACAGAGCGATTGTGTTCCGCCCCGCCCTTCGCCGCCTGCGCAATGAGCGACAGCACGGCGGGATGGAACGCGTCAATTTGCGGTGCAAGCTGCGCGTTGGTGCGGTCCATCGCCAGCGTGTATTGCGTCAGATCGTTGGTGCCGATGGAGAAGAAATCCGCGTCACGCGCGAGCTGTGTGGCGAGAACAGCCGAAGACGGTGTCTCCACCATGATGCCGAGCTCGGGCTGCGCAACGATGCCACGTTCCTTGCGGAGTTCATCCAGCATGGCGCGAACGGCACGCAACTCAGCAACGGACGCGATCATCGGCAGCATGATGCGAACCGGCACCGTCACGCGAAGGATCGCCGCCAACTGAGTCTTCAGAAGATCGCTGCGCCACAGTCCCGCCCGCACGCCACGCAATCCGAGCGCGGGGTTTTCTTCCGGCGGCAGCGGCAAATAAGGCACCGGCTTGTCGCCGCCGATATCGAAGGTGCGGATCTTGAATGGCCGCCCGCCCAGCGCATCGGCGATGGCTTGATAGGTCTGTGCCTGCTCATCTTCGGACGGCGGTGTTTCGCGATCCAGAAAAAGAAACTCAGTGCGTAGCAGGCCGCAGCCTTCCGCTCCGGATGCAACAGCCGCGGCGGCTTCCGCTGCGCCCGCGCCCAGATTGGCGAAGATCTCGATGCGCGCGCCATCGGCGGTGCGGCAATCGTCCTGCGCATGGGCTCGCGCGGCCGCGTCCTGCTTTTCGCGCGCCGCGATCTTCGCGCGCGCCTGTTCGAGCAACGCCGCAGTCGGCGCAATGTGCAGGAATCCGGCATCCGCATCGAGAAACAGCGCCGCTCCTTCTTCTATATCCAATGCACCCGCCGTGCTGACGAGCGCAGGAATGCCCATTCCGGCGGCGAGGATCGCCACATGCGACGTGGGCCCGCCCTGCGCGGTACAGAAGCCAGCGATCTTTCCCAGCCCTGCAAGCTCGGATGGCAACATTTCGTCCGCGATCAGGATCGCATCGGCGGGAATATCCTTTGCGGAAAGACCAGCCTCGCCATTCAGCGCTGCCATGACCTGACGCTCCAGATCGACAAGATCGCCGACGCGTTCGCGCATGCGCGCGTCGTCCATCGCCTGGAACGCCTCCGCATAGGCGCGGATCGCCTGCCGCCATGCGAAGGCGGCACTCTTGCCGGCTTCCATGGCTGTGCGCGTGGCGCGGGCAAGCTCGGGATCGTCCAGCAACGCCAGATGCGCGCCGAGAATTTCACGCTGCTGACGATTGCCCGCATTCGAAAGGCTCTCGAGCCGCGCGCGCACCGCTGCAAGCGCACCGTTCAGCAACATGCTTTCGTGAGCGATGCCCTTGCCCTGCTTCACCACATCGAAATTGGCGGCTTTCAGAAGAACAGCGCGGCCGACCGCAAGCCCCGGTGCGCCGGTGACACCGCGCAGCGCGTTTGGCGGAAGCGGCGCTTGCGATAGGAGCGGTGCCGAGAATTGCGGCGTGGCTTCCGGCGCTTCGGTAATGCCGGTCTGGATCAAATCGGCCAGCGCATCGGCGGCGGCGCGCGCACCCGCGCCGCGCGCGAAAATTGTCACGCGCCCGCCATTGCGAACACCCAGCGACATCAACGCCGCGATGCTCTTGGCATTCACGCGCCTTCCATGGGCGGAGAATTCCACTTCGGCGTCGAAACGCTTGGCGGCGCTCGACACGACGGCAGCCGGCCGTGCATGAAGACCATGCGCCAGATTCACCACAATCTCGCGCGAGACTTCATTGTCGCCTGATGCACCGGAGGTTTGCGCGGCGAGCGGTTGCAACTCCATCAGGAATTCGCCCAGGCCGGTCTCTCGGTCGGCGCTGCGGCGGATGATCGAGAACGCATCGCCATTGGTGATCACCACCGGCGAGATCAGACTCTTGGCGCGGCTGGCAAGGAAATCCAGATCGAAGGTGAGAAGCGGATCGCCCGTGCGCACCGAACTTCCTTCGCGCACATGGGTGATGAACCCCTGCCCGTGCAATGCCACGGTTTCGAGACCGACATGGATGAGAATCTCCGCGCCGTTCGCCGCCCGCAAGGTCACGGCATGGCGCGCGGCGGAAATAACCTGTGCGTCGCAAGGCGCATGCACTGTGGCGCCGGTGGGATCGATGGCGAGACCATCGCCCAGGATGCGATCGGCAAAAACCGGATCGGGCACCTCGTCGAGAGGCGCGACCCAGCCCTTGATCGGCGCAACAAGCGTCAGATTCGACATGATCAATGCCCCGGCACGAGCTTCACCGTATGCAATGCCCAGTATGGATCAAGACGGGCGCGGGTGAAGACAAAACAGAGATCGTGCACACCGGTTTGCGGGGCTATCGCACCCTGAACCTCGCTCAAAGCGACATTCGGACCGGGATGCGGCATCGGCAAAGCCGCGATCTTCGTCCCGGTACAACTATCCAGATGCACTTCAAGTTCGCCATCCGCCGTCGCCATCGGACGCATCGCAACTTTCTCCACATCGCGTCCGATCTGGAAATTGAACGGAAGCTGCCCCGCCGAGGCATGAACCGATGCGATGCCGGTCAGATCGACCTGGTGCCAGATCCAGCAAGGGTCGAGTACATCGGTAAGGAACACGGGGCGCTTGCCGGTGAGCGGCGCGGGCCCTTCGATGGAAAGTGCGATGGCCTGTTTGCACAGACTAAGCTCATGGCTGTCACGTGTGAATGGATCGGCAGGTGGCGGCGCATCATGCGCCCCCACGGGAAGAAGATGTATCGCATGCGGCAGATCGAGGGCTGCATAGCGATCAAGCTCATCGGACATGCGCGCGCGAAAATCATTCCAGTCATGATGCTCTGCGGATGACCATCCCAGTTCGGCCACGGCAGCGGCACGCGGAAACGCGGCATAGCCCACATTGTCTTGTTCGCGGATATGCTCGGTCCAGATATTCGCTTGCACGCCGATAATGTGCTTGCCCTGCTCTTCCGTCAGCGAGGCCGGCACCGGATCGAAGGCATAAACATCGCCCAGCGTTTCGATCTGCCCGCGGCCCGAAGGTTCGTCCGGTCCCTCTGCCTGGCGATTGTCGAAATAGAGTACTGGCGCGGGTGACAGCACCGTGTCGTGTCCGGCTTGCGCGGCGGTGATGGCGCCTTTGATGCCGCGCCAGGAAGTGATCGTTGCGTCCGGCGGAATGCCGCCTTGCAGAATCTCATCCCAGCCAATCTCGCGGCGGCCATGCGCCTTCAGGAATTGCCCGATGCGCGCAACGAGCCAGCTTTGCAGCGCGTCTTCGTCCTTGAGGCCAATCTCATGGATCTTGCGCTGGATCGCAGGATTGGCTTTCCACTGATCCTTCACCGCCTCGTCGCCGCCCACATGGATATAGGTGCTGGGAAACAGCGCCATGGTTTCGGTCAACACGTCTTCAAGGAAGCGAACAGTGCGTTCGTCCGGGTTATATAAGTATGGAAAGACACCCCAATCGCTGGAGACCTGTGTCGGCGGGTTCGGCACAGAGCTGAGCCAGGGATAGGCGACGATGGCCGCCTCCGCGTGGCCCGGCATCTCAATCTCCGGCACGATGGTGATGTTGCGCGCGGCGGCATAGGCCACGATCTCGCGCACCTGCTTCTGCGTGTAGAAGCCGCCGTAAAGCCGCGGCTTGCCGGTTTTGGGATCGATATCGGTTTGCGCCGCAGCCCCCGCCGGCACACGCCACGCACCAACCGATGTCAGGCGCGGATAGCGTTTGATCTGGAGCCGCCAGCCCTGATCATCCGTGAGATGCCACTGCAACACGTTGAGCTTTTCGCGCGCCATCGCGTCGATGAATGTTTTGATGAACGCCGGTGTTTGATAGTGGCGCACCGAGTCCAGCAGCAAACCGCGCCAGCCGAAGCGGGGTGCGTCTTCCATGGCAAGCGCGGGAACTGCGATACTGTGCGCCGCGCCCGGTGTTTGCGTCATCAACTGCCAGAGCGTGATGGCGCCGTAGAATAGCCCGGCGGTCTGGCTGGCGGAGATCGTGACGCCATCGGGCGTGACGTCCAGCTTGTACCCTTCCCGGCCCGTTGCCTCGGGATCGGAAAGCCGGTGCAGGACAATGGCGCCGGTTTTGGTAGACGGCACCAGAGATAGTGCGCGCGATTGGTGCACCACTCCGGCGAGATAAGCCGCTATGTGCGCTGCGCCCTTATCGCCACGGGCGTACCGAATGGCAGCGCCATCCGCCACGACGAATTGTCCGGTGCGCATCTCGAGATGCGCCGGCCATGGCACCAATGACAGAGATGGCGCGGCGTGGACCGGCGCGGGCGATGCAACCGGCGGCAAGGACTCGGTTTTAACGCAGGCGACAAGCGGCAGGGCCAGCAGCAGGGCCGCGATGCTTCTCGTTGCTGTTCGAATGCGCGCCGGCATGAACCTCGGTCGTCGCTGTTTTCAAAAAAAGGGGCGGAGAATTTTCGCTCTCCGCCCAATATCAACATTGTGCCACGGGTACTCGCACATGTCGAACGAACCAGCCGGGGACAGGAATCCCCGGCCAGAGGGGAACATCAGAACTTCACGCGTACGCCACCAAAGAGCTGGATGCCGTTGCTGTAGAATGCGCGCGGCTGTGTCTCGGTACCGGTGTGGTACTTCAACGTCTCGTTGGTCAGGTTGAGCGCATCGAGCGTGATGGCCGCGTTGTCCGTAACGTTGAACTGCACCGACGCATCCAGGGTGTTGTAGGAGTTCTGGTACTCATCGGAGCTCCGGTCGAGACCGACCAGCATGCGCGAACGGTAGTTGTAGGACAGGCGAACGCTCAGCCAGTTGTTTTCATAATAACCGACAAGGTTCGCCGTGTTCTTCGAGTCTCCCACCAGCGGACCACCGGCATCGTCGCTGCCGTTGGCATAGGTGTAGTTGGCCTGGAAGCCGAAGCCGCCCCAGACAGGCTGCTGCAGGCTGAGTTCGAAGCCTTCGTCATGACCGCTGGAGTTGAACGGACGGCTGATGCTGTAGGTCGAGTACACCGCAATTGGATTGCGGCCCGTCAAGGTCATGTTCACATAGCTGGCGTTCACGGTCTGGTACGAGATGTAGGACGACAGGTCCATGTAGAAGACGCTGGCCGAGAACAGCGACTGCGGCCCGTAATACCACTCGTAGCTCAAATTGTAGTTCGCCGACTTGACCGGCTTCAGATCGGCGTTGCCGGCCGAACCCGTCAGGTTGGTGTCGGTGAGCTGCACCGCGCCGCCAAGTGCGCTGTAGTCCGGACGCGCCATGGCCTCAGCCGCCGCGAAGCGGATCACCATGTCGTCGTTGATATCCGCGCTCAGGTTCACGCTGGGCAGGATATCCCAATAGGTATGACTGACATTGTTGGTGACATAACAGCCGAAGTCGCTGTAGGTGCCGGTGATGCATCCGCCAGCCGGATCGTTGAGGCCGTTTCCAAAGTTGCTGACAGCGTCCTTCGTATGGACGGCGCGCACGCCGAAATTGCCCTTCCAGTGATCGCCGCCGATATTAGCCATCACATAGCCAGCGGCATCCTTTTCCTCCACTTGGAAGCTGGATGGCCAGTCAAAACGGCCGTTGGCGGGATCGGAGATGGCAGCCGGCGTCTGCGGATAGGGGCGCCAGCTCGTGTTGTTGTAGAGAAGCTGTTCGATCAGCCCGGTGTTGCCCAGCGGTAGATCGGTCAGCATGCCCGGGATTTTGAAGTCGCTCGCGAAGTTACCCGGATAGTTCGAGGTCGAGACATCGCTGCCGATCGATCCCGCGTAGGACACACCACCATTGAACAGCACCGAATTGCGCTTGTGGTCCGCATAGCGCACGCCGGCCTTGATGGAATTGATCGGACCCAGCGAAACCTTCTGCTCCGCATCCACTTGGCCGTAACCCTCTTTGTCCGTCGCAGTCGAAACGGCGGTCCACGCCCAATCGTTGACCAGGTTCGAAGCGTCGGACAGGTCCACACCCGGCACGCTCACAACCGCGATGCCGCGCGTGAAAT
>Ga0153956_1002019_pt1 | contig 15975 bp, 12 predicted proteins | sample TSFL040MetaG_FD_104704 | JGI IMG/M metagenome (GOLD analysis project Ga0153956, IMG submission 104704) | Attine ant fungus gardens microbial communities from Florida, USA - TSFL040 MetaG | ecosystem: Host-associated > Fungi > Mycelium > Unclassified | place: USA: Florida, Wekiwa Springs... | reverse complement strand
GGTCGCGTCGAGATCGTTTTGATTTTGCTTGTGCGCCTGCTCAAGCAGTTTTTGCGCCTCGTCGACCTGCCCGTCGGCCAGTTCCAGGCGCGCGGCGCCGGTCAGCGCCACCTGGTTGGCCGGGTTGAGCTGCAGCAGTTTTTTGTAGTTGTCGAGCGCGAGGTTGGTGGCGCCGCTGGCTTCTTGGGCCGAGGCCATCATCGACAGCGCGGTTACCGAATCCGGCGAGTTTTTCAGCACGGTGCGCAGGTCGTTGATGGCGTCGCTGGGCTTGTCGTCGCCCATGGCCAGGCGCGCGCGCATCAGCAAGGCATCGACGTTTTCCGGTTCCAGCTCGAGCACACTCTTGATCATCGCTTCCGCTTCGGGGCGTTTTTTCTGCACCAGCAGCAGTTCGATGATGCGGTTGCGCGCATCGAGCGCGTCGGCGCTGCGTTTTTCCTTGTCGACGGTGTATTGATAGAGCGCGACGGCCTTGTCCACTTCGCGGCTCGCTATGTACAGGCGCGCCAGCGCGGTGCGGATTTTGTAATCGTCGGGCGCGGACTGGTTGAATGCTTCAAGCTGTTTGCGCGCGGCTTCGGGGTTGCGCTGCTTGGCAAAAAATTCCACCAGCAGGAATTTCGCGTCGTCGTTGTCGGGGTGCTGGCTGATCAGCTGGCGCAGCACGGCCTCGGCATCGTCGGGGCGCTTGAGGCTGATATAGAAATTCGCCAGTTGCGAGGGAAACAGCAGGTTTTCGGGGTTGTCCGCGATCAGTTTTTTGAATACAGCGATAACCTCGTCATTTTTTTCCTCTTTGCTGTACACCTTGATCAACATCAGCTGCAGCACCGAGTTTTTCGGGTTCAGCTTGATGCCTTCGGTAATCAGCTGCTCGGATTTGGCGGGATCGGTTTCCAGATAGTGGTTGGCGAGCAGGCCGGTGGCGGTGATATGGCCCGGCTGGGACTTCAGCGCCTGCTCGGCGGACGCGATTGCCTCCTCGGTTTTTTGCTGGTTCATCAGCACCACGGCGCGCATGGCCAGGCCGTCGGCGTTGTTCGCTGCCTGCTCGAGAACCTTGTTGACCTCTTCCTGGGCCTTGTCGTACTGGCCGGAGGCCACCAGCAGCTGGGCCAGCTTGATGCGCGCCTTGATCAGCTTCGGATCGTTGCTCAGCGCGATATTCAATTCGGAGAACATCTGCGGCCAGTTGCGGTCGTGCTCGTTCAGTTCGGCCAGCAGCAAACGCGCCTTCGCGTTATTGGCGTTGATTTGCAGCACGTTCTTGGTTTCGATGCGGGCCTTGTCGAAATCGCCTTTGTCGAACAGCTGCTGGGCGCGCTCCAGGTATTTGGTTTGGCGCTCTTCGCTGCCGCCACAGCCGGCCAGTGTCGCGGCGATTACTGCGGCGAGAATCCATTTTCTATGTTTGTTGGGCAACATGACTGTCTCCTAAAAAAAAGATTTGGGTCCGTGCAGCAGCGGAATCAGCAGCACGGACAGTATTGCAATGCCATTGACCGGCAATAACGCTTTATGGGGGGATTTTCCAATAATGAATTCGCAGCTGTACATCAGCACCGCGAGCCGCAGCGCCACCTCGCCGATGGCGTTCTGGCTGATGGCGGAAAAAGGCAGCAGCGGGGCGACCACGATCATCACCAGGATCAGGAGATCCTGCGTGTCGAGGCGGAATTGTTCGCGCCGCGTCATGCGGATGCCCAGCGCCAGCACGAAGGCCAGCACGCCGAAACCGATGTTGATGGCGGTGAGCCACTCCTTGATCGCCGGGTCGGTGGTGATCAGGTACACGCAAATGACGCTGGCCGAGTAAATGCACAGCCGCGTGCTCCAGTTGGGAAAGCGCCGGTAGCTGAGCAGCGCCAGCACCAGCGCCGGGGCGAGGACCAGGGCCACGCGCCAGATATCGTGCGTGCTGTTCGACAGCAGCGGCGTCAGCAGCAGGATGCCCAGCAGCAGTTGCACGAGATGCGAGGAGTGGTGATAAAACCAGTCGAGGCGGCGCAGGAAAATATTGCGCCGGTCGATGAACGGCTGCTCCGGATGCTCGGTGCGAAAACGCCATTGCGCGCGCCGCGCGAGGTACAGGGCGCTGAGCAGGGACACGCAGAACAGCGCGTAAACCAGCAGGAGAACGCCATCCGAGGCGTAGCACAGGACGAAGGCCAGGCCGAGCAGGGCGGTTTGCAGCAGATAGATGATCGCCACGGCCTCGTTGTGGCGGAAACCCAGCGCGATCATCTGGTGATGCAGGTGGTTGCGGTCAGGAGAAAACGGCGAGCGTCGCTCGGCGATGCGGATGCCCATGACCGTCAGCGTGTCCAGCACCGGCAATCCCAGTATCAGCAGCGGAATGGCCGGGCTGATCGCGGAAAATTCCGATTGGGTGACCTGGATGCTGAGGCAGGCGGCGACGAAGCCGAGAAACTGGCTGCCGGTGTCGCCCATGAATACCTGCGCGGGAAACGTGTTGTAGCGCAGGAAACCCAGCACGCCACCGATCACGGTCAGCGCGATCAGCGCGGTGTCCTGGTTTTCGGTTTGCAGCGCGAATACGGCGATGATCGCCAGCGTGATCAGGGTGGTGCCGGCGGCCAGCCCGTCCAGTCCGTCGGTGAGGTTGACGGCGTTGGTCACGCCGAGGATGAAAAAGAAAGTGAGCGGGTAGGCCAGCCAGTCCGGCGCGGTTTCCAGGCCCAGCAGCGGCACGCGGTGTATCGCCAGGCCGCCGTGCAGCACGAGCAGCACGGCGATGATCTGGCCGAAAAACTTCCAGCGATAGCTCAGGCTGTTGCGGTCGTCGAGCAGGCCGAAGCCGATGATGATCAGCGTGGCGATCAGCAGCGACAGCAGATGCGGCTGGTCGCGCAGGAAAAACACCACGGGCAGGGCCACGCCGATCGACATGGCGAGGCCGCCGCAGCGGGGAATGACGCGCGCGTGCAGCTTGCGCGCTCCATCCGGGTTATCCATCAGTCCCAGCGCGGGAGCGAAGCGGATACACACCGGAATCAGCGCGATGGTCAGGAACAGAGCCAGGGTGAAGCTGTAAATTAACTCCATAAACGTGCGACGCGCTCAGCTGCCCTGGATGGTTGATGATGTCATCGCATTCACGGCGTATAGGCCGGCAGCAATGGATAGAAGTCCTGGATGAACCGGCTCAGCTTGGCATCCGCCGCTTCCAGCTCCACCGGGTCCGGCACGTAGGTCACGACCCGCACCAGCGCGCCGTCGGAGCGCGAGCGGGTCAGCGAATCCCAGAAAATAAACCATTTCGCGACGTATTCGTTGGTGATGTCCCGGTTGCGTCCTTCGAACCAGTAGTAAACCAATTGCGCGTTGTCGCCTTTCTGGATCACGGCGCGGTTGACCACGAGCGGTTTGCCGCTGGCATGTTGCACATTCGCCACCGTGCGTTGCTGCAGGTTTTCGATGCGCCAGCCGCCGCCGGGAATGCAGGAGCGCGGCGAGTGGATCGAGGCGCCTTTTTTCTGCGAGCCATACCAGGCCACATAGAAGTTCACCGGCGCCGTGTTGCTGTCGGCGCGCTGGTAATCCGCCTGGATGTAATCGGTGAGTTTCAGCGTATCCAGGATTTCGGGATCCAGCGCGCGCTGACGTCCGCTCCAGTCTTTATGCAGCAGCGGGAACTGGTCGAAGGACTGGCGCGCGGGCGCCACTTCCGCGTGCTCATTCAAGCCGCCGAGCCAGGGCAGTGAAATCACCAGCACCGCCAGCGCGGCGAGAAAGGGACGCTGGCGGCGCGCATCGAGCGCAAAATCCGACCATTTGATATTGAGCTTCGGCACATCCAGGTTCAGCCGGTCGAGCATGCGCGTGCCGTCGCGGCTCAGAAAATGAAAACTGGAAATCTCCAGGAACAGCAGGCCGATGCAGCCCATGAATACCACCCAGCCTTCGAAATCGTGCAGAAAGCCTTCGGCCATGGCGATGCCCCAGCGGTCGACGGTGACGCCGATGACGCCGATACGGAAGCTGTTCATGAAAATGGTCATCGGAATGGTCGATAAAAACAGGATCGCCCGTTGCCAGCGCGGCCCCCGGTACAGGCAGGCAATCAGAAAGCCGAAGCTCATCAGCGGGAACAGATAGCGCAGTCCCGAACAGGCCTCCGCCACCTGTAATTGCATCGGGCCGAGATCGATCACGTTGCCTTCGAGATAGACGCTGATGCCGAACAGGCGAATCACGGCCACGCCGATCTCCGACGACAGCAGCTGCAACTGGCTCGACAGGTTGGCGTAGAGAAAATTGGGCAGCGGAATCATGAAAATGAGGTAGACGAACACCACCCACAACAGGCGCATGCCGCTCCAGCCGAAAAACGACAGCGCAATGCCGAACAGGCTCAGCAGAAATCCGTATTGGATCAGCGTGTACAGCGCGCTCAATTCGCCGAGCACAAAGGTGCACAACCCCAGGCCGAGAAAGATGAATCCGGACCAGGCGCCGTTGCGGCTGGCGGCGGGCAGATCGTTGAGGCGCTGCCATAACAGGAAGGCGGCGACGAAGGGAATCATGTAACCGTGGCTGTATTCTTCTTTTTCCCACCACTGCGTCATCAGCGAAAGGCCGTCGCGGAAAATATAAAAGACGATGAGATAGGCCAGCAGCAGCAAACCCCACAGCCACAGGTTGGGGCGCGCCGGGGCCAGGGATGCGGACGGGGCTTCGGACAATGAGGTCATCGGTGATCAATCCTTTAACGAAAATACGACGCTATTTTGCTGCCGGGCGCAAAGCGCAAGAGGATACATTCCGGGGATATGGCCGCACCAGCTCAAAGAGGGCGATGAACAACGAACCGCCGATGAGACGGAGGTCGGCCCTGTTAAAACCTGCAACGGTACCAGCCATTTATTACCTTGATGTTATGTTGTTGTTTGGTAGTGTGCTGGGTATAAGTAGACCGATGTTACCGCTATAGGTGATGCCGCGCAATGCATAGTCTTCACCTCGTGAATCCGAGCCTTTGTGCCGTTAACCCGAGTCTTTACTCCAGGAATCCGATGGGATTGCGCCAAGGCATGCCGGGAAAACGAGAGTGTTGCGGAGCGTTCGAAAATCCGCTCACAGGGCCAGCCCCGTTTTTTCGGCCAGAACGGTTTTGATTTCCTGCGGCGACTGGCAGTGTTTGATCCATTCCTCCGCTTCCAGCACTTTGAGATCGACCAGGGAGCGATACCAGAGCGCCTGCATGAAGGTGAACGCAAAACCTTTGACGCCATCCATGAAGCCGAGCCTGAGGAAATAGCGGTAGCAGAAATAGCTGAGCGGGCGCACGAACAGCGGCAGGCGCGCGTACACCCGCTCCTTGATTTTGCGTCGCCAGGCCGCGCTGGAATGACCGGTCTGGACCTGCAACTGATTGTCCTTCGGCAGAAAACCGTAGCGCAGATTCAGCAGGTCGATCATTTCGCGGGTCGCATAGTCGTTGTGCTTGGCGGTCCACCAACTGATGGAGTTCAGGTTGTCATCGGCGATGGCGCCTTCGATGCGTTGCGCCGTGCCGCGCTCCAGCACCACGTGCTCATCCATCCAGCGCTGTTCGATGCGGCCGGCGCCGTGCCGCCAGACCCGCAGCACATCGATCGGATGCATCGCGCCGTGGCGCATCCAGCGCCCGAGAAACAGGTATTTGCGCTGGATGTACAAACCCGTCACGTCAACCGGCAGATCGGGCAGCGCGCCGGTCAATGCCTGGCACAGGCCGGGTTCGGCGTATTCGTCCGCGTCGATGCGCAACACCCATTCGGTTTGAATGCCGCCGTTGTCGAGCGCCCATTGAAACTGGGCCGCGTAGCAGATCCACGGATTTTGCAGCACCCGCGCGCCAAGCGCTTCGGCGATGGCGACAGTGTCGTCCTTGGAAAAGGAGTCGACCACGACGATGTCGCGGGCGATGGGCCGCAGGGATTCAATGCAGCGGGCGATATGCCGGCTTTCGTTATAGGTCAGGATGACCGCGGTGAGATCGAGTTTTTCCATCGTGAGCCTCTGGTGTTGTCCTTCCGCTTACCACCGCGGCCGCGCGCCGGCGGCCCGCAGCTCCCGCACATGGGCTTCCCAGCCCGCGACCACGGCCTGCCAGCTGAAATGCCGCAACACCAGATCGCGGCCGGCGCGGCCGGCCGCCTCGCGTTGCGCGGGCGACTCCAGTAGTTCGAGCAGGGCCGCGGCGATGTGTCCGGCGTTCAGCCCGACGACTTTTCCGGCATTGGCCTGGGCGACCTCCGGGAAATTGCAGGCCTCGGAAATCACCACCGGCGTGCCGCTGGCCAGCGCCTCGGTGATGGCGATGCTGAAACCCTCCTGGCGGCTCGGCAGGCAAAAACAGGCCGCGTCCACCAGCGCCATGAATTTCTCTTCGCCGTACAGCGGGCCGACCACATGCGCGCGCTCGCCGAGTCGATGGCGCGCAATATCCTGCTCCAGGGTTTGCAGCGCGCCGTCGTCGGGGCCGGCGACGACCAGATCGACCTCGTCTAGACGGTTCGCCACCTGGGCGAAAGCTTCGATCAGATAGTCCAGTCCTTTTTTGTAGTGCAGCCGGCTCAGGAACAGGATGTAGGGGCGGCCGCGCAGCTGCGGGTATTTTCGGTAGAAGCCGCCGGGGGCGGGCAGCGCCGCGTAATCCTCCGGAAAAACGCCGTTGGGCACCGAGCGCAGTGGCGCCTTCAAGGCCAGCGGTTGCAGCAGGCGGGCCTCGTCGGCGTTCAGGACTCGGATGAAAGTGGCGCGGTCGCAATGGCGGCGCCAGCCCAGCCACCAGGCCGGTTTCTTTTTCCAGGCTTTTTGCCGGAAGCTCCAGGGATCGAGCATGCCGTGCGGCACGATCGAATAGGCCACGCCGAGCTGGCGGGCGATGCGGATGGATTTGCCGAGCATGGGGCGCCAGAGGCCGTGCACGGATACGACATCGGCGCCGGGAAACAAGGTTGCGAAGACTTTGCCGGCGGCGCTGGCGGTGTACGCCTCCAGGCGTCCGCCACGCGGCACGGCATGAATTTGTACGCGCTCGAAGGCGGGATAGTGCCGGAACGATGCGAGCGCGCCGGCCAGGCCCGGGCTGTCATAGCAGACGATGGCGACATCGTGTCCCTGCAGTGCCTGCGCCGCGGCAAAGCCGGCGGTGGCGACGGAGGGGCCGCCCATGGCGAGATCGAGGATTTCTACGACGTGAATCAGTTTCATGCAGTTCATCCGAAAGGCCGCGCGCGGCGGCGACCGCGCGCACGACCAGGCGCGTTACACATGGCGGCACGTCTCATAAAGCCCGATATAACCGGCGACCGCGGCACCGAGGCCGTAACGCCGCCGGAAATCCTCCGCGTCCGCGCCCGCTTCCACGCATTGTGCCGCCGCGGCCTGCAGCGCTTCGCGCAGCGCGAAAACCTCGTCTGGCGGCACCCAGCGGGCGTTGGCGCAGGCCAGTTCCCGCAGCGGGGCGATATCGGAAAAAATACAGGGCACGCCGGTGCCGACCGCCTCGATGCCCGCGATCGGCAAACCCTCGTAGCGGCTCGGCATGACAAAACAGTCGGCGGCCAGCAGCCAGTCGTGCACATCGGCGCGCACGCCCTGGAAGCGGATCGAGGCGATGTCCTTGACCGAATTCTCCAGGCTGGCGCGGCGATTGCCGTCGCCCAGCAGGTGCAGGAATACGTCGTCGCGACCGAAGCGCGCGCCGCGCCAGGCCTGCAACAGAATGTCCTGGGCCTTGGGCAGCGCTTCGATGCGGTCGGCGGAAAAACGCCCCACGCTCAAGCAATGCCAGGCCTGCGCTTCGAGCCCCAGGCGCAGGCGCGCCCGCAATTTTTCCTCGGGATTTTGTACCGGCCAGTGAAACGCCACGCCGTTGGGAATGCAGGCCACCGCTCCCTTCACCGCTGTGCGCGCCAGTTGCGCGACTTCGGTACCGCAGGCGATGGATGCCTGCATGCGGTTGCGCGCCATGGCCCAGCGGCCCAGCGGATTGGTTTTCAGCATCGTGCTGTGCAGGGTTCTGAACAGGCGCGCCGGGTGTCCGGGCCAGGTGGCCAGATAATGGACCTGCTCGGTGTTCGGCGTATGCAGATGCACGATGCCCGGGTTGATTTCCCGCAGCTTGCGTCGATACCAGCGCACCGTCGCCGCTCCGACCCGGTAGCCGGGACCGCAGAACCAGGGGATGCCGGCGCCGTCGAGGCGGCGGCGCAGGGTGTCGCCGGCGGTGTCGCTGCGATTGCTCAGGACCAGAAGCGCCACCGGCTTGCCGGCCGCCGCCAGCGCCTCGACCAGATGGCCCACGAAAGTTTCCGCGCCGCCGGCGATGGTCGCGCCGATCACGTGCACGATCGCGTCGCCTCCGGTGCTGTCAGGCGTGCTCATCGCCGTGGCTTCCCGCGCTTCAGGCCTGTGCCACGTTGGCGGCGGCGGGGGCGCCGCCCGCGTCGTTGCCGGCGTTTGCTTTGGCCTCTTTGAGGGCGCGGCGGGCATCGGCGCGTCTTCCGGCATTGATGTACTTACGCCGCCAGCTTTTCGCATACCACGACGTGCACAGCTTCCACGCGAGGATGACGATCAGGGTGAAGCTGATGGGTTTGATGAAGGTGCCGGCCTCGTTGCGCACGCCGGTGAAAAAAGGCCAGATACACGCCGCCACCAGCAGCAGGGTCCAGCTGTTTTCCAGCAGGCGTGTCACGTCGCAACGGCCAAACACGTAACCCACGAACATGAAAACGATCACCACGCCGAAAAAGCCGAGGTTCATGTAGGCCTCGGCCACGGCGCTGAAGCCGCCGCCGCCGCCGTTTTTGTACATCCAGCGGTTGACCCGGTAGATGTACCAGTCGGCCGGGCCCATGGCGTCGATCAGCTCTTCCGCCGTTTTCGAATCGGGGTCCTGTATCCGCTGGCTTTTGCTCAATTCGGAGCTGAGGTTCGGCAGCATGGATTCCAGTGCGAAAAGATAGGTCTTGCCGTACTGATAGGGCGCCTCCTCCGGAATCCAGTGCACGATGGCGGCGACGATGCCGCCGGTGGAGCCGAGTTCAAGGAAGGTATCGCTGGCCGTGGTTTTTTCCAGGGATTTGGAGAAGTCCTCCGCGGTCAGCTGATCGTAGCTGCCCAGCGCGCGGAAATAACTGACCGCGGGAATGACGACCAGCAGGCACAGCGCGCCGATCAGCAGCAGCACCGGGTGAATGCGGCGGCCGATCATGGTCCACAGAATGGCGCCCACCAGGATCGGCGCCAGCGCGTTGAAGCGGTAGCCGAGGAACATGATGAAAATGGCACCGATCAGCGCGGTGGCGAATCCGAGCACGTACTGCGCGCGGGTTTGCGCGCCGAGCACGAGCAGCAGGGCGGCGGTGGGAAAAATCATGAGGAACACGCCGAAGCCGCGGGTGTCGCCGACGCCCTTGAACAGTTCGGCGCGCGAATATTTGAAGATGCTGCCCACCTGCAACAGCGTCGATCCGAACAGCAGGGCGGAGGCGAGCAGCAGGCCCAGCCCGACCCAGTACACATCGGCAAGGCACAGCGCCTGCCGCTCCTGCGACAGGGGCGCCTCGGGCCGGATTTTACGACCCAGGACCGTGCCGAGGCCGAAGCAGGTCATGGCCAGGAAAATATACCAGCCGCCCAGCTCGTACCATGCGCCGCGCTCCGAGGACGCCAGTCCTTCGAGATTGACCACGCCGAGCGCGTGCAGGTATGTGAAGCTCACGTGGAATACGCTGAACGTGAGCAGGTAGCTGCTGGACAGCAGGTAAAAAGTCTTGGTCTGCTGATGGCTGAAGAACAGGACGCCGGCGAAAAACAGCGACATCAACACCGCCTGTACCGTCATCCACGAGGAGCCGAGATCGTAGCCGACGAAGATGCCGCCGGCGCAGATCAGCGCGAACACCAGGCAAAAAAGCGCCAGCATGGCGCGGGGCAGGGCGTCGTTGCGGCCGCGGCGGCGGGTTGCGCGGCGCGGCGCGGCGCGGTTGTGCTTCGTGGTTTTCACGTTGCGTCCGGGTACGATGCGGTCAGACGACATAGCCGATTCCCCGGGCCATTGATGGGTTCGTTGCCGGCTTCATTACCGCGGCGATGCCGGCGTCCAAGGTATATTCGCTGCCGAAGCGGGGTGCGTTTAGCATTTCCAATGTTCTCCTGGCCGATGCAGGTGTAGTCCAGATCTGTTTTGGGCGCGGTGGGCGAGGATGTGGACTCGCGGCGCCGGCGTGACGTTGTCGCCGATCGAAGCAGGCCGGCAATGGCCGCCGCCGATGGTGACTTCGCTGTGCATGCTGAAATTGTTGCCGACGCCCAGGCCACGATCGAGATAAACCCGCAGCGGGTTGTGCCGCTGATGAAAGCGCCTGATCAGCGGTTTGAGTTTCATGGGCAGCCGTCCTTGGAAAAGTCGGGATTGGAAACCATGGCCTCGGTCGAATCGCCGCCTCGATGCGGGCGATAGTTGAAAATCTGCGGCATTTTCACCCGCAGCGCGAGCCAGACCAACGCGGTCATGGCCAGCATGGTGATGCACAGCGTTTTGCCGGCGCCGGGCACGCCTTCGCGGGCTATCAGCCAGGCGGCGCTGGCCGCGCACACGGCGGCGACACCGAGGTAGATCGCGAGCTGCTCCCAGCCGAGGCGGGCGAGGGTCAGCAGGCTGAAAAAAACCTGCGGGATGTAGCTGATCAGCGCCGCGATCATGATCCACACCAAAGCCGGCGCCAGTCCCTTGAAATTCTGGCCATAGCAGAGCGTCAGCAGAAGATCGCCGAACAGGTAGACGAACGCCACGCCGCCAATCCCCCACAGCAGCGATGCCCCCAACAGGTGGCGGGTGAGTTGCCACAGGCGGTCGTAGTTCGCGTTGAGAAAGGCGTGGGACAGGCGCGGCAGGTACACCTCGGTCACAGTGGTCAACACCATCCGGCCGAGGGAAAAAAACACCAGCAGCGTCGACAGGTAGCCGACTTCAACGGTGCCGCGCAGCATCTTGGTGGCATAGATGGGCAGGTAAATCGTCAGCGTGGCCGCGGCCATGACCAGCCCGAAGGGAAGACTCTGCCACATCAGCTGCAACACTTGCCGATATTGCACCGGCGCGCGCCGCGCCTCGATACGGCGATCGTAGAACAGCAATTGCAGCCCCCAGGCCAGCGCCGCGAGCCACAACCCCAGCAACAGGTTGTGCGCGAAGATCAGGCCGGCGACCACGAAGATCAACCAGGAGGCGGAGCGCAGCAGGGTGGAGAGCGCCATGCGGCGCTGATTTTCCTGGCGCACCAGGACGCCGAGATAAAGATCGGCAACGGATTCCAGCGCTTTCATGGCGGTGACGGCGCCGAGAATGGCGACCAGATCCGGTTCGTCGCGATGCAGCCAGGCTATGACCGCCATGCATGAAATCGCCAGCAACGTGGCGATCCAGCGCGCCGCGAGGTAGGGCGAGAAAGCGATTTCCTCGCGCACGTCCACCACCTGGATCGCGCGCATGTTCAGCTGCGAAAACATGATCACCGGGGACACCAGCGCCACCGCGTAGCTGTAATAGCCGAGCATGTGCACGTCGGCGCGATGCGCGATCAGGGCTAGCACGAGCCATTGCACGGCGGCGTAGCCGCCGCGGCCGGCCAGGGCCCACAGCACCTTGCCTTTCATCGGCCGATGCTCCGCGGGTACGGCGGCGCGATGGAGCGGGCTCCGGCGAGCGCGGTTCGCGGACGCTTGCGCGCGCTCATGCGATCACGCTCTGCCAGGCGCGCAGGGAGTGATCGCGCGTGAAATGTTCCAGGTGGACCCGCTTGCTGTTGCGGGCGAGCAGGGCGTGGCGCTCGCGATCGTTTTTCAGGTCGAGGATGAAGCGGGCGAGCGCCTCGGCATCGCCGGGCGCGATGCTGGCGCCGCACTGGTGGGCGTCGATCAGGCGCCCCAGTTCGCCATCGCGCGCGCCGATGAAGGCCAGCGGCCGGCCGACGGCGACGATGCCGTAAAACTTGCTGGGCACGATCAAGCCTTCGAGTCCCGGTTGCAGGCTGACCAGATGCAGGTCCGCGGCGGACAGGCTGTAAGCCAGTTGTTCCAGCGGCTGATAATTCTGGAACGCCACATTGTCCAGGCCGTGGCGCTCGACAAACTGCTTGACCGGCGCCAGCTGCGCGCCGCCGCCGATGAACAGGAATTGGATACCGGTTTCATCCCTGAGCTGGAGCGCGGCGTCGAGAATGGTGCCGAATTCGTGGGCGCGGCCGAGATTGCCGGAATAGCCCACCACGAACTTCTCGTCGAGCCTCCATTCCCGGCGCAGTGGATTGTCCGCGCTGTCGATGGCGCCGATGTCTTTTTGTATCACCCAGTTGGGAATGACCCGGGTTTTGCCCGGCTGGGCGATTTCCGCATCGATGCGCGCGGCCATGAGATCGCCCAGCACGATGTTGTGGCGCGCCGATTTCAGGGACCAGTTCCTGATTCTTTTCAGGACCGCGTAGACCGGCGGTTTGATCGCGCCGACGCCGAGTTCTTTCGCCACTTCCGGGAACAGGTCCTGGAGCCAGTTGACCAGCACCGCGCCTTTGATCTTGGCGACAACGGCGCCGATGACCGAGATCATCGGCGGATCGGTTTTGACGACCAGCACATCGCCGGGTTTTACGAACAGCAAAAGATGCAACAGGCTGCTGATGTAGAAGCTCAGGTAATCGAAGGCCCGTCCCAGAAGATTGGAGCGGCCGAAGCGCGAGGTCCAGACGCGATGCACTTCGACGCCTTCCAGCTGTTCGCGGGCGCCCAGGCGTTCGCGTGGATTGTCGTAGCACTGGCGGCTGCTGACCACGGCCACCTCGGCGCCGCCGGCGGCCAGCGATTGGGCCAGATCGGTGAGCAATTGCGCCGTGGCCGAATGGTCGGGGCGGTAATAACGGTTGACGAAAACGATCCTATTCATGGCTGCCGTTGCCTGCCGACGCTGGGTAAGAGATGACTGGGCTCCGCCCGGAGCGGTGCCCCGGTCAGGATACGCGCCGAAACAGGCCCCGCAGGTCGACCGCGTGTTCGGTCTCCATGCGCTGGCGCACCGTTTCGAATTCTTCGCTGCTGGCGCTGTGGTGATTGATGCCGCCGATGCGGCGTCCCTTCGCCACCTCCAGCACATCGCTCAGGCCGATGTCGTGTTTGTCCTGGGCGAAGGCCAGCACCAGGCCGTAGTCGCACAGCGTGTTGATCAGGCGGGGCACGCCGCCGCTCAGATAAAAAATGGCGTCGATGGCGTCGCGGCTGAAAACCTCGGCGACGGCACCGCTGATTTCCATGCGATGCTGGATGTAATGGTGCGTTTCATCGAGCGCCAGCGGCTCCAGGTGGTATTCCACGGAGACGCGCTGCGCGATTTGCGCCAGCTTGGGTTTCGAGAGCAGGTCGAGCAGCTCCGGTTGCCCGACCAGGATGATTTTCACCAACTGGTCGCGCTCGGCGTTGATGTTGGTCAGCAGGCGCAACTCCTCCAGGGATTTCTCCTGCAGGTTCTGCGCCTCGTCGACGATCAGCACGGTTTGCTTGCCCTGCGCGTACTGGTCGATCAGGTATTGCTGGAACTCGCGGAAGACGGTGATGCCCTCCTTGCCTTCGATGGGCAGGTTGAACGCCGAGGCCACCCAGCGGATCAGATGTTCCTCGAAGCCCAGCGTGTTGTTGATCATGCCCACGGTGAGCTGGTCGTAATCGATCTGCTGCAGCATTTTGCGCAGCAGCGTGGTCTTGCCGGCGCCGACCGCGCCGGTGATCACCGTCAGGCCGCCGCCGGCTTCGGTCAAGCCATATTGCAGAAGGCTCAATCCGAGCTGGTGTTTTTTCGACAGGTACAAACAGTCCGGGTCCGGACTGAGAGTGAAGGGCGCCTGGCGCAAGCCGAAATGATCGAGATACATGGCGGATTCTCTATTCCTGTGTTTCGCGCGCGATTGCGCGCGCCCCGTGCTCAGCGCACCTTGTTCAGCACGGTGCCCAGCAGCCGCGTACCTTCCAGCAATTGCAGGGAGCGCTCGATGTCCGCGCGCTGGCTGACGCCGTCCTCGACCACCAGCAGGGTGGCGTCGGCATAGGGCGCGAATACCAGCGCATCGTCGTCGTCGAGCAGGGCCGGCAGATCGAAAATGATCAGTCGCGATTCATAGCGGCCGACGATGTCCTGCAGCAGATCGGCCATCTGCGGCGACGACAGCAGCTCGGAGCGGTACTGAGTGCCGCCCTGCGGGCAGATCGGCAGAATCACCAGGCGTTCGAAGCCGGGGTTGATCAGGATTTCGCTGAGCGGCACCTTGCCTTCGAGATGATCGATCAGGCCGTATTGGGCCTGGATGCCCAGTTTGTCGAGAATGCTGGAGTGACGCAGGTCCAGGTCGACGAGCAGCACGGTCTGGTTCACTTCCAGCGACAGGCTGATCGCCAGGTTGAGCGCGGTCAGGGTTTTTCCGGCCTGCGGATTCGGGCTGGTCACGGCCAGGGTGCGCCAGCCGTTTTCGCGGAATTTGCGCAGCACCTGGGTGCGCAGCTGGCGGTAACCGTCGCCGCGATGATCGTCCGGCAGGCCGGCGATGATCCGTTGCTGGCGCAGCCGCTCCGGACTCGGTATGACCGAGCGCGTGTGCGTGTATTCGAATTTCTGCGGCGTCCGGTTCTGGGCATCGCTCGCTTCCCTGCGCGCGGTGGGCACGCGTTGTGGGTCCTGTTGCCGCTGTTCCCGGGCCTTGTCGATTGCTTTCTGAATGAAATCCATGGAATTGTTCCCCAGAATTAGTACAAGCCCAGTTTGCGCATCACGACAAACCACAACACGTCCAGCGGTTTGTACCCGAAATGAATGGCGAGCAGTGCGATCAGCACCACCCCGCCGACGCCGCCCAGGATGTCGTAGCGAATGCGCCGTTGCGGCTGTTCTTCCTCCGCGATGGTGAAATAAGGAATGGTGACCAGCGGCGTGGTGCCGAGCAGCTCGCCGAGGGCGCGGCTGCCGCGCACGCTTTCATCCAGCATCTCGCGCACCGCGATCGAGCCGCCGCCGGCAAGGGCGGCCACCACCAGGCCAACCAGCAGGATCATCAGGCGATTGGGGCTGGCGGGCTCCTCCGGCAGAATCGGCGGCTCGATCAGCTCGAAGCGCTCGCCCTTGCGTTCGCTTTCGAGGTTCTTGGCCAGATCGGCCTCCATCTGCTTGGCTTTGATTTCCTGGTATTTGAGCGAGTTGGTTTGCAGCTCGCGCATCAGTTCGGCGTAGGACTTCTCGACATCCGGCGCGCGCGACAGGTTGGCCTCGAAGCGGGCGATCTTTTCGCCGAGCTCGCCGATGCGCTTGCTCATCATGCGGCTGTCGGCCTCCGCCTGTTTCAGCTGGGTATCCAGCAGGACGTAGGCGGGGTTGTCGGGCTGCACCGAGGCCTTGCTGGCCGCGGTTTCTTTTTCCTTCAGCAGCGCGTCGACCACGCGCTGCTGTTTAAGCACTTCCGGGTGATCGGCGGTATAGGTCTGTTTCAGCTGCGACAGCTTGTTTTGCTCGGTTTGCAGTTGCTCCGCGTAATCCTTGGCGTTGAGGCCGCCGAGCGTGTGCTCGAGGTTGTCGATTTCGCGCTTGAGGCGCGCGACGTCCGGGTGATCGGGGCTATACAGCGCGGATTTGCTGCGATAGTCGGAGCGCAGGGCTTTCAGCCGGTCGTAGTCGCTCAGCACGCGATCGCCGTTGGGCATTTCCGTCGGCGCGTATTGGCTGACCTGGGCCATGTTCGCCTGCAATTCCAGCTTGCGCTTTTCCAGTTCCGACAGGCGATTTTTCGCGTCGAGCAAATCGGCGTTGGTGCGCTCGATCACATTCAGGTTGTATTGATAGAGCTCGGGCAGCGCGCCTTCGTTTTTCTGTTTGAACTGCGCGATCCGCCCCTGCAGCTCGTCGATGTGCTTTTGCAGGGCTTC
>Ga0153956_1002017_pt1 | contig 15982 bp, 24 predicted proteins | sample TSFL040MetaG_FD_104704 | JGI IMG/M metagenome (GOLD analysis project Ga0153956, IMG submission 104704) | Attine ant fungus gardens microbial communities from Florida, USA - TSFL040 MetaG | ecosystem: Host-associated > Fungi > Mycelium > Unclassified | place: USA: Florida, Wekiwa Springs... | reverse complement strand
TCAGCGAGCGGTCCGGCTTCAGCGAACGCCACCTCACGCGGATCTTCCGGCGCGAGCTGCAGACCACGCCCGGACGCTATGTCGAGGCCGTCCGGGTCGAGGCGGCGCGTGGCCTGCTGGAGGGGAGCGAGCTCGGCCTCGACGCCGTCGCCGACCGCTCCGGCCTCGGTTCCGCGGAGACCCTGCGACGCGTCTTCGTGCGCGAGCTCGGCATCCCGCCCGGGACCTACCGGCGCCGGTTCGCGACCGCCGGAGCGGGCCCCCCGTAGTCCCGCGCGCGGAGCGACCGCCGCAGACCTTCCGCGTCCTACTCGGCGTCGACCGGGCGCGGGCGCGGCATCACCGCCCTCCACAGCGGCGTGGCTTCGTCGCGGTTATTGGCGTCCTGCTCCTCCATGTACCAGTCGCGGCCGAGCAGCTGCATCACCCGCGGGATCGCCTCGCCGTCGGGGCCGCTGTAGTAGTGGATCTTCTTGCGGTCGCCGTCGGTGACCATGCGGAACATCACCTCGGCGGTCAGGGCGGGATCGGAGCGGACCAGGTTCAGCGAGGCGAAGAGGTCCCACGACGCCTGGTAGTCGTCGGGATAGCCCTCGGCGAGGTCGGCCTTGGAGAAGATCTTCGTCTCCATGCTCCCCGGGTGCAGCGCCTTCACGATCACGCCGAACTCGGCCAGCTCGGCGTGCATGCCCTCGGTGAAGGAGGCGACGGCGGCCTTGGAGGCCTGGTACACCGACGTAAAGGGGTAGCCGGCATCGGCGCTGATCGAGCTGACGTTGACGATCACCCCGGAGCGCTGCTCGCGGAAGATCGGCACGAAGGCCTTGTTGAGGGCGATCAGGCCGAAGACGTTGGTCTGGAACTGACGGTGGACCTGGTCCATGGTGGTCCCCTCGAGCGGCCCGCCCTGGTAATAGCCGGCGTTGTTGATCAGGGCGTCGACGCGACCGAACCGGCTGCGGGCGAGCTCGCCGAAGGCCAGGTCGGCCTCCTCGTCGTCCACGTCCAAGAGCAGCGTGCGGACGTTCTCCAACTCCGCGTGCGCCATCAGGTCGGCCTCCTTGCGGACCGTGGCGACGACGTTCCAGCCGGCGCCGGCGAAGCGCCGCACGCTGAGGTTGCCGAACCCGGTCGCGGTGCCGGTGATGACGATCGTCGGTGCAGACATCGGAACTCCTCCTGTCTCAGGATATGTAAGTAACCAGTTGCCTACAACGTAGCAGGAACCCTCGCCTTATATAAGTAACGACCTACATATATGATCCGCCCGTGCCCCGCAACGCCGAGGAGACCAAGCGCCGGATCTTCGAGGCCGCCGCCGAGGAGTTCGCCCGCCACGGCATCGCCGGCGCCCGCGTGGACCGCATCACCGACGCCGCCGGCGTCAACAACGCCCTCCTCTACCGCTACTTCGGCAGCAAGCGCAAGCTCTTCGACACCGTCTTCAGCGAGCTCTCGATGCGCCTGGTCGATGCCGTCCACCTTGACGCCGACGACCTCCCGGGCTACGTCGACGCCCTGATCCGCTACTACGCCCGCCACCCCGACATCGTCCGCATCTCCGCCTGGTACCGGCTCGAGCGGGGCGAGGCCGACCCGCCGGCGGCGATCGTCGAGTCGACGGCGGCCAAGGTCCGACTGATCGCGGAGGCCCAGACCGACGGTCGCCTCACCGACGCCATCCCCCCCTCCACCCTCCTCGAGATCCTCCTGAACCTGGCCACCATCGGCACCACCCAGCTCCCTTCCGGCAGCACCACCTCCACCCGCGCCTCCGCCGCCGGCCGCCGCCGCAGCATCGCGATCGCCGTCGAGGCGATCCTCGCCGGGCCCTGATCGACCGCGACGGGATCAGGCGCCAGGATCGACCGCGTCCGCGGTCAGCACCCCGTGGAGGACGACGCCGATCATCCGTTCGAGCTGCGCGGGCAGCTCGAACGGCTCGGGGTCGGTGTCGATCCAGCCGGCAGGCGAGCGGCCGGCCTCCAGGGTCGCCGCGTCGCGACAGGAGACCCTGGGTGCCGTGCTCATCGTGGTCCGGTCGGCGCTCAGTCGCCCGACACCAACGCTTCGGCCCAACCGACGGTGCGCTCGGCGCAGCGGATCGCGTCGGCAGGGGCGACCGTGGCCGGGTCGCCAAGGCCGTAGCGGGTGGCCCCGGCATAGGGGCTGAGCGCCTCGGCGCCCTGGACGTCGGCCGGAAGCTCGAGACCAGCGCCCTCGCAGAGTTCGATCAGCGCCTCGATGTCGTGGGTGAACGGAAAGCTCCCCTCCCGCGCCGCGAGCACCGCCTTCAGCGACTTCTCGACCGTCTGCTGTGCGTGGAAGCCGAGGGCGACCGGCGAGAGGCCGGCGCGTTCGATCACGCGGGCGACGGCGAGGTCTTCCCGGGCGAGGGCAAGGAGCCTCGCGGGCTGAGCGGGCTCGGAGCTCATCGTGCCAGGACCCGCCCCTCGCCGAACGCGGCGTGGACGACGTCACCGTCGGTGTCGCGTCGGCGCTCGGCGTGGTCGCGGCTGACGACGATGATGTCGGCGGCGACGCAGAGCCCGCGCAGCTGACGACGAAGCCGCAGCGACTCCTCGCCCCAGCTCTCCACGTGGGGCTCGATGACCAGGAAGTCGAGGTCTGAGTGCTCGCCTGCGTCGCCCCGCGCGTGGGAGCCGAAGAGGATGATCTCGGCGTCGGGTGCCGCCGCGGCCAGACGCCGGGCGGCCTCCTCGATCAGCTCCTCGGTGATTGCCGTCAAGGCCATCGACGAATCGTAGTGTCGGGCGGGGCCGGAGCCGATGCCGGCGTCGGCCCGCAGGCCCCGGGTAGGCGACCAAGGGCCGGCCTGCCTGCGGCGCTTCTCGGACTTCTCGGCCTTCTTGCCCTCACCCCGGCCAGAGACCTTTCCATCAGCCGTAGGAGAACCCGATCGCCGCCATCTCCCGCGCCGGGCGGACGGGGACCAGCAGGTCGCCCTGGCGGCGCAGGAGCCCCGCCCACAAGAGCGCCCGGACCGCGCCTTCGAAGCGGTCGGTCTCCTGCCAGTCGCCGGGGTCGGCGACCCGGGCGATGCGCGCCTCCTCGTAGGTCATCAGGCCCGGGTACTCCTCGAGCAGCGCGGTGAGGAGTGAGGCCTGGTCGCGCTGGTGTGCAGGAGAGGCGGTGGGACCGGCCCGACGAGCCGGCGAGCCGGAGGTTCAGACGGTCAGCAGGCGGACCGGCAGGTCGGCGCCGGGGGCATCGCGGGCGGGTGGGCCGTCGATGGTCCAGGGCTTGGTCGCCTTCGACCCCAGGGCTTCGCGATCCTGGAGGTCTTCGCTTCCCATTCTCGCGCCGGGCACCCCGCCGAAGCTCCGACGGGCGTTACGATCCGAGTGGTGACCGCCAGGGAAAGAGTGCTGAGAGAAGCTCCCGAGTGGAGCGAGGCGACGGCCGTCGCGGTGCTCAGCGTGGTGAGGGCGCAGACGAAACTCGAGCGTTGGTTCGAGGAGGAGTCGAAGCTCTCCGACCAGGAGTTGCGGCAGCGCGATGCCCGTCGCGTCGAGGCAAATGCCCGTGCGGCGATCCGCGAAGAGCCGTGGTAGCACCGGTCCGCGGCGCCATCTTCTGGCTCGCGATGGAGGAGGAGGGTGAGCATCCCGCCTGTGTGCTCACCCGCGACGAGGCGATCCCGGTACTGGACAACCTCGTCGTCGCGACGATCAGCAGACGCATCTGGGGCATCGCGAGCGAGGTGGTGATCGGGCGCGAGGACGGGATCCTGCGCGAGCCAGGTAGGCGAGCCGAGCCGGTGCGGGGGGAGCCACGGCGGGCGCTAGGATCTGGGGCATGGCTACGCGCGAGCAGCTGCACCGCGAGGTGGACGCCTTGCCCGAGCCCCAGGTCGGGAAGGCGCGGATCGTGGTCGAGGGGGAGCCCGAGGTGGTCGGCCTGCCCGCAGCCTGGAAGAGCTTCGAGGACGGCAGGCCACAGCCCAACTGGACCGCGCTGATCCGCGAGGATCGAGACCACGGGCACTGAGCTTGCTGGTCGTCGACGCGAGCGTCGCGGTCCACCTCAGCCGTGCTAGTGGCAGATTCGCCGAGCTGGGCGACCGCGACCTGCACGCGCCGACCCTGTTGTGGTCAGAGGCCCGCTCGGCGATCCGCGAGGCGTGGTGGCGCGGTGAGATCGACGAGGCCGACGCCGAGGCGACCCGGCAGGCGGTGGAGGCCTGCCCGATCCAGGCGCACCGCGACGCCGAGCTCGGGGCGCGGACCTGGCGGATCGCCGTCGAGCTCGGGTGGGCGAAGACCTACGACGCCGAGTACGTTGCCCTGGCGCAGATCCTCGGCTGCCGGCTGGTGACGCTCGACGGGAGGCTGCTACGCGGCGCAGAGCGCCTGGGGTTCGTGGTGGCGCCCGCCGAACTCTGAGACCGAGGACGTCAAAGGCCGCGTCGTTCGAGTTCTTCGCGGCCTTCGCGGACCAAGGCGACCGCATCGACGGGGCCGCCGCGCATCCGGCCACGGATCTCGGCAAACTCGGTCAGAGCGGCGTCCCAATCGAAATCGGCCGGGGCGAGCTCGTCCGGCGCCACGCCGCGGCGGCCGGCCTCGCGCTCGAGTCGCTCGTAGGCGTCGGGGGTGATGTGGACCACACGGTCTCGCGTCGCCATCAAGGTCAAGTGTAGGGGCGGGGGTCACGCGTGGCCAGGGGTGCCCACGGGCCGGCGCATGAGCCAGGCGTGCCGCTCCGGGCCGGATCCGATGCGGTCGACGCCGGACCCCGACTCCGACCGCTCCCGGTCCGGGCGGGCGGAGGCGTGGCCGGCCGGACCGTACGCGGACCGTGGCCCTCGTCCATCACCCGTAGGAGAACCCGATCGCCGCCATCCGCCGTGCCGGGCGGACGGGGACCAGCAGGTCGCCCTGGCGGCGCAGGAGCCCCGCCCACAAGAGCGCCCGGACCGCGCCTTCGAAGCGATCGGTCTCATGCCAGTCGCCCGGGTCAGACACCCGGGCGATGCGGGCCTCCTCGTAGGTCATCAGGCCCGGGTACTCCTCGATCAGGGCGGTGAGGAGCGAGGCCTGGTCGCGCTCGTGTGCAAGCTGGGGATCGGGCGGCTCGCAGGGCCCCGGGGCCCGGCGCGCGGAACTATCTTGGTCGTGCATGGGAGCTTTGCCTCCTGTGCCATGCCCCCGGACGTGTCAGCGTCGCGGGGGCGCTTTTTCGCCTGCGTGCGGGAGGGTAGCTGGACCGATCGCATAGTACAAGTGTGATTTTAGTTGGCCCATCGTACCCGTCTTTGAGAGCGTGCACCGACATGTCGGCCTCTCTCCCCCGCCCTCCGCTGGCGAAGGCGATACGCGAGCTGCGGGACGAGCGCGGGATCACCCAGGAAGCGCTCGCCCATGAGGGCGGCATCACCGTCGGGCACCTGTCGAAAATCGAACGCGGCCTGGTGAATCCGGGCTGGAACACCGTCGAGGCGATCGCCGATGCCCTCGGGGTGACCATGGTCGAGCTGGCGCGGCGGGCGGAATCGGGTTCCTAGCCGGAGCGCCGCAAGCCCATCCGTCGCCTGGCCTGCGGCCGGCGGGCATGCGATGCGTGATGCCTCGCCTGCCAAGATCATGAGTCATGAGGACGAGGCTGAATCTCGACCGGTCGGTGATGCGGCAGCTCCGTCGCCCGGGCAAGCTCGCAGATCGCTCGATCGGCGAGCTCGCCTCCCAGCTCCTGGCCCGAGGCCTGCGCCAGGTGGACGAGCCCGAGCCGCGGCCCTTCGCCTGGGTGAGCGCCGACCTCGGCAGGCCGGCCGTGGACCTCGAGGACAAGGAAGCCCTGCACGCCCTGCTCGACCGGTGAGCGTCACCGTCGACGCCAACGTCCTGGTCTATGCCTCCAACGAGGCCGAGGCCGTCCACGAGTCCGCGCGGGCCCTGGTCGAGCGCCTGGCGGCCGGACCGGGGATCGTCTACCTCTTCTGGCCGACGATCATGGGCTACCTGCGGATCGTCACCCACCCCTCGGTCCTCCCCCGCCCCCTCGCCCCCGAGAGCGCGCTGGCCAACATCGGCGCCCTGACCCGTGCCCCGCACATCCGGACCCCGGACGAGGAGGAGGGATTCTGGGACCTCTACCTGGCGACCCGCAACGACCCCGACCACGGCAACGCGGTGCCTGACGGCCACCTGGCGGCGCTGATGCGCCAGCACGGCGTCGGCACGATCTACACGCGCGACCGCGACTTCAGACGCTTCGACGGGATCACCGCGGAGGATCCCTTCGAGGACTGACCGGACCTCGCCGGCGCGGGACCGCGGGCGCCGGGTCAGGCCGACGAGGTGCGGGGCACCTTCACCGCCTTCCTTCGCCCCGGCGCGGCCCTCGGCGGCTTCGACGCCGGCATGCCCCCGGAGCCGGCCCCGGCGATCGCCGGGGCGATCTGGGCCGCGGTGCTGCTCGAGGTGGTGAGCGGCCGGGTCGGCTCGCTCGCCGCGCTCGCCCCCGAGGTCACCCGCCTCGCGGTCGGGCCGCTGAACCGTCGAGGATGAGCGAGACAGGGCTCAGCGATCGCCTGCGAGCGGCATCGCCAGATCGGGGGCCAGGGCGAGGATGCCCGTATCGGCGGTGATCAACCACACCCCCGCCTCCTCGGCGAGCGCGACGTAGGCGGCGTCGTAGGCGGTGAGCCCGGCGGCGGCCCAGCGGGCGAGGTCGGCGAGCCCGGGCTCTGAGAGCTCGAATCCCAGGGCGGGAAGCTCGGCGGCGAGGGCGGCGAGCCTCTCGGCCGACCAGCGCCAACGGCGCGCGGCGAGGTTCAGCAGCTCGAGCCAGAGGAGCGGCGGGGCGTATACGGCCAGCTCGCCGGCCTCGAAGGCCCGGCGCAGCGCGAGTGCCTCCTCGCGATGGTCCTCGCCCTCGGCGCGAAACCACTTGAGGACGACGGATGCATCGAGGACGACCTGGTTCAACGAGCGTCCCGCTCGGCGCGGATCGCCACGGTGGAGTCCTCGGCGGGAGAGTCGGCGAAGAGACGATCGAGGTGGCGCAGCGCGGTGCGGGCAGACGATGCCCGGCCGGGCCCCTCCCCGCGCGCCAACTCCCCGGCGGCCAAGTCGGAGAGATAGGCGCTCCGCGACCTGCCGCTCGTCTTCGCGGCGCGGTCGATGCGGCGCAGGAGCTTGTCGTCGAAGGAGACCAGGACCTTTGCCATACGGGAAGGCTATCTGAGATATCCCCTCGGCACAAGACGTTCTCGGCGCGCGGCACCGCGAGGTGGGTGCCGCAGGGCGACGGGAGCCGCCGGCGGCGCAGAGGAAGACCTCGTCGGCGAGCGGCCCGGGAGGATCAGCGCCGGGGGCGCCTCGGGACCGCCGGCCCTATGACTGATAGTCTGGCCGACCATACGCTGCCGTATGGAACCCGCGACGGTTCCCCAGAGTGAAGCCGAGGGAGGCGTCCTGCATGAACTCCAGTCAGCTGGTCATAGGGTCTGAGCGGCGAGGCCGGGCGGGCCGCGTCGCGGTCACCGAGGCGCCCCCGGCGGCCCTCGGGCCACCCGACTACGCCGACGCCTTCCAGGTCGGGAGGCGAGCGACGGACGGCCGCTCGGCCGAGAGCTGGGCACGCGCGGGCTTCGACGGCCTGCCGACGGCGGCGCGGCGGGCGGCACTCTTCATCCATCGCCGGATCTTTGGATTCGATCTCGGCGAGTGGGACTCCCCCGACCACGTCTTCGGCTGGCGGATCGTCTCCTCGGAGCCCGAGCTGCTCCACCTCGAGGCCCACTCGCGCCTCATGAGCGGGCGCATGCTCTGGCGGCTGGAGGCCGACACCCTGACGATGACCACCTTCGTGCGCTACGGGATGCGCAGGGCCGCACCGACGATCTGGGCGGTGCTCGGCAACGTCCACCGCGGCGGGGCGCCCGGCCTGCTGACACTGGCGGCGAGGGCCTCGGAGGCCGGGTGAGGACCGACGCCGCCCGGTCGATCGGGCCTCGGCGCAGCCTCGGCCTCTCGGTCAGGCGCCGGATCGAGGCCCTCGACCCGGGCACCGACGCCGAGGAGATGGCGCGGCTCACCTTCGAGGTGCTCTACGGAGATCCGCCGGCCGTCCACGCCGGCTACCTCCTCGGCTTCTGCCGCCAGATGGCCGTCCCCCACATCGCCGAGGTGGTCTACCAGGGAGGCGGGGGAAAGAACCTGCGTGACGTCGGGCGGCGCACCGAGGACACCCTCGCCCTGTTCGGCGCCTTCCTGCACCACGGGCACTCGAGCCCGGAGGGCCGCGCGGCGATCGCGCGGATGGAGCGGGTCCACGCGCGCTTCGCGATCACCGAGGAGCAGAAGCTCTACACCCTGGCGACCCTCGTCTTCGAGGCCGAGCGGATCGGGCGACACCTCGGCGTCGAGGTGCTGAGCCCGGGTCAACGCGAGGCGAGCTGGCGATTCTGGCGCGGGGTCGCCGCCCAGATGCCGCTGGCCGGCCTCCCGGCGAGCGGCGAGGAGCTGCTGGGGTGGATGGTCGACTACGAGCGGCGCGAATGGCGCCACAGCGAGGCGGGCCGGGCGGTGGTCGAGTGCTTCTTTGAGGACTGGTCGGAGCGCTGGTTCCCCGGAGCCACGCGGCGCCTCTCGCGCGGGGTCCTGCTCGCGCTGATGGAACCCGGGCTGCGGGCGGCCCTGCGGCTGCCCGAGCCGGGCGTGTGGGTGGAGCGGGCGGTGCGCGCGGGCATGCGGCTCTACGTTCCGCTGGCGCTCCTGCGCCCGCTGCGGACCGACCGGTCCTGGAGCGACCACTTCGGCTCCGCCGGCCGCCGCCGCGGCTGAGCTAGCCGGCGGCGGCATGGAGACGCCCGGCCGCGCCGCGCTCTCCCGTCGGGCGCGGCGGAGCGCAGCGCACCGCCACCCGCCTCGCCTCGCCCGCGCCGAGGTAGGGCGCCAGCAGCGATATGAGGAGCTCCTCGTGGAGGTCGGGGATTCTCGCCGCTTCCTCAAGAAGCAGGCGCTCGGCGAGAAGCGAGGCGATCCCGCCGACCAGCAGGCGCTCGGTCGATGGGGGCAGCTCGGCGGGAGCCGAGCACTCCTCGCGGCCCGCTCGCAGCATCGCGGCGAAATCCTCGAGCGCGGTGAACCGGTGCTCGGCGAGGACGAGGCTGGTGCCGCCGACCTCGACGAGAAAGACGCGGGCCAGGTCACCGGCGTCGGAGAGCGCCGTGAGGACGGCAGCGAGGCCCCTCCCACCCGCACCGGCCAGGGCTCCGAGGGGGCGCAGGCGAGCCTTGCCTCCCTCAGCAGCAGGTCGAGGAAGGATGCCTGGGCGGCACGAAGGCCCTGGTCGCGGGTGGCGAAGTGGGCGAGGCAGTCCTCGACGCCGAGGCCCGCCGAGGCCGCGACCCGCTCGACGCGGAGGCCCCAATATCCTTGCTCGGAGGCGACCCTGGCGATCGCCGCCACGATCCGCTCGCGATCGCCGGTGAGCGCCGGCCCGCCCGTGGGCGACAGCGCAGAGACCCCGATCACATCCATTCCTTCACCCCGATCCCCCAAGCATCCGTTCCCTCCGTCGCCTCGCGGGAGACCGGCCATGCAGCCCGCCGGCACCGCGGCGCCCGACAGATTCGCCCTGATTCATACGGTAGCGTATGGAACTGCCGGAGGGCAAGATCTCTTGAGGAAGGCGAGCTGATGGCCAAGATGCAGACCCCGCCCGCCGCCTGGATCGAGGCCGGCCTGCGGGCGCTCGGGAAAGGAGGGCCCGAGGCGGTGCGGGTCGAGGTGCTCGCGCGCTCCCTCGGCGTGACCAAGGGCAGCTTCTACTGGAGCTTCGAGGACCGCCCGGCCCTGATGGAGGCGATCCTCGACCGCTGGGAGGCGGGCACCGTGGAGGAGGTGATGAGCCGGGTGGAGGCCGAGGGCGAGGGGCCCTCGGCAAAGCTCCGCCTGCTCTTCTCGGTGGCGCGTGGCGAGGACCTCCGCGATCTGGTCCGGGCCGAGCTCGCGATCCGCAACTGGGCGCGCCACGAGGAGTCCGTCGCCAGGCGGCTGCGGCGGGTGGACGGCCGCAGGATGGACTACATGCGCGCCCTCTTCGCCGCGACCGGGGCAGAGGAGGCGGTGGCCGAGGCGCGCAGCCTGATCGTCTTCTCCCTCTTCGTCGGCAGCCCGTTCGTCGCCGTCGAGCACCCCGGTATGAGCCGGGCGGAGGTCATCGACGCGGCGCTGGAGGATCTTCTCCGCTGAGCCGTGGCCCGAGGTCGGGCCGCTGAACCGTCGCCAGTAGATGAAGGACGGGCCGGGGCGCCGGCGGTGAGTTCGGCGCCCCGGCCCGGTCCTGCGGCCCGATGGCCTGGCGCCGCAGGGTCGGCGCCGCGGACGGGTGGGTCCGTGGCCATCGGTGTCCGCCGCCCAGGGAGGCGGCGGAGGTGGAGGTGGCGCGGGCCGCCCCCGGCGGACCGCGCCACAGCTTGTCCTCTCAGATGTGCCGGGCTACTTCTTGGTCGACTTCTTGTGCTTGGCGCATTCGTTGGCGACCAGGGGCTTGGTCTGCAGGACCTTGCCGTTCTGGGCGGTGAAGTAGGCGTTGGCCTTGCGCTTTGCCTTGCTGGCCTTGCAGAGGGCTTCGGAGTTTTCAAGCAGGCCGTACTTAGAGCCGCCCTTCATCCGCAGTTCGAATTTTTCGACCGGCGCGTCGGGCACCACTTCGAACGTGTTGCGGATGCCTTTGTTCGGTCCGGAGTCGACTTTCCCGACCAGGAGGACCTTGATCTGGCCGTTCAGTTCGGCGACCAGGGCCAGCAGCTTGTAGCCGTAGCCGCCGACCAGGTAGACCGCGCCTTCCAGGGGCTTGTCGAGCAGCGGCGTCCACGCCTTCGCGTAGCCGTAGATCGAGCTTTCCGGGCACTTGCCTTCCAAGAGCACCGGTTTGGTGCAGGTCTTGTTCAGATTGCCCTGGTCGAGGAACTCGCCGTGGGGCAGGTTGACCTGGGCGCGGGCGATGTTGGCGTAGCCGCCGCCCTGCGGGTAGGTGACCGTCGCGTTCAGCGCCGGATGCCCGGTCCGCTTGGTCTGACCCTTCAGGCTGAGGGCCAGCCCCGGGGCGAAGCCGAGGGCTTCGCAGCCGCCCACCTTGAAGGGCGAGGCGACGTCCGCCCCTCCACCATTGCTCGAGCCGATGTGGCCGCGGACGCTCATCTGGTTGCAGTTGGTCGGGTTGAGGGTGAAGTCGGGCCGGTCGACCGCCACGCGGATGTCGCGGTAGGAGATCGGCACCCCTTCGAGGATCTGGGGCAAAGGATCGGAGTGGACCGAGACCTGCGCCGTTTCGGGGTCGACGTGGATCGCCGAGCGCACCGCCACCGTGCCGAGGTCGAAGGGTCCGGCCTGCGCCGGGACCTTGACCACCAGGCTGTAGGGATCTCCCTTATATGGACCGGCGAGGTAGACGCCGGTCGGCGCCTTGCCCGGCTGGGGGACGTAGAGCAGGTTCTGACCCGCCCCCACTCCCACCGTCGTGGTGCCGATCTGACTCGAGGACGAGCAGTTGCCGCTCGCCGCCTCGGCCTCGCCGCAGAGCGGCACCCCGGCGAGCTTGGCGGTGAGACCGAGCGGCAGGACCGCGTCGATCCTCGAGACGTTCTCTTCCCCGTCGCCCCGGGTGACCCGCAGGGTGAAGGGGCTGTAGTGGCCGGCGCCGGTGTCGGAGCTGCCGGCTTCGAAGCCGGGCTTGAACCCGCCCGGCCCACAGCCTTCGGTGGTGAAGGTGCTGGTGGTGCTCACCGGGGCCGAGCTCGACCCGGCCCAGGGCGTGAACTGCGCCTGGGTCGTCTGCGGGCCGCAGGCACCGGAGTTGATCAACGCCCCGTTCGGGCCGCCCTTGAACCGCAGGTCCAGATCGCTGAAGGGCAGCTGTGGGTTGTCCTTGAAGGTGGCGGTCAGCTGACCGGTCGCCTCGTCGGGGACGACCGAGCCGCGGAGCTTCACGATCACGCCGCTTTCCGGATCATTCACTTCGAGGAACAGGGTGTAGAGACCGTCAGCCCTGGTCTGTCCGGCTTCGGGCTGGCGGATGTAGAGCGAGCCGGGGAGCTTGTGGTCGACGAGCGGGCTCGTCACTTCCACGGTGCCGATCCGCGAGGCTTCGGGGCACCTACCCGGTTCGCCGTCGTGTTCGCCGTACTGGGCGTCGGTGCAACCCTGCAGGTTTTCGGCGAGGCTCGGGTTGATCGAGAGGCCCTGAGGCAGCGTGACGACGGAGTTACGCAGAGGCGGCGTCCCGGGTTTGTCGATTTCTTCGACCTGGGGGATCTGGATGTGGACGCCGAGGCCGGTCGGCTGACCCGCCGTGGTCGATTCCGGGGTGACTCCGATCTTCGGTTCGAACTTCAGTTGGTCACATCCGGTGAGATCCGGAGAGTCGTAGGAGGTCGAGACGGGCGGTGCTTCGGGGCGATACCAGGAGTCGACCGTGAGCTTGGTCGTCTGCTTCGCCGAGCATTCGCTCGGGTTGGTGAGGAACGGCGCGGTGCTGCCGGTCCCCGTGAGGACACCGGGCTCGCCGTAGATGGTGAACATGATCACCGCCTGGCCGGCGAGCACCGGCACCTTGCTGGCGTCGATCGAGAGCTGGTAGTTGCCGTCACTGCGGACGCCCGCGTGGAGGATCTGCGGGGCGCCGGCGATCGTGAAGCCGAACTCACCCGCATGGCCATGCTCTGGCACCAAGTTGTAGACGGCTGCCGTGGTAGTGGCGGCGAGCCCCGAGCCCGGGGCAGCGCCGGAGTTTGCCGTCAAGAGCGCCACCCGTCCGACGACGCTGGCGGGTGGGCAGTTCGAGATGAAGCCGCTGAGCGAATGAAGGGCGATCGGACACCGCGGCGCTGCCTGCGGATTGCCGATGAACCCCGGCGGCAGATCCACCGTGAGGTTCCGCGCGTCCTCGACGTTGACGGCCAGCGACGGCACCATCGGACGGTGCCACGGTGTTGAGGCTGATCTGGGTGGTGGCCATCCAGGGGTGCCCACCGGCCTGCGTGACGTCGTGGCCGGTGTCGTCATAGGCACGGGCGGTGAAGCCGGCGATGCCGAAATGCGCCGGGTCGCCGACCTGCGCGACATCGGTCGCGGCGGCGGTTTCGGCGAAGCCGCCACCGGTCACCGAGGCCGTGGCGGTGAGCGCACCGGAGGCATCGGCGGGAACGGTGGCGGTGATCGAGATCGGATCGGAAGTCTGACCCGCCGCGACCGGCAGCAGCCCGGTGCAGGTGATCACGTTCTGGCCGGCGGGACTCGGGCAGGTCCAGCCGATCCCGGTGGCCGTGTTCGCGGTGATCCCGGTCGGCAGGGTGATCGTCGCCGTCGTTCCCGCGGTGCTGGCAGCGGTGCCGACGTTGCTGGCGACCACCGAGTAGTACATGGTGGTCCCGGGCTGCACGTTGGTCGGGAAGTGATTGGGGCTCACCGTCCAGGCCGGTCCGGCAGCGCGGGCGAGGCCGGCAAGCGCCAGGGCCGCGAGACAGGCGACGAGGAAGGTCAGGGTGAAGGTGCGGCGCATCGTGCGGGCTCCTCTGCGGACGGGTGGTCGGTGTGAGATCGTGGGCTCGTTCGCGGTCTGCATTTAGTGGCTCCCCTTCTGCTTCGCGTGACCCTTATGCTTTTGGGCGGGCGGCCTGAACTTGAGTGAGATGCCCTTCGTGAGGTTGCTGCCGCTGTCTGAGCGGAAGGCGACGGTCACCGGTACAGAGACCTGCCTGCCGTTCTGCAGCCTCTTCTTTGCGTTGGAGTTGAGTACCACGGTGATCGCAAAGGTCGAGACGCCCCAGGCGGCCTTGGTGACCTTGTGGATGCCAGGGCCCGAGATCGTCAGGGTGCCCGCTGCAGGCGTGGTCACCTTGATCTTGCTCCGGGGTCCGGTAACCGCCTTCTCCGTGGAGACGGCTATCTGGGCAAGAGGCGCGGCGTTGCCCGAGGGAGATGACCCCGTCGAGCCGGCAGGCCGATCCCCGGGCGGAGGTCCGGGGGGACCTTGGCAGAGAGTCGGGTCGGCGATCGGATCGCACTGAGCGCCCGGATGCACCGCCGGGTAGCCACCGTCGATGCGAGCGTCGTAGACGTCGCGCAGGCCGTTGTCGTTGTCCTGGGTGACGAGAGCTTCGGTGGCGGCAAAGAAGACATCCTTGCCGGAGGAGTCCGTGATGGCCGGGGCGGTGACCGAGGTCAGAGGGGCGGTGTCGTGACCACTGGTGATCATCGAGACGGTGCCGCCATCCGCCGCGCCTGGATCAGCGTGCCAAGCGTAGGCGTCGAGCGCATTGTTGTCGTCGCCTGGCGCGAGCGCTTCGGTGGTCTCGAAGACCACCACGGAGCCGTCAGTGCTCATCGCCGTGTTCCGCTGTGAATAGACGTTCGAACCCATTCCGATGTCGACCCTGAATTGGGGTCCAGCAATTGCAGCGTTAACCGCTCCGTTGCCTCCGTTGCCAAAGCCTTCTGCAGAGTGGGAGATCCGGGTGATTTCGCCGGACTGACTGTCGTAGCGGTAGATGTCCTGGGCGGCGTCAGTGTCGTCAGGAGTCAACTGAGCGAAGCTGGCGAACACCAGGTAGCGGCCGTCTCCCACACTCGCCTGCACCATGCGGTTCGAGGCCAGGGCCCACAGGCCGGCGTCGGAGCCGCCGCAACCGGGATCCGCGACTGCCCCCGACGCATTGACGCCGCTGCAGAGCAGGTCGATGAAAGCGGTACGGCTGTGAACGTCCCCATCCGGGCCCCGCACACGTTCGTTCAGGTAGAGGTTGTCGGCACCTGCCTGAGCGGTCCCCCCGGCCTCGTTGGGATCGGAGGTAAGAACGCCGGTGGCGACGAAGTAGGCGTGGGTGGCATCATCGGAGCTGCGAAGCAGGCCGAGGAAATTGGCACCCGCAGGATCGCCGGCGGAAAGCTGAACTAGTTGCTCCCCGGCCGGGTTGCGATCGTCGTACTCGTATAGGTCAGCAGTGGAGTCAGTATCTCCAGCGACCAACGGCTGGGCGCTGGAAAAGATGGCTCGAGACCCGTCGGCCGAGCCCGCCAAGAGCGTTGATCCCGCAGGTGCGACGGTCGTCGTCGTTCCCGTCCCGTCCGGTGCCAAATGGCGCACATACAACGAGCCGTGAGTGGTGCCGGCGAGGTTGCCGCCGGCGGTCATGAAGACCGTCGAGTCGTCGTCGGAGACAAAATGGAAGTTGTCTCCGAGCGTGTAGGCGCCGTCCAGTCCGATCGCGCTCAGCGGCACCGGAGGGTCGGCGTTGTCGACATCGATGCGGTGGACCTGTGGAGATCCCGACTCGGTGCCGGAGACCACGTACAAGCCGTTACCACTACCGGAGTCGCCACTGCCCACCCGGAACGAAGAGAGCAGGACGACCGACGAGAGATCCGGCGCACTACCCATCATGACAGGGGCCGTTGCGAGAGGCGGAGCGGAAAATTCTGGAGATGCTTTCAGGTATGAGCCGTCCGACTCACGGATCAGGAGCCAGATGTCAGAACGAGTGTTACCGCTCACTTCTTTTTGGTTGCCGACGAGGAAAAGTGCCTTCCTCAGGTCGGTCGAGAGGGCGTAGGGCGTGGTGTTCTGTACGTTCGGCGACAGTCGTGACGGGACCACCAACGGTTCGGTCTGCCACCCCAAGTCGGTCCGCCGCGCCAGGTAGACGTTCTGGGATCCACGGTTGGATTCCGCCCCGGCGAAGGCACCGCCGGCGTAGTAGGCGATGGCATCGCCGTCTTCACTGATCCACGGCGCAGGCGCCAAGGTCGCATTGACGCCTGCCTTGATCGGGGGGCCTGATCCCCAGGGCGCCCGCCGACAGGGTCAAGACCGACCGCCGCGACGCCGAGCGCCTCGCCCGCCTGCTCGCCGCCGGGGAGCTGCGCTTCGTCCGCGTCCCGGGCGTCGAGGAGGAGCGCTTCCGCGACCTCGTCCGCTGCCGCGAGGACCTCCGCGGCGATCTGATGCGCGC
>Ga0153956_1002016_pt1 | contig 15992 bp, 13 predicted proteins | sample TSFL040MetaG_FD_104704 | JGI IMG/M metagenome (GOLD analysis project Ga0153956, IMG submission 104704) | Attine ant fungus gardens microbial communities from Florida, USA - TSFL040 MetaG | ecosystem: Host-associated > Fungi > Mycelium > Unclassified | place: USA: Florida, Wekiwa Springs... | reverse complement strand
CGCGCAACGATGTCCGGCAAGGCGATGTCCGGGCGCAGATCGATGGTGAGAACGGCGTGACCCGTTGCAGCAACGCCCTCGCGCAACGCCGCCGACAGCGCATAGATGCCGCCGCCCTCGATGCCATCCTTCGTGATGACCATTTCGCCGCGCGATGTGTGCGTCCCGAAACCAAGCGCCACGTTCTTGAGCGGCCGGCCTTCGAATTTCTCCTGAAAGGCTTCGCTCCATGCGACACGGAAACCGCAATTCGCCGGTTTCAATTCGCTGATCGCGATGCCTTGCGCCGACAATATCTCGCGCCAGCCGCCATCCGATCCGAGCCGCGGCCAGCTTGCGCCGCCGAGCGCAAGGATCGTCGCGCGCGGCGCGATGGTCTGCGGCCCCTGCGGCGTCTCAAACCGCAAGGCATCGTCTTCATTCCAGCCGGACCATTGGTGCCGGAGCGCGAACCGCACGCCCAAACTGTCCAGCCGCGCGAGCCACGCGCGCAGCAACGGCGAGGCCTTGAAGGCTTTCGGAAACACCCGCCCGCTGGAGCCGATGAACGTCTCCTGCCCGAGCCCGTGCGCCCAGTCGCGTAAGCGCTGCGGTGGAAACGCCTCGATCGTGTCGCGCAAAAGCTGCGGCGCGTCGCCGTAGCGCGCAAGAAAACTGTCGAGCGGTTCGCCGTGGGTGAGATTCAGCCCGCCCCGCCCGGCCATCAGGAATTTACGCGCGACCGACGGCATCCGGTCATGGACGACGACCCGCGCACCCGCCGACGCCACCGTCTCGGCCGCGATCAGACCGGCCGGACCGGCCCCGATAATGGCGACATCCGGCGCGCTCACGGCATCAGACCAGCTTCATCCCTTCGACTGCTGCCTGAGATGCGCGATGATGCCGGAAAAGTCCACCATGCCGTGACCGGCATCCGAAAACGCCTGATAGAGCGCCTGCGCGTGCGCGCCGAGCGGCGTGGCCGCGCCCACCGCCTGTGACGCCTCCTGCGACAGACGCAGATCCTTCAGCATCAAAGCCGTGGCGAAGCCCGGTTTATAATCGTTGTTGGCGGGCGATGCGGGCACCGGGCCCGGCACCGGACAATAGCTCGTCAGCGACCAGCATTGTCCCGACGAGGTGGACGCCACGTCGAACAGCGCCTGATGCGACAGGCCAAGCTTCTCGCCGAGCATGAAGGCCTCGCTGACGCCGATCATCGAAATGCCGAGGATCATGTTGTTGCAGATTTTCGCCGCCTGCCCCGCACCGGCCTCGCCGCAATGGATGATCTTGCCGCCCATCTTTTCCAGAAACGGCTTCGCGGCGGCGAACGCCTTGGGATCGCCACCCGCCATGAAGGTCAGCGTCGCGTTCTTCGCGCCATTGGTGCCGCCGGACACCGGCGCATCGACCGAGCGCAAGCCCGCCGTCGCCGCCAGTTCGTGCGCGCGGCTCGCGCTCGCGACATCGATGGTCGAGCAGTCAATGATCAGCGCGCCCTTTTCGAGCAGCGGCACGATCTCGTTCCAGACATCGAGGACATGCTGGCCTGCGGGCAGCATGGTGATGACGGTCCCGGCTTCCTGCACTGCATCCGCGACGCTGGACGCGACGGTCACGCCCGCCTCGGCCGCCGCCTTCTTCGAGGACTCGGCGAGATCGAAGCCGCGAACCGCAAATCCTGCCTTCACCAGATTGGCGGCCATTGGCCCGCCCATGTTGCCGAGACCGATAAAAGCAAGCTGCGTCATGACCGACTCCGTCTGGTGAATGGGAAACAGTCTAACGTCCGAGCGCAGAGGACGCGATATTCAACCTAAGAACGAGACGATCAAAAACAGCCTCTATCGGGACACCTTCGCGCGCGGGGATTTCGCGGCGCGCGGCTGATCCTCCGCAAGCGCCTTCCTCCGCCCGGCCTTCAAAATCTCCGCCGACAATTCCTCGTCGCCAGCGGCGCGGGCCAGCAGAAGACTTCCCACCATGGTCGCGATGGTGCCGATCGCCTGCTCGCGCGCGGCCTTCGCCGGACAAGCGGTGCTTTGCGAAGCAACCGCATCGATCGCCTCCTCCAGCCTGCCGGTGACGATACGCCGCGTCTTCGCATTGACGCGGACAAGCTCGGCACCGATGGATGGTAACGCGCAACCGCCCGTCACATCGTCGCGGTGCTCGCGCGTGAGATAGCCGTTGACGATGGCGGCCAGCCCCTCGCCCGCAGGCACTTTGCCGGCCCGCGCCCGCCAGCGCTGCGCGATGCCGTCCAGCGCCTGACGGAACGATTCCTCGATCAGCGCATCGCGCGATTTGAAGTGCGCATAGAAGCCGCCATGGGTGAGGCCCGCCTCCTTCATCAACTCGGCGATGGCGATGCCGCCGGAGCCATTCTCCTTCAGCCGCATGACCGCGCCTTTAAGGATCTTGTCGCGTGTCGCAGCCTTGTGATCCCGGGCGTAGCGCATGGCCTGTCCTTTATATGTCACACATCATATAATACGAAAGAAGCCGCCCCGCAAAGCAATCGCGATTTGTTTTCGCGTGATATGATCGGCACATTGCGACGACGTCTTTCTTCTTCTGCGCCCCTCAGGACACACCATGATCTCGAACTGGCTCTCAGCGCGTCTTGCTTCCCGCGACATCCATTACGGATGGGCCGTCGTCATCGCGACATTCCTGGCGACGCTCTCCAGCGCCGCCTCGATCAGCGCGCCGGGCGTGTTCATCGTGCCGCTGGAGCAGGAATTTCACTGGAGCAACGCCGAAATCTCCAGCGCGCTGTCGATCCGCCTGCTGCTGTACGGGCTGGTCGCGCCGTTCGCCGCCGCCTTCATCAACCGCTACGGCATGCGCAACGTGGTGATCTGCGCGATGACGACGATCATCGCGGGTCTCGTGCTCTCGCTGTTCATGACGGAAGTCTGGCAACTGGTCCTGCTGTGGGGCTTCGTCGTCGGCCTCGGCACCGGCATGACCGCGCTGGTGCTCGGCGCGACGGTCGCCACGCGCTGGTTCGTCGCGCGCCGCGGATTGGTCGTCGGCCTGTTCGCCGCGAGCACGGCCACCGGCCAGCTTCTCTTCCTGCCGGTGATGGCGAAGCTCACCGAACTGTATAGCTGGCGCGTCGCCACCCTCGCCTTGTGCGCGCTGATGGGGCTTGCCGCCTTGTCGGTGCTTCTGGTGGTGCGCGACCGTCCCTCAGACATTGCGCTGCGCCCGTTCGGCGACGACGGCAGCACGCCCGTGGCGCCGCCTCCGCCCGCGAACGCGCCGATCACCTCCGCCGCCCTCGGCGCGCTGAGGGAAGCTTCGAGAAGCCGCGTGTTCTGGGTGCTGTTCTTCACCTTCTACATCTGCGGCGCGAGCACCAACGGTCTGATCCAGACGCACTTCATCACGCTGTGCGCCGACTATGCGATTCCGACGACGGGTGCGGCAACGCTGCTGGCGGCGATGGGCATTTTCGATTTCATCGGCACCATCATGTCCGGCTGGCTGTCGGATCGCTACGACAACCGCTGGCTGCTGTTCTGGTATTACGGCCTGCGCGGGCTCTCGTTGCTGATGCTGCCGTTCACCGATTTCACGTTCTACGGCCTGTCGCTGTTCGCCGTGTTCTACGGGCTCGACTGGGTCGCCACGGTCCCGCCAACCGTGCGCCTGACCGCCTCGACCTTCGGAGCCGAGCGCACCAATCTGATTTTCGGCTGGATTTTCGCGGGCCACCAGATCGGTGCGGCCTCGATCGCGCTGGGGGCCGGATTGTCCCGGACCTATCTCGCGAGCTATTTGCCCGCGTTCTTCACAGCGGGCCTCCTGTGTCTCATTGCCTCGCTCGCCGTCATGTCGATCCGTCGTGACAAACGCCCCGCAGTCGCCTAGTGGAATGGATTTGACATTCGCTCCCCACTTGGCCGCAAGCTCGCAAAGCGAATGTCACATCCAAACCTCCACCAGAATCTTATATTTGCTAGTGGTCCTTTGATTCCAACATTCGTAAACGTGCTAGCCTGAACAGGATACGAATGTTGGAATCGGACCACTAGGTCTGTACTCACGGATTTCTTGGGTAAGGCGGGATGATGCGACGGATTGTTGTCACGGGTATGGGTACGGTATCGCCGCTGGGTTGCGGCGTGGAAGCCAACTGGTCACGGCTGATCGCCGGAAAATCAGGCATCCGCCGCCTGTCCGAAGAGGCATCCGCCGACCTGCCCTGCAAGGTGGCGGGCCTCGTGCCGGACATGACCGACGACCCGGAAGCCGGATTCGATCCCGTCCGCGCGGCTCCGGTCAAAGACCAGAAGAAGATGGACCGCTTCATCCTGTTCGCGCTGCTGGCGGCGGAGGAAGCGGTGGCGCAGGCGAACTGGCACCCGGCCTCGGACGCGGACCGCGAACGCACCGCCACCATCATCGGCTCCGGCGTCGGCGGCTTTCCCGCCATCGCCGATTCCGTGCGGCTTGCGGATTCGCGCGGCGTGCGGCGGCTGTCGCCCTTCACCGTCCCATCGTTCCTCGTCAATCTCGCCGCCGGTCAGGTGTCGATCAAGCACGGCTTCAAGGGCGCGCTCGGCGCTCCGGTCACCGCTTGCGCTGCGGGCGTGCAGGCGATCGGCGATGCCGCGCGCATCATTCGCGCCGGTGAAGCCGACATCGCATTGGCCGGTGGCGCGGAGGCCTGCGTTGAGCGCACCTCGCTCGGCGGCTTCGCAGCTGCCCGCGCGCTCTCCTCCGGATTCAACGACACACCGGAACGCGCGTCCCGTCCGTTCGACAAGGCGCGCGACGGTTTCGTGATGGGCGAAGGCGCGGGCCTTCTCGTCATTGAAGAACTCGAACACGCGCTGGCGCGTGGCGCCAAACCGATCGCCGAGATCGTCGGCTACGGCACCAGCGCGGATGCCTACCACATGACCTCGGGTCCCGAGGACGGCGACGGCGCGCGCCGCGCCGTCGTGCAGGCGCTGCAACAGGCGGGTCTGGAGCCGTCGCAGATTCAGTATCTCAACGCCCACGCGACCTCGACGCCGGTCGGCGATCTCGGCGAACTCGCCGCGATCAAATCGGTGTTCGGCACGACCAACAGCGTTGCCGTGAGTTCGACCAAGTCCGCGACCGGTCACCTGCTCGGCGCGGCCGGTGGACTGGAAGCGATCTACTCGGTGCTGTCGCTGCGCGATCAACTCGCACCCGCGACGCTCAATCTTGAAAATCCCGACGATGCGGCGGACGGCGTCGACCTGATCCGCGGGCAGGCCCGCAAGATGACCATCGAGCACGTGCTGTCGAACGGTTTCGGATTCGGCGGCGTCAACGCCAGCGTCATCTTCCGCAAGATGTAGACAAGATTTTACAGACTGATGTGATTAGTCATTGCCGGGCTTGACCCGGCAATCCATCTTCCGAAACGACTCTTTTTTAGATGGATGCGCGGGTCGTCGGCAAGCGGAAGCGACGCCGTTCTTCGAACGGCTATGCCCACGCATGACGACTTCGAGTAAACCCGCCCCGCTACTCCGCGGCTTGCGAAACCGCATCCTGCTGCTGCGGGTGGCCGCTGTCGGACGGCGGCGGCCGACGCCCCAGTCCTGAAACCCAGTTCGAGAGCCGGTCGAGATAGAGGTAGATCACCGGCGTGGTGAACAGCGTCAGGACCTGGCTGACGAGCAGACCGCCGACCATCGCATAACCGAGCGGCTGGCGGATTTCCGAGCCGGTGCCGTGCCCGAGCATCAGCGGCACGCCACCGAGCAGCGCCGCCATCGTCGTCATCATGATGGGGCGGAAGCGCAGCAGCGCCGCCTTGCGGATCGCCTCCTCCGGTGACAGATGCTCGTCGCGCTCCGCCACGATCGCGAAGTCCACCAGCATGATGCCGTTCTTCTTCACGATGCCGATCAGGAGCACGATGCCGATCAGCGCGATCAGGCTGAAGTCGTAACCGAACAGCATCAGGATCGCGAGCGCGCCGACGCCGGCCGAGGGCAGCGTCGAGAGAATCGTGAGCGGGTGGATGTAGCTCTCGTAGAGAATGCCGAGGATCAGATACACCACGATCAGCGCCGCGAAGATCAGGAGCGGAATGGTGCCGAGCGATTGCTGGAACGCCTGCGCGGTGCCCTGGAAGCTGCCGTTCAGCGTGCCCGGCACGCCGAGTTCGTTCATCGCCTGCTGCACGGCATCGGTCGCCTGCCCCAGCGCCACGCCTTGCGCGAGGTTGAAGCTGATGGTGATCGCCGGGAACTGGCCCTGATGACTGATCGACAGCGGACGCACCGGATCGGTGGTCCAGCGCACGAAGGTCGAGAGCGGCACCTGTTCGCCGGTGGTCGGCGACTTGATGTAGATCTTCTGCAGGCTGTCGAGATCGCCCTGCATCTCCGGCAGGATTTCCATCACCACGTGATAGCTGTTGAGCTGGGTGAAGTACTGCGCCACCTGACGCTGGCCGAATGCGTCATACAGCGTGTCGTCGATCAGTTGCGGCGAGATGCCGTAACGCGACGCCGTATCGCGGTCGATGGTCAGCGTCAGCGTGGTGCCCTTGGTCTGCTGGTCGGTGGCGACGTCGCGCAGTTGCGGCAGCGTCTCCATCTTGGCCAGAATCTTCGGCGCCCACTCGTTCAGTTCGGCCAGGTTGGCATCCTGCAACGTGTATTCGAACTGCGTGCGGGTGGCGCGGCCGCCGAGGCGCACGTCCTGTGACGCCTGCAGATAGAGCTTCGCGCCTTCCACCTTTTCGGCCTTGGCGCGAATCCGCGCGATGATCTGCGGTGCGAGCGCGGTGCGCTCATCGCGCGGCTTCAGCGTGATGTAGAGACGGCCGGTGTTCAGCGCGCTGCCGCCGCCGCCGATCGCCATCGCGACGCTGTAGACGTCCGGATCGTCCATCACGATCTTGCCGAGTTCTTCCTGCTTGCGCTTCATGTCGGCGAAGGAAATGTCCTGCGCCGCCTGCGAGGCGCCGGTCAGCAGGCCGTTGTCCTGCTGCGGGAAGAAACCCTTCGGGATCGCCATGAACAAAACGACGGACAGCGCCAGCGTCGCGAAGAACACCATCAGCGTGGTAAAGCGCCAGCGCATCACGATATCGAGGCCGCGCTCGTACCAGTGCAGCATGCCGTCGAACATGCGCTCGCTCCACTGGTAGAACTTGCCGTGCTGCTGGTTCTCCCGGTGCGGTTGCAGGAAGCGCGACGCCATCATCGGAGTCAGCGTCAGCGACACGATCATGGAAACGAAAATCGTCATCGCCAGCGTCACCGCGAATTCGCGGAACAGGCGGCCGATGATGCCGCCCATCAGCAAGAGCGGGATCAGCACCGCGACCAGCGAGATACTGATCGAGACGATGGTGAAGCCGATCTCGCGCGCGCCCTTGAGGGCCGCGTGATACGGGTCCTCGCCCTCTTCCACATAGCGCGAGATGTTTTCCAGCATCACGATGGCGTCGTCGACCACGAAGCCGACCGCGATGGTCAGCGCCATCAAGGACAGGTTGTCGAGCGTGTAGCCCGCCGTCCACATCAGCGCGCAGGCGCCGAGCAGCGCCAGCGGCACAGTGATGCTGGGAATCACCGTCGCCCAGAAGCTGCGCAGGAAGACGAAGATCACCATGACCACGAGGGCGATGGTCAGGAGCAGCGTGAACTGCACGTCCTCCACGGCGGCGCGAATGGTCGTGGTGCGGTCGCTCATGATGTTGATTTTCACGGCGGGCGGAATCGCCTTCTCCAGCCGCGGCAACTGCGCCTTGATCTTGTCGACCGTCTCGATGACGTTGGCGCCGGGCTGCTTGAAGACGACGAGGAACACGCCGCGCTTGCCGTTCGCCCACGCCGCCTGCTTCATGTCCTCGGGGCCGGACACCGCCTGCCCGATGTCGCGGATGCGCAACGGACCGCCGTTGCGATAGGCGATGATGACGTCGTTCCAGTCCTTCGAGGCGGGCAACTGGTCGTTGGCATAGATCGTGTAGCTGCGGGTCGCGCCGTCGATATTGCCCTTCGGGCTGTCCACGGTCGTCTGCACCAGCTGAGCGCGCACGTCTTCCAGACCGAGCCCCTTCGCCACCAGCTTCGCCGGATCGATCTGCACGCGGATCGCGGGCTTCTGCTGGCCGCCGATGGTGACCTGCGCGACGCCGGTGATCTGGCTGAGCTGCTGCGCAAGCTGGCTGTCGATCGCATCGTTGACGTCGATCAGCGGCATGGTGTCGGAGGTTGCCGACAGGATCATGATCGGAGAGTCGGCCGGATTGACCTTGCGATAGGTCGGCGGGCTCGGCAGGTTTTTCGGCAACTGGCCGCCCGCGGCGTTGATCGCCGCCTGCACGTCGTTCGCCGCACCGTCGATATTGCGGTTGAGATCGAACTGGATCGTCACCGACGTCGAGCCGAGCGAACTCGTCGAGGTCAACTGCGCGACACCCGGAATCTGCGCGAATTGCCGCTCCAGCGGCTGGGCGACCGACGACGCCATCGTCTCCGGGCTCGCGCCCGGCAGGCTCGCCGAAACCTGGATGGTCGGAAAATCGACCTGCGGCAGCGGCGCGATCGGCAGCGACGGATACGCCACGAGGCCGACGAACAGCACGCCGACCATCAGCAACGAGGTTGCGATGGGATACCGGATAAAGGGAGACGAAACGCCGCCGTAGCTCATGATCAATCAGCTTTCGGTTCGCTGTCACCGGACCCTGCAACCTTCATGGCCAGCAGCGATCCTTCCTGAACGCGATATTGACCGCGCGTCACAACCCGCTCGCCCGGCGAAAGGCCGCTGTCGATCAGGCTTTTGCCGTTGCCGCTCTCGCGAACCTTGAGCGGCCGCACCACGGCCTTGCCGCCCTCACCGACCGCGAAGGCGAACAGCCCGTCCGGACCATGCTGCACGGCATCCTCGGGCACCACGACGGCATCCTTGACCGTCTCGACCAGAAGGCGCGTGGACACCGACAGGCCCGGCCACAGCGCATGATCCTTGTTGTCGAACGTCGCTTTCAGGCGGATGGTTCCGCTGGTGGAATCCACCTGATTGTTGACGAGCGCCAGCACGCCTTCCGAAAGCTGTTTTCTTCCGTCCGACGTGTAGGCGATGACCTTGAGCGGCCCGCGCTTCATCGCGGCCGAGATCGCGGGCAATTGCTGTTCGGGGGCCGTGAAGATCACCGAGATCGGCTCGACCTGCGCGATGGACACGATTGCCGTCTGCGCCGCGGCGGTGACGATATTGCCGACATCGACCATGCGGATGCCGGTGACACCGGCGATCGGCGCGCGGATGCTGGTGTAATCGAACTGCGTCTGCGCATTGTCGATCGCGGCCTGATCGCCCGCGACTTGCGCGGTCAGTTGCGCGACGTTGGCGTTCTGCGTGTCCACCGTCTGGCGGCTCGCGAATTCGCCGAGCTTGGTGGACCGCGCAAGATCGAGCTTGGCGTTGTTGAGATTCGCCTCGTCCTGAATCTTCTTGGCCTTGGCCGCCTCCAGCACCGCCTTGAACGGGCGCTGATCAATCTGCGCCAGCAAGTCGCCTTCCTTGACGAACTGCCCTTCCTTGAAAACGACCTGCGTGATCTCGCCATCGACGCGCGTGCGCACCTGCACGGTGTTGAAGCCCTGCACGGTGCCGAGACCCGACAGATAGACCGGAAAATCCGCCTTCTCGACCGGGGCGATCGTCACCGGAACCGCAGGCGGCGGGCCCGCCTTGGGCTTGTGGGAACCAAAACCACGCCAGACAGCCACCCCCGCGCCGACAACCACCAGCGCAATCAACCACACACCCCAGCGAGGCATTCCAGACTTCGTCATTCGATCTCTCGTGAACCGGTTCCCGACATGCGGCCGGTATTATTTAGTATGCGAGCACTTAATGTGAATGCTAATGAATTATTTGTCAGGCTTGTCAGATTAATCAATCTCTTGCCACAAACCCCGGCCCAGTCCAGCGCCCATGTCCCTCGATCTCAAACGGCAGTTAATCACGCAGCTCGTCGAATCTTCCCGGCTGCTGCGCAACTATATCGAGCATCGCGCCAAAAGCCGCGGGACGACACGCGCACAATGGATCGTGCTCTTCCGATTGCGTCAGCAGGAAGGGTTGTCGCAGGTCGATCTCGCAGACGTGATGGAATTGCAGCCTATATCATTGGTGCGGCTACTGGATCGCCTTGTCGATCAAGGGCTTCTGGAACGCCGCCCGCACCCCACCGACCGGCGGGCCAATCAACTATATTTGACCGATACAGGACGGCAGCTCGTCGACGATCTCGACAGCCTGCGCGATTCTATCGCCTCCGAGACTCTGCGCGACACATCGACGGCCGCGCTCAAGACCGCTCTCGACGTGCTTCAGCAGGTTAAGGATAACGTCAAGACCGGCGCGGACACTGCCAGCGAGACGCCGCCCGCCCCCTCTTCGACACGGCGAATGCGACGATAGATCGCGCCTTCAGCCGCTCAACGCGTCTTCGGGCGGCGCTGAATGGCGATGCAGGCCGCGCAGATCACGACCGGCGTACCCAGCATCAGCCACGACAATCCATCCCAGATGCCGTCGCCGACCAGCGCAGCGACAAGGCCCACGGGTGAAGTCCGGCGCGTCGAGATAGGCGGCGGTGTGGGCATCGACGCCGGCGAGCTTGTTGTTGGCCGGATTGTCGGCGATCGATTTGCCGACACTGACCATCACCACATTGGGATCGTCGCGGTCCCAGATCAGAAAATGCGGCACCGCGTCCGGCAACGCGCCCCGCGGGGCACACAACACCCCACGGCGCCCGCTTGCGGCCGCCGTCATCTTGCCGGCGCTCAAACCGCCCGGCCTATGGGCCGACGAAGTGCGGTTCGATTCCGTATTCGCCGATCGTAAAGATCGCGGCGATCAGCAGGTCGCGGTGCACGTCCGCCGCGCCTAGCAGGAGCAGAAAGAACAGACCCAGAGCGATGATGCTTAAGGTTGGCGAGGCGGAACCGTCGTCCGGTTTCCGCCCGGCCGCGTGTTTGTCCAATGTCCACATGACATGTCCCACTTTGAATCGCGGGAAGTTCGTCTGCCACCGACCGGCGAGATCAAAACCGACTTCTCGGCGTAACCCAGGCATTCGCGGCCCTATGCCGGACTTTGCCTGCACCTCACCAATATACCTTTGAACAATTCGGATTCCAGCCCAATGCCGTCTGTCGGCGCTTTGGTCGCAGTCATGCGGCTTTCGCTGCCGCCCTCTGCAGCCACACCGAGCAGGCCCAAACGCACAGGCCGCCAAAGGCAAGCGCCGCCCCTACCCATCCTGTCGAGGGAAGGCCAAAGCCCGCGGCGAGCGCCAGTCCGGCAAGCCACGGGCCGAGCGCGTTCGCGGTATTGAAGGCCGCGTGATTGAGCGTCGCCGCCAGCGTCTGGGCGTCCTTGGCGACGTCCATCAACCGCGTCTGCAGGATGGAGCCCATGCCGCCGCTGCAACCGATCAGGAACACCACCGGAATGAGCGTCCAGATCGAGGCCGTCGCCCACGGATAGATCGCCATGACCGCGATACACCAGACCAGAATGAGACCGGCGGCGCGCAGCACCGCCTTCCCCGCGGCCCAGCCGCAGAACAGGTTTCCGACCGTGAATCCCAATCCGAATGCGCCGAGCGCAACCGGGATCATCGACGGCGACGCGTGTGTCACGTCGAGGATCGTCGAGGCGAGATAAGTGTACACCGCGAACATGCCGCCGAAGCCGACCGCGCCGATCCCAAGCGTCAACCAGACCTGCGGCCGGCGCAACGCGCCAAGTTCGCGCAACGGCGACGCCTCGTGGTGAACCTTGCCATGCGGCGTGAACAGCCGCAGCAGCAGCATCGTGAGCGCGGCAAGCCCTGTCACAAGCGCGAAGCTCCAGCGCCAGCCGACGAGTTGGCCGAGCATGTTCGCCAGCGGCACACCAAACATGGTCGCCACCGTCAGGCCCGCGAAGACGTAGGAAATGGCCTGACTTCGCTTCTCTCGCGACACCAGCGTCGCAGCCACCAGCGCGGCGACGCCGATATAGGCGCCGTGCGGCAGGCCCGCGATGAAGCGCGACGCCACGAGCCATCCATAACTCGGCGCGAGAGCCGACAAGCCGTTGCCGATGCCGAAGATCATCATCAGGACGATCAGAAGCGTCCTGCGCGGCACGCGCGCCGCCGCCACCGCCAGCACCGGCGCGCCGACCACCACGCCGACCGCATAGGCGCTGATGACGTGCCCGGCGACCACCTCGTCGATGCCCAGCGACTGGGAATAATAAGGCAGCAAGCTCATCGTCGCGAACTCGGTCGTGCCGATGCCAAAGCAGCCGAGCGCCAGCGCCAGGATCGCCAATGCGGGGTGATGGGCTCGAACCGCGTTCGATTGAGCCGAGCCGACCATTGCGTCCATGTCTAAAGCCTCCGCCCTCCGGAACGCCCGGATTCGGAGCGACAGGACGACCACGTGATTCAGGGTGCTTGGGATGGCCGCCGGTCGCAGATCAGGACCGGCAGCATCGTAATGCGGGGGATATGTGCGAAGTCGCGCTCCCAAGCAAGCGCCGGGGCGAAAATTCACAAAAAGCTCAAAGATTTAGATTGGCTGGGGAACCTGGATTCGAACCAAGACAAACAGAGTCAGAGTCTGTTGTGCTACCGTTACACCATTCCCCAACGCGTTGCCGGACAGGACGCAGGACGTCTCGAAGCGGCCCAGGCAAATCGCGATTGCGGGGTGGATATAATGGGCGAATGCGCGGCGGTCCACCCCTTTCCGTGCCCGCCTGCACAGTTACGGGATGGCCGAGGCACCGGCTCTCTCCTGAAAGTAAACCATTTCCTTTCAGCGACCCGCCCGAACCGGACCTCTCCCTTAACAATTTCTGCAAGATGACAGGCGCATAGTCGGCTGGACAACCGCTCTCCGAAGCAGACTCAGATGCTGAATCCGCCCGTTCCCCAGATCTCCGCCCTTGGCCGCGTCGTCTCCGTGCGCGGCTCGCAAGCCCGCATCGGCGTGATGGCGAGCCCCGAGGTGACGCCGACCACCCTGCGCGCCACCGTCGGCCAGTTCTTCGGCATCCGCAGCGCCAAAGGGACCATCGTCGCGATGATCACGGAGATGTCGCGCGAGAACATCGACCTGCGAGACAACCACATCGCGATCGCCTCGGTCGACCTGCTCGGCGAAATCTCGCACGAGGGCCGCTTCCAGCGCGGCGTCACGTCCTATCCGACCATCGGCGACGCGGTCGATATCCTGACGACGAACGAACTGCGCGCCATCTACACGCCGACCGGCCGCGATCAGGTCAACATCGGCGCGTTGCAGCAGGACGCCTCCATCGCCGCTTACGTCAACATCGAGGAAATGCTGAGCAAGCATTTCGCCGTGCTGGGCTCCACCGGCGTCGGCAAATCGACCAGCGTCTCGCTGCTGCTCAACGAAATTCTGCTGGCGCGGCCGAACCTGCGCGTCTTCCTGCTCGACGTGCACAACGAATACGGACGCTGCTTCGGCCCACATTCGCTGGTGCTGAATCCGCGCAATCTGAAACTGCCGTTCTGGCTGTTCAATTTCGAGGAGTTCGTGGACGTCCTGTTCGGCGGCCGTCCCGGCGTGCCCGAGGAAATGGAAGTCCTCTCCGAAGTCATTCCGATCGCCAAGGCGACCTATCTGCAATACGGCAATTCCGACCGGACCGGGTTGAAGCGCGTCGAGCCGCGCGCCTCCGGCTTCACGCCGGATACGCCGGTGCCTTATCGGTTGGTCGACCTGATCGCGCTGATCGACGAGCGCATGGGCAGACTGGAAAACCGGTCCTCGCGCATCACCTATCACAAGCTGATCCAGCGCATCGAGGTCGTGCGCAACGACGCGCGCTACAGCTTCATGTTCGAGAACGCCAATGTCGGCGGCGACAGCATGGCCGAGGTCATCAGCCATCTGTTCCGCCTGCCCGCCAACGGCAAGCCGATGACGGTGATGCAACTCGCGGGCTTTCCCGCCGACGTGGTGGATTCCGTCGTCTCGGTGCTGTGCCGCATGGCGTTCGATTTCGGACTGTGGAGCGACGGCGTCTCGCCGCTTCTGTTCGTGTGCGAGGAAGCGCATCGCTACGCGTCCGCCGACCGCACCATCGGTTTCGGCCCGACCCGCAAGGCGGTGTCGCGCATCGCCAAGGAAGGCCGCAAATACGGCGTCTATCTCGGCCTCATCACCCAGCGTCCGGCCGAACTCGACGCCACCATCCTGTCCCAGTGCAACACGCTGTTCGCCATGCGGCTCGCCAACGAGCGCGACCAGGCGCTGCTGCGTTCCGCCGTCTCGGACGCCGCCGCCAATCTTCTGTCCTTCGTGCCGTCACTCGGCACCCGCGAGGTGCTGGCGTTCGGCGAAGGCGTCGCATTGCCGACGCGGCTGCGCTTCAAGGAAGTGCCCTCGCATCAATTGCCCCGCAGCGAGGCGACGATTGCGACCACGCCGGTCTCCAACAGCGGGCACGACTTCAACTTCGTCAGTTCCGTGGTCCATCGCTGGCGCGGCTCCACCACGCACCGCGACGCCCCGAGCGACCCGCTTGTCTCGGATCGCTTCGCCGACCGCGTCGGAGACCGTCCGCTGCAGCGGCTGGTGGATTCGCCGATGCTGCAACCGACCTCGCCGCTCGGCCTCGAATCCGATCGCTATTCCCTGCTGAAGAAGCCGCTGCGGTAACCGCTCATGATCGCCTGGGACGACATTCTGCTGCGGCTCGGCGTTGCGACGCTGGCCTCCGGCATCATCGGCTTGAACCGTGACCTGCACGGCAAGCCGATCGGCCTGCGTACGCTCGGTCTCGTCGGTCTTGCCTGCGCGACAGTCGTCATCTTCGCGATGCCTGCGTTCGGCGAAGCGCGGATCTCGGACGCCATGAGCCGCGTCATCCAGGGCATTCTCACTGGCATCGGATTTCTCGGCGCGGGCGTCATCGTCCATGCCGAAGTTGCTGGCCAACACAAGGTCCATGGTCTCACGAGTGCGGCCGCCGTCTGGTTCACGGCCTGCATCGGCGTGATCTGCGGCGCGGGCGAATGGCGGCTCGTGGCCGTCGCGTTTGCCGTGGCCCTCGTTCTCCTGACCGTCGGCGGGCCACTGGAGCGCGCCCTGCACCGGCTGTTTTCAAAAGATAACTCCGCCTGAGCGATTCCCGACCGGCAACTGTTCAGTCGTCATCCGCCGGGCCGCACCATCCCGGCAAATAGATCGCATCCTTGCTCCTGGCGAGCGCGAGCGCCTTTTCCATCGCCTGCTCGAAATCCTTGCCGACGATCTTGCGCGGCAGTCGCCGCCGCAGAAAATCCGCCCACAGAAATTCGCTGAACGGGGTGATGTCCTTGGCAAAGCCGCCCGCACGACGCAATTCGCCAGCGAGACTACGAAACGGATCGTCTTTCAGTTTGCCAACATCCTTCGGCAAGTCCTTGTAAGAGCGCCGCTCTCCATCCTCATCATAGGGATAGACCCAGCGGCGGTTGTCGAGCACGACCCAGAACGCCTTCGGCTCCACCATGGTCAGATCGGCGACCACGCTGACCAGCACGTCCTTCTCGCCTTCTTCATGAAGCGCACGCGCCAAGTGGTGGTGATCGATGACATAATTCAACTTGTCGGGACCGACCACGACAGGGATCTGGTGCCTGCCGAGCAGCTTCGCCCGCTTCTTGTCGCCATGCTCGCGCCAGCGTTTCTGCTTCTCCTTCACCTCCCGCATGCCGACCGTCATCTGGGTCGGACGCAACGACATGATCGACACAGGCTGCAGCACCGGCTCGCGCTTGACCATCTTCATCCTCCTCCAGTTCGCCTCTCGCAGGCGATGGATCGCAATGCTGCCAGTTCATCCATTTTATGAGGAGCGGCCGTGGATCACTTGTGCGGCACCGAACAATCGAATCCGGATGCTTCCCGAATGGGCAACCGCATCGCCTTGTCCCGAGGACCCCGCAGACCTATCCTGAACGG
>Ga0153956_1002015_pt1 | contig 15994 bp, 9 predicted proteins | sample TSFL040MetaG_FD_104704 | JGI IMG/M metagenome (GOLD analysis project Ga0153956, IMG submission 104704) | Attine ant fungus gardens microbial communities from Florida, USA - TSFL040 MetaG | ecosystem: Host-associated > Fungi > Mycelium > Unclassified | place: USA: Florida, Wekiwa Springs... | reverse complement strand
ATTTTCGCGAATTTATTCAATCGGTATCTGTTCGGAGGAGCAAAGCCATGCGGGCAAATCATTACGGCGCGACCACCACCACGGACGAAGTGCTGCGCGGCATCGATCTGCGCGGAAAAGTGGCGGTGGTGACCGGCAGTTCCACCGGCCTCGGCCTGGAAACCTCGCGCGCGCTGGCGCAGGCCGGCGCCACGGTGGTGATGGCGGCGCGCGACCGTTGCAAAAACACCGGCGCGCTCGCCACGGTGCGCGCGCAGGTGCCGGCGGCGCGGCTGCTCGACGTGACGCTCGATCTCGGCGATCTGAACAGCGTGCGGCGCGCGAGCGCGCGCATTCTCGCGGTGCAGCCGCGCATCGACCTGATCGTCAACAACGCCGGTGTCATGGCCTGCCCGCTGACGCGCACCGCCGAAGGTTGCGAGGGACAGTTCGGCACCAATCATGTCGGCCATTTCCTGTTCACCTGCCTGCTGGCGCCGGCGCTGCGCAAAAGCGCGGCGGCGCGGGTGGTGTGCCTGAGTTCCAGCGGCCACATGCACGCGGCGATGGATTTCGACGATCCGCACTTCGAGCGCCGTCCCTACGATCCGTGGATTGCCTACGGCCAGTCGAAAACCGCGAACGTGCTGTTTGCGGTGGCGCTGAGCCAGCGCCTGGGCCGTTTCGGCATTCACGCCAATGCGGTTCATCCCGGCGCGATCGCCACTGAGCTCGGCCGTTATCTCGGCGCCGACGATATCCAGCGCATGTTGGCCGCGTTCGGCGAGAGCGCCGCGCTGGTGTACAAGGACGTCAAGCAGGGCGCGGCCACCAGCGTATGGGCGGCGGTGGCGCCCGAGCTGGCCGGCGTCGGCGGGCGCTACCTGGAGGATTGCGCGCTGGCCGCCGAGGCGCAGCAGGCGATGGCGTTGACAGGCTATATGCCCTACGCTGTCGACCCGGCCGCGGCGGAGCGGCTGTGGCGGCTTTCGGAGGATATCGTCGGCCAGCGTTTCGATTTCGGTTGAGACCTGGCGATTATTCCCGCGTCGCAATCGCAGGCAATCGAATTCACAGGCAACAGATGGATAGCGAACGCATCGAGTCGATCCGGCAAAACAACATCGGCATCATGCTGGTCTCACTGATCGAGGATTATGAAAACCGGCTGCGCGAAGCCTACGCGCAGGCGGGGTTCGGCGATGTGCGGCGTTCGCATGGTTATGTGCTGCGCAATCTGGAGCAGCAGGGTTCGCGGGTGATCGATATCGCGCGACGCGCGGGCATCAGCAAGCAGACCGCCGGAAAAATCGTGCAGGAACTCGAACGGCTCGGCTACGTGACCGTGGGCGGCATCGCCGGCGACAACCGCGTGCGCCTGGTGGCCTTCAGCGAGCGCGGGCGCGAGCTGGTCAACGTGTCCCAGGCGCTGGTGGCGCAAATACACGATGCCTATGCCGGGCAGGTGGGGCGCGGCACTTTCGAGCGCTTCGACACGGTGCTGCGGGTTTTCATCCGCCAGCTCGCGCCGGCGATCCCGCAACTGCATGGCGACTTGTGGCGTTCGGCCAATCCCTTTTTTCATTTCGGCCGCTTCATGGTGGAAATCGCCAACGATTTTGAAAACCGGCTGCGCGAACGCCTGGCGCAATCGGGTTTTCCCGGCATCAAGCACAGCTGGCTCGCGGCGCTGTATCACCTCGATGTCGAGGGCAGCCGGGTCACGGCGCTGGCGCAACGCGTGGCGGTGTCTCCGCAGGCCGCCAGCCTGACCTTGGGCGAGCTGGCGCGCGCCGGCTTCATCGAGCAGGTGGAGGATCCCGGCGACCAGCGGGCCCGCCTGATTCTGCTGACTCCGCGCGGCCTGGCCCTGGTGGAGGCCATTGCCTTGGCGGGAGAGGCAATCAATCAGGAGTATGCCCAGCTGGCAGGCGCCGAGCCTGTAACCCGTTTGCGGGATTGTCTGTTGAAAATACTGCGTCGATTGCGTATCAGTGTTTTTGTTTGAGAATAGGTACCGGCGTTTTTTGAATATTGATCGCGGCGATGAAAGAAGCATTTATTTCGATGTGAGGCTCAGCGCGCGCTGGTGAATTTTCCTCTGTTTTGCGGCGATCGGCCCTTCAATTCGCGGCGTTTTTTTATTCAAATTTCTCGTCCCCCGGAAAAACGGTAATTTCGGGGCCGGACCTGTCCGGGACAGGACGCCGAGGCGCCCGGATGCCCCGTTTGCGGCATTTGCAACTATAATTCGACCCTTGCCTGAAACGGAGTGTAGTTAATGCTGTTCAAAGAACGCTGCAAAGGGCTTGGGGGGATTGCTCTCCTCAACGTCGCTTTGTTCGCCCCTTATTTCAATGCCAGGACTTATCCGCATTTTTCCCTGGATAAAATCGCCTTGCTTTTTTGTCTCTCCCTGACGGCGGCCTTGCTGCTCTCGCGCCTGGTATTTGTTTTCTTCGCTTTATTCGTCCTGATCACCAGTGTGTTCTATCTGCACATTTCCGCGCATTGGCCCGGCAGTTTCGCGGATCGTATTTCGCTGGTGCTGGAGTCCCCGGCCGCTGAACGGCTTGAATATCTGGCCAATTATGTGTCCGGGATCGATGTGTTGATCCTGTTGTACGCGCTCGCCTGTTTCATTGGAGCGATATCGGTGCTTCGAGGGCGGCCGCGGTCGAGCCTGATGCTCCGGATCGTGGCGCCGCTGCCGATTGCGGCGGTTCTGGTTTTGGTGGCATCGAGTGAGCGGTTCGCCAAGCTTCCTTTGGTTACGCTGCCGGTTGAGGTGTACGACATGGCTTTGCGCGTACATCAACTGGAGGAGAGAAACGCGCATATCGCCGCGATGGAGTTTCCCGCGCAAGATTGCGGAGCGGATTACCAGAATGTGGTGATCGTGATCGGAGAATCCTCCTCCGCGGATCACAATGCGCTTTACGGTTATTTGCGCGCCGGTGCTTCGCGCTTGAGCGGACTCGGCATGGTTCAGTTTTCGGCGATCGCCTCGGCCAACCAGACACGGTATTCGGTCCCGATGATGCTCACCCGGGCGACGCCGGACCGGTTTGACGATTTTTACCGCGAGCCTTCGCTGGTGTCCGAACTCAAGGCCTGCGGATACAGAACCTACTGGCTTTCCAATCAGCCCCAGGGCGGCAAGCATGACGACAATATCGCCTCGATAAGCCGGGAGGCGGACATCAGCCTGTTTTTAAAGGGAGACGATCTCAGGCACACCTACGATGAGACGTTGATCGATAAGGCGCGGCTGATCAATGACAATGCCGGAGAGCGGGAAAGGAAAGCTTTTTTCATTCACCTGGCGGGTTCGCATTTCAACTATAACTGGAGGTTTCCCGACACGTTTGCCCCGAAGAGCGATGACCCGGTCGCTGCCTACGATACCACCGTTCGCTATACCGACCAGGTTTTGCGCGAGATTTTCGATGCTTTTTCCAAAGACGGGCTTTTGTTTCTTTATGCCTCGGATCACGGCGAGCTGCTGCACGACAAAATGTTCGGGCACGGTTATGTGCCCGCTTATCAAAATGAATACCGGGTTCCCTTCCTGGCGTGGTCGTCCAAGCCCGAGCGGCTCGGCAGGCTGAACAGTCAGGTCGGGGACCAGGTGGTCAACACCGAATCCTTCGATGACATTACCCGTTTCCTGCTGGGATTCGACGATGACTTGAACAAGGTTTCCTTCAGTCGGAGAGTTCTGGACGCATCGCGAGCTGTGGTTGTTTACGATCAGCTGAAAAATTACGACATGAATCCCGACAACTCGATGCGTATCTCCGCCAACGATTGAGTCGTCGGCGGCAGAATTTCCGAGATCGCGGTGTCGGTGTCATTTTTCAGCCGCGCGCCTCGGGTGTGAGCCCGGGGGCGGCGCCCGCGGATCGGCGCGTTCATCGGGATAGAGGACGCACGGCTTTTCTTTTTTCTCTCGCATGCCATTTCCCTTTCAGCGCGCCCCCCGTTTTCCCGGAGCGCGCCTTGCCCAAGCGTATCGCTGTTCTTTTTAAGGAGCCTCTGAAAAACGTAGCGAGTGCAGTCGAGGCAAGGCAAAAATGAGCGAAAACCCGCGGTTTATACGTCAATCAATGAGGATTTTGAGCCCATTTTTAACGCCGCATCGGCAAGCGCAGTCGTTTTTCAGAGATTCCTTAAGTCGAATCGATCCAAGGCATTTGTGCCCAGCCATTGCTCGATCGGATTACCCGCGTATTGCATCGTCAATGCCCCACAAGGATGTATCCAGGCCGTTGCAAAGTTTGCGCTAATGCATGGTCTGGATAAGTTGCCAGGATAGGGATGCGCCTTTGGTGGAAGCGCCGGCTTCCGCCCGGAAATAATAATAATGAAATCAGGGATTGAATATTGCTGGTCTGAGGGTTCTCCACGGTTTCTTTTTCCGGTGTCGGCCATGAACGGTTGACGCGCATCCCCACGGATTATGGGGAAGGAAAAGATGCGCCTGAAAATCGCCTTGGCTGCGCTGTTGTTGTGGTTGTCGCCGCTGTCGTTCGCTCTGAGTTACAACGCCAATTACTACGCCGTCTATGAGGCGCCGATAGCGGGCGGCGGATCGTATATTTATATCGTCCCCAAGCTGTCCATCCTGATTGTCGCCAGCGATGTCGATATTCCCGTTGCGTTCATGCCTAAGGTGCCGGGCATTCGCGCTATCCTGGCCGCCGATGGCTCCCTCGGCGCGTTCACCACGGTCAACCTGACCGCCAAGGACATGGCCGCGTATAACGCCACCCTGTCGAGTTACAAGGTGTTCGGCGGGGATTTCAACGCCGATGGACAGAGGGATCTGTTGTTGCAGGGAACCGGGTCCCGCGAGTCGATCATTCTGACGGCGGATGCGAACGGCAATCCTTCGCTCTATTACAACTTCAAAACCCAGCTGAGCGGCGCGCAGATCAGCGTGCGCGATGTCGACGGCAACGGCCGCGCCGATGTGATCGCCGCCATCGGCGGCACCGGGCAGACTTATCTTGGCAACGAGGCCAATGGCTTCGACAGCGTCGACCAGACGATCAACAGCACCTCTCTGGTGGGCAGCATCGCTGGGAAGTTTCGTGTCGATGAACAGGGGGAGGCGACGTACAGCGTCGCGATTCTCGCCGCGCCCGGCACCGCCGGCGTGACGCCGCAAATCAGCCTCAATTATTCCAGCAGCGGCGGCGAAGGCATTGCCGGCGTCGGCTGGTCGCTGGGCGGGTTATCGACCATTACACGCTGCCGGCAAACCCTGTCGCAGGATAACAACGCCGGTAACATCAGCCTGACCAACACCGACCGGTTTTGCCTGGATGGCCAGCGCCTGATCCTGGCCAGCGGCAGCTACGGCGCGCCCAACTCCACGTATCGCACCGAAATCGACAGTTACGCGGTGATCACCGCCGTTGGCGGCAGCGCGGGCAATCCCGATTCCTTTACCGTGGTGCGCAAGGACGGCTCGGTCAGTACGTTCGGCGACGGCAATAATTCGGCGCAGGGCGCGACGCCGGGTAACGCGTTGCATCTGTCCTGGGCGATCAGCCTGTTCAAGGACAGCGTCGGCAACCCGATCAAATTCACTTACCTCGACGACGCCAGCGGCCACCGCGTCAGCCGCATCGATTACGCCTATGGCGCGAACACAACAGCGAGCGGGCCATCCGGCAGCTACATCGAATTCCTGTACCAGGATCGCCCCGACAAGCGCCGCGGCTATGTCGTCGGTTACGAGCTGGCGCGGACGGTGCGCCTGAGCGGCATTCGCTCGGTGAGTGAAAATGTCGAGCTGCGCACATATCAACTGCAGTACATGAACAGCGCCAGCGCGCACAACCGCAGTTACCTGGAAAAACTGTACGAATGCGCGAGCGGCAATTGCATGGCGCCGACGAGTTTTACCTGGGTGGTGCCGGATGGCGGGGTGCAATTGGCCGGAGCCTCGGATACCTGGTACACGGTTGCCAGCTCGCAACAAATCCAGATGCGCACGATGGATATCAACGGGGACGGGCGCGCCGATCTGCTCAGCCTGTCGCCGACCTATCCTTATACGATCTATTACCAGATATCGACGGGTACCGGCTTCCAGGCCTCCCAGCCTTTGCCACAACAGCTTGCCGCCGATTTGGGTGATGTGTTCGTACTCGATATGAATAATGACGGGATGCAGGATTTATTGACCGGGGCGGGAGTTTTCTGGGGTGGTCCCGGCGGGCTTTCCGCTTCTCCATCGCCTGGCGCCTACAGCTTGGGTTCGGCGTATTCCGCTCTGGCCGATATCAATAGCGATGGACTCCCCGATTTTATCTTCATGTCATTATCGGACAATTCGCTGCACTATCGCCTGTTGCAGCGAGGAGCCTCCGGATTTGAATTCGGGGAGACAAAAAATCCGGCGGTCGATCTGGCGCCGTTCCGGTCGTCCCTTGGCGCTTATTGCAATACTTCGCCCCCCCTTCTCGATACGCTCAGGCCCAATGGCATTATGGATTACAACGGCGACGGCCTTATCGATATCACTGTGGCGTACAGGTTTATCTGCGGTTCGGGGGGTATCATTCCCGGTGAGGGCCCCGCCATTAATTGGTTGCCAACGATATTGCGCGCCGATGCCAATGGCACGTCATTTACCGCGTTGGCAGGTTTCACCGACGGCCTTTTCTTTGGACCGGAGAGCCGTCTGGCCGATGTGAACGGCGATGGCCTGGCCGATCAATTGCGGCCATATAGCGTTTGGCAACTCTCGATCAATACAGGAAAAGGATTTGCGACGCCGGTTTCCCTCTTCTCCACCGCCGCGAATCTCAACGATCCTTCGATATCATTGCGTAATGCAAAGCTGCAAGTGGCGGACGTCAACGCGGATGGCTATCCCGATGTGGTTTATCCCTCCGGCGGAAATCTGGTGGTGCGTTATTACGATCCCTGGAATCAGAGCTACGGCGCCGAGAATGCGATTGTTGCTTTCAACGAAGCCAACGACGGCTTCCTGTTTGCCGATATGGATGGCGATGGCCACCTCGACCTGGTGCATATGGCGAAGAGCGGCGGCAATTACAATATCAATGTGTATAAATCCCGCGACATCAATCGCGCCACCAACCGCATCGCGAAAATCGATAACGGCTTGGGCAACATTACCAATATCAATTACAAGCCATTGACCGACAGCCTTGTCTATACCCGGGCCACGGATGCCAATGCGCTCACCTGGCCGGACGGCACGGCCAGGCCATATCCTGTGTTCGATATGATGTCGCCGGATTATGTGGTGTCCAGCGTCAGCTCCAGCGCGCCGGCCGGCAGCGATAACAGCCCCGGCAGCGTGAATTATGCCGCGACCAGCGGCATCGATTATCGGTACAGCGGCGCGAAAATGCAGGCTTCCGGGCGCGGCTTTCTCGGATTCGCGAGCATCGAAACCACCGACCCGCAGAGCGGCGTGGTGACCACGACGACTTATCATCAGGACTTTCCGCTGATTGGACAGCCCATCACCACCCAGGTGAAAACAGGCAACCTGATTTTCAAGTCCAGCGTGAATCATACTGCTGCGCGAACAGTTACCGGCGCGGACAACACCCACTACTATCAGATTTATGTCGACCGCGTCGAGGAAACCAACCGCGATCCGCTGACCGGTGCGGAAACGGGTTTTGTGGTTACCACCGTGGATGGCATCGATACCTGGGGCAATATCACAGCCAATAGCTCGAGTACCTTCGCGGCCGGCGATCATGTGAATTGCTTTGCGCAAGTCAAAACCAATAACGAGTACGGCGCTACCGGCTACGATCAACAATTCGGACGCCTGAGCAAGACCACCGCGACGCACCGGCGCGGCTCCTGTTCGCCGTCGAGCGGCGATGTCACCCGCGTTTCTTCGTTCACGTATTACGACAGCGGCGCGCTTAAAGGCCTGCTTCATACCGAGACCGTCGAACCCGATTACGACAACATCGCCACCACTTATTCCTACGATATTTTCGGCAACAAGATTCGCAAGGAGGTCTCCGCCGGTGGCGTAACCCGCTATAGCGGCACCTATTACGATAATGCCGGCCGTTACGTCACGAGGACGACGGGTCCTGTCCTGAGCGGCGGTACCTGGAGCGAGCAGGATATGGAAGTCGTCGATGCGCGCAATGCCTACGGCGCGCCATTGCAGGTTCATTCGCCGTTAAGTGCAAGCTCCGGTGGCATGACCCGATATTTCAGTTACGACTCACTGGGCCGTGAGTCCATGCGCTGGGACAGCACCGGCGCGCAGGTGACCACCGGATACGGTCGCGGTTTTCTACCCTCCGGAGCGCAATACCGGGTCGTTACCTCAGCCAACAACGGCGCCACCACCACCGAGTATTTCGACATGCTGGGGCGCAGCATTTCCAAGGTTCGAGCGGGCTTCGATGGGCGCCTGGTGGCGACCGAAACCGAATACGACAAGTTCGGCCGCGTCCTGCGGCAGTCGCAACCGCACTTCAGCAATACGCTGGCGGACAGTTGGGTGGAATTCCGCAACGACAAATTCGGGCGTCCGCAGTCGCAGGCGGTACCTGCTTCGCAGAGCGAATCGAACGGCGCGCTGGCCGCCACCAACATTACCTACGATGGCCTTTACACCAAAACCACCAATGCCGCCGGCCAGATCCGGGAGGAGTGGCGCAACCCCATGGGGGAGGTGATCCTGGTGAAGGACGCCAGCGAAAGCACGGTGGCCTTCGAATACGATGCGACGGGCCAGTTGATCCACAATGCCCAGGGCGATGCCGCGGTCGCCGTCAGTCATATCCGGCTTTCCTACGACCGCTTGGGCCGAAAAATAAAAATGATCGACTCCGACAAGGGCGTGTGGTTCTACGAATACAACGGCTTCGGCGATTTGATCAATCAGTACAAGGTCATGTCGACCTATAACTACGCCGGCACGCTGGCGGATGCCCTGGCGGGCGGTGCGCAGATGCAGCGCACGCATATGGAATATGACCTGCGCGGCCGCATGGTTGCGCGTGTCGACTCTCTCGAAGACGGCTCAAGGGAGAGCACGGCGCTATGGGTTTACGATACGGCCGGTCGCGGCTTGCTGGCGCAGGAATGCAGCGGCGCGGGCTCGCTGACGGATTGCGCCAGCGGATCCGTGCGCACCAATTATTCCTATGACGGGCTGGGGCGCGCCGTCGGCACCACTACCACCATCGACGGCATACCCTATGTGCAATCGGTTACCTACGATGCGATCGGCCGGGTGGCAACGCAGCTCGATGGCGTGACCAGCTCCAGCGGCGTTCGCAATACTTACAATGCGCAAGGCTATCTGCAAATCGTCAGCGATCTCGATTCCCCGGCAACGCCGCTGTATCAGGTGCAGGATATGGACGCGCGCGGCAACGTCATCAGCGCGGCGGTGGGCGGCACGTCGAGCAGCTGGAGTTACGAGGAAAAAACCGGTTTATTACTCAGCCAGAGCGTGGCGGTTGGCGCCAATAAATTGCAGGATCTCCGCTATACCTGGGATATTTTAGGCAATCAAAAAAGCCGGCGCGATAAAGGGCTGGTGTCGGTGACCAGCGGCGCTTATCGCAACCTGCGCCAGGGCTTCTGCTACGACAATCTCAACCGCCTGACCAAAACGATCCAGGGCGAAACCGGCACCTGCGCCTTCGATGCGCAAAGCGAATATCAGCAATACGACGAACTGGGCAATATCACCAATAAATCCGGCGTCGCCTACACGTACACGAGCCAGCGGCCGCACGCGGTGGCGGCCACCTCGGACGGCGCGACGTATACCTACGATAACGTCGGCAATCTGGTCGGCGACAACACCGGCCGCACGCTGCACTATTCGGTGTTCGACAAACCCACGCAAATCAGTAAATACGACAACCAGATTACCTTCCAATATGGTCCGGACCGGATGTTGTTCAAGCGTATCGATACCGATACCAGCGGCAACCAGAGCACCGTCACCACCAGCGTCGGCAATATCGAGAAAGTGGTGAAGCCGGACGGCTCCTACGACGTGCGGCGTTACATTGGTGGCGTGGGGTTATGGATCTATCACTACAGCAGCAACGGTACGCAAATGGGACTGGACAAGCAGTATTTGCACAGGGATATTCTGGGCTCGGTGGCGTTGATCACCGATCAACTCGGCAACATCGAGCAGCAGGAGGGCTTCAACGCCTGGGGCGAGCGGGTGGATGTATCGGACTGGAAAACGGTTCTGCCTGATAACACTTTTCTGCCGATTTCCAATCAGTTCACTAATAAAGGTTTCACCGGCCACGAAATGCTGGATGCTGTCGGGCTGATCCATATGCAGGGCCGGATTTACGACCCGAAGCTGGGGCGTTTCGCGCAGGCCGATCCGTTCGTGCAGGATTCCAAGGACACGCAGGCCTACAACCGTTATACGTATGTCAGGAATAATCCACTGACGTTGACGGATCCGAGCGGTTTCAGCTGGTTGCGTAATTTCGCACGCGCGGCCTGGCGCTGGAGCGATCCGGTCGCATCGCACCTGCATGAACATACCGGTGAAATCTGGCTGAAGCACTCCGAATCGTTTCGCGAAGCGGTCGGCATGGTCATGGGCATACTCGATAGCACGGTCTGCATGGGGATCTGTTCGGCGGCTTATAACGGCTACGTCACGGATTTGATGGGCGGCAGCGCGTGGCAAGGTTTGGCGGCGGCCGCATTTTCGTACGCGGCTTATGCCGGCGCGAACTGGATCGGAAACACGTGGGGTTTCGCGGAGCACACCTATGCCAATGTGATTGCCAGCGGGATACTAGGCGGTACATTGGCGGAAATACAGGGCGGAAGTTTTGGCAACGGTTTTGTGTCCGCGGGCTTGGGAAGCTATGCGGGCGGAGCGATGTCGTCATACTGGGGCGGCACCAGTACGGCGGCGGTATTTGCGCGCATTGCGGCGGGGGCGGTGGTTGGTGGCACGGTTTCGCAGTTGACTGGCGGGAAGTTCGCGAATGGGGCGGCTTATGGGGCATTTGGGGCCGCGTTGCGGGAGCTGATGGCTCCTGCTGAGCCGGGAGTTAGTGTTAGTGCAGCAACAGATCCAGATGCAGTAGTATTTGCAGGAAAGCCACCGCCTAGTTCTGATGTGCTGGCGAGTGCGCAAGCGGTTGACATAGCGATTGCGAATGCTGAGGAAATCAAGATAGAAAGTAATGAGTTTTCAGTATCAATTAGCGATCAAGATGAAGCGAAATACGATTACGGAAGTAACAGCAAATCTAAATGTTATACAGGGGTTTTGTGCCTTCATACGCACCCTAAACAAAGGTATTCCGGCCCTTTTGCAGGATATCAAGCGCAGTCTCACCGGCTAGGTTTTGGGCCGGACGACTGGGTCATAGTGCAAAAAGGAACGCCGAACTTCATGATAAATTTCGACAGGGATATGTTTGTTCTCGAATACATAAGTGGAAAAGGATATGTTTATAGGTTTATTGCGAATGTCCCTTACAAAGGGAAATAGGTATCTTTTTGCGGGGTTTATTTCAGCTTTTTCTATTGCTGGGATGTCGCAGGAGGAAGTTGTTATGGGGGAGGTTGATACAGCTCCATACTCCGAGGTTTCGTTTGTTTCGGAGGTTTCTGGTGTTGGGCGTGTAGCAATTTCTATGTGGCGAGATGGTAAAAAATACGGCTATCCGATCTCTAAGTTGGAGATTAGCTATGCTGGTTTGGGGAGGGTGGGCGTTTCATCTGAGTTTTTTAAGTGTATTCCAGGAGTTCACTTGGAAAGAGCTACGTTTTTTTTCGTTCCAGTAAGCGAGGGGGCGGTAAAATCAGACTGGTTTAGTAGTGTGGTAATTCCTTTTGGCGTTGAGGAAGGGTGGGTTGGTAAGAATTTTCCCGCAGTTGAGATAGAGGTTTTGGGTGGAAAATCTATAAGTCGTGTTAAATTTATGAGGGATGAGAGTTCTTCAAAGTTTGTTTATCAGATGGATTCATGTCCACAAGAAGTTGTGAGATGGGCATTGGAAGGAAGATTTGTAAATAAAAAATAATTTTTAATTTATGGGGTAAAGTAATCCCAATGATATCTTCATAATGAGATTTTTTGGTTGTTGGCCTTTTAGGCGAAATCAACGGTAATCAATTCATTGCGCCTGGATGGATGCTTTTGCTATGGCTATCATTCAAACACTTTTATCAACAATACTTCCTTTCTGATTAAAATCAGCTCACAGAGTCCTCCATAAATCACTATTGATAGATCAATAAGAAACAACCATCTTTGCCTCGGCCTGATCCATACGCAGGTCCGGATTTACGATCCGAAGCTGGGGCGTTTCGCGCAGGCCGATCCGTTCGTGCAGGATTCCAAGGACACGCAGGCCTACAACCGTTATACGTATGTCAGGAATAATCCACTGACGTTGACGGATCCGAGCGGGTTTTTCGGTTTAGGCAATTTAGTCGATCCATTCGGGTTGGGCAGGCAGTCGTTCGATGCGATAAAGCCTTATGTGCCTGTCATAGCCGCGGTGGTGTTTACAGTGGCCGGCTGCCCTGCGTGCGCGGCGGCGTTCAATGCGGGATGGACCTTGGCCAATGGCGGCAGTTTCACGGATGCGGTCGGGGTGGGCATGTCGACGTATGCGCTATCGTCGTTGGCGATGGGAAATTTTGGAGGTTTATCTGGAGCCCAGATAGCGATAAGGGTGGGATTCGCGGCCTTTGCCGGCGGGGTAATGTCAGAGCTGCAGGGAGGCAAGTTTGGGGCGGGCTTTTTGGCGGCGGGTTTGGGTGCTGGAGCTGGCGGCGCGATGGAGGGAGTTAATTGGGGGAATGCATCGAGAGCCACGATAGTTACGGCAAAGATTATTGTAGGAGGTATTGTTGGTGGAACGGCATCGGCCCTGACGGGAGGAAAGTTTGCGAATGGTGCGGCGCTTGGAGCGTTTGCGGCTGCGTTGTATGAAGGTATAGCGTCGACTGATACTCGGCTATATGACGGTGATGGGTCTACAGAATATATTGACTCCCAAGTCGGCGAATCTGCAACCAGAGATGCAAATGAAGCGCTTGGTGATGTGTTGCAAACTACTTATGCCTCGGAGGAAGATGCTGCTAAGGCATGGTCAGGAAAAGTAAGAGCAATCGCGAATAAGTATGATACTGAAATTGCATCAAAAAATTTCGGTGTTAAGGGCGGTTACCGATTAGGTAGCGCCTATAGTGATGGAGTAATTTGCTCTAGGGGAGGTTGTTCCGTTGAGCCTAATTTGGGCGGGGATGTGTCTGGCGGCGTAAGAGTAGGTGTTATTCATAATCACCCTGGTAACGATATTTTTAGTGGGAGGGACTTGAGGACTACAGCCTATGATTCGAGATATTTTCGTGTTAACCAAACGGCATTTGTGTCTTTGCGAAATGGCGAAATTTGGAAGTGGTCAGCTAAAAGTTACTTTGATCTAGATAATCCATTGCCTCGCTGGGAGGACTATAATCGGTTCTCGGAGAAGTTAAAGTGAAAATAGCTCTGGTTGTGACTGCTACACTGTGGATGGCATGTTCAGCCTTCGCCTCTGAAAGTGATCTGGTTAAAACGCTTCCGGAAAGAACAGTGGATGGCAGGTTTGATACGCGCTGTTTTTCATGGGGGAAAGATGCTAGTCGTGATTTCTGTGAGACTTCTTTCTATCGCCTTCTGGCTGCCCCCGAAAAATATCATGGGCGTTTGATTGGAGTGATTGGCTTTTTAGTTCGAGTATTTGATCGACCCGTTTTGTTTGTGAATCGCGATAGCTATGAAGCAGGTGCTGAATACGAGGGGGTTGCTTTGGTTGATGTTGAAATTCCTGGCGATATTAAAGGCAGGTTGGATGATGGGGTTTGGCCTGTATTGGTCGTTGGTGAGTTTGACGCGAAATACACAGGCATACAGATCCCCCGCTTAGGGGCGTTGCGTAAGATTCAGAGTGTTGCGGTGATGAAGCGCTTGCCTGGAAGTGGGGAGTGATTAATTGCACTAATCGTCATCGGGCCGGTGTGGCTTACACTTACGATAGTGTTTTGGTGACCTCTTCATGAATGATGTCGCCGCTGCTGGCATTGTGAGTTTAAGTGATCTCGAGTTTTTATTATCGTTCGCGTTCGCGGGATCAAGCGCCTCCAGCACGTCTCCATAACTCACTATTGATGGATTAATAAGAGGCAACCATCTTTGCCTGCGTTGCATATCTGGAGTATACCCATCTGGGGCCACTGTCGGGCTGATCCATATGCAGGGCCGGATTTACGATCCGAAGCTGGGGCGTTTCGCGCAGGCCGATCCGTTCGTATCCAATGCGAGGGACACGCAGGCTTACAATCGCTATGCCTATGTGAACAACGCGCCGCTGCATCATACCGACCCCACCGGATATTGCCTGGATGGTATGGGGTGCGGTTATTACTACACCTATTATGACAACTTGCCTAACACCAACGTTATTGGCACGGTGCCCCCTTCATCAGCGGGGTCAATCTATCAGCCCAGTGATTTTCCTTCGAATGGGGGGAGTTTGAATACGGCAGGCGACACGGGTGGCGGCGGAGGAGACGGGGGAGAGGCGCAGAAGCCCGAGCAGAAGCCTGAAAAGAAAATCGAAGAGGTTACGGTTACGGCGGCGAGCGAGTCCTCATTGATTAAGCCGTTTGACATCTTTTTTGTTGAAAATGCAGAGAATGAGGTGACGGTAGTGGGGAATTATTTTGGGGGGGTGATGGATCTATCAAAAACAAAAAATACGGGATTGAAGTTTGCAGGCGTGAGTGAAGAAAAATTGTTTTATGAGATAAATGGCACTGTTGAGGTTGAGGGTGATGACGATATTTCTAAAAGAACTCGAAGGTTGTCGGATGAGTTTAGGGGAAGCCTTAATAAGGCATATCTCCTTGGGGTTACGCACAACATATTAGCTGCAGCAATTTATATATTTCTTGAGAGTAATCGAGGTCCATGGAATTATAAGCGGCGGCCCGAATATAAGGATATCCCTGGGGTTGAAGATTTTGGAAATTTTGCTTTTGGGGCAACGGCATCAGCATTTATGGATGGGTTTACATCTCATCTGAGTGCATTTTTTCCCGATTTAACGACGAATTTTTTAATGAGAGGGGCTGGTTTTTATCAAGAGTATTTTCAGCGATACGATCCCTCCGATGGACATTGGTACGACCTTTCATCGCCCGCTACTTCCAATTATGGAGATCAGTTTTCCGATCAGATGAATATCTATTATGGGGCGGAATTTTTTTATGAAAACTAGAGTTAAGATGGCATTTTTTTTGTCTTTTTTGTTTTTATTTATTCTGTGGTTGGTCGGTAAACTTATTGACAATACTCCGCCAAAAGATTTTGAGTTTTCAAAAAGATACTTTACAGATTCTAAAGTGTACGATGAGGTGAAGGGCATCGTTATCAATAATAGGATTTATAGGTTGAGCCTAATGAGTGTTCTTGTTGATACCAGGAGCGTGGTTGGCTGGAGGCAGAGATTAAATATATGGAGGCTGCTTTGGAGGTTGGGTGTTGATCAAGTTGATTTGAGTTTTTCTAACAAAAATCATGACGATATAAACGAGGTTTTGTTTGTCCTATATGCGGATGGTTTTGTATTGGGTGGACAGGACAAAGGGGTAGCGTTTCGGCTGGAGCCGCCCCCTTCTGATCAGATTGTTGATGATTTAGATGAGTACAGGAAGGGGCTGTATAGCGGTGTTATCCAGGCAGTGAATGGAAAGATGATGTATGTTCCACTTGAGAATGGGTGGTATCTATTCTACCAATATTGGGACTGAGTTTTTGGCAGCTCGTGGTCCGATAAATGATCTAGTTGATTGATAGACGTGTAGGCTAGAACTCATTTCATAAATAGCTAATCCTGCGAAGTAGAATCATGGCGAAGGCCAGATGAACAAAAGCGGTATAGCGCTCATGGCAACGGTCCCAACGCGTAATCACGCGCTTGTATTTATT
>Ga0153956_1002014_pt1 | contig 15994 bp, 18 predicted proteins | sample TSFL040MetaG_FD_104704 | JGI IMG/M metagenome (GOLD analysis project Ga0153956, IMG submission 104704) | Attine ant fungus gardens microbial communities from Florida, USA - TSFL040 MetaG | ecosystem: Host-associated > Fungi > Mycelium > Unclassified | place: USA: Florida, Wekiwa Springs... | reverse complement strand
GTGAAGCGGACTTCTGAACCTGAACCACACGAGAATCATAAACTTGCCAGTGTCCCTTTAATTCCGAAGTTCGCATCAAAGGTCGCCGCAAGGACATGCGAACTTCGGAATCGGGACACGAGCGGTCCGTTTCTAACATTCGCTTGCGAGGTTTGCGGATAAGCGGGGTAGCGAATGTCAAATTCACCCCGCCAGTACCGCTACATTCCGTCCGGCGGCAGGCTCGACGACGTTGCCGCCGGACGATTCTCATCGCGGATGCGCTCGCGATAAAGCGTGTACAGCCCCGACCCGACGATCACGAGGCCCCCGATCAGCATCATCGCGTCGGGCGTCTCGCCAAACACCAGATAGCCGATGACGATGGCCCAGACCAACGCGGTGTAACGGAACGGCGCGACGGACGAGATGTCGCCGACACGGAGCGCCATGATGATGCAGTTGTAGCCGATCGGCAGCAGGACTCCGGCGACGACCAGAAGCGCAAACGTTCGCCCCGACATGGGCGACCAGCCGCCCAGCGTCTGCAACAGACAGGCACCCGCTGTTCCGACCGATACGGTCGTCAGCAGCGTCACGAACAGCGACGGGATATCCTTCGGAATGCTTTTGGTGGCGAGATCGCGTATCGCGCACAGGACCACCGAGGCCAACACCAGCAAGGAATATTGGTTGAATCCCGCGAGACCGGGGCGAACGATGATGAGCACGCCGATAAATCCGACGACGATGGCGAGCCAGCGCCGCCAGCCGACGTGCTCGCCGAACGCCACCACCGCACCCAGCGTGACGGCCAGCGGCAACGCCTGAAAGATCGAATAGGTGTTGGCAAGCGGCAGATGGGTGATCGCGGCCAGAAACGTGATCGCACCGCCGACCTCGCACACCACGCGCACGACGATCGGCATCAGGAAAATCGTTCGCAGCGGCCGCATCGCACCGTTGCGCAGCGCGAGACATCCGATCAGCATCATCGCGAACACGCTGCGCACCATCATGACCTGTCCGAAATTGATTTCGGACGAGACGAACTTGGTGATCGCGTCGTTCAGCGCAAAGCACGCCGTCGCGACGATCATCAATGCGTTGCCGCGAAAATTGGGAGACAGGTTCACGGGAATTTTCGGTAATGGCAAGCTCGGCGCTGCGACAGACGAGACGCCGGTTCAGGAGATTGACGCAGAAAAGGCGCGCTCCAGGATCGGGCGCGCCTTGCTTTTCGATATCAGGTCGCGCCCGCCTTTTGCGCGTACTCCCACGACGCCTTCGACAGCGGCACGGTTCGTTTGGCGGATTCCATCGCCTTGGCGCTTGCTGCGGTGCCATCCCTGATCCGGCCGGCGATTCCCTGCGTGATGCCGGCAAGGCGGAACAGGTTGTAGGAGAAGTACCAATTGAGGTCCGGCACGGTTTCGCCAGTGACGTTGCAGTAGATTTGCGCCGCCTCATTCATGTCGGGAATATTGAGCGCCTTGAGATCGGCGTTGGCGAGCCCCGGCATGGTCCACTGCATCAGCAGATAGGTGAAGTCCGCCATCGGATCGCCAAGCGTCGACAGCTCCCAGTCCAGCACCGCTTGCACGCGCGGTTCTGTTGCGTGGAAAATCATGTTGTCGAGACGATAGTCGCCGTGGACGATCGAAATGCGCTTCTGCTCGGGAATCGTGCGCGGCAGCCATTCGATCAGCTTTTCGATTTCCGGAATGTGCTGGGTTTCGGATGCGCGATACTGCTTGGTCCAGCGGTCGACCTGACGCGCAAAATAGTTGCCCGGCTTGCCGAAATCACCGAGCCCGATTGCTGTCGGATCGTAGTTGTGAAGTTTCGCCAGCGTTTCGATCTTGCTGGTAAAAATTTCGCGGCGCGCGTCAGAGGGCTGGCTCGGGAGCGTCGGATCCCAGAACACCCGCCCCTCTTCCATCGACATGATGTAGAAAGCGGCGCCAATCACGGCATCGTCGGTGCACAGCGCATAGGCTTTCGCAACGGGAAAGCCCTGCTTGCTCAGCGCGGCGATAACCTTGAATTCGCGATCGACCGCATGCGCCGACGGCAGCAGCTTTCCGAACGGCTTGCGTCGCATCACATACGAGCGGCCCGGCGTGTCCAGCCGATAGGTCGGATTCGATTGGCCGCCCTTGAACTGCAGAACGGTCAGCGGTCCCCGGTAGCCCTCGACATTGTCGCGGAGCCACGCATCGAGGCGAATTTCGTCGACTCGATGACGTTCCTCGACGGGCTTGGTGCCCGAGAACTCTTCGTCTTTCCTGACGCCGTCAGCCACGCTGGCGCTCCCTCAACTATCTCGCGGAAGCGCCATCGCGGAACTCCCGTTTAGTTCTTCGTCGCGTTTGCATACTTCCGAAGTTCAAGTCTGGCAATGGCGCGATTGTGCACTTCATCGGGGCCATCCGCCAGACGCATGGTGCGCATGGAAGCATAGTCACGCGCCAGACCGGCGTCGTCGGACACGCCGGCTGCGCCGAACGCCTGGATGGCGTTATCGATGATCTTGAGCGCCATGTTCGGGCCGGAGACCTTGATCATCGCGATCTCGAGCTGCGCGGTCTTGTTGCCGACCTTGTCCATCATGTCGGCGGCCTTGAGGCACAGCAGGCGATTCATCTCGATGTCGGTGCGAGCCTCGGCGATGCGCTGCTCCCAGATCGAATATTCGATGATCTTCTTGCCGAACGCGGTGCGCGACATCAGCCGCTTCACCATCTTCTCCAGCGCTTCCTCGGCCTTGCCGATGGTGCGCATGCAGTGATGGATGCGGCCCGGACCAAGCCGCCCCTGCGCAATCTCGAAGCCCCTGCCCTCGCCGAGCAGGATATTGCTGACGGGAACGCGGACGTTCTCCATCAGCACCTGTGCATGGCCGTGCGGCGCGTCATCGAAGCCGAACACCGGCAACAGCTTCTCGACCGTGATGCCCTTGGTGTCGAGCGGCACGAGAATTTGCGACTGCTGCTGATGACGTGCGGCGCTCGGATCGGTCTTGCCCATCACGATCGCGATCTTGCAGCGGGGATCGCCGACGCCCGACGACCACCACTTGCGGCCGTTGATGACATAGTGATCGCCGTCGCGCTCGATGCGGGTCTCGATGTTGGTGGCGTCCGACGACGCCACAGCGGGCTCGGTCATCAGGAAGGCGGAGCGAATCTCGCCGTCCATCAGCGGCCGCAGCCACTTGCGCTTCTGCTCCTTGGTGCCGTAGCGCATGAACACTTCCATGTTGCCGGTGTCCGGCGCCGAACAATTGAACACCTCGGACGCCCAGCCGATATGGCCCATCTGCTCGGCCAGCAGGGCGTATTCGAGGTTGGTCAATCCCGCGCCGCGGAATTCGTCATCTTCATGCGAGTTCGGCGGCATGAACATGTTCCACAGGCCCTCGGCCTTCGCCTTCTTCTTCAGGTCTTCGACAATCGGAATGACCTTCCAGCGCTCGCCCTCGGCGTCCTGCTGCTTGTAGATCGGCACCGCCGGACGAACGTGCTTGTTCATGAAATCCGTGACGCGCTCGAGCCATTCGCGCTGGCGGTCAGACATGTTGAAGTCCATTGGACGCTCCTCACCTGGTGCTGAATTCCTGACGGGACTGTCTGCCCCTCGATCCGCGCCCGCAAGGCCGGTGTCGCCGGCAGCGGGCGGTCCGGCCGGACCGCCGATGCGTCACGCGCATTGACATCCCAGCCTTCAAACCATAGTTTCATACGTCTGTTTGAAATGCAACTCCCCTCACGCATGGGGCCATGTCATGGCCACGGACCGCACACGCAGCGCTATCCTGACCGCCGCCGAGCGGCTTTATGCAGACCGCGGCTTCGCGGATGTGACGCTGCGCGACATCGTCGCCGCCGCCGACGTCAATCTTGCGGCGGTCAACTATCATTTCGGCTCAAAAGACGAATTGATCGCGGAATTGTTCGTGACCCGCAGCCTCGCGACCAATCGCGAGCGCCTCAACGAGCTCAAGGCCGCCGAGGAAGCCGGCGGCGGGCGGGCCGAAATCGACGTGGTATTGCGCGCTCTGGTCGGCCCGACGCTGCGCGGCTGCCTCGGTCCCGACAAGCAGCGCTCGGACGCGGCGCGTTTCATGATCCGCGCCTCGATCGAATCCGTGCCGCCGATCCGCAAGATCAAGAACCGCGAGGTCGATCACCTGCGGAAATTCGCTGCCGCGATGAAGCGTGCCCTGCCCGGCCGCGACGAGGTCGATCTGTATTGGGGTTTGCATTTCGCGCTTGCCATGGCGCACCAGACGATCCGCGATACGGAACGCCTCACCAAACTGTCGGACGGACGATGCGATCTCAACGACGTCGACGCCATGATCGATCGCATCGTTTCCGTCGCGGCCATGGCGCTCACCGCACATGCGGTCCGCGGCAAGACCGCGCCGCGGATACCCGTCTTGTCGGCTAGATGATTTTTTGCGCCTTCAGCGCATCGATTTTGGCGTCGTCATAGCCCAGCCGCGAAGTCAGTATTTCCCGGGTGTTCTGGCCAAGCGTCGGCGGCGCGCGATAGTCCGTCACCGGCGTTCCCGAAAAGGTGATCGCGTTGCGGATCAGGGACAAGGAAGGCTCGAACGGATGCTCGACCTTAACCTCCATGCCACGATCGCGGACATGCGGATCGGCGAATACCTGCGCGAAGTCGTTGATCGGCCCTGACGGCACGCCGGCCTTTTCCAGTTCGTCCAGCCAATGCCGAACCGGCTGCTTCAGGAATTCGCTGGCGAAAATCGCCATCAGTTCCTTGCCATTCGCGACGCGATCGTTGTTCTTGACGTATTTCGGATTGGTGGCGAGGTCCGGCCGGCCGAGCACCGCGCACGTGCGCGCGTATTGCGCGTCGTTGCCGACCACCAACATCAGTTCGCCGTCCGTGCAGCGGAACACGCCGGCCGGCATACCGCCGTTGCCCCAGGTGCCACGCCGCGGCGGCACCTTGTTGTTCACCAGATAGATTTGCGCCCAATGCGACAGCGAGGCGATGACGGTGTCCAGCAGACAGACATCGACGTGCTGGCCCTGCCCGCCATTGGCCTTGCGGTTGTAAAGCGCGGCAAGAACCCCGATCGATCCGTTCATGCCGGTCATGTAGTCGACGATGCTGGGGCCGACCTTCATCGGACCTTCGCCGGGCTCGCCGTCGAGATGGCCCGTGACGCTCATCAGGCCGCCCATCGCCTGCAGGATGGCGTCGTAGCCGGCGCGCGGCGCGTAGGGGCCGGTCTGGCCGAATCCGGTCACCGAGCAATAGACGATGCCGGGATTGATGGCCTTGATTGATTCATAGTCGAGCCCGTAGCGCTTGAGGTCGCCGACCTTGAAATTCTCCATCATGACGTCGGCGGTCTTCGCGAGCTCGCGCACGATCTCCTGCCCCTCGGGCTTCGACACGTCGAGGGTGAGCGATTTCTTGCCACGGTTGGCGCAGAGAAAGAACGAGTTGTTGTTGTTCTGCTTGCCCTCGGGATCGACCAGGTAAGGCGGGCCGAAAGCGCGGGCATCGTCGCCAGTTCCCGGCCGCTCGATCTTGATGACCTCCGCGCCGAGATCGGCCAGCATCTGCGACGCGATCGGCCCGGCGAGCACGCGCGTCAGATCGACAACTTTGATGCCTGAGAGGGGCAAGGCTGACATATAAACCTCCTCCAAAAGCAGCGTCTTTGCGCCGCTCTCCGAACCTTCGGAAAGCCCATACACCATTTTCATTCGCCAAGCATTGCGCCGGAGGCATGCGGCTCCGCCCGCGCGCGGTGCAGTGTGCGAGCGCCGGATCGAACCGGCAAAACGGCATGTGATTGGAGCGGGTGAAGGGAATCGAACCCTCGTATTCAGCTTGGAAGGCTGCTGCTCTACCATTGAGCTACACCCGCGTCGCCCGATCACCTATCATGTCGCGCCAAAGCCCTCAACAGCCCTTCAGCACGGCGCAGAACCGCCCGCGCAAAACCGGCGGGGCGCCCCTTAACATGCTGTGATTCCGTGCCTATAGTAACGTCTCCACCAACAACGAAAGGAGGTGATCCAGTGTCTTATACCAAGCGCTGTCACCTCGCTGGGATCGCCCGCTAGGCTTTTTCGAGCCTGGCAACGGGCGTCTCAGCGCCTGGACCAGCGAGACACCATCGAAGCGCGGCGGGCAACCTCGCCGCGCTTCACTTATTTTTAAAGGCTGGCGCGACACCTCGACCGGAGGACTGGATCGCTGGGACAATGCGGGATGGTGGGGGAGGCAGGACTCGAACCTGCGAAGCCATGAGGCGGCTGATTTACAGTCAGCTCCCTTTGCCACTCGGGACACTCCCCCGCTACGCCATCGGATGTCATCCACCGAAAGTGGCCGGATCGACCGTGGATGATATTGAAAGCGCCGGCCCGGATACCGGGCCCGCGGTTGCGCGCGTTTATGGGGGAAGCCCCCCGGCAAAGTCAACCGATAGCGCCGGGAATATCGATGTCCGGCCTAGTGACGGGAAATTGCCAATATCCGGAACCCGTGGGACAAGCCAGTCATGAGCGAGCGTGATCGAAAGCCGAGATTCCAGCGTGGGGCCCCCAAAGGCGGAGACAGAGGCCGGGGCCGCCGGCCCGATCGGCGGGATCGGGACGGAGGCGATGGCCCCGTCATTCTCTATGGCTGGCACACGGTGACGGCCGCGCTGGCCAATCCCGCGCGCCACATCCGAAAGCTGCTGCTGACCGAAAACGCGGCCCGGCGGCTCGCGGATGAAAATGTCCCGACCCGAATCGCGCCGGAGATGGTGCGTCCCGATATCATCGACCGCCGCCTCGGCCCCGATGCCGTGCATCAGGGACTGCTCGCGGAGGCCGATCCCCTGCCCTCGCCGGATATCGACACGCTGGCGCAAGACGGCATCGTGCTGGTGCTCGACCAGATCACCGATCCGCACAACGTCGGCGCGATCATGCGATCGGCCGCGGCCTTCGCGGTGAAGGCGATCGTCACCACCGCACGTCACAGTCCCGAGGCCACGGGCGTGCTGGCGAAATCCGCATCCGGCGCGCTCGAGCTCGTGCCGCTCGTGCTCGTGCCGAATCTGGCGCGAGCGCTCACCGAACTGAATGAGAACGGGTTCATGACCGTCGGCCTCGACAGCGAAGGCAGCGAGGATCTTGCCGCCATTCAACTGCGGCAGCCGCTGGCGCTGGTGCTCGGCGCCGAAGGCAAAGGTTTGCGGCAGTTGACGCGCGAGACGTGCAGCGCCGTCGCACGCCTCGACATGCCCGGCGAGATCAAAAGCCTCAACGTCTCGAACGCCGCGGTGCTGGCGCTCTATATCGGCGCGAGCCGTCTTGGCCTGATGCGCTGACCGCAGAAGGAAACGCCCGCTCGCATCGCATGCGAACGGGCGCTTGTCGTCTCGGACGGTGTCCGATCAGTGGTAGCGGCGGACTGCGCGATGACCATGGTGATCGTGCCGCGCCCCGTAGATCACGTGCGGAGCAACGAAGCGCTGGCTATAGCGCCGCGGCGCATAGCCGTAACGAAGGCTGTGGCGGTGCACACCGTAGTACGGACGCGGCTGACGCCAATGGTGATGATGCCGGCCCCAGCGATAGCTGTACACCACCGGCCCGCTCACGCGTGCGCCGTCATAGTAGTGATGCATCGGGTTCGCATAACGGCCGCCGTCGTAACCGTAGTAGTATGGGCGGCTGTAGGCGCCCCATCCCGAAACCGCGCTTTCCTGATAGGTCGGGATCGGCGCGAAGTTGCCGGGGCCGGTGTAGGTCGGGCCCTGATTGACGTAGTAATACTGGGTCGGTGCCGGCAGACGCTCGTAGGCGGCGATGCCGTAACCCGCGCCGCGATAGTAGCCTTGCGCGCACGGACTGACAGCCTGGCACGGCGAACAGCCGCCGCTGGTGAACAGGCCGCCGCACGCCATCGCGGGCGCGGCACTCGCAGCCGCCATGGCCGCAATCGCAACCAGTCCTGAAATCATCTGACGCATATACGCTCTCCTGCTGTGTCTGTTCGTTCGCTGGTTCGGCCTCAGGGCCGGGGTTTTGGGGACGGCCGCCGGTGCGGAAAGTCTTGCGGCAAACCCGAGGCACCGATGCCGGGCCTGGAGGCACCGACGCCGGGTGCGAGAATCACGGCCGGCGGGGTTTGCGGGATATCGGATTGCGCGGGAATCGGCTCGGACCGCGCCGACCACGATTGATGGAAGCTCTCGGCACGCTGCGGCGGCTTGCGATTCGCCGGCGGTTCGATTTCGAGACGGCCATAACCCGGCGCATGGCCGAGGCTCGGATAATAATGACCGACATGCGGCTCCGGATCGACATAGCGGCCGCCATAGACCGTCACCGGCATGCGCGTGCCGCGCGCCAGCCCCCAGTCGCCCTCGACCACCGCATAGGAGGCGTCGACGCCGTTGATGACGATGGGGACGCCGGGGCGGGCGGGAATCACGAGAATCGGGCCGCTGTCGGCAAATGCCGTCAGCGTCGTTCCGATCAGAAGGGCCAGCGACAGTCCGCTACGCATGACGGGATCCAGTTTCCCGCGGACACTAGTCCAGCCAGCCCCGGCAAGGGTTAAAGGCGCGCTCGAAACTGACGGTAAGCCTAACGCGCAAGCCTGCGCAGGCGTTCAATTGCGACTTATCGCGCTATGAAAATGTTAACGCGGGAACGCCCGCGTTCCCCGCTACAGCCAGAAGCTGAGCAGCGTCAGGTTCACAGAGCAGGCTGCGAACAATGCGATGGACAGCGCCAGTTGCACGCTGCCGGCCGCCGGTTTCGGTATCGTTTCCATGGCCGGGATGATGGGGCGATTCCACCGGTTGAGTCCCAGCCTATATTTTGCCGGTGCGACAGGATGGATTCAGGAGTCGTTTACGACTCAGGACCGGTCCGGCTCGGCGATGCCCCGCACCGGCTGCGCGCGAATGCCGCAGGTACGCGACAGTCGTTCCGTCGTCAGGCCCAGTCGGCCGAAAGGAGCGAGCATTTCGGCCGGTTGGCGTTGATGCTGACGAATCCGACCATCAAGCGCCGGAACGTTTTGCGGCTGTTCGGCCTCACGACGGCGTCGATCGTGTGGCGCCGTTCAGTCACATAGCGCCCGTCCCGACTCCGGAAGGCGCAGAGAATCTCGATATGCTTCACCGGATAGTCGTTGCCGTTGCGGATCGTCAGCGTCATCAGCGCCTTCGATCCGAGCCCGCCGCGCCGGAGCCTCTGCCGCACCACCGTCAGGCCATCCACCGATGCCGCGGCCTGCGCGGCACGGACCGGGGGATCGGATACGCCCTCCTCATCGCCGGAGACATCCGAAGGCGCCACGTTGCTCTCCCGAACCCCGGCGCGAACTGGCCCCGCATCACGCGATGACGGAAAATCTCGATCGGCCCCCTGCTGCGCATCGGGCGCCGCCGCGGCCGGCGTGGAAACCGCGCTACGCGCCACCGGTTCAGGCGGGGGATTGGCCGCATCGGCCTGGACCGACATCCAGCCCGCACATCCTCCAGCGATTGCGGCGGTCAGCCAGAGCCAGATCGCCGGCGAGCGCGCGGAACGACCGTTGCGCCTTGCGGCTCCCGGTGTCCCTGGAGAGCGGCGATTCCATCCCCGGTGTGACAGCCTGATATCCATCGCAGCGCCATCGTCGCCGGCGGTTGTGCAAACCCGATCGCTCCGAGGACTTCCTGTCACGCGGGCCGGTCCTGCACACCACGGCATCGCGAATAATAGCCATGGCGACGAAAGGTTCCATATCCTTGCACTGCCCCCTGCACAGGAACGTCCCCGCGCCCGGCCAGCGATGTTGACGGCGCCCCGCGCGCCGCCATAAACAGCCCCTCAGCGCAACGATCGCAGCAGCCGGGATCGCCTCCGGTGCTGTCGCCTGCATCGATTCAGGTTTATCGTGCGTGCAGGGGGCCGGTTTAGCTCAGCGGTAGAGCAGCGGTTTTGTAAACCGAAGGTCGGGAGTTCAATCCTCTCAACCGGCACCATGTCCCGTTTGTCGGCATTTTTCCATGGACGCCGCCCGACCGTTGGAAACTCTCCGGCTGTTGAGCCGGCTATTGGCGCCCCAATCACAGGCCAAACTGGTCATCCGACGATTACGGGCTCCTTCACCAATCTCGAAGGAGTCCAGCTGGCGAACTATCGGTTCTCCGGGCGCGGCGGCATCGTGCGAGCAGGTTTGAACGGCAGGTTCGGCCAAGCTATCTCGCCGTCATCCCTGATCCGGCCATCTGGACCCAGCCAACCGCCAAATGCATCGCTGCCGCGCAAAACAAGCCCGGTGAAAAGCTGGCTGCGCCCGGATATGTCCCCGAGGGACAAAACCGATTTGCGGGTTCTTCCATGGCCTACTTCAACAACCGGCAGGACGGCATCGATCGTGCCGGCAAGGTGCTGGCTGACATCCTTTGCGGTCTTCTGATGCTGGCCTTTTCCATCATATTTTTCGGAATCGCGGGCGGCCTGTTCGCGTTTCTGGTCGTCGAGGGCGTGCTGATGGGCGTCGATTACGTCGTCCCGAAACCCGACGAAACGTCCGGCGCGGTCATCAGATAGTCCCTCAATGCGACGCGATATCGCGCGCCAGCCACGACGACAGCATGGCGGGCACAAGCCCGACGAGGCCGTAGAGGACGAACTGCAGCGCGCCGCTGTCGGGACCGCGTGAGCCATAAAGAAATTCCGCGGCGGCAAAGCCGATCGCGCCGATGACGATCATTCGCGCGATCCGGTTGATGCGATTGACGTGCGCCAGAATGTCGTCGATCGACGCGACGGCCAGACACGGCAGCAGTCCGAACAGGTAGCTGAACTGCAAGGTCGAAAACAGCACGACGAAGAACTTCCCGACCTCCGCGAGGTTCGTGTCGGTCCAGTAACCCGACAGATACGTCGTGGTCGCCAGCAACAGCAGGCCGCCGACCGCAGGCCCGATCAGGACGAAAATCACATATCGCTTCATGTCGCCTCTCGGGTTTTCCGATACCGGCCGGCCGGATATCGGCGTCGCGGCTGGAACTCGCCCTGCCCGCGCCGGCCACTGGATTTATCAGTGGTTTTCGGTGGCATGGCAATCGGGTTCCCGGCCCCATGCGTGCGCCACTCGCAGAAAAACGGGGGTATCGATTTACGCTTGCTTCACGGGCGCAGACCTAGATTTTCACCCGTGACCGGCCACGGCAAATCCGATTGCGCGTTGTCCGGGCTTCGGCCACCCGCCACAACATCGACAGATCCGATGGTATTCGTAACGTTCATGATGACGCTGGCAACGGCAGCATTTTACTGTGCGGGCAACTATGGCGTCGGCGCCGATCAACTATGCCGTTATGGAGAAGCATTCTGTGTCCACCCGCACTGGCTCGGGATTCCGACCTTGCTGCTGGTGATCTGGACTCTGTTTCTGAGAGTCGACCGCATTTGACATGACGGCGGCGACAGCGGTCACACGAGCTACGCCCGCGCCCCACGCAAAAAGGCCGGCGCGAAGCCGGCCTTTGTCGTTCGAGGTAATTGCCGTCCGACGGCAAAGCGAGCTCAGTCGCGCACCGCTGTCGTGCCGCCCCAGCCGAAACGATAGTTCAGGCCGGCCTTGACGGTATGTTCGTCGTTGTGGAAACGCGCACCGACGACGTCGATCGGCGAACCGGCGGCAAACGTCGTGTTGCCGAAGTTGTAGTACTGGTATTCCACCTTGGCGGACCAGTTCGGCGCGAACATGTATTCGAGACCGGCGCCGACGGTGTAGCCGTCGTCGCGATTGCCGGTGGTGGCAAACGCCAGCGGCGTACCCGCGCCGTCGGTTACGCCGAGCGAATTGTCCCGGAATGCATAACCGCCCTTGGCGTACAGCAACGTCGGACCCCACGCGTAGCCGAGACGGCCGGTCACCGAGCCGATACCGCGGTCGTTACCGCTGACGATGCTGCCGCCCGGGAAGGCCACCGCGCCCGTGCTGCCGGCGAGCCAGCTGTACTGCGCCTCGATACCGACCACCCAGTTGTTGGCGAACTGATAGTCGGCGCCGCCCTGCACACCGCCGAGGAAACGTCCGTCGCCGCCCGCGAGGCTACCGTCGCTGCCGAACGCGCCGCCGAGATGACCGCCGATGTAAAAGCCGGTCCAGTTGTAGACGGCTTGGGGCGGCGTATAGGGCGGCGCCTTGGTGTACGGCCGCGCGGGAAGATCGGCCGCGAACGCCGGCGCGGCGAAGGCTGCAACCGCCGCAGCGGTGAGCAGGAATTTCTTCATGATGGTTCCCCTTTTCAGTGGCCACGACCATCCTCAAACAACGTGGCGCGAATTTGGTTGCCTGAAGGCAGCAAAGCTGCAGCGGGGTTTTTGCAACTGTGATCCGCCCGCAACAGAGGCGCAAAGTTCCGGGCTCGCTTAAAAGTGATCCAATGTGTAAGCAATCGGAGCTCGCTGAATCCGGAGGGGCAAGTATGGCTGCGAACGACCTGATGAATGGATTTCCGCCCGCGCCGGACCACCTGGTGACGCTGGGCAATTGGCGAAAATCGCCCCACAGCGCCTGGGGCTTTCGCAATGTGCGCCGCCTGCTCCCGACCGCCGAGATCGCCGCCTCCCGCCATTGTCATCCGCTCGCGACCGATCTTGAGGAACTGGGCAGGATAACCGTCACGGACCGCGGCCGTCGCGAAACGACGCTCGCGGCCGCTCTTGCCGCGTCCAGTACGGACGCGTTTGTCGTGCTGCGGCGCGGGCGTATCGCGGCCGAGTGGTACGGCAACGGCATGGACGCAACCACGCCGCACATTGTCTTCTCGGTGAGCAAGTCGATCTGCGGCGCGCTCGGCGGGATTTTGGCCGATCGCGGCCTGCTCGATCCCGACGCGCCGGTCGTTCAATATATTCCCGAACTGGCATCCTCCGCCTACGCGACATGCAGCGTGCGGCACGTTCTCGACATGACCGTCGGCATTTCATTCGTCGAAGACTACGACGACCCCGATGGCGACGTGATCCGCTATCGCTACGCCATGGGATGGGATCCGGTGCCTGCGGGACGGGAGACCACGGACGTCCGCGGCTTCCTGGCAACGATGAAACCGGACGGCAAAAAGCACGGCGACGTCTTTCATTACGTCTCCACCAACACCGACGTGCTGGGCTGGATTTACGAACGCGCCTGCGGCCAGGCGCTTTCCGATATCTTGAGCCGGTATCTCTGGCAGCCGCTCGGCGCGGAGACGGATGCCTACATCACCGTCGACAGGCACGGCGCGATGCGCGCCGCCGGCGGCATCTGCGTCGCGCCGCATGACCTTGCGCGGTTCGGCGAAATGATCCGGCGGCGTGGCGTGGCCAACGGCCGTCAGGTCGTGCCGGGCTGGTGGATCGACGACATCAACACGCAGGGCGATCCGGAAGCGTGGGCGCGCTCGGAATTCGCCGACCTGTTTCCGAAGGCAAGCTATCGCAGCAAGTGGTACCGGATCGACCGCGAGAAGAACGTGCTGCTCGCGGTCGGCATTCACGGTCAATACATCTACATTCACCCGGAGGCCGAGCTCGTCATCGTCCGGATGGCGTCGGAGCACACGCCACTCGATCCCGACAGCGCGATCGGCTGGCGCCGCGCCTTCGATGCGATCGCGCAGCGCTTTTTGTAACACGATCCGCTCGGTCAGTTCAGCGCAAGCACTCCGGCGTTGATCGTCGCCGCATAGGCAACCCAAACGATATAGGGCGCCAAAAGCCACGCGGCGCAACGATCGGCACGGAGACCGGCAGCAATTGTCGCGGCGATCGACAGCAGCAACAGCAGGATGATCACAAGCGCGGCCCGGATCTCATGCCAGCCGAAAAACACCGGCGACCAGATCGCATTGAGCGCGAGCTGAACGAGGAACAATCCGATCGCCCGGCGCCGCGCCTTCGACGGACCCGCGCGATCCCACAAGCGCCAGAGCGCAATCGCCATCAGGATATAGAGCGCCGTCCACACGATGGGGAATGCGATCGCGGGTGGCGTCCAGAACGGCCTGGTCAATCCCGCGTACCAGGTCGGAATTTCCGGCCGCGTGTAAATCGATTCGATGATGCCGACGCCAAGACAGAGCACCAGGCATCCGAGCAATCGTCCGGCCGATCCGAGCGTCATCGTCAATCCTCGCGAGACCGGATGAAGATTCATCCGGCACGAATACATGGCATCGGCAAGCCCGCGGAATGCCGTCAGCGGGTCAGCTTTTCCAGTTCCGGGAATGACCCGTAGACCACGCCGGCGCAGACCTCATTGGCGTTGTCGACCATCCGGTCGAGTCGCGCATCGACGTAGACCACCGCGCGCTGGACCACGCCCCGATAACTGCCATCGATCTCGCGGGCATTGTAGCGCAGGCAGCCCACATAGCGCAGCCGGCCGCCGACGGTGCGCTGGACCGGTTCGGCCACCGCCGCATCGCGCACGCCGACAGGATTGTTCAGATAGGTTCTGAGGAACGCCAGAATCTGGTCACGGTAGCCCGTGGGAAACGGCTGGTTGGAAACGCCGCGATCGTCGGTATAGACGACGCCGCCCTGATCGCCGTCGGTCATGCAGGCCGCGAGCGATCCCGCCAGCAGCACGATTGCCAGAAATCTTGAAAATGTCCCCACCGCCGGCCCGTCATCAGGTTCGTGCATTCGGAAGGTGAGGTCTACCCCGCCGCAAGCCGGAAAGAAATCGCGATTGCGTTATCGGGCAGCAGCGGCGGCGCGCACGGAGACGCGGAACGAATCGGGCCTGCGGCCACCGGGGGCGACGGCCGCAGGCCCTGATCGGCTTCCACCGAGCAATTAGCGATGCTTGTGGGAGCGATGATGGCGGTGCATGTGCCGGCGCGCATGATGATGATGGCGGCCCATCTTGGCATTCGCGTTCAGCACGCTCGACTTCAGGGTCACCGACTTGATCGCGGGAGCATGGCCCGTCCGGGCGGAGCCGGCCATCGCGGGTGCAACAAACACGGAAGCCACGAGCAGCGCGGCGGAAATCGTCTTCAGCATGGTCGTCTCCTTGGAGCGATCCCGGAGGTGGCCGGCCGGATGGCCGGGCTCGTCGATCGTGAACCCACATTGACGCCGGCTCGCTGAACGCAGGCTGAAGCACGGCCGCACCGGCCGTTCATCTGCATGAACATTTGGTCATGTTCGGCGTCGCGGCATGAGGACGGCCGGGGCTGAACCGCGGGAAAGTTGTGACCGTGCCGGAATGGGCGGCGGCGGCCGGTGTTTTCTTGCCCGGGCTTTGATGTAGGATCGTGGCATCCGCAAAACAGGAGCGATGGATGAGCAAGCTCGCAATCAGGTTGATGATGGTGGCGGCCGTTTCCCTGGCACTGGCCGTCCCTTCCTTCTCCCCCGTGTTCGCGGCAGGCAGCGACGAACCTTCGCCGCCGCCGTCATCCGGCACCAAATCCGCCCCCAAGGGCAAGACAAAAAAGGACGACAAGCGGTCGGGCATCGACGATCCCGCCTTTCTCGCCGGGTATCGCGCGGCCTATGCAACGATCTACGATCGTCACGACTATGCCGGCGCCATCGAGCAACTGAAGGCACTGGGTCACGAAGACGTCGCCGATGTCGCCAACCTGATCGGCTATTCCTACCGCAAGCTCGGCAACTATAAGGTTTCCCAGATTTATTACGAGCGCGCGCTGAAGGCCGATCCGAACCACGTCCGCACCTGGCAGTATTACGGACTGTGGCAGATCGAACAGGGAAACCGCGATCAGGCGCAATATCATCTCAACCGGATCGGCGCGATCTGCGGGACCGATTGCGCGGAATACAAATCGCTCGCGGCCGCGCTCGAAAAGCCGCCCGGCACCGGCCTCGTCTACTAGTGTGGTGGTTCAGAAGTCCGCCACACTATCGCAGCGAGTCGGTGAAGCGGACTTCTGAACCTGAACCACACGAGAATCATAAACTTGCCAGTGTCCCTTTAATTCCGAAGTTCGCAT
>Ga0153956_1002013_pt1 | contig 15999 bp, 13 predicted proteins | sample TSFL040MetaG_FD_104704 | JGI IMG/M metagenome (GOLD analysis project Ga0153956, IMG submission 104704) | Attine ant fungus gardens microbial communities from Florida, USA - TSFL040 MetaG | ecosystem: Host-associated > Fungi > Mycelium > Unclassified | place: USA: Florida, Wekiwa Springs... | reverse complement strand
CCGCCGTTCGGCGTCGGCCTGTCGGTGCGGCTCAGCGGCGTGAAGGCGGAATTGCTGTGGGCCGGTGCGCGCGCGCACAACCGCTGGCTCGCCGAGTTCTGCCAGATGGCGCCGGAACGCCGCCTCGGCGTGGCGGTCAATCCGCTGCTGTGGGACGTGGACACCGCCGTCGCTGAATTGGAGTGGGCTGCGCGCAACGGCTTGCGCGCGGTGGAAATTCCCACGCTGACCGGCGATTTCGATCCCTATCACCACCTCAAATACGACCGCTTCTGGGCGGCCTGCGCCGACCTCGGCATGATCGTCAATTTCCACACCGGCGCCGCGCACTACGATCATTACTTCGGCCGCAAATGGCCCGAGGTCGACCCGAACCTGGTCGGCGGCATGGGCATCAACGTGTGCGAAGTGTTCTTCTGGACCTATCGTCCGCTGACGCACCTGATCTGGGGCGGCGTGTTCGAGCGCCATCCGAACCTGAAGGCGGTGATCACCGAAGTGGGCACGGGCTGGATGCTGCCGCCGTATCTCAAGCTGCTCGACCACATGTATTTCGATCAGCAGTTCTCGGCGAAAATGGGCAATTTCTCCAGTCACCTGTCGATGTCGCCGATTGAATATTTCAAGCGCAACGTCGCCATCGGCGCATCCTGCATCGGCCGCGCCGACGTCGAACTGCGCCACCAGATCGGTCTCGACCAGATCATGTGGGGCAGCGATTATCCGCATCCCGAAGGCACCTGGCCGACCACGGAAAAGCTGATTTTCGATGCGTTCAACGGCCTGCCCGACAGCGAAGTCGCGGCCATGCTGGGCGAAAACGCCATCCGTTTCTTCGGCTTCGACCGCGACAAGCTCGCCGCCATCGCGCAGCGCATCGGCCCGAAAAAATCGGCGCTGAACAGCCGCTGACAAGAAAAGTATTCACGGCGCGCGTTCGCGCGCCGTTTTTCAAAGCCCGGCGCGGGCAGAGGTATCGCTCATGCAAGCATTTAAAAATAAAGTCGCGGTCATCACCGGCGGCGCCAGCGGCGTCGGCAAGGCCATCGCCCAGCGGCTCGGCCGCGAAGGCGTAAAACTGGTCATCGCCGACGTGGAGCGGCAGGCGCTCGACCGCGCGGTGGCGGAATTGCAGGCGCAGGGTTGCGAAGCGGTCGGCCAGGTCACCGACGTCAGCCGCTTCGAATCGGTGGAGAAACTGGCGCAGGTTTCCTTCGAGGGTTTCGGCGCGGTGCATTTCCTGTTCAACAACGCCGGCGTGGGGCCGGCCGAAGCGCCGAATCTGTGGGACGCGGCGCTGACCGAATGGGCCTGGGGTTTCAACGTGAATATCTGGGGCGTGATTCACGGCCTGAAGGCCTTCATGCCGCGCCTGGTCGAGCAGAATATCGAGGCGCACGTGATCAACACCACCTCCGGCAACGGCGGCCTGACCTGCATGCCGGGCACGCCGATTTACACCACCACCAAGGCCGCGGTCAGCGCCATCACCGAAGTGCTGCATTTTCAGTTGCGCGCGGCCAATTCGCCGATTCATGTGTCGGCGCTGTTTCCCGGCCCGAACATCGTGGCCACCGGTATTTACAGTTCCGAGCGCAATCGTCCCGAACAGTTTCGCACGGGCCCCGAGCCCGAGAAGGCGGTGCGTTCGCTCGACGACATGAAAACCTACATGGCCGCGCTCGGCCGCGAGCTGCAGATCACCCAGCCTGAGGAAGTGGCCGAATACGTTTACCAGGACCTGCTCGCCAATCGCTACTGGATGTTGCCGATGACCGACGCGCAGGAGGCGCGGGTGCGCCAGCGCATGAACAGTATCCTGAATCGCACCGATCCCTTGCCGCCGTTCTGAAATCGGTCGCCCCAAAAATCCAGTCCTGTTTTTTTCGGCGTTCCCGCTCCGCGCGGTGGCGCCGCCGATACCGCAGCCAACAACGATAAATCCAATACTAGCGCCGGACGCGCCTGAACTATCCATCGCGTCCGGACGTTGCCGCGCGCCCGCATTTTCGCGCCGCGCATAGAGGAGAGCGTGCACTGTGAACAACGCCTGTCCCGATCCCGTGAAAAATTTACAGACCGCAAAAGATTACTCGGGCCTGTATCTGGGCTACGTGTTATTCGTGATGGTGCTGGTGCAGACCTTCGGGTTTGTCGACCGGCAATTGCTGACCATCCTGGTCGAGCCGATCAAGCAGGAATTCGGCGCCAGCGACACCGCGATGGGGCTGCTCACCGGCGTTGCCTTCGCCGTGTTTTACGTGACCCTGAGCATTCCGATCGCGCGCCTGGCCGACCGGCGTTCGCGCCGCCATATCCTGGCCGCGGCGATTGCGCTGTGGAGCCTGTTCACCGCGTTGTGCGGCGCCGCCGGCAATTTCCTGCAGCTGGCGGCGGCCCGGGTCGGCGTCGGCGTGGGCGAGGCGGGCGGCGGTCCGACCGCGTATTCGATGCTGGCGGATTATTTTCCGCCGCGGTTGCGCAGCACGGCGCTGGGCATCTATGCCACCGGCGCGCATCTGGCGGTGCTGATCAGCATGCTCGGCGGCGCGGTGATCGCCACGCACTACGGCTGGCGCATGGCGTTTTACCTGGTGGGCGTGCCCGGCCTCGCGCTGGCGCTGCTGGTGCGCTTCACCGTCGACGAACCGCTGCGCGGGCGCTGGGATGGACCGCTGCCGCGCGCCGACAACACGGGCGTGCTGGAGGCGCTGCGGCGTTTCCTGGGCAATAAACCGGTACGCAACGTGGCGCTGGCGACCGGATTCACCGCCATGTCGGGTTTCGGATTCAGCACCTGGCTGCCGAGTTTCGCCATGCGCGTGCACGGGCTGTCGCTGATCGAAACCGGCGTGATCCTGGGGCTGACCTCGGTATCCGGCGGTTTCCTGGGAGCGGTTTGCGGCGGTTATATCACCGATCGCATGGCCCGGCGCGATGCGCGCTGGCAATTGCAGGTGGCGGGCGTGGCGACGTGGCTGTCGCTGCCATTCCAGATCGCCATCACCCTGTGGCCGGCGCGGCACTTCATCCATTTGGGCGGATTCAATATGCCCGTCGCCTTCTGCTTCATGCCGGTCAGCGCTTTTTTCTCCTCCTTCTGGCTCGGTCCTTCCTACGCCGCCATCCACAACCTGGTCGGCGCCCGGCAACGGGCGCAGGCCTCGGCCTGCATGATGCTGGTGGTCAACCTGCTGGGTTCCAGCTCCGGCCCGCTGCTGGTGGGCCTGCTGAGCGATGCCCTGGCGCCGGCATTGGGCGCGCAGGCGCTGCGCTACGCGCTGCTGTGCAGCCTGCTGAGCGTGGTGGTGGGAGCACTGCTGTTCTGGCGCGCCGGCAATTTTTACAAACACGCGCTGGCCGCTTCGGCGCGCCGCTGAAGCAGGATGTTAGAGCGGCTGAATAAAGGATGATCGTTTCTGCAAGTGCCTTGACCTGCGCTGCTAGTTCCCGTTCGGGACTGGTCGAGTAGATTGCGCTCCACAAAGCGCCGGGTCCGCCGGAGCTGTACCGCATCACAACTTTTGCGGTGTGCGAAAGATACAGTCACCGGTATGGCCGTCCACTTGTCCGACGGCCGGACTCGAGCAGAAACACAATAATCCTAACCTTTATAGGAGTCGGGAGATTATGCGTCACTGTAAAACCCAAAAGTCGGCCATGGCCCTGGGAATTGCCTTGGCATTGTGCGCGACGCCGCCGGCGTTCGCGGATAAGGCTTTGGAGGAAGTCATCGTTACGGCACGTAAGCGCGAGGAGAATCTGCAGCAGGTGCCGACCGCGATCAACGTATTTACCGCCGATGCGCTCAAGGACCGGCAAATCGAACGTCTGACCGACATGCAAAGTTCGACGCCGAACATCACCATGTCGGAGGCGAGCGGTTTGCAATCGGGTTCGCTCTCTGTATTTATCCGCGGCATCGGTAACGACCCCGGCTTCGAGCAGGGTGTGGGCGTGTATCTGGACGACGTGTACCTGCAGCGCCAGGTTGGTCTGATGCTGGACGTGTTCGACGTCGAGCGTATTGAAATTCTGAAAGGTCCGCAGGGCAACCTGTACGGCCGCAACACCATCGGTGGCGCGATCAAATACATCACCAAGGAACCCGACGATGTGTTCCGCGCGCACGTCGACGCCAAAGTCGGCAACTACAACCTGCGCCAGGTCAAGGGCGGCGTGTCCGGCCCGCTGGTCGACGGCCTGCTGTACGGCGGCTTCGGTTTCGCCTACAAGAAGCGCGACGGCTTCCAGGACAACGTTTACGACAATCGCAAATTCAATGCGCCGGATTCGCACGCATTCCGCGGTGACTTGAAATTCACTCCGTTGGATAACCTGACCGTCAAACTGATGGCCAACTCCACCAACGACCGCGGCAATCCGTCGATCCCGACGCGTCTGGCCGTGGACAAAGCGGCGCTCAACAAACAATACGGACTCGATGTCGGCATACTGCAGGCGCTGCCGTCGGGCGCCGCGCCGACCGACCTGACCGAGAATCAGTCGCCGAACAAGGTTAATACCGCGCTCGATTACAGCGATTTCAAGATTCTCACGCAAACTTACGCGCTTACCGTGCAGTGGGATATCGAGGACGGGCTGGCTTTCAAATCGGTCACCGCGCAGCGTAACCAGTCCAACGTCGCATTTTACGATTTTGGCACCAGTTCGCAGCCGTTCCTGTCGACTGAAAACCACATCAAGAGCCACGATTTCAGCCAGGAATTCCAGCTCAACTACAGCGGCGACGGTATCGATGCGGTGGGCGGCGTTTATTACGGCAGCGGCACCGTCAACACGCCCAGCTACGTGCTCATGAGCCCGCGTTTCCCGATCGACAGCCCCCTGCCGATGGCGTATGACCGCGTGACCGACACCTCGAAGGATTGGGCCAACGTCACTACCATCGCTTACTACGGCAACGTCGATTTCGATCTTTCGGAAAATTGGCACGCATCCGCCGGCTTGCGCTATACCAAGGACATGCGCTCGATCGAGCGCGATTCGAAGTTCAGCGGTACGGTTTATATACCGGGCGTTTCGGTTGGGGCGGATGAGCCTGTGACCATTCCGGACGGCCAGGGCGGCACGATAGACAGGGTGTTGCTGAAATCGTACAACGACATCCCGAAAACCAACGCCAGCTGGACCAACTTCTCGCCGACTTTCAAGCTGTCCTACGACATCAACGAGGACACGATGGTATATGGCAGCGTGGCCTCGGGCTTCAAGTCGGGCAACTTCAACACCACCAGCACGATCGTCGGTGTTGTAGCGCCGGAAAAGGTGCGCACCTACAGTATCGGTTTGAAAACCACGGTTGCGGATGGTCATCTGCGCTTCAACACGGAAGCGTTCTACAACGACTACACCGACAAGCAGCTGTCGATCATCAACTTCGTCAACGGCCAGCTGAACAACAGCGTCGACAACGTCGGCAAGGCGCACACCCAGGGTGTGGATTTCGAAGCCAACTGGCTGACGCCGATCGATGGCCTGCAGGTCGATTTCAACGTCGGCTACCTGGAAGCGGTCATGGACAAGTACATGTCCAAGGACCCGAAAACCCAGCAGCCGATCGACGTTGCCAGCTATACCTCGCTGGGCTTCGCGCCGCGTTGGACCGTGGGCACGCGTGTTTCCTACACCATGCCGGTGTCGGATATGGGTGACATCACCTTCGCCGGTGACGCCTCCTATCGCGCCAAGGCTTACACCAACTCGCCGGTCGATCGTACCGATGAGCTGAAAGTGACGCAGGAAGCGCCGGAATACGCGATCTACAACGCCAACATCGTGTTCAAGACCGCCGACGATCACTGGCGTTTCAGCCTGGAAGGCAAAAACCTGAGCAACCGCCGTGTCATCGTGAATACGTACGCTGTGACTCCGTTCATCGATGCCGGCTACAACGATCCCAGAACCTGGGCGCTCGGCGTGGGTTACCAGTACTGATTCAATTAGTACCAGGTCTTTATCAGTACCGAGGCCGATCAGATTCACCTCTGAGCGGCCTCTGAACCCGGACGGGTGTTGCGCAAAACAGCGCGCCACCCGATCCGGGTTTTTTTTTGCGGCCCGCGCGCGCAGCGCCGCTCGCCCAACGAAAAATCCGCCAGGAGCACGCTTATGTCGAACTCATACAATCATTTGCTCAAGCCCGGACGAATCGGCAAGCTTTCCGTGAAAAATCGCATGGTGGTCACCGCAATGGGCGTCAATCTCGCCGAAGCGGATGGCACTTGCGGCGAACGCATTCGCGCCTTCCATACCGAACACGCCAAGGGCGGCGCCGGGCTCGTCGTGCTCGGCGTCGCCGGCGTGGCCTGGCCTAACGGCGGCAATCAGCCGCGGCAGGTGGCGATTTCCGACGACCGCTTCATTCCCGGCCTGAAGGCCCTGGCCGATTCGATTCACGAGCACGGCGCCAGGCTCGCCATTCAATTGCACCACGCCGGCCTGGTGGCGGCCCAGGATCGCGCCGAGGGGCGGCCGCTGTGGGTGCCTTCCTATCCGTCGGCAAAGCAGGGCGATTTCCAGGACGGATTGCTGGAGAGCGAGCTGGCGAGCATGTTCGCGCCCGATGCGCCGCCGGTGAAGTTGCATGTGATGAGCCGCGAGGATATCGCGCAACTGGTGCAGCAATTCGCCGCCGGGGCGGATCGCGCCAAACGGGCCGGCGCCGACGGCATCGAAATCCACGGCGCGCACGGCTACATCATTTCCGAATTCCTGTCGCCGCAGATGAACCAGCGCGACGATGAATACGGCGGCAGCCTGGAAAACCGCGCGCGCCTGCTGATCGAAATCATCCGCGCGGTGCGCGCGCGGGTGGGCGAGGATTTTCCGCTCTGGTGCAAGCTGGACTCGGCGGAGTTCGGCGCCGCCGAAGGCATTTCCCTGGAGGACGCGATTCAAACCGCGCGTCTGGTCGAGCAGGCCGGCGCCGACGCGATCACGGTGTCTTCCTATCACAACGGCGCGCACGGCTGGCTGCATTCCGAATCGAATATTCCCTTCGTGCCGGAGCGCATGGTCGACAATGCCAAGGCGATTCGCGCGGCCATCGGCATTCCGGTCATCGCCTCCGGACGCATCGAAGCCGACGCCGCCGACCGCCATATCGAGGCCGGGCATTTCGATTTCCTGGCGCTGGGCCGCAAGCTGCTGGCCGATCCGCATCTGCCGCGCAAAATCGCGGAGGGCAGGGCGGAAACGGTGCGCCCGTGCGTGTACTGCTATTGCTGCGTCAGCCAGATCTACGTGCTCAAGCCGGTGAAATGCGCGGTGAATCCGGAAGCCGCTTTCGAGCGCGAACGCGTGTTGCTGCCGGCGCCGGTGACCAAACGCGTCGCGGTGATCGGCGGCGGTCCCGCCGGCATGGAAGCGGCGCGGCGTCTCAGCATCCGCGGCCATCGCGTCACGCTGCTGGAACAGGGCGACTGCCTGGGTGGCACGCTGCGTTTCGCGGCGCTCGCCTACACGCCGAACGCGGGTATTCTGAACTGGCTCAAGCGGCAGATCGCCGCGTCCTCGGTGGACGTGCGCCTCAACACGCCGGCCACGCCGCAATTGCTGCGCGCGCTCCAGGTCGACGAGGTGGTGGTGGCCACCGGCGCGCTGCGCGAGCTGCCGCCGATTCCCGGCGCGCAACAATCCCACGTATTCAGCGGCGATGAAATGCGCAGCCTGGTGCTCGGCAAAAACGACGCCGCGCTGCGCGCCAAAACCAGCTTGAGCACGCGCCTGATCACCCGCGCCGGCGCGTTGAGCGGCATGAATCGCAAGCTCGGCGTGCTGCGCGCGGTGAGCCGCGTGTGGATGCCGCTGGGACAGCGCATCGTCATCGTCGGCGGCGAGCTGGTCGGCCTGGAGCTGGCGGAGTTTCTCGCGCACCGCGGGCGCGAGGTGACGGTGATCGAAGAGGGCTCCCGCTCCGGTCGCGGCCTGTATCTGGTGCGGCGCCTGCGCCTGTTGCACGAGCTGCGCGAATTGGGCGTGACCCTGCTCAATCGCGCCCGCGATATCGCCATCGGCAAGGACACGGTGAGCTATGTCAATTATCGGGGCCAGCAGCGCCATGTGGCGGCCGACCACGTCATCGTCGCCCAGGGCGCGCGCGGCGACGACACGCTGGCGCAGCAGCTGCGCGCCGAGGGTTTCACCGTGCACGCCATCGGCGACAGCACCGGCGTGGGTTATATCGAAGGGGCCATGGAATCGGCCGCCGAACTGGCGGTGCGCATCGGCAACGCCTGATTTTCTCCGGCGCCGCTTCGCGGCGCCTTCTTTTTACTCCCCCTGTTTTTTACTTCCCCCATCTTTGCGCAAACCTGTTCTCAATTCCGTTCTTGCGCGCTTCTGTTTTTGCGCGATTCCATTGCCGCGCTTTTCCTCACGAAATTTAACGAATTTTTCCTGCCCCGGGAGTTGCGTTATCGCGCGAACGAGTCCAATATACGGGCAATATATGAACGTTGATATAAAATTAATCCAGAATGTCGATGTGATAACCGGCGCTTCCCCGCGCCGGCCCGGTCGCCGCCCGACCCCAGTCAAAAAACGAGGAGAACCCCCCCATGAGCGAGCGTTACACCCTTCCCATTCCCTTCGGTTGGTATCGTGTTGCCTCCAGCGAGGATCTGGCTGTCGGACAGGTCAGGCCGCTGAAATATTTCGGCAAGGAGCTGGTGCTGTTTCGCACCGAAAGCGGCGAGGCGAAAGTGCTGGATGCGTTCTGTCCGCACCTGGGCGCGCACCTGGGTTATGGCGGTTCCGTCGCCGGCGAAAGCATCGCGTGCCCGTTCCACGGCTGGCAGTTCAACGGCAACGGCCGCTGCACCGCCGTGCCCTACGCCAAGAACATGCCGCCGAAAGTGGCGGGCGATAAATCGGTGATACACGCGTATCCGACCGTGGAAAAAAACCAGTCGATCTGGGCCTGGTACCATCCGCAGCAAATCGCGCCGCTGTTCGATGTGGTCGACCTGCCGGAAGCCTCTTCGCCGGATTGGACGCCGTTGCAGCGTTACAGCTGGACGATTCGCACCACGCTCCAGGAAACCGCGGAAAACGTCGCCGACGCCGCGCATTTCGTTTACACCCACGGCGCGCGCGAAATGCCGCGCGGTGAAATGCTGGTCGACGGCCACAAGCGCAGCGCGCATTACGACATGGTGTCGTCGGTGCCCAAGGCCGATGGCAGCATCGATCCGGATGCGCCGCCGCGCCAGGGCCATCTCGATACCTACGCCTCCGGCGCCGGCCAGACCTGGCAGCGTTTCACCGGCTTTTTCGAAACCTTGTTGATGGGCATGGTGGTGCCGATCGACGCGGAAACCCTGGAGCTGCATTTCGCGTTCACGCAGCCGAAAAACGCCAGCGCCGAGCAGCGCGCGGCGGCGGAGCTGGTGGTGAAGGGCATCGTGTACCAGGCGCAGCAGGATATTCCGATCTGGGAGCACAAGGTGTATCTGGAAACGCCGACCCTGTGCGACGGCGACGGCCCGATTCATCAGCACCGCAAATGGTTCAGCCAGTTCTATGCGGACGACGCGCCCACGCCGATTCGCGCGGCCGGCTGAGCCCTGAAAATCCCGACGCCGGCAAAAGCCGGCGCAGGGTCCGCCGCGCTCTGCGCCGGACCCTGGTCAAATCTTTGCGCGCGCCCTCTCCGCACGCTTTTTTATCCCGCTGTTGCTGTTGCAATCCGCGTGCACGAAAATGATCCGCCGCGCTCTGCTGCGCGTGGCGGACTCTCGCACCAAACGAGGCGACAGTGTGCGCGACTAGAGTTTCGTGCCGGTAAAACTGAAGCTGTAGCCGATATGCCCCAGAGTATTGGTTACCTCATTGTGATCCAGAGCCACCGCGCTGCCGCTGAGCGTGTTTCCGTCCGGGCTGATGGTCAGTGTGAGATAAAACGATTCCAGATCGGGGTAGGCAATAAAAGCCTCGTCCTGTTCGGAACACAGCCCGAACGAGCTCTGGCAGGTGCCGGCGGAGGCGTAGTCAGCATCGAAATCCAAAATAGCGTCGGAGGTTTGGGAGATGGTGCCCGCCAGCGATAGCGGCTGGCCCAATGTCAAGGTTATTCCCGGGCCGGCAAACGCCCAGCTCGTCGAGCCGCCGCTGAACGCGAAGACCATATGTCGCTGGTTGACGACCGCGGTGCCGAGTCCTCCCAAAATGTTGAACGAGATCGAGTACGGCACGAAATCGCCGAAAATACCCGAAAGGGTGGGCGACGACATCGACGTGTCGATGCACCACGATGGGCTGGAAAAAGACGGGAAAACCGAAGGACTGGTGCTGTAGCCGGTCGAGCCCGCGTGCACATAGTACGTCGGGGGGTAGGTGGCGGGCGCGATCCTGGTGATGGCTGTCATCGAGCCGCTGATTGAGTAGCATTCCGTCAGCGCGTGCGCGTGGCCTGTTGCCAGGATCGATACCGCACACAGGGATTGGATTATTTTCATGGCTGTCCTCCTGGAGTGAATCGAGGGGACTGGCGGCGATGAAGGTACTCTCCGGCCGGCGCCGCTCTTCCCCGGTTACAGGCTTCCTTCTTTCCTGTTTTTGCGCAGGCCTCGCGCCTCTCGCTGCCGGTTTTTTCCGGCTCTTCTCGTTTATCGCCACGATCAGCGTGTTCTCTCCTTTTACGGAAACGGCGGCCGAAAACAAGCACCCGTTTATGCGCGATAAGAAGGGAAGGGCATTGACCGACGGGTGACGGATCGAAATAGGGAGTTACCGCCGCGCTCAGCGCGCGCCTCCTTCGGCGAGCAGTTTTTTCAGGCCGTCGAGACTGAGGTCGATGCTGTTGGCGAACAGCTGCTCGAAATCGATGCGGCTCACCAGCAACAGCGAGGCCCGGTATTGCTCCGGCATCATGTCGAGCGCGTCGAAGCCGAGGTTTTTCTGCTGGATTTCCTGCAACACGAAACCGTTGACCTGCCAGTGCAGCGTGCGCGCCTGCAAGGCCGCGTCGGCATCGGAAAAACCGGCGCGCTGCAACAGGATGTAGATGTCATGCCCGACCTTGAACACGCTCGGCGTGGGACCGTGCGTGTTGATCAGCGTGATCAGGTCGGGGGTTTTCAGCAGCAGCTGGCGATATTCGATCATCCACTGGCGCAGGGCCGCGAGCGGATCTTCGCGGGTGTTGACCGCGGGCCGCGCCTCCAGCAGCAGTTCGTCGGCCAGCGCTTCCAGCAGGCCCTGCTTGGTGCCGAAGTAGTTGTAGATCGTGCTGGGCGCGGTGTCGACCAGGCCGGCGACGCTGCGCACCGACAAGCCGTCCAGGCCGAGCTCCTGGAGCAAATCGCGCGCCGCGCGGATGATTTCCGCGCGGCTGGTTTGTGCGGGCCTGCCGACACTCATGGCGTGCTCCCGTCGCCTTATTTGATTGCGCCGCCACCGTCCACCGACAGCAGCTGGCCGGTGATGAAGGAGGCGCGCTCGGAGCAGAGGAAAACCACCGCTTCGGCGATTTCCTGCGGTTCTCCCAGGCGGTTGAACACGGAATTGCGCTGCAACTGCTTGGCGATCTCCGGCTGTTCGGTGAAATAACGCTCGACGCCGGGCGTGCGGATCACGCCGGGGGAAACCGCGTTGATGCGGATGTTCTGCGCGCCGTATTCCGCCGCCGAGCTTTTGGTCAGGACGTTCACGCCGGCCTTGGCGCTGGCGTAGGCGGTGTTGTACGCCTGCCCCTTGAGCGAGGCGTTAGAGGAAATATTCACGATGGCGCCGCCGCCCGCGGCCAGCATGGCGTTGATTTCGTGCTTCATGCACAGCCAGGTGTTGGTCAGGCAGTAGGTGAGCGTGTCGTCGAAGGTCTTGCGGTCGAATTCGTGGATCGGGCCGTGGCCGCGGCTCAGCGCCGCGTTGTTGCAGGCGATGTCCAGCCGTCCCCAGCGTTGCACCGCGGCCTCCACCGCCAGCCGCACCTGCTCCTCGTCGGTCACGTCGGTCTTGACGAACAGGGCCTGTCCGCCGCCGCCCTCGATCAGCGCGACCGTTTCGCGGCCGCCTTCCTCGCTGAAATCGGCGACCAGCACGTGCGCGCCTTCGCGCGCCATGGTCAGGGCGATGGCGCGGCCGATGCCGCCGCCGGCGCCGGTCACGAGTCCGACTTTATTGCTGAGAATCGTCGTCATGCTTTATCCACTCCTCATGCGGAAAAATGCCGCGCACAGGGCGCGGGCGGCAATTTATGAACTGCGAACATAAATAGCTTTCATGTTAGGTGGGACGGGTGTGGCGCGCAACCGTAATTCAGCGCAGCGCGCGGGCAAAATCGCGCATATTGGCCGGTGCGGGAACTCCATCGCGCACGCTGATTGCGGAGTGAGCGTTTTTCACTGCCGGCGATGCGGCGCCGCGCATGGGCGCGATACTGACAACAACAATGACAACAACGGCGGGGCGGCCGCGCCTGCTCATCCGCGGAGCCCATCGCTGCGATATCGGCGCCGATCGCCCGTTTTTCGCGCAGCCCGCGCGCGGGAAAAAACGCTTCCATTGTTTCATCCGGCTTTGGCACACTGCGGCTCCAAGACAACGATAAGAGAGCCTGTGATGTCCTCGATCACTCATCGCCAGATCGCCAGCAACGGCATCGATCTGCATATCGCCGAGCAGGGCGAGGGACCGCTGGTGGTGTTTTGCCACGGTTTTCCGGGCCTCTGGTACAGCTGGCGCCATCAGTTGCCGGCGCTGGCCGCGGCGGGTTTCCGCGCCGTGGCGGTCGACCAGCGCGGCTATGGCCGCAGCGACCGGCCGCTCGAGCCGGCGCTTTACGACATGCGCCACGCGCTGGACGACATGCTCGGCCTGCTCGACGCGCTGGGCGAGGAGCGGGCGGTTTTCGTCGGCCACGATTTCGGCGCGCCGCAGGTCTGGAATCTGGCCGTGCGCCATCCCGAGCGCGTGGCGGCGGTGATCGCGCTGAGCTGTCCCTACGATTTCGATCTGGCCGGGCGCGGCGGCGCGGGTTCGCATCCGGTCGACGCCGAGGGCAAGCCGATGTTCGCGGCGGCGCACACGCGGCCCAGCGAGTTGTTCGCGCAAGTGGCGCGCGAGCATTTTTTCCACATGCATTATTTTCAGGAGATCGGCCCGGCCGAGCGCGAGCTGGGCGATCGGGTGCGGCCGTTCCTGACCCGCCTGTTCTGGGCGCTGAGCGCGCGCGGCAATCTGCTCGACTGGCGCAACTATCCGGCCGAGGGCACGGGTTACCTGGATGTGCTGGCTGAGCCCGAGGTGCCGCCGCCCTGGCCCTGGATGTCGCAACAGGATCTCGATTACTACGTGGCGGAATACCAGCGCGGCGGCGCGGCCACCGCGTTCATCGGCGGCCTCAATTCCTACCGCGTGGCCGACATGAACTGGGAGCAGGGCGCGCCTTACGCCGACGCCAATGTGGAGCGCCCGGCGCTGTTCATTTCCGGCAGCGAGGACCCGGTGCTGAAAATGATTCCGCCCAACGCGCTCGATATCATGCGCCGGCGCGTGCCCGATCTGCGCGACGTGGCGATCGTGCCGGAAGCCGGCCATTTCGTGCAGCAGGAGCAGCCGCAGGCGGTGAATGCCGCGATTCTGCGCTTCCTGGCGTCCCTGTGACCGGCAACATGAAAAATTGTTAATTTTATTTATGACGGCGGGCATGTATTGATGGCGCCCTGTCCGACCAAGAGGAGTATCGATAATGGCCATACAGTTCATGCAGCCGATGGTGGAAGTCGGCATCGTCACCAGCAACCTGGATGAGATGCTGAAGTTCTATCGCGACGTGCTCGGCCTGCCGTACAAGGAAAAGCTCGAATACCCGGGCGGTTTCCAGGAGCGCCTGAGCTGCGGCGACAGCGTGATCAAGCTGGTGACCTGGGAAAACCCGCCGGCGCAGCGCTCGCCGGGCGGCGTGGCCAGCGAGGCCACCGGCATCCGCTATTTTTCGTTCGCGGTGACGAACATCAAACAGATCGTCGAGGAAGTGCGCGCGGCCGGTTACCAATCCACCGACGCCGGCGAATTCGCGCCGAATTTCGGTTTTGCCTTCGTCACCGATCCCGACGGCAACCAGATCGAGCTGTACGGCCCGCTCGCGTGAGTCGTTGCGCAATCTCTCCAGGCTAAATCACACATAACTAAATCGAGGAATCCAAGATGCAGCGTTTTGCCGACAAAGTCGTTCTGGTCACCGGTGCCGCCTCCGGCATCGGCCGCGCCGCCGCCGAGCGGCTGGCCAGTGAAGGCGGCAGTATTTTTTGCGTGGATCTGCAAAAAGCGGCGCTGGATGAAGTCGTCGCGCAGTTGCGCGCCAGCGGCGCCAAGGCCGAGGGCTTTCAGTGCGATATCAGCAACGAGGAGCAGGTGAAGGCGTGCATCAAGGCCTGCGTGGACGCGTTCGGCCGCATCGACGTGCTGTGCAACATGGCGGGCATTCTCAAGTTCGTGTACCTGCACGAAATGACGCTGGCCGATTTCAACAAGCTCATCACGGTCAATCTCACGGGCACCTTCCTGATGTGCCGCGAAGCGCTGCCCGAGCTGATCAAATCCCGTGGCAACATCATCAACGCGGCCTCCACCTCCGCCTTCCAGGGATTGCCCTGGGGCGCGGCCTACGGCGCATCGAAGGCGGCGGTCTTGTCGATGACGCGCTCCATCGCGGTCGATTACGCGAAGCAGGGCGTGCGCGCCAACTGCGTGGCGCCGGGCGACATTCTCACGCCGCTGGCCACCAATGTGACCTTCCCCGAAGGCGCGGATTTCAGCGTCATGGCGCGCTGCACCTCGCTCACCGGCGCGAAGGGACCGGAAGTGGTGGCGGGCGTGATCGCCATGCTCGGCTCGGAAGACGGCGTGCACATCACCGGCGAATGCATCCGCATGGATGGCGGCACGCTGGCCTGATCTTGTGTTGGCACGGCGCCCGCATGCGGGCGCCGCATTCATCCGTCCGCTTCTGATCCGGGACGTTTCCGATTCGGAGCGTTTTCGATGGAGCGTTTTGGCTGGAGAAAGAGCCTTGGAAAAACTGATTTATCTGCTCGATCGCGCCGAGGCGGGATCGGACAACGCCGCGTTGAGCGCGGCGCTCAGAACGCAGCTGGTGGACGCGATCAAGGCCGCCGGCGGTTATCGCATCACCCTCAATATCGCCGACCTCGACGCGCCGGTGCTGCGCGACAGTCCGGCGCGCATCGCGGGCACCTGGGACCGGTTTGGCGCGGCGGTGCATTTCTGGCTGGATTCCATCGATGCGCGCGCGCCGATCGAAGTGGCGATCGCGGCGCTGTGTCCGCGTTATAGCGGCTATCTGGTGACGGAATCCACACCGCAGAGTTTTGCCTGCGATTGGGCGGGTGGGGCGCGGCGTCCCGGCGTTACGCAATTCACCGCCAACGGCAAGCCGGCCGATGTATCCGATGAAGATTTTTATTACAACTGGCAGATCAAGCATTCCGCCATTTCCTTCGATCTGCATCCGTTGCGCTGGTCGTATGTGCGCAACGCGGTGGCGCGACCGCTGACGAAAAATGCGCCGCCGTTCCGTTCGCTGGTGCTGGAGCATTTTCGCGAGCTGGAGGATTTCACCGAAGAAAGCCGTTATTTCGGCGATCCGAAAGTGGTCGAGGAAATGTACGCCGATCTGCCGGGGTTTTGTGATGCCAGCAGTATGATCACCGGGCCGATGAGTGAATATTATTTCGACTGAGCGTTGAAAGAGGTTTGCTCGTTACGAATGTTTGTGTCGCCTGATGGCGAGATCCTTTTCTTTTTGGTGGCGTCAATGGGGCTCAAGGTCAGTATCTGACTGCAACTTTCAAGATGGATTTTTCTTTGCCTGACGGCGTGGTTGCACCTGCGGTGGGCGTCACTTTCTTTGCTTGTGCGAAAGAAAGTAACCAAAGAAACACACCCCAGCCGCGCAGATCGCAGCTTCAATGGGGATCAAGGTCAACTCTGACTGTAACTTTTAAAATGGAT
>Ga0153956_1002012_pt1 | contig 16002 bp, 14 predicted proteins | sample TSFL040MetaG_FD_104704 | JGI IMG/M metagenome (GOLD analysis project Ga0153956, IMG submission 104704) | Attine ant fungus gardens microbial communities from Florida, USA - TSFL040 MetaG | ecosystem: Host-associated > Fungi > Mycelium > Unclassified | place: USA: Florida, Wekiwa Springs... | reverse complement strand
GGCTTCAACGAAACTCGGGAAATTGGTTTCAGGGGGCCTCTATAGTCCCAAGCCTTTGAAAAGGATAGAGGAATCGGCTTATGGGGCGATCCGTCGCGATTCTCATTTTCTTGGGGAGAGCCAATGGGTTATAGCGCGGGCATGAGCCTGTCGGACGAGGAACTGGACCGTTATGCCCGCCACATCGTGCTGCGGGAGGTCGGCGGACCGGGACAGGCCCGACTCAAGGCGGCCAAGGTGCTGGTCGTCGGGGCAGGCGGGCTCGGGAGTCCGGTCATCCTTTATCTGGCGGCCGCGGGCGTGGGCACGATCGGTATCGCGGATTTCGATGCGGTGTCGCTCTCGAACCTTCAGCGCCAGATTGCGCACCGCACCGCCGATATCGGGCGCGCGAAAACGGACAGTGCCGCAAGCGCCGCGAGCGCGATCAATCCGCATGTCATGATCCGCACCCACACTGAAAAGCTCACCGCGCGGAATGCATCGGAAATCATTGGCGCGTACGACATCGTGGCGGACGGCTCCGACAATTTCGAAACGCGCTTCCTGATCAACGACGCCTGCTTCTTCGCGAGGAAGACGCTTGTGTCCGCCGCTGTCACCGAGTTCGACGGACAACTTGCGACCTTCAAGGCGCATGAGAAAGACCGCCCGTGCTATCGCTGCATCTTCCCCGAGCCGCCACCCGCGGGGACGGCGCCCAATTGCTCGGAGACGGGCGTGCTGGGCGCGGCCGCCGGCGTGATGGGGACGCTGCAGGCGCTGGAAGTCATCAAGGAGATCACTGCGGTCGGCGAAAGCATGGCGGGGCGTCTTCTTATCTATGACGCGCTCGCGACCCGCTTCCGCACCGTCACCGTGAAGCCGGACCCCGAATGCCGGCTCTGCGGAAAAGCACCGTCTCTCAAAGGGCTTGGTGAAGAGGCGTCAGCCTTAACCGGCAGTTAAAACACGCGCTGCCATACTGGCCGTTCGATTGGGGCGCGCCAACTGCATGTCACGTGAAGTTCACTACGAAGTCTTCCGCCGCCAGGGCTCGAAGGGCGGCTGGGTCATGCATGAAGCGACCAATCAGCGGGACGCGGCGATCGCGCTCGCGGAGTCGCTGATGGCCGACAACCAGGCCACCGGCGTGAAGGTGGTCAAGGAAAGCTACGACAACGAGACCGGCGCCTATCAGTCGCTGAAGATCTTCGAGGACGGCCACAACAAGATGAAGGAAGAAGTGGCGAAGGAAGACGCGCCGAGCGCCCTTCCCTGCTTCAAGCCGGACGATCTCTACTCCTATCACGCGCGCTCCACGATGGGCCGATTGCTTGGCGAGCATCTCGCGCGCCAGCGCATCACGATCACCGAACTCATCCATCGCGGCGATGCGCTGGAACAGCTCGAAGCGACCGGCACGACCTATCAGCACGCGATCCAGAAAGTGTCGGTGGCGCAGGCGGCGAACACCAACCTGCCGGTGCAGCAGATCGTGAAGAAGCTGCAGGATCTCACCACCAAGGCGATGAACCGCGTCTACAACGACGAGAAGCGCGGTTATTTTCCCGTCGCGCGCGAAGGACAGTTCGCGGCCCTGGCGCACAAGCTGGCGCAGGATTCCGACAAGTCCTATCTCTTCAACGGCGCCATCGCGCATTATCTCGCGGATGCTTCCGGCTGGAACGAGAAGCTCACGCGCCTGCTGGCGATCCTGAAGGAAGCGGAAAAGGACCCCGAGGTCGCCGACGTTCTTCTCGGCACGGTGGATTCCATCGGCGCGGAAATTCTTGCGGGTTCTGCCGCGTTGCACGAACTCATCGGCGAAACGGAGAACCTGGGCGCCGCGCTGTGGGTGCTGGTCCATCTCTTCCTGGGCGAAAGGATGGAAGGGGCGAACACGGCCATTGCCGCCGTTACGCGTCATTTCAAGGCCGACGATCTGCCCGCCGCGCGCACCGCCGTCGCGGGCCGCATCCTTGCAGAACTGAAGAGCGTGAAGCGCCTCTGCCCGGATTCGCTGGTCGATGAATTGAAGACGCTGCGCCGCATCGCCAACAAGCTGGTGCTGGGCCAAGGCAAATATCTCAGCCACGAAGACCTGATCGGCGCCTTCACCTTGCGCTCCAAGCGGCTCGTCACCAACGAGATGGTGAGCGAGCACCTGCAGGAAGCCGGCGGCGTGAACGAGAAGATCGAACGGCTGCTGCTGATCGAAGAGAACATCATCGGCGCGGAGAACAAGCGCCAGCTGGCGAAATTCTTCCCGCCGATCATCACCTCCCCCGGTTTCGAGCAGGTCTATCTCTTCGCCAAGACGCCGGTGCTGGAGCGGCTGCAGCGGCTCGTCGATCTGCAGAAGCGCGTGAACCGTTCCGGCTTCCAGGATGTGCAGAAGCAGGAAATCTGCGACGCGCTGGACAAGGTGGCCTGCGAAGTCGAAAGCCGCAGCAAGCTTCTGGAATCCATTGACGCCAAGTCCGCAGGCTCGATCGAGAAAGCGGTTGCCGTGCTGCGTCTCATCACCGGCGGTGCAATCACCGAAGGTCAACTGTCGGAGCGTGCCCGCAACCTGGTACTGACCCACATGGCCAGACCCGGCTTCATGACGGGTTATGCAGCCCACGTCGCCAGAACCAAAGGCGAAGCGCCCAACGCCGATATGGCGATGAACGACCTGATGCAGACGCTGGAAAAAGCGGGCATCGGAACGGAAGCCGGCATGAAGGCGCTCGCCGCCTGAAGCTTGCCCGGACGCGTGAGCACACTACACTTGCGCCATGCATTTCATAGAGAAGCTGCGCGCGCCTATCGAGCGCGGCGAGATCACGACCAGCATCCGCATCTGGCAGAAGCCGCGCGTGAAAGTCGGCAACGATTACGCGATGGAATCCGGGCACATCCATGTCACGGCGATGCGTGAAATCACCATCGCGCAGATCACGCCCAAGATGGCGCGCGATTCCGGCTTTGACGGTTTGGTCGACTTGCTGAAAACCGCGAAACACGGCCACGGCGAGAAGGTCTATTTCATCACGTTCGAATATCGCGACGGGCCGCCGAAACGCCGCTAAAAGTCAGTGCGCTTCGTCCCAGTTCGCGGCAGCGCGGGCTTCCACGACAAGCGGAACCGATAGCTGAAGCGCGGGCAACGATGCGTGCTCCATCACTTTCGAAACCGTGGCGATCAGCGTCTCGCACTCCTTGTCCGGCGCTTCGAACACCAGCTCGTCATGCACCTGCAGAAGCATCTTGCTCTTGAGCTTCCTGGCGATGAGCGCGTCGGGCACGCGGATCATGGCGCGGCGGATGACATCCGCCGCCGTGCCTTGAATCGGCGCATTGATGGCGGCACGTTCCGCGCCCGCGCGATGGCTGGGATTGGGCGAGCGGATTTCGCGGATATGCACGCGTCGGCCGAACAGCGTCTCCACATAGCCATGCTCGCGGGCATAGGCCTTGGTCTCTTCCATGTAGTCGCGGATGCCGGGGAAACGCTGGAAGTATTTCTTGATGTAGTCGTTGGCTTCTTCGCGCGCGATGCCGAGCTGGTTGGCGAGGCCGAAGCCGGAAATACCATAGACGATGCCGAAATTGATCGCCTTGGCGCGGGAGCGCACCTCGCGCGGCATGCCCTTCACCGGCACATTGAAAATCTCCGATGCCGTCATGGCATGAATGTCGAGGCCGTCGGCGAAGGCTTTCTTGAGCTGCGGGATGTCCGCGATATGCGCCAGCAGGCGCAGTTCGATCTGGCTGTAATCCGCGCTGACGAGCTTGCTGCCCTTGGGCGCAATGAAGGCCTGGCGGATCTTGCGGCCGTCTTCGGTGCGGATCGGGATGTTCTGCAGGTTCGGATCGTTCGAGGCCAGGCGCCCCGTGCTGGCGGACGCCAGAGAATAAGATGTGTGCACGCGCCCGGTCTTCGGATTCACATAGGTGGGCAATGCTTCGGTGTAAGTGCCGCGCAGCTTGGAAAGCTGACGCCAGTCCAGAACCTTGCGCGCGATGTCGTGCCCTTGCGCCGCAACATCCTCCAGAACGCCGACGTCGGTGGACCACGCGCCGGTCTTGGTGCGCGTTCCGCCGGGGATTTTCATGCGGTCGAACAGCAACTCACCCAGCTGCTTGGGCGAGCCGATGTTGAACTCGCCGCCGGCCAGCTTGTGAATGTCTTTCTCGAGGCCGAGCTGTTTCCTGGCGAAATCGTTGGAAAGCTTTCGCAGGAAATCCTGGTCGACGAGGATGCCTTCACGCTCCATATCCGCCAGCACCGGAATGAGCGGGCGTTCCAGCGTTTCATAGACCGTGACCTTGCTCTCCGCGACGAGCCGCGGCTTGAGCAGGCAATGCAGGCGATAGGTGACATCTGCATCTTCGGCGGAATATTTCGTGGCTTCCGGCACCGGCACGCAATCGAAAGTGATCTTCTCCTTGCCCTTGCCGGTGACGTCGGTAAAGGAAATCGGCGTGTGCTTGAGATTTATCTCGGACAATTCGTCCATGCCGTGACCGTGCAGCACGCTGTCGAGCACGAAGGAAATCGCCAGCGTATCGTCGAACGGCGCGATGCGGATGCCGCGTTGCAGGAAGACGAGATAATCATATTTGATGTTCTGGCCGATCTTGAGGATCGAATCGTCCTCCAGAAGCGGCTTCAAGCGCTTTAGGACTTCCGCTTCCGGAATCTGCGCGACCTTGCCTTTGTCGCCGGCGAGATCGAGACCATCGCTGGAGCGATGGCCGCAGGGAATGTAACAAGCTTCGCCCGGCGCAACCGCCATCGAGACGCCACAGAGCGTTGCCTGCATCGGATCGAGCGACGTGGTTTCGGTGTCCACCGCGAGCCGTCCGGCTTCGCGGGCGCGCGCAATCCAGTGATCGAGACGGTCGAGCGTCGTGACGGCTTCATATTTCTGATAATCGATGGCGCGGACGATGTCGCCGCGATCCATCACGGCACCTGGAGATTTGCCCTTGCCGGGGGTCAGCGACTTCTCCTCCGCAATCGGCGCGGGCTTCACCGCGCTCGCTTTGCCGGGTGCGGGCAATGCTTTTTCCGCCGGATCGGCAGCGGTTTCGATCGCACCCGGATCGCCGATGCCGTAATGGGCGGCAGCACGGCGGGTGAGCGAATTGAACTCCATCGCTTTCAGAAAGCCGATGAGCGTTTGCGCATCCGGCTCGCGCGCGACGAACTCGTCCGGCTGCTCCTTTACCTTCACCTTGGTGTCGAGCGTGACGAGCTTGAGCGAAATGCGCGCATTCTCGGTGTTCGCGATCAGCGTTTCGCGGCGCTTGGGCTGCTTGATCTCGCCGGCGCGCTTGAGCAGCGTTTCCAGATCGCCATAGATTCCCAGCAATTCGGCGGCCGTCTTCACGCCGATACCGCGCACGCCCGGCACGTTGTCGACAGAGTCGCCAGCCAGCGCCTGCACTTCCACGACCTTGTTGGGAAGAACGCCGAACTTCTCCATCACCTCGGCGGAGCCCAGGCGCTTGTTCTTCATCGTGTCGAGCAATTCGATCTTGCCGTCCACGATGAGCTGCATCAGGTCTTTATCGGACGAGATGATCGTCGTGCGCGCACCGGCCGCCATCGCCATGCAGGCATAGGTGGCGATGAGGTCGTCGGCTTCGAAGTTTTCCATTTCGACGCAGGAGACGCCGAAGGCACGCGTGGCTTCGCGCACCAGCGGGAATTGCGGGATCAAATCTTCCGGCGGATCGGGACGGTTGGCCTTGTATTGCGGATAGATCTTGTTGCGGAACGTGGTCTTGCCCGCGTCGAAGATCACGGCGACATGGGTGGGCGCTTCGGCGCCCTTCATGTCCTCCAGCAGCTTCCACAGCATGTTGCAGTAGCCGGAGACCGCGCCGGTGGGCAGGCCGTCGGATTTGCGGGTGAGCGGCGGGAGCGCGTGATAGGCGCGGAACAGATAGCCCGACCCGTCGATCAGGTAGAGATGATCGCCTTTTTTCAAAGGCCTGTTGTCAGGAGAGGCTTTGGCTTTGCTCAATGCGGATGGGCTCCGGCGCGCAGCACGAAGCGGCGGTCGCAATAGGGGCATTCGACATATTTCTCGTCCCCCATTTCCAGATAGACTTTAGGGTGCCCGAGAGCGCCGCCGATTCCGTCGCAGGCGACGCGGGTATCGTCCACTTCTATGGTTTCGGGTGCATCAACGGGCATGGCCAAATCTTCCGGGAAATTCGGGCGGATCATAGCCACGGACGCCCCCTTCGCAACTGCCAAGAAATGCTGCTGGAACAGGCCGGTTTCCGTGCCTAGAGTCCTTATATGGTGACGCTGAATCGGATTTACACCAAGACCGGCGACAAGGGCGAAACCGCGCTTGGCGACGGCACGCGGCTGCCCAAGCATGCCCTGCGCATTTCCGCTTACGGTACCGTAGACGAGGCCAATGCCGCCATCGGTCTGGCGCGGCTGCATACCCATGGGCAGATGGACGCGATGCTGGCGCGCATCCAGAACGATCTGTTCGATCTCGGCGCGGATCTGTGCGTGCCCGAAACGACCAAGCGCAATGAAGGGCGATTGCGGATTGTGGATTCGCAGGTGGACCGGCTGGAAAGCGAAATCGATTCGATGAATATCGAGCTTGCGCCGCTCACCTCTTTCATCCTGCCGGGCGGATCGGCCGCGGCGGCGCATCTGCATATGGCGCGCACCATCGTGCGCCGCGCCGAACGGCTGATGACGGAGCTGGCCGAACATGAAGAGATCAATCCGGCGGCGATCAAATATGCGAACCGCCTGTCCGATCATCTTTTCGTCGCCGCGCGGTTTGCGAACGACAAGGGCGCCAAAGACGTGCTTTGGGTTCCCGGCGCGAACAGAGACGAAAAGTAATCAGCCTTCTTCGCCGGAGCGGCGGCCGAACAGGAACGCGAGGATCACGCCCGGCAGGCCGATCACCGCCCAGCTCCAGAAGCCCATGACGGTTTCGATCCATTGCGGGCCGGGTTGCGGGATGGTGCGTTCGATCCAGGCGCGGAAGGCCAGATCGCTCGGCGCGTTGATCATCATCCACACCTGATCCAGCGAGCGCACCGTGATCTCGCCGCCTTTTTCCAGCGAGGCAATCACATCCGCCCCCAGCAGCATCAGGCCGAGCACGATCAGGACAAGACTGAGAAAGCGCATCGCGGCTTGCATGGAAACCCACCCCAGACGGCGGTCAACCTAGCCGGGGCGATGGGCGGCGCACAAGAATGGTGAAACGCGATTAACCATCATTCACGCGGGATGGTTTCCGGTGTCGCGGTTCTGTCGCGCTTATTTCTCGGGATAAAGCGTGCCGTCCCGATGGGCGTATTTGTCGACCTTCGCATCGATCTGCAGGTCGATATCCGGATAGGTGCAGAAATCGTCGGTCGAACGGGTTCCGACTTCGAGGCATATCGCATCGGATTTCGACTTGTTGATCAGGTGATGGCCGTTCGCATCGCCCTTCGGGAATGCCGCGCAATCGCCCGCGCGCAGAACATGTTCCCCCTTGTCGTCCACCAGCACGACTTCGCCGGAGAGGACGTAGACGAACTCATCTTCCGTCGAATGCCAGTGCCGCTGGCTGGACCAGACGCCTGGTTTCAACGTCAGCATGTTCACGCCGAAATCCGACAACCCGCCGGCATCGCCCAATGTCCTGCGAACGCGCTCGAGGCAAGGTTTGTCGAACGGCGCCGGATATCCGCAGCCGCTGCGCGTTTCGGCTTTAGCAACGTCGATCTTGGGCATGACACATCCTCCACACCGGACGCTAAAACGAAACCGCCCGCGAGACATCTCTCGCGGGCGGATCGACACTATGCAGAAAGCGCAGGGATCAGGACTGCGCCGGCGCAGCTTCCTTCGCCTTCTTGGTGAGGTCTTCGCCGGTAACCTGATCGACGGCTTTCATCGACAGGCGAACCTTGCCGCGATCGTCGAAGCCGAGCAGCTTCACCTTCACGGCCTGGCCTTCCTTGACCACGTCGCTCGGCTTGTTGACGCGCTGCGGCGCCAGCTCCGACACATGGACGAGACCGTCCTTGGGACCGAAGAAATTCACGAAGGCGCCGAAATCCATCACCTTCACGATCTTGCCGTCGTAGATCTCGCCGATCTCCGGCTCGGCCACGATGCCCTTGATCCACTTCAGCGCGGCTTTGATCGACTCGCCGTCGGCGGAGGCGATCTTCACCGTGCCGTCGTCCTCGATGTTGATCTTGGCGCCCGTCTTTTCGACGATCTCGCGGATCACCTTTCCGCCCGAGCCGATCACTTCGCGGATCTTGTCGGTCGGGATCTTGATCTGCTCGATGCGCGGCGCGTGTTCGCCGAGCTGATCGCGGCTGTGGTTGAGGGCCTTGTTCATCTCGCCCAGGATGTGATGTCGGCCATTCTTCGCCTGATCGAGCGCAACGCGCATGATCTCTTCGGAGATGCCCGCGATCTTGATGTCCATCTGAAGGGCGGTGATGCCGTCTTCGGTGCCCGCGACCTTGAAGTCCATGTCGCCGAGGTGATCTTCATCACCCAGGATGTCCGACAGGACCGCGTAACGCTCGCCTTCGAGGATGAGGCCCATCGCGATGCCGGCGGTCGGCTTCTTGATCGGAACGCCCGCATCCATCAGCGACAGCGACGCGCCGCAGACCGACGCCATCGACGACGAACCGTTGGACTCGGTGATTTCCGACACGACGCGCAGCGTGTAGGGGAACTCTTCCTTGCTCGGCAGCATCGGATGGATGGCGCGCCATGCGAGCTTGCCGTGGCCGACTTCGCGGCGGCCCGGCGCGCCCATGCGGCCCGTTTCGCCGACGGCATAGGGCGGCATGTTGTAGTGAAGCATGAAGTTCTGCTTCACGGTGCCTTCGAGCTGATCCTGGAACTGCTCGTCCTCGGCGGTGCCCAGCGTGGTGACAACCAGCGCTTGCGTTTCGCCGCGGGTGAACAGCGCCGAACCGTGCGTGCGCGGCAGGACGCCGACTTCCGCGACGATCGGACGGACCGTGACGAGGTCGCGGCCGTCGATGCGCGTCTTGGTGTCGAGCACCGCGTTGCGCATGACATGGGCTTCCACGTCGTGCATCAGGTCGGAGAACACGTTGGCGGCAACCTTGCCTTCACCTTCGCCGACATATTGCTCCGCATATTTCTTGCGGATCGCGGCAATGGCGTCGCGGCGCTCGTGCTTCTGCTTTATCTTGAACGCGTCGGCGAGTTCGCCAGCGCTGGAAGATTTCAGCGTGTCGCGCAGCTTGGCATGCACATCTTCCGGCAGGGGGCGCGGATCCTTCGCGGCCTTTTCGGCGAGGCGGATGATCGCGTCGATGACGGTCTGCATTTCCTTGTGGCCGAACACCACGGCGCCCAGCATGACGGCTTCCGAAAGCTCCTGCGCCTCGGATTCCACCATCATCACCGCATCGCGCGTTCCGGCGACCACGAGATCGAGCTTGGAATTCGGATAGTCGTCGATCGCCGGGTTGAGGCGATATTCGCCGTCGAAATAACCGACGCGGGCCGCGCCCAGCGGGCCCATGAACGGCACGCCGGAGATCGTCAGCGCCGCGGAAGCCGCGACCATGCCGATGACATCCGGATCGTTTTCCATGTCATGGCTGAGAACCTGCACGGCAACGAGCGTGTCGTTCTTGTAGCCTTCGGCGAAGAGCGGGCGGATCGGGCGGTCGGTGAGGCGCGAGATCAGCGTTTCGCGTTCCGTCGGCGCGCGCTCGCGCTTGAAGTAACCGCCCGGGATCTTGCCGGCGGCGTAGTAGCGCTCCTGATAGTTGACGGTGAGCGGGAAGAAATCCTGACCCGGTTTGGGGCTGTGCGCGCTGACGACGGTCGCCAGCACAACGGTTTCGCCATAGGTGGCAACGACGGCGCCATCGGCCTGACGCGCGACTTTGCCGGTTTCGAGGGTCAGCGTGCGGCCGCCCCATTCGATCGTTTCTTTGTGGACGTTGAACATGTCTATTGTTCCTTCATTCCCTTCGACCGGATTGTCGAAGGCTTGTTTGTCTGCCTATCGCTTCGCTACTTGAGGCGATGTATTGCGGCGAGTTTCATATCTCTCACGGACAAACGGAGTATGCGCGGGCAGAGCCATCCCCACCCACGCTTCGGTGTGTTGAACTGGTATGAGAACCGGCGCGCTCAGCGGCGCAGGCCCAACCGGCTGATCAGCGCCTCATAGCGCTTGCTGTCGGTTGCCTTCACATAGTCGAGGAGACGGCGACGCTGCGAGACCATCTTGATGAGGCCGCGGCGCGAGTGGTTGTCCTTGACGTGATCCTTGAAGTGCTCGGTCAGGTTGGTGATGCGCTCGGAGAGCACGGCCACCTGGACTTCCGGCGAGCCGGTATCGTTCGGCGTCGTCGCGTATTCCTTGATGAGTTCTGCTTTACGCTCAGGCGTGATCATTTTTCACAAGCTCCGGTCATCCAAAGTTGAAAACACGAAACGGCCGAAGCTCACCCTGCTCGAGTTCGGCGAGAGCGACTGGCTCTCCCTCTCCCGTGGCGAGATAGACCGTGAGACCTGAGAGATCGTTCTCTTCCGGAAAGGCGTCCGTGAGCCGGGCGAACAGGTTCGCACGACACAGGATCGGATTGCCGCTACGGAGGCGAACCGCATCCGGACCCGTGACGGCCAGCGCCGGGATGCCGTCCAGCGCGGTCGAAATGGGCCTCAAGTGCTCAAAAGCGGCGGGACTATGCATAAAACCCCTTAGGGTTTCTAGGGGGACAGAATCTTTCTCTGCGAAGCCTCCCACCGCGGTTCGCCGGAGCTGGGAAACATGGCCCAAAGTACCCAGTGCGAGGGCGATATCCCGCACCCAGGCCCGGACGTAAGTCCCTTTGCCACAACGCATTTCGAACACGGCATGGTCCGGATCCGGAACCTCGACCAGCCGGACTTCGTCGATCTGGACCAGCCTGGGTTCCAGGGCCACGGCCTCGCCCTCGCGGGCCAGATCGTAGGCCCGCTCCCCGTCCACCTTGATAGCCGAGTACGCCGGGGGGATCTGGCTGACCTCTCCGACAAAGCGGGGGATGGCCGCCTCGATGGCTTCCCGGCTGGGACGAACCTCCGACGTGCCGGTGACTTTTCCCTCCGCATCATCGCTGTCGCGACCCTCACCCCAATGGGCGGTGAAGCGGTAAGTCTTCTCCGAGTCCATCGCATAGGGAACGGTCTTGGTCGCTTCGCCCAGCGCGATGGCGAGCACGCCCGTCGCCATGGGATCGAGCGTGCCGGCATGACCGGCTTTCTGCGCATCGAAGATGCGACGCACGAGGCCGACGACCTGCGTCGAGGTTATGCCCGTCGGCTTGTCCACGATCACCCAACCGTGGACGGGCGAACCCTTCTTCTTACGGCCCATCGGTGTCTTCGGAATCGTCTTCGGACTTCAGATCGCGCGCGACGCGTTCGGACTTGAGAAGATTCTCGATCTTCTCGGCTTCCGCGAAGGATTCGTCTTCGACGAAGCGCAGATCCGGCGTGAACTTCAATTCGATCATGTGTCCCATCTCGCCGCGGATGAACGCCTTGTGGCGATTGAGTGCGGCGATCACCTGTTTGGCGTTCTTGCCGCCGAGCGGCTCGCAGAACACCGTGGCATGACGCATATCCGGCGAAGGCTTCACCTGGGTGATGGTGACCGATACGCCTTTCAGGTCGTCGTCGCGGATATCGACCTGCCGCAGGATATCGGCGAGCGCATGGCGCAGCATCTCGCCCACGCGCAACTGGCGCTGCGTGGGACCGACGTTGTGGGTGTGAGAATGTTGGCGGCGAGGCATTGCGATATTTCCCGTCTTGTTCTCGTCCGCTATCGCCTTGGAAGAGAAGCCGGGGGTGGAACCCGGCATTGAAAAACATCACCCCGGCCGACCTCTGTCGGCCGGGGTGACAGGTTTTAAAGTGCGCGCGTGATCGTCTCGACGTCGAAGCACTCGATGATATCGCCCTTCTGCAGGTCCTGATAACCCGCGAAGGCCATGCCGCATTCCTGGCCGGTCTGCACTTCGCGCACTTCGTCCTTGAAGCGCTTGAGGGTGGACAGCTCGCCTTCGTGGATGACGACGTTGTCGCGGATGAGGCGCACATGAGAGCCACGGCGCACGACACCTTCGGTCACGCGGCAGCCGGCGACCTTGCCGACCTTGGAGATGTTGAACACCTCCAGCACTTCGGCATTGCCGAGGAACTTCTCGCGTGTTTCCGGCGCGAGCATGCCCGAAAGCGCCGCTTTCACATCGTCCACGACATTGTAGATGATGTTGTAGTAGCGGATCTCGACGCCGTCGCGCTTGGCGCGTTCGCGCGCCTGCGCATTGGCGCGCACGTTGAAGCCGATGATCGCGCCGCCCGAAGCATGGGCGAGGATCACGTCGGACTCGGTGATCGCGCCGACACCCGATTGCAAAACCTGCGCACCGACTTCGTCGGTGCCAAGCTTGGCAAGCGCGCCCTGGATGGCTTCCACCGAACCCTGCACGTCGGCTTTCACGACCAGCGGCAGAAGACGCTTCTCGCCTTCCTTCTGCTGCTTGAGAAGCTGGTCCATAGACTGGCGTGCGTTGGTGGCCTGTCGCGCTTCGCGGCGCTTGCGGGCGATATATTCGGTGACTTCGCGGGCGCGGCTTTCATCCGTCACGACAACGAATTCGTCGCCGGCTTCCGGAACACCCGACAGGCCGAGCACTTCCACGGGCGTGGACGGACCGGCGGACGGCACGTTCTCGCCGCGATCGTTCACCAGCACGCGCACGCGGCCCCATTCGGAACCGGCTACGACGATGTCGCCCGTCTTCAGCGTTCCGCGCTGAACAAGAACCGTCGCCAACGGGCCGCGGCCCTTGTCGAGCTTGGCTTCGATGACTGCGCCTTCGGCGGTGCGGTTCGGATTGGCTTTGAGGTCCAGAACTTCGGCCTGCAGAAGAATGGCTTCTTCCAGCTTGTCGAGATTGGTGCCCTTGGTGGCCGAGACATCGACCGACAGCACATCGCCGCCCAGATCTTCGACCTGGATCTCGTGTTGCAGCAATTCGGTCTTCACACGGTTCGGATTGGCATCGCCCTTGTCGATCTTGTTGACGGCGATGATCATCGGAACATGTGCGGCCTTGGCGTGGCTGATCGCCTCTTCGGTTTGCGGCATGACGCCGTCGTCCGCGGCGACCACCAGAATGACAAGGTCAGTGACCTTCGCGCCGCGCGCGCGCATCTGCGTGAACGCGGCATGGCCCGGCGTGTCGAGGAAGGTGATCTTCTGGCCGCCCTTCAACTGCACCTGATAGGCGCCGATATGCTGGGTGATGCCGCCGGCTTCACCCGCGACCACATCGGTCTTGCGCAGCGCATCGAGCAGCGAGGTCTTGCCGTGGTCGACATGGCCCATGACGGTGACGACCGGCGGACGCGAAACCATGTCTGCGCCTTCGTCCGTGCCGCCCTTCAGACCTTCGAGCACGTCGGATTCGGCAACGCGCTTGACGACGTGGCCATATTCGGTGGCGACAAGTTCGGCGGTGTCGGCATCGAGCACGTCGTTCGCCGTCACCATCATGCCGTTCTTCATCAGCACCTTGATGACATCGACGGAGCGGCGCGCCATGCGGTTGGCGAGTTCGGCCACCGTGATGGTTTCCGGAACCGTGACTTCGCGCGGACCGGCGGGGCCAGCGGCCTGCTGCTGATGGCCTTTGTTGATGCGTTGCAGATGGCGCTTGTACGCCGCGACCGAACGCGTGCGTTCGCCCTGATCGTCGTCCAGCGCGCGGGTGACGGTGAGCTTGCCGCGGCGGCGCTCATCGCCCGGCGCCTTGCGCACGGCAGGCGTTTTCGGCGCAGCTTTGCCGGCACTGGCTTTCTTCGGGCCCTCTTCTTCCTCTTCCGCGACGAGACGGCGGCGGCCCGGCGTTTCGGCAGTCGCGCCAGCACCGGTGCGCGCGGCAGCGGCTTCGGTCTTGTCGCGGCGCGCGGCTTCTTCTTCGGCGTGCTTGCGCGCCAGCTCTTCGGCGGCCTTACGCTTGTCTTCTTCCGCTTTGCGGCGAAGCGCGGCTTCGCGCTCCTTTTGCAGAAGCGCTTCCTCGTCGGCACGGCGGCGCGCATCGGCTTCCGCCTGGCGACGCGCTTCTTCTTCATGCACGCGCGCATCGGCGAGCGCAGCACCACGGCGTGCTTTCTCTTCTTCCGTCAGCTGGCGAAGCACGACGCCGGGACGCGATGCGTCGCGGGCCGGCGCGGCGGGCTTGGCTGCGGGCGCAGCCGTCTCGGCGGCCGGTGCCGCTTTCGCCTTCTCCGGCGCGGCGGGCTTCGCACCCGGCGGATGCGCCGTGCGCTTCTTCTCCACCACCACGGCCTTGGTGCGGCCATGGCTGAAGCTCTGCTTGACGGTGGATGTCTCCGTCTTCTTCAGCGTGAGCGTCTTGGCGGGGCGCTTGGTATCGTTCGTATCGGTCATGCAATTCCTTCATGTGCGGGACCAGAAATATTTTCTTGGCCCGCATCCGTTTTTCCGGAACGGAAGCCGGAAAGCCGGCCCGCTTCGAAGATCAATCGTTCGGCAAGCGCGCCCGCTTTGAGGGCGGCATGTATCACATTCTCGCGGCCCAAGGCCAAGCTCAATTCGGCGCTGGACAAGGCGTCGACGACGGCCGGTTTCAGGCCGCGCGCATGCGCCACGGCGTAGAGCTTGCGGCGCCCGTCTTTCGATCCGTCCATGGCTTCGATGAGCAATGCCGGCGGGAATTTCTCCTCCAGCGCGCGCGCCACATTGTCGAAGCCCAGGATCAACATCCCGGAGCGCTTGGCGAGACCCAGGTCGTTCAGCATGCGCTGCACGATCTGCTTTTCCACGAGGTCGGGAAGACCGGCGGAAGCGTTCACATTGGCTTTCGCCGCCTTGGAGAAATGGTTTTTCGCGATCGCCTGTTCAAGCGCCTTGCGGTCGGCGCTCACCCAGATTCCGCGTCCCGGCAGCTTCGCCGCGACGTCCGGAACGATCTCGCCATCGGGAGACACGACGAAGCGGACAAGCTGCGCTTCCTCGCGCACCTCGCCCGTGACGATGCACTTTCGCTCGCGCATCGTCTTCTCGTCGTCGTTCCCGATGGTCACGGCGATGTTCAAGCCTCTTCAGCCTCTTCGGAAACTTCTTCCTCGGTCACTTCGGGTTCCGGCTCTTCCTCGATCCAGCCCGCCTTCACGCGTGCCTTCATGATGATGGCGTTGGCATCATCGGCGGTGAGGTTGAAGCCGTCGAGCGCGCCGGGAATGCGCACGCGCTCCTTCTCCTTGTTGGTCTCGTAGTAGCCGATGAGATCGTCGGTGGCGCAGCCGGCCACGTCTTCGACCGTCTTGATCTCGGCTTCGCCAAGCGCGACCGCGATGGAGGGCGTCACGCCCGGCACCTCCAGAACGTCGTCCTCGACGCCCAGCGATTTGCGCTTATCGTCGAGTTCCTTGTTCTTGGCCTCGATGAATTCGAGCGCGCGGGTCTGAAGCTCCTGCGCGGTCTCTTCGTCGAAACCTTCGACGGCGGCGAGTTCGTCCAGCGGAACGAATGCCACGTCTTCGATGGTCGCGAAGCCTTCGGACGCGAGCAACTGCGCCACGGTCTCGTCCACATCGAGCGAGTCCATGAACAGCGTGGTGCGCTCGGTGAATTCCTTCTGGCGGCGCTCCGACTCTTCGGCTTCCGTCAGGATGTCGAGCTGCCAGCCGGTGAGCTGCGAGGCAAGGCGCACATTCTGGCCGCGGCGGCCGATGGCGAGCGACAACTGCTCGTCCGGCACCACCACTTCGGTGCGGTGCGTGTCTTCATCGAGCACGACCTTGGAGACTTCCGCCGGCGCCAGCGCGTTGACGATGAAGGTCGCCGCTTCGGTGCTCCACGGAATGATGTCGATGCGCTCGCCCTGGAGTTCCTGCACCACGGCCTGCACGCGCACGCCGCGCATGCCGACGCAGGCGCCGACCGGATCGATGCT
>Ga0153956_1002011_pt1 | contig 16007 bp, 20 predicted proteins | sample TSFL040MetaG_FD_104704 | JGI IMG/M metagenome (GOLD analysis project Ga0153956, IMG submission 104704) | Attine ant fungus gardens microbial communities from Florida, USA - TSFL040 MetaG | ecosystem: Host-associated > Fungi > Mycelium > Unclassified | place: USA: Florida, Wekiwa Springs... | reverse complement strand
TGAACCCGTTCATGTCGGGCAGCATCACGTCGAGGATGATGAGGTCCGGCTCCTCCTCCAGCACGGCCGAGATGGCCTGCGCCCCGTTGCCGACCGCGCGGACCGCGAAGCCGGCGAAGCGCAGGCTCGTGGTGAGGAGGTCGCGGATGTTGGGCTCGTCATCGACGATGAGGATCTTCGGTCCGTCGCTCATGCCACGAGTATCCGGACGTTCGCTGGATGAATCCTGAACGCGCAGGCGACCCCGGCCGGGTAGCGTCGGGGGCGATGACCGACGAGAGCACGGAGCGCGCTGAGCGTGCGGTCGCCGACCTCCTGCGGGCCCTCGGCGAGGATCCCGACGCCGACCGACTCCGCGGCACGCCGGCGCGCGTCGCCCGCACGCTCGGCGACCTCCTGCACCGCGAGCCGCTGCCGGCCGTGTCGTTCGTCGACGGCCCCGCCTCGCGCGAGCTGGTGCTGCTGCGCGACATCCCGTTCCAGTCGCTGTGCGAGCACCACCTGCTCCCGTTCCGCGGCGTCGCGCACGTCGGGTACCTGCCGGGCGAGCGGCTCGTCGGCGTCTCGCTGCCGGTCCGCGTCGTCGACCACTTCGCGCGCGGGCTGCAGCTGCAGGAGCGCATGACGGAGGAGATCGCCGACTGGCTCGACGCGCGGATGAACGCGCGGGGCGTCGGCGTCGTGATCGAGGCGGAGCATCTGTGCATGTCGTTCCGCGGCATCGGGAGCCCGGCGACGACGCTGCGGACGAGCGCGTTCCGCGGCGAGCTCGAGTCCTTGCCGCTGTAGTCCGAAGGAGCAAGGTGAGCATGCACCGGATCGGACGTCGCGAGTTCGACTTCGCGCGTCAGGTCGCCGTGATGGCCGTCGTCAACCGCACCCCGGACTCCTTCTCCGACAAGGGCGCGACCTTCGCGTTGGACCGCGCCGTCGAGGCCGCGGCGCGTGCCGTGGAGCTCGGGGCCGACTGGGTCGACATCGGAGGGGTGCCGTTCGGGCGAGGTCCCGCGGTGTCGACGGCGGAGGAGATCGACCGGGTGGTGCCGCTCATCGCCGCGATCTCGCAGGTCTCCGACGTCGTCATCTCGGTCGACACCAACAAGGCCGAGGTCGCGCGTGCGGCCGTCGACGCCGGCGCGGCCGTCGTCAACGACACGAGCGGGCTCGGCGACCCGGAGATGGCCGGTGTGGTCGCCGCATCCGACGCGCACGTCGTCATCACGCACAGCGTCGGGCCGCCGCGCGCGGAGAAACCGCCCGCGCGGTTCAACGACGTCGTGGGGGATGTGCGGACGTTCCTCGCGGAGCGGGTGGCGCGCGCGGAGGCGGCCGGCATCCCGCGGGAGCGCCTCATCATCGACCCCGGGCACGACCTCGACAAGAACACGCTGCACTCGCTGGAGCTCACGCGGCGGCTCGGCGAGATCGCCGGCATCGGGCTGCCGCTGCTCGTCGCGATCTCGAACAAGGACTTCATCGGCGAGTCGATCGACCGTGCGCAGGGCGAACGGCTCGCCGGCTCGCTCGCCGCGATGGTGTGCTGCATCGAGCGCGGCGCGCGGATCGTGCGCATGCACGACGTCGCGGCGACGGTCGACGCGGTGCGGATGACGGAGGCGATCCTCGGCTGGCGCGAGCCGGTGCGGCTCGAGCACAACACGCATCCGAGTCGCAACGTATGAGCGCCCGCATCGACGCGCTCTGGCCGTCGCCCGCCGACGACCTCGACGACGAGGCGCTTCTCGTCCGCTACACGCCGCCGGTCGTGCCCTGGTTCCGGATGAACTTCGTCGAGAGCCTCGACGGGGCCGCGACGCGCGCCGGGAGGTCGGGCGGCCTCGGCGGGGACGGCGACCGCCGGGTGTTCGAGCTGCTGCGGCGTTGGGCGGACGTCGTGCTGGTCGGCGCGGGAACCGTGCGCGGCGAGGGCTACGGGGCGATGCGGCTCGACGACGATGCGGCCGCATGGCGGGTCGAGCACGGGCTCGCGGCGCAGCCCGTGCTCGCGATCGTCTCCGGACGGCTCGCCCTCGACCCGGCGTCGCCGGTGTTCGCCGAGGCGCCGGTGCGGCCGATCGTCTACGCGGCGGCCGGGGCGCCGGCGGAACGGCGGGCCGCCCTGGAGGTCGTCGCGGACGTCGTCGCGGCCGGCGACGCCGCGGTCGACCCGGTGCGCCTGCGGGCCGACCTGGCCTCCCGCGGCCTCGGCCGCATCCACGGCGAGGGCGGCCCGTCGCTGTTCGGCGACGCGCTCGCCGCCGGGGTCGTCGACGAGCTCTGCCTCACGCTCGCGCCGACGATCGAGGCCGGCGCGGCGGGGCGCATCGCACGCTCCGCGGACGCCGCACCGACCGGGATGACGCTGGCCGGCATCCTGCGCTCCGCCGCCGACGAGCTCCTGCTGCGCTACACGCGGCTCTCGTAGACTTCCCGGAACCGACCGAACGCCGACGACTGCGAGGCCGCCGATGAGCACCGACCCCACCCCGCCGAACGCGCGTCCGCGCTGGTACGAGCGCGTCGAGGACGGCGGCGAGCGCTTCCTGTTCGCGAGCCGCTGGCTGCTCGCGCCGCTGTACCTCGGGATGGTCGTCGCGCTCGTCGAGATCATCGTCAAGTTCTTCCAGGAGCTGTGGCACCTCGTCTCCCACATCGTCGACGCGAACGGCGACACCGTCATCCTCGGAGTGCTCGCCCTCATCGACCTGGCGCTGCTGGCCAACCTGGTGCTCATCGTGATCTTCGCCGGCTACGAGAACTTCGTCTCCAAGATCGCGGCGGCGCGCAAGTCGGAGGACCGCCCGAACTGGATGGGCCACGTCGACTTCTCGGGTCTCAAGATGAAGCTCATCGGCTCGATCGTCGCCATCTCGGCGATCGGCCTGCTCGCCGACTTCATCGGCATGGAGGACGACGCGCACATCGACGCGGCGCTGCTCACCTGGCGCGTCGTGCTGCACCTGACCTTCGTGGTGTCGGGCGTGCTGTTCGCGATCATGGACTGGCTCGGCGAGAAGCGGCTGCTCATCACGAAGCAGACCCACGGCCACGCCGACGAGGACGACTGACGCCGGCGGCGCTGCCCGACCACGGTCACGCGGCCTCGGAGAGGGCGTCGGCGTCGACCGCTGGCGCGATCGACGCGTTGCGCGCTGCCTGCTACGCGGCCTCCAAGGAGTCCGCGTCCACGATCGTGTACGCGTAGCCCTGCTCGGCGAGGAAGCGCTGACGGTTCTGGGCGAAGTCCTGGTCGACGGTGTCGCGCGCGACGAGCGTGTAGAAGCTCGCCGGGATGCCGCTCGCCTTGGGCCGCAGCAGCCGCCCCAGCCGCTGGGCCTCCTCCTGCCGCGAGCCGAACGACCCCGACACCTGGATCGCGACGGTCGCCTCCGGCAGGTCGATCGAGAAGTTCGCGACCTTCGACACCACGAGCACCTGGGTGCGCCCGGTGCGGAACTCCTCGAACAGCCGCTCGCGCTCCGCGGTGGGCGTCGATCCGGTCAGCTGCGGGGCGCCGAGCGTCTCGGCGAGCTCGTCGATCTGGTCGAGGTAGGTGCCGATGACGAGGATGAGCTCTCCGGCGTGCCTCGCCACGAGCTCCTTCACGACGGCGAGCTTCGCGGGCGCGGTGGCCGCGAGCCGGTACCGCTCGTCGTCCGCGGCCGCCGCGTACTCGAGGCGTTCGCCCTGCGGCAGGTCGACGCGCACCTCGTAGCAGGTGGCGGGGGCGATGTAGCCCTGTGCCTCGATCTCGCGCCAGGGGGCGTCGAAGCGCTTCGGACCGATGAGCGAGAAGACGTCGTTCTCGCGGCCGTCCTCGCGCACGAGCGTCGCCGTCAGCCCGAGGCGGCGACGGGCCTGCAGGTCGGCGGTGAGCTTGAAGACCGGGGCGGGGAGCAGGTGCACCTCGTCGTAGACCACGAGGCCCCAGTCCTTGGCGTCCAGCAGGGCCAGGTGCGCGAACTCGCCCTTCCGCTTGGCGGTGAGGATCTGGTACGTCGCGATCGTGACCGGCTTGATCTCCTTCACCTCACCCGAGTACTCGCCGATCTCCTCCTCGGTGAGGCTCGTGCGGCGCAGCAGCTCGTTCCGCCACTGCCGCGCGCTCACGGTGTTGGTGACGAGGATGAGCGTGGTCGTGTCGGCGGCGGCCATCGCCCCGGCGCCGACGATCGTCTTGCCCGCTCCGGGGGGCAGCACCACGACGCCCGAGCCGCCCTCGAAGAACGCGTCGATCGCCTGCTGCTGGTAGGGCCGGATGTGCCAGCCGCTCGTCGTGTCCAGCTCGATGTCGTGCGGGGTGCCGGGGGTGTAGCCGGCGAGGTCCTCGGCGGGCCAGCCGAGCTTCAGGAGCTCCTGCTTGATCTGTCCGCGCGCCCACGGCTGCACGGTCCATTCGGTCGAGCTGCGACGCACGCCGAGGAACGGGCCGACCTTGCTGCTGCGGGTGATCTCGGCGAGCACCGCCGGATCCGTCGCGGTGATGATGAGACCGCCCTCGGCGTCCCGCGAGATGACGAGCCTGCCGTAGCGGCCGACCGTCTCCTCGATGTCGACCGAAACGGTCTGCGGCACCGGGAACTTCGCGTACCGCTCGAGGGTCGCGAGCATCTGCTCGGCCGTGTGGCCGGCGGCGCGGGCGTTCCAGAGGCCGAGCCGGGTGATCCGGTAAGTGTGCACGAACTCGGGCGCGCGCTCCAGCTCGGCGAAGACGGCGAGCTCGTGGCGGGCCTCGTCGGCCTGCGGGTTGCCGACCTCGAGCAGCACCGTGCGGTCGCTCTGGACGATGAGCGGACCCTGGCCGAGCGCGTTCGGAGCGGGGACGGATGCCGTCGCAGACATAGCCATCGAGCCTAGCCCGCGCCCGCCTCGCTCCGCTGAACGCGCAGGCGGGCTCAGCGGGGGTGGACGGCGGTGATCGAGGAGAGCGGAAGCGTGCGCTCGATGTCGGCGCGGCGGTCGCGGGCGCGCAGCCGGCCGCCCGCGAGGGACGCCGGCTCGACGAGATAGCTCGCCTCGCTCCCGTCCGGGAGCTGCACGGTGACGGCGACCGTCATCCGGTTCTTCACGGCGAGCTCGAGCTGCCGCTCCATCCAGGCGCGTCCGGTGTCGGCGGGCTCGGCCGCGGACCCGCTGCGCACGCGTTGCACGAGCAGCACCGCGGTGTCGTCGCCGACGACCTGTCCGGATGCCGCCCGTCGGGATCGCGGCGGGGCCACGATCGCACCCGCGCGGTCCTCGGCGACGACCGCGTAGCGCGCATCGGCGAGGGCGTCGAAGAGCACCTCCTCGTCGAAGCGGCTGACCAGGCGCGGTCCGGCCGGGTCGTCGTCGCGCCGCAGTCCGAGCGGCGCGAGCGCCGGATCGACGGCGATCGGCTCGAGCAGCGCCGCGTCCCCCGACCGCACGTACGACCGGTCGCCACCGGCACCCGGGGCGAGGGCGCCGACCCGCAGGCTGCCGAAGCGCTCGGCGGCATCGTCGAGGAGGTAGGCGAGCGGCTGCGGCATCCCGGTCAGCGAGACCTCGGCGAGGAAGTCGCGGATGCCGTCCACCGTCTGCCCGGCCACGAGCGCCCGCGTGACGCTCGCCGCGCTCACCCGGTAGGCGGATGCCAGCCCGAGCGTCTCGACGTCGGCGAGGGAGCGGAGGCGGTCGTCCACGCTCGCGATGAGCGGCCCGGGCGCGATGACGGAGAGGTCCGGCTGGAGGTAGACGCGGTCCACCTCGGGCGGGAAGAGCGCGCCCATCGCGGAGGCCGCGGCGGCCTCGCCGTCGACGAGCAGGGCCGTGCCCGCGCTCGAGGGTGTCGCGCCGCCGAGCAGGCCGAGCAGCTCGGCCTCGGCGGCGACGATGGTGATCCGCTGCCGCACCCAGTCGCCGCCGGCGGGGAACAACCAGCTCACGAAGTCGAGGAGCCCGTCGCCCCACACCGCATAGGCCCGGCTGCGCAGCAGCGCGCGCAGATCGTCGGGCAGCCGGTCGAGCCAGCCGCGGGCCAGCCGGCTCCAGCGCTCGATCCGCGGCCGCCGCAGCCACGCGGCTGCGTCGACGTCGGGGATCCAGGAGCCGCCGTCGAGCCGTGCGAGCCCCGCGCGGGCGGCGACGTCGAGATGCCGGTCGACGGCGTCGGCCTCGATGCCCGCCACGGCGGCGAGCCGACGGGTGTCGGGCAGGGCCACGCCGCCGCGCGAGAGCTGTCGTGCGGGCTGGTCATCGAGCGCGCGGAGCAGCTCGCTCACCGCGGTCGTCGTGCCGAAGGCGCGCTCGGCCGCTCCGCGGTCGACGAAGCGCGCGTCCGCCTCGCTGACCGGCTCGAGCACGGCGGGTGGCGGGTCGGCGACCAGGCGCTCCCGGGTGGGGAGGCCGAACGCGGGCCAGGCGCGCAGCTGCTCGACCACGGCATCCCACGGGGCGTAGCGACCGGACTCCTCACCGAGCAGCGCAACGGCCTCGGCGGCCTGCGCGCGCTCCTCGATCTCCGTCGTCGTCGCGTGCAGCTCCTGTGCGAGCCGTGCGGCGGTCGGCGCGCCCTCGGTCGCCGCGAGCTCGCCCGCCGTGGCCAGCAGCGCGAGCACGGGACGGTCGAGACGCTGCAGCGCGGACTGCACGGAGCCGCGGTCCAGCAGCGCCTCGGCGAGGTCGAAGAAGTCGTCGATGCCGTGCGCCCGCACCCCGCGTGCGGCGATCAGGCGGGCGAGCGCGTCGTCGTCGAGGGCGCGCAGCCGCGCCGCGAGTCCGAGGGCCGAGCCGCTACTTGCGGGCATCGTCCGCCGCGAGCCGCCGGCGGCGCGTGTTCATCACGATGATGAGCACGATCGCGAGGACGAGCGCGATCGGCAGGCCGATGAGGGGAAGGACCGCGACGACCGGCCAGACGCCGGCGCTGAGGTCGGTGACATGGGCGGCGCGCCCGATGAGCAGCGCGACGATCGAGACCACCGTCAATCCCGCGACCGAGGCCAGGACGAAAGCCAGGATGCGTTCGATACGATTGAGGGGAACCGCGGTGCCACGTGCCACCGCACCAGGATAGGGCCCGGGCACGCGGCCGAATCGAGGAAGAGGTCGGCGATGCCCACCGGCAAGGTCAAGTTCTACGACGCGGACAAGGGTTTCGGCTTCATCGCGTCCGACGACGGCGAAGAGGTCTTCCTCCACGCGTCGGCGGTCCCCGAAGGGGCGGTCATCCGCACCGGCAGCCGGCTCGAGTTCGGTGTGGCCCAGGGCAAGCGCGGGGCGCAGGCGCTCTCGGTCCGCGTGCTCGACGCGCCGCCGAGCCTCAGCAAGATGAACCGTCGCTCGGCCGACGACATGGCGATCGTGATCGAGGACCTGGTGAAGCTCCTCGACGGCATCGGCGGCAACCTGCGCCGCGGCCGCTATCCCGACCGTGCGCACGGCGCCAAGATCGCCACGGTGCTGCGCAAGGTCGCCGACGACCTGGACTCGTGACGGAGACCATGGTGCGCGAGCAGCGGGACGAGCAGCTCGCCCGCGAGGCGCTGCGCGAGATCACGCCGGAGCCCTCGGTCGGCGAGGCGACGGGGCGCGAGGTCGCCGAGGACGGGGTGGTCACCCTGACGTTCGCGGCGACGATGCGCGGCTACCCGGGCTGGCACTGGACGGTGAGCCTGGCCGAGGTGGACGGTCTCGAGCCGACGGTCCTCGAGGTGGAGCTGCTGCCCGGCGAGGGCGCGCTTCTCGCGCCGGAGTGGGTGCCGTGGTCGGTGCGGCTCGAGGAGTACCGCGCGGCCCAGGCGGCGGCGGGGGAGACGGACGAGACGACGGACTCCGCCGAGGAGCGTGACGGCGAGGTCGACGTCGACGTGGACGAGGACGACCTCGACGACGATGACGACGACCTCGGCGACGACCCGGACGACGGCATCGACTTCGAGAGCCACCTGCTCGATCCGGGCGCGCTCAGCGACCCCGAGATCGGCGAGGGCGGGGGCTCAGCGCTGCCGGACGTGGGTGTAGACGAGCAGGATGAGGCCGATGCCGAGCCCGACGAGGATGGTCCAGAGCCACCAGACGTCGTCCCGTCCGAGGACGGCCGGTAGCGCGAGCAGCAGGCCGCCGAGCGCGACCACCCAGGCGACGAGGCCGACCAGCACGGCCCGGCGGTCGTCGGTGCGGACCGGTTCCGGCTCCGCGCGACGATCCTCCTGCCGCACCCACAGCCTCATGCCGCCGGCGCCTCCGCGTGCTCGAGCACGTAGTCGATGCAACGGGTGAGCGCGCGCACGTCGTCCGGCTCGATCGCCGTGAAGGTCGCGATCCGCAGCTGGTTGCGGCCGAGCTTGCGGTACGGCTCGGTGTCGACGACGCCGTTCGCGCGGAGGGTCTTCGCGACCGAGGCGGCATCCACCGACTCGGCGAAGTCGATCGTGACGACCACCTGCGAGCGGTGCGCGGCCTCGGCAACGAACGGGGTCGCGACGGATGACGCCTCGGCCCAGTCGTACAGGGCACCGGACGACTCCCTGGTGCGAGCGTCGGCCCAGGGCAGGCCGCCGTTCGCGGCGATCCAGTCGAGCTGGCCGTCCATGAGCAGCAGGGTCGAGATCGCGGGGGTGTTGAGCGTCTGGTTCAGGCGCGAGTTGTCGAGGGCGTTCTTCAGGCTCAGGAACTCGGGGATCCATCGCCCGGATGCCGCGATCCGCTCGATCCGCTCTGCGGCGGCCGGCGAGACCAGGGCGAACCAGAGTCCGCCGTCGCTGGCGAAGTTCTTCTGCGGTGCGAAGTAGTAGACGTCGGTCTCGTGCGGGTCGATGAGCACGCCGCCCGCGGCGCTGGTCGCGTCGACGACCGTGAGCGCGCCCGCGTCGCCCGCGACACGGCGCACCGGGGCCATGACGCCCGTCGAGGTCTCGTTGTGCGGCCAGGCGTAGACGTCGACGCCCTCGACGACCTCCGCCTCGGCGCGCGAGCCGCCCGGGGCGGTGATCACGTGCGGCGCCTCGAGGTAGGGCGCGGCGGCGGCCGCCGCGAACTTGGAGCCGAACTCGCCGAAGCTCAGCAGCTCGGCCCGGCGCTCGATGAGCGAGAAGGCCGCGGCATCCCAGAAGGCGGTCGAGCCGCCGTCGCCGAGGATCACCTCGTAGCCGTCGGGGAGCGCGTACAGCTCTGCGAGGCGCGCGCGCACACGGCCGACGAGGTCCTTGACCGGGGCCTGGCGGTGGGAGGTGCCGAGCACGGCGGCGTTCGCCTGCAGATGGGCGAGCTGCTCCGGGCGGACCTTGGACGGACCGCAGCCGAAGCGGCCGTCGGCGGGAAGGAGGTCGGCGGGGATCTCGAGCACCACATCCCGAGTCTAGAGAAGGAGCGCACCGGCTCGGCGCGCGTCGGCTGCGCCAACTAGGGTGGACGGCGACGCCCAGGGAGCCGCGCATGACCGACCTCGTCGACACGACGGAGATGTACCTCCGCACGATCCTCGATCTCGAGGAGGAGGAGATCACGCCGCTGCGCGCGCGGATCTCGGAGCGGCTCGGCCACTCCGGCCCGACCGTCTCGCAGACGATCGCGCGCATGGAGCGCGACGGGCTTGTGCGCGTCGAGGGCGACCGGCATCTCTCGCTCACGGTCGAGGGACGCACCCGCGCGCTGCACGTCATGCGCAAGCACCGGCTCGCGGAGCGGCTGCTCGCCGACGTGATCGGCCTCGACTGGGCCTATGTGCACGACGAGGCATGCCGCTGGGAGCACGTCATGAGCGAGCAGGTCGAGCGCCGGCTGCTCGAGCTCCTCGACCACCCGACGGAGTCGCCGTACGGCAACCCGATCCCGGCACTCGACGAGCTCGGCGATGCACCGGCGGGGCGATTCCTGGAGGGCGTCGTGAGCATCGTGCAGCGCACCGCGGGCACGGAGACTCCCGCCACGGGCGTCATCAAGCGACTCGGCGAGCCGGTGCAGTTCGAGCCGGAGCTGCTGGCGCAGCTGCAGGCGGCGGGCGTCGTGCCCGGAGCCACGGCGACGGTGTCGGCAGCGGGCTCGTACGTGCTCGTGCAGGTCGACGGATTCGGCGAGGGCCTGGAGCTGCCGGCCGAGGTCGCGCAGCACGTGTACATCGCGGCCTGACCGCCCAGATATGGGGGTAATCACCCCCTCCTCACCCCTACATGTAGGGCGGATATTCACAATTTCGGCCCTGTCGATGTGACAAGAGGCCTCGGCTCCCCTACGATCGCTGAGTCCTCTCGACCAGACATGCCGGTCGGAGGCCGCGGTGCAGGGCGTCTCGTCCACCCATCCTCTGCACCGCGACGTGATACACGACAGGGATGGGGCCGAACCCGAGAGCGGCCGAGACGCGAGGAGATCTCCTTGCTTTCAGGACGTCGCGGTTCCCCCGCCGCCCCCCAGAACTCCGCACCCGCACCGGCCGCCCCCGCAGCCCCCGCGTCGGCCCGGCGCCGGCGGCCCGGCTGGCTCAACATCGCCGTCATCGCGGTCGCCGTCCCGGCGATCTTCTGCACCGTGGCACTCCCCGCGTACGCGGCGACGCAGCCCGCGAAGGACGACGGCGCTGCCGCGACCGCGAAGCTCCAGCTGCTCAGGGAGAGCGGGGCGCAGACCGAGGTCGTCGACGCGGCGGCCCTGAACGTGAGCGCGCGCGACTCGTACTCGGCCACCTCGGCGGCGGAGCTGCAGCGCGCACAGCTCAAGGCGGCGATGGCGGCGCGCGCGGCGAGCTACACGGGCCCGTCGGTGCGCCAGCTGCTCGCGAACCCGCCCTACCCGAGCTTCAGTCTCGCCGCGGTCGTGCAGGTCGCCGAGCAGTACCAGGGCGTTCCGTACGTCTACGGCGGCTCGACCCCGGCCGGGTTCGACTGCTCGGGGTTCACGGCGTACGTCTACGCGCAGTTCGGCGTGTACCTGCCGCACTCCTCGTCGGCGCAGGGGCGGCTGCCCCAGATCGCGCCCTCCGCCGCGGTGCCGGGCGACCTCATCATCTTCGACGGCGGGGCCCACGTGGGCATCTATCTCGGCGGCGACATGATGATCCATGCGCCGTACCCGGGCCGCACGGTCTCGATCCAGCAGATCTATACGACCAACCACTACTTCGTGCGCGCCGGCATCTGAGGCCCCGACGGCGCGCGCGTCGTTTCCCTCCCATTAAGGGGAGGGGTTTAGCCTGGAGCCCTCGGAGACGAGGATTCCAGGAGAGCCCATGCGGACCACGAGCAGCATCCCCACCACGGATGCTTGCGCGCGCTTCCGCATATGGCACAGCATCCAGCCGGTCGTGCACTGTCACGTCCGGAACCGATAGGCGCTGTCGTTCGCGACGGCGCCTTTTCTGTGTGCTCCTCCCGGCATCCGGCGAGCCGGGGCATCGAGCGTCTGCAAGCCGTGCAGGCCCGTTCGAAGGAGCAGCGCATGCGCACCCTGGTTCTCAACGCCGGATACGAGCCGCTCGCGGTCGTGTCGTTCAAGCGGGCCCTCGTGCTCGTGCTCGAGGGCAAGGCGACCCTGCTGGCGAGCGACGTGGAGCATCCGGTGCTCAGCTCGGCGGGGGAGTGGGATCGGCCGTCAGTGATCCTGCTGCGACGGTACGTGCGCGTGCCGACCGGCCGTGCCGTGCCGGTGTCGCGGCGCGGCGTGCTGCGGCGTGACGGGCAGCGCTGCGCCTACTGTGCCGCGTCGGCATCCACGATCGACCACGTCATGCCACGCTCGCGCGGCGGGGCCGACAGCTGGGAGAACCTGGTCGCCTGCTGCCTGCGCTGCAACAACGTGAAGGGCGACCGGACCCCGCAGGAGATGGGATGGGCGCTGCGGCACCAGCCGCGGGCTCCGCACGGCACGGCGTGGCTCGTGCGCGGTGTCGAGCGTGCGCAGCCGCAGTGGGAGGAGTTCCTCGCGCCCGCGGCATGATCTCACCGGAGGCATTCTCGACAATGCGTTCGCATGTAACGACTCCGTTACCGCAACGTGACAATCGGCGGATCGTCGCGTAGCCTCGGTCGGGTCGCCAACCCGGAGGGCTACGTTTTGACCGACCGTGAGACGCCTGATCCCCTGGGCTTTCTCTTCGGTGGTGTGACGGATGAGACCGCTGTGTCCTCCGCCGCCGCCGATGCTCAGGAACCCACCTCTCCTCTTCTCGTGACCCCTCCGGAGCAGGAGCCCGCGCCGGTCTACCGCTCCCGCCGGGAGATGCGCGCCGCCGGCGGCTACCTCCGGCCCACCGCGCCCCAGACGCCCGCCGCGGCCCCCGAGGCGGTCGCGCCGACGACCTCCTCGCTCCCGATCGTGCTCCCGTCGGTGGCGTCCTCCGCCGCGTCCGACGTCCCGGCCGTGCCCGCGGTGCCGGACGACGACGCAGCCGCCGACGTCACCGCTGCCGACGTCACCGCTGCCGACATCGCGCTCCCGGCGGTCGAGGCCCCGACCTCCCGTCGCGCGCTCCGCGAGGCGCAGGCCGCGGTGCACAATGCCTCCGCCCGCGCACCGCGCGACCGCACCCGCACCCGTGCCGCCCGCCCGGAGAAGGCGCGGATCGAGGCGCCGCGGGATGCCGCATCCGCGCAGCGTCGTCGCAAGATCCGCGACCGCATCACCGCCGGCGGCGTCATGGTGATCGTCGGCGGACTGTTCGCCGCGCTCGCGCTCCCGGCGTACGCCGACAGCGGCTCCGGCGGTGTCGCCCTCGTCTCGGCGCGCGCCCACGGCAGTCAGGCGCTCGGTGTCGACGCGAGCCTCGACAAGGTCAGCACGACGCGCGACGACTACAGCGCGACGAGCGCCGAGGACCTCCGCGCGCTCTATGCGAGCGCCCTGCGTCAGAAGAACCTCAGCGCCTATCTCGCCTCGGGCTCCGCCCAGCAGGGCAACGACTACCCGTGGCCCGACCAGCTCTCGCGCAACCAGGGCGGCGGCCTCTCGCCGCTCGGCTACTACTACCGCGAGTGCGTCGACTTCGTCGCCTGGCGCCTCAACCGCGACGCCGGCGCGAGTGCGGGCGGCCCCTACGTCTGGACGTGGAGCAACCTGACCCCGAGCGGCGGCAACGCCAGCCAGTGGAAGGCCGCCTGGCTGAACCACGGATGGGCGACCGGCACGACCCCCGAGGTCGGCGCGGTGGCGTGGTTCCCGGGCCAGAATCACGTGGCGTACGTCTCCGGCATCCTGCAGAGCGGCCAGATCGTCATCGACGAATACAACATGGGCGGTCAGCACGAGTACGACCAGCGCGTGATCGACCCGTCGACGGTCGAGTTCCTGTACGCGCCGCCGCGGTAGGCGGACTCAGCCGGCTAACCGGTTGCCCGGCTTAAGCGCGAGGTCCGCGCCATCGCCTCCCACTCGGAGGAACAGGAATGACGAGACTCACTCAAGGCGCGCGAAGCAGAAGTCGTGCGTCAGATGAGATTGCGCGCAAACTCGTCGGGTGGTGTGACCATAATCGAGAACCGCCCCCAAACGTCGCAGAGACGTGTCTGCGTCCGAAGCTTGCGATCGGTGGGTTGGTGATCGGCGGCGTCGTGCTCTACGTGCGCCCGAAGACCTGGCAGATCGCCCGAGCCGCTCTGGGCGCTGCGGCGAAGTCCCTCGGACGTTTCTGAGCCCCGCCCTGTCGTGAGCGGAGCTTCTGAGATCGCTGCGAGCTCCGGGCGCTGGCTCAAGCTGACGAAGGAGTCGGCCGCGGTGGTCAAGGAGTTCGGGCTGATGGAGACCAAGACCGCAGGGATCAATCACGCGATGATCGGCGACCCCGGTTCGATCAGCAGGTGGCTCCAGGTGGACACCAGTGCGGGGGCGCTGCTCACCAACCCCGCTTTGCTGGCCGGGACGGCTGGAGTGATGGCGCAGCTTGCGCGCCAGGCGGAGATCCGTGAGATCAAGGCGTATCTCGCCAAGATCGACGCGAAGCTCGACGGCGTTCGCCGTAGCCAGCGCGATGCCCAACTCGCGAAGATGGACGGCGTCGCCTTCGCGATCAAGGAGGCGTCGAAGGTCCGCGAGGTCACGGGCCACGTCTCGGACGTGAACTGGTCCAAGGTCCAGGCCGCCGGGTCGGCCATCGGGGAGACGCAGTCCTATGCGCTCCGGCAGCTTCGCGCCCACGCCGAGGAGCTCGATACGGCGAAGAAGGCCGGGGACATCGCGAAAGCCGCCCGGGAAGTGGAGGCCGATGCTGCGGTCTGGCTCACGGTGCTTGCTCGATGCTTCGAGCTTCAGGAGAGTATCGCGGACATCGAACTGGGTCGCGTGCTCGAGGCGGCGCCCGCCGATCTTGAGGGGCATCGTGCCGCGCTGGACGAAGCTCGCGAGGGGCGTCGCGCGCTGATCCTTGGCCAGACCGCGCAACTCATGGAGCGAATGGTGACCGCCGCGGGTACGGCGCGGCTCAACATCCTGCTCCATCTCCCGTCGGCGAAGGGCGTCGTCGACGCGGTGCAGAGTGTGGGGGCGGCCGTCGATGACTTCCACCAGCCGCTCGGAATCGAGCCGACGACCATCGACGTCCAGCCCGTTCGCTTCTGTGATGCGCTCCGGGACTGGAAGCAGTGGAAGGCGGCGGGGAAGGAAGCAGGCCCGAAGCTCGCGATCGGTGGACTGGCGATCGGCGGGGTCGTGCTCTACGTTCACCCGAAGACCCGGCCTATCGCCCAGGCAGCCCTGGGCGCCGCAGCGAAAGCTATCGGCACGTAGGTTCGGCTCCCGGCAGCGGCGCTACCCGTGTGAGCCGTGGATGCCCGTCAGCCGTTCGTCGTCGGTCTCCAACAGTTGGCCGCAGAGAATGCACACCACCCCTCGGAACAGTTCCGCGGGGTGGTCGCTGTCAGCAGGCAGCGGCGCCGTGTCGTAGAGGTCTGAGAACCGCGAGGTCAGGCGCGGGTGCCGCCGTCCGAGCATCCGATGCACGTCCGCGGGTGTCCGCGGAGGTCGGCCGGTCCCGAGGGAGAGCTGTTTCGCTCCCGCACGGTAGGCGGCCGGGCCGAAGCGCAGGCCCATGAAGTAGTCGGGATTGACAGCACTCAGATCGAATCTGGCGAGGTCGTCGTTCGCGTAGTCATCGACGTCGGTCGTGATGATGAACGACGCTTCCGCCTCGACGGCGTCGGCGAGGATCTGGCGGTCGCCGTCCGACGACGTGAGCAGATCATCGATCGGGGCGCCGGTGCGAGACTGCTCGACGTCGAGCAGCTCGCGGAGCGCCGCGATCGACATCGCCTTCGCCGGCAGATGCCGCTCGGCCTCGGACTCGGCATGCGCCGACCAGACGGTGACGAGGCCCTCGAGTCGGCTGCCCGCGATGAGCAGAGTGCGGGTGACGGGCTGGGCGAGGACGTTGGCATCCAGGAAGAGGACAACCTCACTCACCGAAGAGCTCGGCTTCGATCTCCGGCGCCATCGCCTCGGCCATCCGCACCATCTGCTGGTGCGAGAACCGCTTGAGTTCGGCCTCGGAGATCCGGTGATGCGTGCCGACCTTGGTCGCCTTGATGCTGCCGTCGGCGATACGACGCAGCACGGTCGCCCGGGACATGCTGAGCCGGCGCGCGAACTCCGCCGGGCTCATCGCATCAGTCCGCTGCGACAGCTCGACCACGGCGCCGGCCTCGCGGGCGTCGTTGAGGAAGGACTGGATCGCGCTCCAGTCCGTGTCCGACAGGTTCGCCGGGTTGATGGTCAGTGTGTCGCTCATGACGTCATCATAAGCCAATCCTGGACACTTATGCTCCGTAAGTGTCCACCTTCAGATCCCTTCTTCGACGCCGAGCGGGAAGTTCAGCCACGTGTCGGGGGCGGGCTCGCTCCCGGGGCGAAGCCACTCCGGTAGCCTTGATGGGCCAGCCTCTGTAGCTCAATGGAAGAGCAGTTCCGTCCTAAGGCGAGAGTGTCGCCCGCGGATCCTGGGATTGCGAGCTCACATGGGGCAGACGTGGGGCAGAGCTCGCAATTCGCGTCCGCGGGTAGCCTGGTTGCGCACGCCTCCGTAGCTCAATGGAAGAGCAAGCGCGTCCTAAGCGTTAGGTTGCAGG
>Ga0153956_1002010_pt1 | contig 16017 bp, 7 predicted proteins | sample TSFL040MetaG_FD_104704 | JGI IMG/M metagenome (GOLD analysis project Ga0153956, IMG submission 104704) | Attine ant fungus gardens microbial communities from Florida, USA - TSFL040 MetaG | ecosystem: Host-associated > Fungi > Mycelium > Unclassified | place: USA: Florida, Wekiwa Springs... | reverse complement strand
TTATGGTAACGCCTAAACATTTTGCGGCGCATGGCGCGCCGCTTGGCGGCAGGGATTCGCATGATATAGGCTTATCTGAAAGAGAGATACGCGAAGTTCATCTCGTGCCATTTAGGGAAGCGATAGAAAAATACCACGCCGATGCGGTAATGGTCAATTATTCAACTATTAACGGAGAGCCGGGCGACAAAAATAAATGGCTGCTGAAAGATGTATTGCGCGATGAATGGGGTTTCAACGGTTTTGTGGTAAGTGATTGCGGCGCCATTGGGAATCTTACCAGCCGCAAACATTATGTTGCCAGAGACCGGGTGGAAGCGGCCAACGAAGCGTTGGCTGTCGGAGTAGCCGTAAACTGCGGCGATACTTATAACAATGCGGAAGTGATCGCTGCTGCTAATGATGGAAGGATCAATATGGATAATCTGAATTATACCTGTGCCACATTATTATCCACCATGTTCAGAAAAGGGTTGTTCGACAATAATCCTTCTAAGCCGTTGAACTGGCATACAGCTTATCCGGGATGGAGAAGCGAAGAGCATAAAGCGATGGCAAGAAAAGCAGAACAGGAAGCCATTGTTTTACTGAAGAATGATAATCAATTATTGCCTTTAAATAAAAACGGAAAGACCATCGCTGTAATAGGCCCCGGCGCTGATGATTTGCAGCCCGGCGATTATACGGCGGCGCTCCAGCCCGGTCAGTTGATTTCTGTTTTGGCAGGAATAAAAGCGCATGTAAGCAACGATACAAAAGTTTTGTACGAAAAAGGATGCAGCTTCTGGGGCGACGATAGTCTGAACATGAATGGCGCAGTGGATATTGCCAGACAATCGGATGTGGCGGTGCTGGTATTGGGCGATTGCTCTACGAGCGAAGCCGTGCATGGCATTAAAAAAACTTCCGGCGAAGCCAACGATTATGCTTCCCTCATTTTGCCCGGTGCGCAGGAGAAATTGCTGGAAGCCGTATGCGCGACAGGCAAGCCGGTGGTATTGGTTTTACAATCGGGCAGGCCGTATGATTTGTCTTACGCTTCTGCTCATTGTAAAGCTATCCTGGTCAACTGGCTGCCCGGCGAAGAAGGCGGCCCTGCAACGGCCGACGTATTGTTCGGCGATTATAATCCAGCCGGACGGTTGCCGATGACTTTCCCGAAAAGTGTAGCGCAGCTTCCTTTGTATTACAACTTCAGGCCATCGGGCAGGGGATATAATTATGTGGACATGGATTTTTATCCGTTGTATTCCTTTGGCTATGGCCTGAGCTATACCACGTTTGAATATTCCGATATGCAGGCTTCCATAGAAGATGACGGCTCTGTCAATGTAAGCGCCAAAGTCCGCAACACAGGTATGCTGGCGGGTGACGAAGTGGCTGAGTTATATGTAACCGATATGTATTCAAGTGTAGATACAAGAGTGATGGAGCTGAAAGATTTTGACAGAATATCTTTAAATCCGGGCGAAGTAAAAACGGTAAACTTTAGGCTCACGCCGTACCAGCTTTCCCTGCTTAATGTGGACATGGACAGGGTTGTCGAACCCGGCACTTTTAAAATAATGGTCGGCGGCAGAAGCCCTTTGTTCATTGCGGGCGACCAGATAAAAAACAGTGTCGGCTACCGTTCTTCAGCCGAAGGCATAAGCGATACAATCAATTATACAAAATCTTTTGCTGCGGATTTTGTTATCTCAAAAGGGGATTATGAAAATGATTCCATTACAGGGAAAAAGCAGTTGTATGTGAACGTGGCTAATCAGGGCAACATTACCGATGCGGATAAAATAAGCATGTACGTCGATGGCAAATATGCGGATGAGCATCATTTTGAAATAAAGCCCGGCGAGAAAAAGAAAATTGATTTTGCATTCGATTATCCCGGTGCAAAAACAATTGTGTTTGCTACGAAGCATAAAAATCTGATAGTAAACTTATGAGCAGGCATATAAATCAAACGATAACTTTGGTTTTTAGAAAAAGAATTAAAAATATAGTTTCAAACGAGAAGTTGTATTCTTCGTCATTGAAGAATACGGGCAGGAAAATTCAATTCAAGCCATTAAATTATCTTTTTAGAAGCTGTTTGAGTTAATTGTTTTGGAAACTATTGTTCCGTCAGGAACATTTGCCTGGTAACTTGTCAACAAAAACAATCAAGCGTTCCGAAGGAACGCCTGGCATTATTTTAATCTTTTCTACCAGGCAAATGTTTCTCCGAAATATTCTGCAAATTCATAAGGTCCAATTAATTCAAACAGCTTCTTAAATTTTATGCTATGAAATGAGCCATAAACATCTTGCATATCCGGGGCGATGATTATTTAGCGAAACGAAGTTCGCCGGAATCAATTCCCTGCCCGCCCGGCCAGGCGGACGTCCGGCAATTAAGAACAATAAAAATATACAGATGAAATGCCCATAAACCTTTGGCATACCCAAAGCAATGATTATTGAGGCATTCCATCTGGCAATTAAAAAACAATAGAAATAAACAGATGAAAAGCAGATTAGTAAATATTCCCACGGCTTTATTGGTCATTTGTTTTTTCGTGATTATCCGCGTGCCCGTTTTCGCACAATCTGCAAAAACATTCTGTAATCCTGTTGACCTGCCTTATATGTTTCAGCCGGACGGCAAGTATCGCTCAGCCGCCGATCCGGCAATGGTTTTCTACAAAAACCAATATTGGCTCTTCGTCTCAAAGAACGATGGCTATTACGTTTCAGACGATCTGGTCAAATGGAAATACATAAAAGGAGAAGGTTATCCTACGGAAATATTTGCGCCTGCCGTTGTGGTTATCCACGATAAAATATACCTGACAACCGGCGGCGGCGCAGGCGCAGGAACTTTTACAACCGGTAACCCTGCATCGGGAATATGGACAAGGGTTTCCAATCCAGACAGAGAGCTTGCCGACCCTGCAACCTTTTTGGACGATGACGGCAAATTGTATTTGTATGACGATTGCAGCGACAAAAATCCTATAAGGGTTACACAGCTCGACACGGCTGCTTTTCATTCCGTTTCCCCTGTTGTTGATTTATTTAAAGGCGATCCTGCAATGCATGGCTGGGAAGTGCCGGGCGACAGCAATGAACTGAAAACGAAAGCGCCCTGGATTGAAGGCTCGTGGATGAATAAGATCAATGGCAGATATTATTTGCAATATGCTGCTCCCGGCACGCAATTCAGTACTTACGGCGATGGCGTGTATGTGTCGGACAAGCCCGAAGGGCCTTTTAGGTATGCGCCGTATAGTCCTTTTTCATTTAAGCCTGCCGGCTTTATCACAGGTTCCGGGCATTCTTCTACATTCAGGGACAGGGACAATAATTATTGGCACGTAGCCACGCTTTCTATTTCGGTAAGGCACATGTTTGAAAGAAGGCTCGGATTGTTCCCTGCCGGTGTTCTTTCAGATGGGCAGCTTGTAACGAATACTTACCTTGGCGATTATCCGCAACATGCGGCACTGCAAGGCAAAGACGGATGGAAAAATAATTTGGCCGGATGGATGTTATTGTCATATAATAAGCCCGCAACCGCTTCTTCCGTATTATCCGATTCGTTTAAAATAAAAAATGCTTTTGACGAAAATATCCGCACATGGTGGAGCGCGGCAAGCGGCAAAAAGGGCGAGTGGCTGCAAGTCGATTTGCAAAAGCAATGCGAGGTCGATGCTGTCCAGGTAAATTTTGCAGATCAGGACGCGGATGTGCAAAATGGTTTTATTAAAGACGGATACGGATATTATGTTGTCGCATCTTCAGATGCTAAAACGTGGACGACCATCATTAACCATAGAACTAATCAAAGAGACGCACCGCACGATTATACGCAACTGGACAAACCTGTAACTGCCCGCTATATAAAAATTATCAACGAACATTCGCCGGCGGGCGCAAAATTCTCCTTATATGATTTCCGGATTTTCGGAAAGGCGCCCGGTAAAAATCCTGCTCCCGTAAGTAATATTGTTGCCAGATTAAATCCAAAGGATAATCGCGAAGCAACCGTTTCATGGAAGCCGGTTGCGGATGCAGATTTTTATATTGTACGGTACGGTATTGCGCCGGACAAACTCTGGGGCAACTATCAGGTTTATCATTCTGCAACGCTCAATATTCGCTCGTTGAATGTAGGCGTTCCTTACTATTTCACGGTCGATGCAGTTAACGGACATGGTATTACCAGGAGCAAACAGATTAAAAAGATATTGGGATATTAGGATAATGCTGCTCAAGCTATTATTCGAAAGAAATGAAATGTGCCGGTTTGTGGAGTTTTAATCCCAACGGGATTACACGTTTATAGTAATATGTATGGATTTATATACGCTTCCTTTTGGGTCGAACGTGAAATTTTAATATGAAAATACCGTTTTTCGAGTGAAAAAATGTTTGCTGTTCGCAGATGTTAGCGTAGTGCATCCGAGGCTGTAAATAAAAAGGATTTGAATCCCGTTTTATGTCGTCCGACATGCCCTTCGGAATATATCGGATAGCGGAAACAGCATAAATATGAAAAATAATTTCCCCAAACAGCCGGATTAATTTGTTTGTTAAGTGAATAGTAAGGATTCTGTTAGGCCTGCTTTTACAAATTTGCCTTGTGTTTGATTAAACAAACATTCATTTCTATTATTTATTAACATTAAAAAACGAAAAATGAAGTCTTTGCTACCTGACATGTTTCCCGGACGGAAACAAATGAAATTTATTGTTTTAATTGTATTCATGCTGGCATCGGTGTATGCCAATGCGCAGCAGTGGCAACTCGTTAATCCGGCTTTTCCTACGGCAGATGCGTGGGTAGCGGCATTTTCTGTTAGCGATATTGGCGCAACAGGTGACGGCGTTACGGATGTAACAAGTATTTTTCAGAAAGGCCTGGATTCGCTGGGGAAAACCGGCGGCGGAACTTTATTTGTTCCAGGTGGCAAATATGTAATTAAAGGAAGTCTGCTTATTCCCAAAGGCGTTACGTTAAGGGGAGAATGGCAAAAGCCGGTAAAAGGACAACCGGTTCAGGGAACAATTTTAATGGCTTATATAGGAAAAGGAGATGAAAATGCTGCGCCTTTAATGACATTGCAATCTACTGCCGGTGTCAGGGATTTAGCTATCTGGTATCCCGAACAGGATCCGAATAATATTGTTCCTTACTCTCCTGCCATTTTATTTGGTCAAACAGGTTATTGGGGCAATGATTATTGTAATGCCGACAATATTACATTCGTTAATGCATATTCAGGATTGGTTATTTCAAGAGTGAACGGCGGTGGTTGTCCTATGTTAAATGGTCTGTATGGCACACCTTTGTCAAGAGGTATCGAAATTGATAATATTGCCGATGTGGGGCATATTGAAAATATAGATTTTTCGCCCGATTATTGGTCAGGTTCGGGATTGACCGGTTCTCCGGCAGTTGGTGGAAGTCATAAATCATGGATTAAAAATAACGGTACAGGGATTGTAATGCGCCGCAACGACTGGTCTTATACCAGCTTTGTTTCAATTGATGGTTATAAGATCGGGTTTTATGCAGGACCTTCCATCGCGAGTCCCGGATCTGTTCCAAATGGACAAAATTATATGTTCAACATTTCCAATTGCCAGACAGGCATTTTATGTGATATGATTAATTCTGTAGGGATCATGTTTTCGCATATAACTACTGCCAATTGCAATAGAGGTATCAAAATACAAGGAGGAACATCTGCAGTCAGTTCTATTCAAATATATGCCAGTTCCATTAACGGGAATGAAAATGCTATTTTCTCGGATACCTCTACGCTTACCAATATTATCGTAGAACAAAGTACTGTTTCAGGTGGAAATGCAATGCTTAACGGCGGAACATTTATTGCATCCGGCAATCAGTTTCAAAATACAAGCCCGCAGATTACGCTGGGAAATCATTCCAGAGGAATTATTACCGGTAATACTTACCAAAATGCCAGATCGATTGTAAATAATTCACAGTATATAAGTAAAATAGATGATGCTCCTGTTACCTTAGCTCCTTTGCCGCAATTTCCGGCAGATTACAGTGACCTTACCCGTAATCAAAAACCGGCAAGAGCCGCCATGTATCTTGCCACTGCGGCTCCTTTTAATGCTGTACCGGATGGCGCTACAGACAATACGATTGCTGTACAAAATGCTTTGACACAAGCTGGAAATGACGGCGGCGGTGTCGTGTTTTTACCTCCGGGAAAATATAAATTCACGGGACATTTATCTATCCCTTCGGGCGTTGAATTAAAAGGTGCTTCCGATAATTTCTCCGCACCAATGGGGCAAGGAACTACATTAGAACCTTATGCAGATAAAGGCAATCCATCCGGAACGCCGTTCATTATTATGGCATCAACTTCCGGAATCAGAGGGGTTACGGTTAATTATCCGGAACAAATGGCATCCAATATTCCGAATGTTCCCGCGTATCCTTATACCATACAGGCAAGAGGAAATGATGTCTATATCGTGAATGTAGCTTTCCGCGCAGTATATGACGGAATAGACCTTTTTACATATAAATGCGACAACCATTTTATAAACAATCTTGCAGGGCATATTTTTGATAATGCTATTAGGGTCGGCGCTAATTCCACAGGTGGTATTATTGCACATACGCAATTTAATTCAGGCGATTATGCCAACGGGGCAGAATCTAAATGGGGCAGTTGGCCTAATTCTCCTACGAACGGAACTGCCGCCTCTTATAGTTATAATATGGCTAATACCGATTTCTTAAAATTGGGTAATTGCTCCAATGAAATACTATATAACGATTTTGTTTTTGGCGTTCGTAATGGTATTGTATTTATGAACGACGGAGGTTCCGGCGCATCGGGAGTAAGTATGGGAATGGGTATTGATGGCGCACAAACAAGTTTAAGGTTCGAAGCATTGAAGAGTGAAGGATTTGATATGGTTAATTCCCAGATCGTAGCATTAGGACCGGATACATCTTACAGTTATATAGAAACTGCACCAGGCTTTAATGCTGCTGTACGTATGGTTAACACAGATTTCTGGGGTGGTGTCGGTAAGAGTATTTTAAGTAACGGCAACGGTTCTTTGTTATTACAAAATGCAAGTTTTCAAAATGCGGGAACGGTTCGTTTTGCCAGTATAAATGCCAATGAATCGGTTTCAGTAAAAAATTCCAATATACAATACAACAACAATATGCTGTTACCCGGCACGGAAAATCACTTGTCTGCAGAATCAGGTATTATGGATATTAACGGAATCGATACAACAAAAATGCCTTTGTATAAAAATGTATTGGGAGCAAGCTGGACTGTTTCTTTAGACGGTGCGCTTCCGCGTATCGGGTGGAGAGCATGGGCTAGTGTTAATTCAGCCGCAAGTGAGGTACAAAAAGCCTTGGACAGTGTTATCACTACACGATGGGCTACCAATGGACCACAATACAACGGACAGGTATTTGGTGTAGATATGATCAATGAGTACACCATTCATTCCATAGTGCTTGACCAGTCAACCAGTGCAAATGATTATCCGAAAGGATATGAAGTTTACGCCGGAACAGACAGCAGCAATTTCGGCGCTCCTGTTGCAACAGGCGTAGGTACAAAAGGAATGACACTGGTTACTTTTCCCGATACCAAAGCAAGATACATAAAAGTAGTGCAAACAGGAGGCAATGGAACTGGCGGCTATTGGTCTGTTCATGAGTTTTATGCTTTTGGTACAGGAACGGTTGTGAATACGCTTCCCCGGGCCGGCTGGACGGCCTGGACAAATGTTGCTGTTACTAAAAATGCCGTACTGAATGCTTTGGATAGTAATCTTACAACAAGGTGGAGTACCGGCGGAGCGCAGCAGCCGGGGCAGGAGTACGGTGTGGATATGCAAACAAACCATATTGTCCGTTCTATTGTGCTTAACCAGACAACAGCCAGCCCCAACGATTATCCGAGAGGTTATGAGGTATATGTAGCCGCAGACAGCAGCAATTGGGGGGCGCCTGTTGCAACTGGTGCAGGTACACAGGGAAGCGTCACTGCAATTACATTTCCTGATGTGACAGGGCGATTTATAAAAGTAGTACAAACAAGTGCAGTCAGCAATTATTGGTCAATCTATGAATTTAATGTGATGGGCGCTGATGCTCCGGTTCAAATGCCTGTAACTTTTGATAAAATAAAGGCAACACCTGTATCCAAACGGGTACTGGTGGAATGGAATGTAGGAGTAGAGGTAAATGTTGGACAGTACGCAGTGCAAAGGTCAACTGACGGAATACACTTTGAAACTATCGGTAATATTACTGCCACAGGAAACACGGCATACAGCTATACCGATAATAACCCTCTGTCGGGAAAAGCATATTACCGCGTACAGTCCATTGATTTAGACGGGGCGGTTTTGATAAGCGGAATTGTTTCTGTATCATTGCCGGATAGTGATTTAAACAATGTTGCAGTGTATCCCAATCCCGTAAAGGCTAATTATTTTAATATAAAGTTTGCTCCTGTTGCCGGTAATACAATATATGGTGTAAGACTTTTTAATATTACCGGAAAAGAAGTTTACCGTTCACGGTTAAATACCGTTGCCGGTAAAAGTGAATATACGGTGGAATTGAATAATGCGCTTCCGACCGGCATGTATATTTTAAAACTTACGGATGAAGCAACAGGCGTATCATCCGATAAGAAAATAAACATTGTGCGTTAAGTCCTGACCAAGATCTTTGAACCATGATTTATATGATTTGAAGGTTTTTTAGAAAGATAATATACAATCTCCATGCTGTGTGAAGCGTTCCCGCCTCACACAGCTATTATATTACACTGCAATACCAGATAAAACATCGTATTCCCGAACGGAAGATAAAAGAGATTTAAAATCCTGCTTAAATAGTCCTTCCCCAAAAAGTCATTTTTAAATTTTGGGCAATAAGGTTCGGATAAGCTGTTCTGATGAGCATAAGTAGCAGTTTGCAACAAAGTATTGCCTCTGTAAGCCAGAGGTTGGGCTGGCATCAGATAATCGGTGTATAAATCTAATAACTATCCACAGAGCAATAACGAAATCTATGAGCAGATAGTCTGTGTTTGCGTAATATCAATACTTACTTAATTGATTATTATAGTTTTATCGAAATATTAATACCTTATATTTTTTTACTTTTTAAAAATTAATTTTTTTGTTAAGATAATTGTTAAGGAAAATATTAATGACAGATAGGCAATTTTGCCCGTACTAAACGGTACAAACATTAATTTGTAAACTTTTTAATCATCTCCATTAACAAATGAAAATGAAATTACATTTTTGGCTCACAGGACTTTTATTGTTTGCCGTCCTGCGCAGCTACAGCCAGGACAAAACGCTGACAGGCCGGGTGGTCGATCAATTGGGCCAGCCGGTTACCGGAGCCGTAATATCGGTATTGCACGAAAAAGGAATTGCCTTATCAAAAGAAGACGGCAGCTTTACGATAGCGCCTGCCGATCTTGCCAATGACACACTCCAGGTTACTAATGTGGGCTACGCACCGCAACAGATAGCAATAAACGGGCGAACCTCGATTCAGGTACAATTGGTACAGAAGTCCAAGGATCTGAATGACGTAGTGGTAATATCGGCATTAGGGCTGACCAAGAAATTAAATGCCGTAACCTATTCGCAACAATCGGTAGATGTAGACCAGATGACGGAAGCGAGGGACGTAAATATTACAAATATGCTTTCCGGTAAAGTTGCCGGATTGCAGGTAACCAATACCGGGCAGCCGGGTTCTTCTTCGAGGGTAGTGATACGGGGCCCGAAATCTATTACCGGAAACAACCAGCCATTATGGGTAGTAGATGGTGTGCCTATTGCCAATAATATGGGCGATACCCGTGGCGATAACCTTGACTACGGCAACGGCGCACAGGATTTGAACCCGGATGATATTGCTTCTATCGAAGTATTGGAAGGCCCGAATGCGGCGGCGCTATATGGTAGCGATGCAGCAAACGGCGCTATCCTTATAACTACAAAAAGAGGCGATGCGAAAAATAAAAACTGGGGTATATCGCTCAACGAAAACCTTATGGCTTATACCGTAACACAATTTCCTTTATACCAGAATATATACGGAGAAGGTGGCAACAGTCAATTAATAAGTAATAATAATTTACTTGTAGGCAATACGGGCACAGTAAAAATGGGCTCCAACGAGAGAAGCTGGGGAGCGCCTATGCTGGGACAGCCGTTCATCATGAACGATGGCACTATTGGACACTATTCCCCCGAGCCGAACAATGTTAAAGAATTGTATCAGACAGCCTTAACAAATACATCCAATGTATCTATTAGCAAAGCAGATGCGACTTCTTCTTTACGCGTTTCCTACACATATACAGGTGGAAATGATGTGATGCAAAAGCAGAATGTTTTACAAAAACATAATGTAAACCTGTTTGCAACCAAAAAAATAAATACACACCTCTCCTTGGATGCACGTATGCTGTACACCAGAGCAACCACCAAAAACAGAACTTATCGCAACCTTGACCCGGCAAGTCCTATGGCTGCTTATGTATATATGACCAGAAGCACGCAGTTGTACGGTTTGATACCTTGGGAAGATCCCAATACCGGTGATGAAATCCGCCTGGGCAATGTACTGAGCAATAGTGAAAATCCGTTTTGGGCGATTAATGAAAATTCAAACCAGGACATTAGCGACCGCTTTATCGGCGGTGTTTCTGCCACATGGTCTTTTAACAGCGCGCTCAAGCTGAGAACACAGGCTACGCTCGATTATAATTATGTAAGCGCTTATCAATATAAGGAAAAAGGCGGCGTAAAAACCCAGTACGGTTACTATCAGAATATGAACCAAAGCAATCAAAACTGGAATTACGAAGCCCTTTTGATGTACAGCAAAAACTTTGGTAAAGATTTTTCCTTATCTGCCAACCTTGGCTCCAATTATGCCAATTCAATAGGCGCCAACAGAAATCAATCTGTTAATAAATTATTGGTGCATCACATGGTTGCTATGTCCAATGCCAATGCAGATCCGATTGTAATAGAAGGCGAGTCGCATACGCGCAGAATGTCGGTATATGGCTCTACCACATTGGGTTATAAGAACTATCTGTACCTGGATATGACCGGCAGAAACGACTGGTCATCCACCTTACCGGTCGATAATGATTCTTATTTTTATCCCTCGGTGGGCGCAAGTTTTGTATTCAGCAGCTTATTAAAGAATAAAAATATCCTCAGTTACGGTAAATTAAGAGCATCCTATGCAGGTGTGGGTAACAGCGCCGGTTTTGCACAATTGAACAATACGTATACCAATATCGGTTTGTTTAACGGCAATCCGACTTTGGTATATGGAACTACACTAAAAAACGCACATCTTAAACCTGAAAAAACCAATTCAAAAGAAATAGGAGTTGAACTCGGTTTCTTCAAAAATCAACGGGTTAATTTAAAAGCCACCGTGTATAAATCCAATACTTATAACCAAATCATTACGGCGCAGAGCCTTCCGGAAACCGGCTTTAACAACTTTGTTATCAATGCGGGAAATATCCAGAATAAAGGTATTGAATTAACACTGAGCGCCTCGCCTGTTCAAACCAGGAATTTCTCATGGGACATCAATGCCAACTGGTCTAAAAACGATAACAAAGTGATATCCCTTACGCCGGATATCGACAGAGTGCAGCTTGGTTCAAATTTAGGAATAACGGTCAATGCTATGACCGGTAAACCTTACGGCGAATTGTTGGGTAATGTACCGTACAAAGTGGGCGATACAATCATTGTCCAAAGCAACGGAAGGCTTTATTACGACCAAAATGTTCCGGTGGGTAATGCGCAGCCGAAATGGCTTGGCTCTTTCGGTTCTTCATTCAGATATAAAAACTTCGATTTGTCTTTTCTGGTTACACTTAAATGGGGCGGTAGTATTTATTCAGCCTCTTACGGAAGAGCCAATACCGCGGGAAATACGGTTGCTTCTTTGAACGGAAGAGATGCTTACTATTTCAGTTCTATCATATTGGGCGAAAACGGCAACGAAAGACAAGGCATTGGACAAACCGTAGGTAGTACGGTAACTTACTATGATGATGGTCGTATAAAAGGTGCAAGATATCCGTTATCATATTTCCCGAAAACGGATGCCTCGGGCAATTTCTTATATGATTCCAACGGTAGAATGATTCCCGGTGCACCAAACAATTTGTGGATGGACCCTAACTTAATGATGAATGATATGACTACAAATAATGCACCGGCAATTACATTCGATGCAACATCGGTAAGATTGAGCCAGTTGATATTCGGCTATACTTTCCCGAAACAATGGATCCAGCGTACGTTTATCAAAGACATAAGGGTTGCTGTTACAGGACGTAACCTATGGCAGATTGTTCAGCATACACCGCAGGGCATCGATCCGGAATCTGCAAATACCTCAGGCAATGCACAGGGTATCGAAGCAGGTGGTTCTTTCCCTTATGCGCAATACGGATTTGATTTGAAAGTTAATTTTTAATGTTACCCGTTATTGATTAACAGATAACCGATAACAAAGAACAGATTTAAAATAATGAAAATGAAAAAATATATTGTTCCTATACTGGCAGTTGCTATTACCGTTTTCAGCGGGTGCAAAAAGTTTTTGTCAGAGGTAAATATCGATACCACACAATTTACAACCGCCACACCTGCGGCAATCCTGCAAGGCAGCTTTAAGGCTACAACAGATTTTCTGGCAAATGACAATGGTCAGCGTTGGTGGGATTTGTCAAACTTTATTTGGGCAGGGGCAAGATACGACCTTACCGGCGACAATGTATGGCAGTTGTATGTGAATGCACTGGAAGGCATTACACAGCTTAAACAAACCTACGGAAACGACAGCAACTTTGTCAATCAGGTACAAATAGCGCGTATATGGGAATCCTATGTTTATTATATTCTGGTCGCAAACTATGGCCCCGTTGCAAAATCTCAGGCCAACAATTTGAATTATAACAGCAATATTAAGTACGATAATGAAGACACAGTTTACCGTCAGATACTGGATACATTGAAAGATGCCGTTTCCAGAATTAATCTCAATCATCCGAATGATAAACTTGCTTACGATGTGATATATGGAACAGGAAGCGATGCATTAACCAAATGGATAAAGTTTGGCAACACATTGCGATTGGAAATTGCGCTTACCTGCCGCAGAAACCTCGGCAGCTATGCTGACGGGCATATCAAAGACGTAATGGCAAACGATGCAAATACAATTAATTCAGAAGATGAAACGGCAAAAATTACTTACGAGAATGTAACCAATAATATGCATCCATACTATATGAGGTACAAATTTAATACTAATACGCTTCCGGTTCCGGTAATGAACGATATGCTTTTCCTGTATTTCCGTTCTTACCAGGATCCGCGTATGGGCGCTTATTTCGATTCGGTACCAATGAGAAACAGGTATTTGGTTAGAGATACGCTGACAAGCAAACTGGACACATTTAAAAGAGTGGTTACTTATCCCATTCCGTATTTTGGACGCTCTGAAAGTAGCAGCACCTTGCCGGGCTGGACAAGCCTTGCCGGCCAGGTAAATCCCATATCCGGTATTAGCGACACCAGTTATTCCTACATAAAGGGTTTTGGCTGGGGCATCAGTACCGATCCGTTGCCGTCTGGTTCTTTGGTAGCAGCCAACAGGCCATTTATTATATTGTCTTATGCGCAAGCCGAATTTTTAAAAGCAGAAGCGGCGGCATTAGGACTGGGCGGAAGCCAGTCGGCACAGCAGTATTACGAACAAGGTATTGCAGCCAACTTCGCTTACTGGGGCATTTCGTCAAAACTCGCCGCTTATATGAATGTAGATGGTATCAAATGGGATACCAAAGGAGATGGATTTTATAACTATCTGGGTATTGTAAAAGCAGATATTCCGCAGGACAACCTCGGTAAGATATGGATACAAAGCTGGATCAACTTCTTCCCTGACCAGGCATTTGAAGCGTGGACTTTGCAAAGAAGAACACGCGCATTGGAATTATCTCCGATGACCAATCCTGGCAGCGGTTACATCAATGTACCCTATATGGATATTCCGGAAAGAACGCCTTATCCGGCCAATAATTCAAAGTTAAATCCAATTGGCTATGCCGATGCGCTTACTCAGCTCGGTATTGGCGGACAAGTGGATGACAGGTATCCCTATGTGGCTTTACATTTTGAAGTGCCGTTTACTGTTAAAGACTGGAACGCCGTAGTACCGCATTATAATACCGCGTATGTGCAAAAATGGTATGGCAATACCGTACAGGCTTTGGATTCGGCTGGCGTACCTTATACTTTATTGACTACGATAGGAGCTCCTGCCGTCCCTATGGATTTACAACGCACAGGATGGACTGCTTATGCAAGCAATGATCCGAATGAGTTGAAAAATCTTTTTGACAATAGTCTTACAACAAGATGGAGTACCGTAGGCCCGCAGGCTCCGGGCCAGTACCTTGCTGTAAATCTGCAGCAAAACTATACGATTGATACCATCAAACTAAATCAGTCTACGAGTGCCAATGACTATCCGAGAGGGTACGATGTATACATTACGAAAGACAGTACAAATTTCGGTACTCCTGTTGTTTCAGGTGTGGGGCAATCAGGCGCTTCAACAGTAATCCCGATACCGGGTGCCGGTGTTGTAGGAAAATATATAAAAATAGTACAAACAGGTTCAACTACCGGTTACTGGTCGGTATATGAATTCAATGTTACAGGGCATTTATAAAAAACTTAATCGCAAAGGATGCAGGGACTAACGCAAAGTACAAGAAGAAATCTTTGCACCCTTTGCGAAAACCCGGCGCTCTTTGCGGTGAAAAATTTAAAACGTAAAAAAGGAACAAATGAAAAAATATAAATACAGTTGGCAGCTATTATGCGCAGCTTTGGTAACGTTGATGATAAGTTGTAAGAAAACCGATCAGGGTCCATCCATTGATGATTATTTCCTGAATTATCCTATTCCCGAAGTGCCTGTTACACAGGATTATGTGGTGGGAGCATTCTATTACCAATGGGGTACATTTAATGTAAACATTAAGGAAGTTCCCGTTGTAGGCGCATATAATGCACCGGGCGGAAAAGAACCGGACGCTACGATGTCGACGCATATCGATCAGGCAGTTAGCGGCGGTATCGATTATTTCCTGTTCCAGATTCGCTCAAGAATGAGGGACTCCAACAATTTCAAAACAGACTCTGCACTTATTGATGTTTTCACAAGACAGAATACCGGAGGCAAGATGAAATTTGCCTTGTATTATAATTTCAATGCAGGTGCCTACGGCATTACAACTGTTGCTCCTTTGGAAAGCGATTTGGTAAAGTTAAACCAGTTTTTAACTGATATGGAAAGATTAGCGCCTTTCTTTAAAGACCCTAATTATCAAAAAGTAAACGGCAAAACATTGCTGTATATTACCAATTCCAATCAGTTGTATTCCAACGACAATCCCGCAATATACCAAAAACTCAGGGAGAGGTTATCTGCACTCGGTTTCGATATGTATCTCGTAGGTTACCAGGAACGCTGGTCGCCGCCTGCACGCTATCCTTTCCGTTTCAAAGACTGTGTGGATGCTGTATACGAACAAAGCTACAGCTCACAAATAAATAGCTGGGACAGGTGGTGGATACTGCCACAGGCAATGGATCAAAACTGGGAATATACCCGTAAGTATTTTGCGGATAGTGTAGGCGTTGATTATATCCCGGATATTTCGCCGGCATACAGTTGGAAAATCAACACACCTGCAAGCGTGAATCCTGAATATCCGAGAACCGACAGCGGCAAAATGTACAGGACACTATGCAATGTTGCCAAGATGAATGCAAGTGCAAAAACAAGGCTGATATTGATAGATTCATGGAACAACTGGGCAGAAGATATGCAGTTGGAGCCCGCTGAAAGCTATGGCA
>Ga0153956_1002009_pt1 | contig 16028 bp, 19 predicted proteins | sample TSFL040MetaG_FD_104704 | JGI IMG/M metagenome (GOLD analysis project Ga0153956, IMG submission 104704) | Attine ant fungus gardens microbial communities from Florida, USA - TSFL040 MetaG | ecosystem: Host-associated > Fungi > Mycelium > Unclassified | place: USA: Florida, Wekiwa Springs... | reverse complement strand
CTGCAGACTGATCGCGAAGCATGGGCCACGGCTCAACCAAACTCCGCACCCGTCAGTGCAAATATACGTTCCGGGCGATCAAGAGGTTCGAACCGACCAAGTAGCATGCGCGTGAACGTCCTTTGCACTGAGAAACCTTCCGACACAAGCAAAGCCGCCAACGTTTGATGCCGATCCGGTACGTCGATGAAGACAGGCCCACGCGCCCTTCCGATAGCCGAACGTAGCAACGCTGCCCCGCTCATCTCATCGCGCGCAACGAGCGGACCTATGTGCGTTGCTGTCAGCCCCTCGCGGCCAAGAACATAACCAACGATTTGCCCCGACGCCGAAGAGCACAACGCAATATCCGGCATCCGTCGCTGCCATTCTGCGAGTAGCTCCAACCTGCTTTCACCAAATTCCGCTCGGTCAAACCGAGCGACCTCAGCCATTTCGTCGCTTCGCAGTAACCGGATCGACGCAGCGGAATCGTCTTCATGAGACGGGACCGCCTTATCCAATCGCTGAAATCGCGTTATCGGATAAATATCTCGAAATCCGAGACGGCTGTAGACTTCCCGACCTGCCGACGTCGCGTCGAGACCAGCGATCGCGCCGCGGCCCGTCAGCCACGTTATGCAGGCATGCATCAGTCGGGATGCCAAGCCGTTGCGCCGCTCCGCTGTCGTCACAAGAACCATGCAGATCCAACCAAACCGATCTCCGTACGGGATAACCCCCGCGCTGGCTACAAGCTGCTCGCCACGGCAGATTCCCAATACAAATCCATGATCGAGAAGGAAACACCAGTCAGCTTTGTTCTGATTCCACCCTGCTTCAATCGAAAGCTCCTGACATGCAACGAGATGCTCGGCGCCAAGCCTGAAGGGTTCCGACAACATCGCGCTCATACCGATGCCACGCGCCGCGCGCGGCGTCCTTTCGCTGCAGTTCTTTTGCCCATGGATCGCGGCTTTCTTCTCTCATTCAACAGCAGATGGCTCATCATCAAATCGGTGACATGTTTTCGCCGCTGACGCATCAGTGCCGATCCATTGAAATCTTTATCGAACAGCGCGCTAAGAGTATGGATGTTGCCGATATAGAAAAAACAGAGGGCTGCCATCGAGATATACAACTGCACCGGATCTATTCCCCGGCGAAAGACAGACGACGCAGCCCCGCGTCGCAACGTGACGTCCAGAAGGTCGAGGATCGGTGAGCTGGTTTTACTAATCAATCGAGACTGGCGGACGAAGCGCGCTTCGAGAATATTCTCATTGATCAGTAAGCGAACAAATTCGCGGTGTTTGGCAACATAATCGAAGGTAAACCCGATGAGCTTGACCATCGCGGCTTCCGGCTCTTCATCCGCGAGGTTGAGGGCTGCCTCTCTTCGACGGATTTCCGCATAGGCTCTCTCGAGCACTGCGAGGTAAAGGGAATCCTTGTCTCCGAAATGATAGTAGATCAACTGCTTGTTTATTTTCGCGCGACGCGCGATTGCGTCGACGCGCGCTCCCCGCAAGCCTTCCGCTGCAAATTCAAGGAGTGCCGCCTGTAACAGACGCTCCCGAGAGGCTGACTCGGCATCACCCGCGCCTTTTTCGCCGAAGCCGTCTTTTCTGCGGGATTTAACAGAACTACGTGGCATTGAGCCACCGCTCGCGATTCGCCGAAACAAAATCGTCGTCGGTTAGCTCCGGAAAGTTCCGGCAAACCTGTTCGATCATCTTCGCCTGACCGGGGCTCAATCCTTCATTCGGATCTAGACACCAGATACCTTCCATCAACCCTTGCCGCCGCAAGACCTCGTGGCATCCGGCGATGACGCCATGAAAGTGATTGGCCGTATCAAACACCGCCGCATTACATGCGGTCACTTTTGAATCGAGCGCCAACAAATCCGCCGAAACATCCTGACGCTCGGCGGCGGCGCGACAACGGGCGTGCAACTCCACCGCCCGTTTGGTCCAAACGCTCCAGTGCCCCAAAAGGCCGCCGCGAATTCTGAGAACGATAGTTTCGTCGCCGCGACGAACAACAAATGGGGTAAGCAAATCGAGAGTAATGTGGTCGTCGTTGCCCGTATAAAGGGCAACACGCTTTTCCGCCTTCGCATCCGCAACGCCTTGCAATACGTCAAGCGTGGCATAGCGGTTGAACGGCGCGATTTTGATACCGACGACATTGTCGATTTCCGCAAAGCGGCGCCAGAAATTCGCCGTCAGCGCAATTCCGCCCACGGCCGGTTGCAAGTAGAATCCAAACAGCGGAATTCGCTTCGCGACTGTTCGGCAGTGCATAATGATCTCGTCCTCGCTCGCCGACCGCCATGCTGCCAGGCTGAGGAGACCCGCGTGATAACCCAGATCGACGGCAACGTCGGCTTCGCGAACTGCTTGCTCGGTCTTGCCGATTATGCCAGCGATCATCGCGAGCGGAGCGACGCGACCCTTGCTCGGCCAGGATTGCGCCGCCTGCTGCGCGAGTCTTAATACCGTTTCGAACAGCCCGACTTCGCGGATCGCAAACTGCGTCGTGTGCACACCGACAGCGAGACCGCCGACACCGGCATCGATATAATAGCGTGTCAGAGCGTTCTGACGGCGTACATCGAGATCGCGATCCGAAGTCAATGCCAACGGATGGGCCGGGATGGCGACACCAGACATCAAGGCGGCCCGGACGGCATCGGGCATCTTAGTAGCGCTTGTATGCATGCGAAGTTCCCTCGCCGGATAGCCTCTCAGATCGCCGCAGGTTTTCGGCCATGGCTATCAACCAAATAGTTGATATGCGGAAACATCATTGTCAACCGAACCAACTGCCGCCTCGCCCGGCAGTACAGATTGACTCATCCTTGCCGTAGCGATTAAATCAACCAAATAGTTGAAATAATAAGGCTCGGAGATGAGTAAACCGGCTCCTTCTTTCTTTGCTACCGTCGATCAACTCGACGAGTTCATGACGACTCCGTCGGACGCATTGATGGCCGATCTGGAGCAGGTTCCCGGTGATATCGCAGTTATCGGCGTCGGCGGAAAGATGGGACCGACACTCGCCCGCATGGCTAAACGCGCATGCCCGGAGCGACGTGTGATCGGCATTGCCCGTTTCACCGAACCGGGCCTCCAGGATACATTGCGCGGTTACGGCATTGAGACGATTACCGCCGACCTGCTCGATCCGCACGCAATCGCCGAGCTGCCGCGTGTACCGAACGTGATCTTCATGGCCGGACGCAAGTTCGGATCAAACGGAAGCGAACCACTCACCTGGGCCATGAATACGCACGTGCCCGCTTTGGTGGCCCACCATTTCCGCGAGAGCCGCATTGTCGCCTATTCAACCACCTGTGTTTATTCGTTTGCGCCGGTTGCCCACGGGGGTTCGCGCGAAGACGAAAAAATCGAACCGCCGGGTGAATATGCGATGTCTTGCGCCGGGCGGGAGCGCATCTTTCGGTATTTCTCCGAGAAATATGACACGCCGGCCATACTGATCCGCCTGAGCTATGCGATCGATATGCGCTACGGCGTTCTCCACGATCTCGGCCGGAAGGTGCTTCTCGGCGAAACCATCGATCTGAGCATGGGGCATGCGAACGTCATCTGGCAGGGCGACGCATGCAGCCAGTCTTTGCGCGCGCTGCGCCACTGCACCGTGCCCGCCTTGCCACTCAACGTCAGTGGTCCCGAAACTGTGAGCATTCGGGCGCTAGCGCTTACCTTCGGGCGCCGCTTCGGCCATGCGCCGGTTTTCAGCGGCGAGGAAAGCAACACCGCCTGGATCGCCAATACGTCGCGAGCGGCGCGACTGTTCGGCTATCCGACGATCACTCTCGATCAAATGATCGATTGGACAGCCGATTGGTTATCCCGCGGCATGGCGAGCTTCGACAAGGCGACCCACTTCGAGCTGCGAACCGGAGCTTACTAACCTCAGACGACAGGCCCGCAGGTTCTTCCAGGGCCCACGGTATTGGCCCCACATTGGTCGCGTTGACATGCTGCAAGCGCTAAGAAGCTGCTTCGTAAGGCACGATCCGTGAGCCCAATTGTCCCATCCCTCAAATCAGTGTTGCGGAAATCAGAACCCGGCCCGATAATTTGATGAGGTGGAGCCTGGAGGCGCCTTCTGAAGCTGGCGTAAATTTTGCTTCGACCTGCAAGGGTCCTTTTTCGGGAGTTCGTCAGGATGGCGCCGGATCCGAAAACTCTTGTCGGCAGCCGCGGCCGTATCGCGCTCCTGAATCTCGACAAAGAGATCGTTGAGCACGCGCACCCTCAGGCACAAGCCCTGATTAAACTCAGCGGACCCGATCGCCTCATCGTCGTAGCCGGTCAGCGACATGTGCTCTCCAGGGACACCTTGATCTTCCTGCCGCCATGGGTTCCACACGCGGGTTCCGGTCCGGCCGGTGACAGCGCAAACGTGCTTTCAATCAATATCGGCTTTCCGGCAACCGCGACGCACGCGGCCAGCTCAGGCAAAGCCATTTGCTGCCCGATCAATCCGCTATTGCGCGGCGCGGCTGACGATCTGCGCGATCGGCTAACGCGCGGAGAGCCTTTGACAAGCGGTGTCGATCACATCCTGCAGTCGATTTCAGAGGTTTGCCGCTATGACACCGGCCCCCGGTTGATCGATTTTCGGATCCGCCGCGTCGTCGAACACATCCGTTCAGCGCCGGCGGATGCCCAGAATGTTGATGTATGGGTTGACGTTGCCGGTCTTTCACGAGCGCATTTCTTCCAGCTGTTTCAGACCTGCATCGGCGTTACTCCGCGCGTTTACGTCAACACGCTGAGACTAGAGCGGGCTCTCGATCAGTTAGGCCGAAGCAAGATTCCGATCTCCATGCTTTCCAATTCGTTGGGTTTCCGCGCCCCAAGCCATTTTACGCGCTTCTTCATCGACAATTTCGGAAGCACCCCCCGCGCCTACCGCAAGGGCACCCACATTCTCGCCGACTGACTTGCAATAGAACGCACGGCCGAGCCCCTGCACGAGTCAATGCCCTTATGCAGGTCGGCGCGCGCGGCTCGAGATCTTATCCCGGCTTCAACGCCTTGACCTGTTCTTCGGTCAGCACGCGCAACTTCGAACCGCGCAGCAGCAGGAAAAGCTTGGCGGTTTCCTCAAGCTCCTCAATGGCGTTAGCGGCAGCGTCGAGTGAACTGCCAGCCACCACGGGACCATGATTTGCAAGAAGCACCGCGTGATGTTTGCCGGCGAGCTTCCGTACGGCATCGGCCAGCCCAAGATCACCCGGCGGGTGATAGGGGACGAGCGGCAACCGCCCGACACGCATCACGTAGTATGCAGTTATGGGTGGCAGCACATTATCCTCGTCCACATCGGCGAGCACAGAGACTGCGACCGAATGCGTCGAATGCAGATGGACAACAGCGCCGGTCTGCTGGCGCTCTTCATACATTGCCCGATGAAGAAAGGTTTCCTTGGTCGGCGGATCTCCCGAGACAAGCCGGCCGTTCGCATCGAGCTTGGAAAGGCGCGCCGGATCGAGCCGCCCCAGCGAGACATTGGTCGGCGTCATCAGCCAGCCATCTTCGATCCGAGCGCTGATATTGCCGGCGCTTCCAAAAGACAGTCCGCGCTCAAACAACGAAGCGCCAAGACGGCAGATTTCTTCGCGCAAACAAGTTTCGCTCAATCCAGGCATGACAGCGCCCTCATAAAGAAATCGTCGCGACCAAAATTCCCGGATTTCAGCGCAAGCGCGAGCACGGGCTCGCGAAGGCTTGCTGTCCAGGGGACGCCCGGGTCGATCTGGTGGCCGATCCGCAGCCCGTCAATTCCGAGCGCCTGAACCACGCTTCCCGAGGTTTCACCGCCGGCAACGACCAGCCGGCGAACGCCACGTTCGACGAGCCGGCAGGCAATCTCGGCGAGCGCCTGCTCGACCAGATGACTGGCACGCTCCCGGCCTACTCTTTCCTGCACCGCGCGCACCCGTTCGGGAGGAGCGCTGGCGGAGATCAGAAACGGCACATCGTCCGGTATCGACCGGGTCCCGTCGAGCAGTTGCTGAACGACCGGCTCTCCTGCGGCCAGCGCCAGCGGATCCACGTCAAATACAGGCTGCGTGCGCCGCATTGCCTCAATCTGAGCCAACGTGGCTTTAGAACACGAGCCGGAAATGACCGCCGCCGCACCGCGCACCACCGGCAACTTGTCTGACTGCTGCGAATACGTCAGCAGACCGGCACGCCGGAAATTTCCCGGCAAGCCGAGCGCGATCCCTGATCCGCCGGTGACAAGCGCAAAGTCAACGATGGCTTCGCCCAGGATCAATAGATCCTCATCGTTCACGGCATCGAGAATGGCGTGGCGATATCCCCTGTCGCGCAAACGCCCGAGATGGGCGCGCACGGCTTCCGCGCCACGGCTCACCACGGCAGCCGGAACAAGGCCGACGGGATACGGCGTCTGTCGAGAGAGCACGCGACAGAGATTGGAGTCGCGCATCGGCGTCAGCGGATGATCGCGCATGCTCGATTCGGACAGCAGTACATCGCCGACAAACAAGTGGCCACGATAGATGGTCCGACCGTTCTCGGGGAACGCCGGACAGAACACGGTAAAGTCCGCGGCAAGTTCATCGAGCAGCGCGTCCGCAACCGGCCCGATATTGCCCTGGTCCGTGGAATCGAAGGTCGAGCAGTATTTGAACAGAAACTGTCTGGCCCCAGCGGCTTTGAGCCAACGCAACGCAGTCAGGGATTGCGACACGGCTTCGACGGCGGGGATGGTACGGCTCTTGAGCGCCACTACCACAGCATCGACATCCGTCGGGGGCGGCGCGGTGGGCACGCCAATCAGTTGGACCGTGCGCATCCCCTGACGCACCAAGGTATTGGCGAGATCGGTTGCGCCGGTAAAATCGTCTGCAATCGCTCCGAGCAGTAGCGAGGACGCGCTTTCACGCATTGATAGCCGTCCTTCGCTGGGAGAAAGACACGCCGACTGCTCCGAGCATCTTCTCGTTCAAATTCAGATTGTTGAAGAGACAGAACGCCCGGAGGGATGCGCCCCCGGGAATCTGTTGACGACAAGTCCTGCCGTCACGCCTTGGTGGCGATGGCCGATATCTCAACCAGAAGGCCTTCGCCAGCGAGATCCGCCCGCACCGTGGCGCGCGCCGGAAAATCCTTCTTGAAGAACTCGATATACACTTCGTTCATCGCCGCGTAGTCGGACAGATTCTGCAGATAGACCGTCGTCGACATGACGTCGTTCAAGGTCATTCCGGCTTCTGCGAGGATCAACTGGATCTTCTCGATAATGCACCGGGTCTGTGCTTTCGCGTCGCCGGGCCCAATCGCCTTGCCGTCGTTATCCTGAGAAATCTGACCGGAGAGAAAGACCATATTGTTGATCTGTGTTCCCAGCGAATACGGGCCGCGGGGAATCCACTTCTTCGGCTGCAGAACTTTCTTCGACATCCTAAATTCCTCCTGATTGATCGTCGACATGCGAAGCGCGCATGATTCATTTCACGCCCGGAGCGCGTGCATCACCCGGCCTTTTTCGCCTGCTGAGACACCGATGTGTTGGCCATGGCTTCCAGAATCGTGACCACGGCGCTCGAATCGATCTGTCCGTTGCCCTGCGACTGAACGGCACGAAGCATCTCGCGAGCGGCGCTGACCGTTGGCAACGAAACACCATATTTCTCGGCAAGCTTCAAAGCGCCGGTCAAATCCTTATGCATGTTATTGGTCGAGAAATGCGCAGGGAAGAAATTGTGCTGGATCATTCGCGGTCCGCGCGTTGCCATGGCACCCGTTTGCGGACCGGTGCCCGGCAATGAGGTAATATCGACGACGAGTTGCGGGTTGATGTTGGCCTTTGCCGCAAGCACCAGAGATTCCGCTGCGGCCTGGATTGCCACTCCCATGACGAGATTCGCAATTAGCTTCAGCGTCGTCCCCTTTCCGTTACTTCCGACATACAAAACCATGCTGCCGAGCAGTTTGAGAATGGGTTCGCAGGTATCGAAAGCCTCTTTCGGTCCGCCCACCATGATCCCGAGCCGTCCCTCGGCGGCAACCTTAGGTCCGCCCGAAACCGGAGCATCGAGCATCAGAACGCCTTTTTCCTTGGCTTGCTCGGAAATCGCGAGAGATGCCTCGGGCTCGATACTGGCCGCATCAATGACGATCAGGCCCGGATGGGCTCCCGCGAGGACGCCGTCGGGTCCGCAGATGACCTGATGAGATGCGGCGGAATCGGTCACCATCGAGAACACGATGTCCGACGCGCGCGCCACATCGGCAGGAGATGCCGCCCACTTGGCACCTTCGCGAAGCACGCCATCCGCCTTGTCGCGGCTGCGATTCCATACGGTCATGTCGTACCCCGCCGCCAACAGCCGGTTCGTTATGACCTGCCCCATCGTACCCAGCCCAATAAATCCAATTTTCTTCGTCATTTTCTGCCTCTTTGCGTGATCCACTAAAGCCTGACGGCAGCCTTGATCGCGACTGCCGTCAGCCCGCTTATCTTCCCGACGACCGCTGGCGGCGGCTGAATGAAAGCGTCCGGTTCTGCATATTCGGTTCGGGCGCCGCCAGAATCAGCATCCGGATCGCGTCTGCGCTGTCATATCGATGACACGTCGCGCCTGAGCAGGACGCGAAGCGCCAACTGACAGCATGCGGTCATTCTGCACCGCTAACCTTTCAGTTCGGAACGTCAGTCATCTTGATACTGGGGTCGACGAACTTGTTGGTGTACATACTCTTCACCTCGAACGGGGCGCCGACACCGAGATACTTCGCGACCAATTCATAATCAGCCTGCATTCGCACGGGATCCATGTAGCCCAGCCCGCTGGTGCGCGAGACTCTGTCGCTCATCAACTGCATCGTCAGCTTCCAGTTCACCGTCTCGTTGTCGATCTTGAGCCCGCTCACCGCGCTCACCAGCGCCTTCACGCAGGGATCCGGCTCATCGACGCAGGAGCGATAAGCCCGCTGCGTCACCTTGACGAATCTCTCGACGGTGCTCTCATTCGTCTTGAGATAGTTCGCGTTGACGAAGATCGATAATCCATACGGATTAATTCCCGCCTTGGCCCACGACAGATAACCCATATCCGCACCAAGCTCGCGCTGCATGATGTGGTGCAGATTGAAGAAGTTCGTCGTGATATCGATGGCATGCGCCTTCAGCGCCGCAAGCTTGCCGTTCGGATCGATATTTACCCAGACCACGGAATTCGCGTCGACGCCATTCTTCGACGCAAGCGCCGGCCACAATGCGCGCTGCGCATCGCCGGCTGGAACGCCGATCTTCTTTCCGGCGAAATCCTTGATGTCTTTGATGCCGCTGCTCTTCAGCCAATACATGCCGAGCGCGGTATTGGCATAGATGTTCATGACACCGACGACTTCGGCGCCTTTACCGCGCGCACCGATCGCCACACCCATATCGGCGAGGCCGACTTGCGAGAGGCCCGTGGAGATGCGTTGCAGAACGCCAACAGAGCCTTTGCCAGGCTCCAGTTCGACATCCAGGTTGGCCTGGCTGTACCAGCCTTTTTCCTTTGCGTAGTACATCGCCGCATGGTCGCCGCCGGGCACCCAGTTCAGCGCGACCGAAATCTTGTCGGCAGCAAAAGCGGACTGCTGCATTAGAATGCCCAATCCGAGAATCATCAGAAATCCAAGTTTGCAGGTCATAGCTGATTTCATGAATCACCCCTCCGGCCGTCGTCAGAACTCATGCTGCTCGCAAGCAGCATGCAGTTGATCCTAGACAAAGCCGGAGGTGGTACAAGAAGTCGCCGCCCCGCGATTACACGTGAAATCAATTTTTCCGACTGGACGGTAATTTTTCCAACGTCCGCACGAGACGACCAAGCATATCGCCGTCATACTGCGCATCACTTTCTGCAAGAACTACATTGAACGATATGGAGGCCGTACTTGCAGTCGAGTGATACGCCGTTAGCCGTCGATTGCCGCGGGACCGGGCAGCCAATCATCTTCCTTCATGGGCTCGGCAGCACGAGCAGCGTATGGGAGCCGCAGTTTCGCGCTCTCGCCGATGGATTCATGGCCATGCGTTATGATTTACGCGGCAGCGGGCGCTCCGAACACAACGCGCCTTTGTCGATCGAGAGCTGGGGCAACGATCTCCTTGCCCTCATGAAAGCTCGCGATATTCAAAAGGCGCGATTTGTCGGGCACTCGCTGGGCACCCTCATTCTGCAGCACTTTGCGGTCAACCACCCCGAGAAGGTGGCTAGTCTCGCCTTTATCGGCGTGAACCGCGCACCGACGGAACAACGTCGTCAGGCCGTGCGGGAACGTGTCGCGAAAGTCCGAGAAAACGGAATAGCGCCGATCGCGGACACGGTCGTCAAAGGCGGCCTCTCACCTTACAGCTTCGAGCACAAACCTGAAGTGGTGGGGTTCGTACGCGAGCTCTTGCTCGCGCAAAGCCGCGAAGGCTACGCCGCCTGTTGCGAAGCGATGGCAGCGTCGGTTGCCGCGGACATCTCGAAGATAAAGTGTCCCGTGCTCGTCATTTCCGGCGAAGACGACACTGTCAGCCCGCCAGCCAACGGCGAGGCCTTTGCGCAAGAACTCAGCAACGGCGCGTTCGTGATGATCGAGCAATGCGGCCACTGGCAGCCCATCGAACAGCCGGCAGCTGTAAGCGCCGCCCTGAAGACGTTCTTCACCCGAAACTAAAGAGAGCGACCATGGCTCAATTGCGACATATCGCCCTGTCCGTACCGGATCCCGACAAGACCGCCGATTTCTACGTGAAGGCATTCGGACTGATGCGAATCGGCAGAACCGAATCCGTGCTCGCAAGCGGGGTCTATCTTACCGATGGATACATCAACATCGCGCTGCTGAAGTACCACAATGACGAAATGGCCGGGGTCTCCGGTGGCAAGGACTTCGTCGGCGTGCATCACTTCGGATTCAAGGTCGAGAGCGCGGAGGCCGCGAAGGAGAGTGTCGAAAACAACGGCGGCAGGTTTTTCATGGACCTGCCGACGCTGAAAGACACACTTTTTTACGAAGAAAAGTACAAGGATCCGGACGGCATTATTTTCGATATCTCACAAAACGGATGGGCCACGAAACCCGAATAAAAACGATTTCGCCAACGCAAGACATAAGGTCGGCAACTCGATGAGTGATGCACCGGTCGCCAGTCAAGCAGCCTTGCGATTCCCAGAGAATCCGTCTTCATGGCATAGCGTGGCGATATTCGCCTCGCGTTATGGCTACGCTATCGCAAGCCACCTTCTCATCCTCTTGGTTTGGCAGCTTGTTGTCGTTTCTGGCAGCGTTCCTTCCTTCATCCTTCCCTCGCCGCAAGCAACTTTAGCGACGCTCGCCGATCCGAGTTATCGTTGGTTCAGCAACACGATGACCACGGCCGCGGAAGTGTATGGCGGCTATACACTCGGTGCCGCGACAGCTATCGTTCTCGCCTTGCTGTTCTCCTGGGTTCGTTCTCTGGAGAAGCTGACCATGCCGGCGGTCGTTAGCTTCAATATGATCCCAAAGGTGGCCATGGGGCCCTTGATGATCGTATGGTTCAAGTACGGCATCGGCCCGAACATGCTGATCGCATTTTCAATCTGCTTCTTTCCGATTTTGTTGACATCCCTGCGGGGTCTTCGCGAAGTCGATCCGGACCTTCTGGACCTCGTTAACAGTCTGAACGGGTCGCGGTGGCAACTTTTTATCAAGATCCAGCTTCCCAGCGCCCTGCCTTATATCTTTTCGGGCATGAAGGTGGGTGCAATCCTCGCGGTTGCGGGAGCGATCGTCGGCGAATTTCTCGGCTCCGACCGGGGTCTTGGCTACCTGATGATGCAGGTACAGGTCGGTCTCGACACGCCAGCGATGTTCATGGCGCTATTACTCATCACACTGGTGGGAATGAGCCTTTATGGAGTGGTTCTGCTGCTCGAACGCTTACTGGTGACGCGCGATGCCCGCCTTGTCTGATCTTCCTAAGGTCGAAACAGCGTCTCCCTTCATTCGTCTATCGAACGTCAGCAAGTCCTATGCCAGGGGCGGAACCGAGCTGATTGCAGTTTCTGACGTCAGCTTCGAAATTGCTGCGGGAGAGTTCGTTTCTCTCGTCGGGCCATCCGGATGCGGCAAGACAACGGTCCTCAAAATTCTTGCCGGCCTTCACCCGCACACTCAAGGCGAAGTATCGATCGGCACACCCGCAACGCCGTTCACACCGGGTCGCGATGTTGGAATGGTTTTCCAGCAAGCGATGCTGCTGAAGTGGCGCACGATCCTCGACAACGTGCTGCTACCGGCGGAAATTCTTGGCCTGCCGCGCAAGGAATGCATCGAGCGCGCGCATGAATTGCTTGCGATGGTTGGCCTGAAAGGGTTCGAGACGCAACATCCCTACCAGCTGTCGGGCGGCATGCAACAGCGCGCGGCCATTGCACGTGCGCTCATTCATGATCCGAAGCTTCTGTTAATGGATGAACCTTTTGGTGCGCTAGATGCGCTAACGCGCGATAAAATGAATCTCGAATTGCTGAACATTTGGCGTAAAAGTGGAAAAACCATCGTATTCGTCACGCACGATATTCCTGAAGCAGTTTTCCTCGGTACAAGAGCTATCGTACTCACAGCACGACCCGCGCGCATGTGTGATAATATTCCGATCTTGTTGCCGCCAGACCGTACCCTCGACATTCGGACTCATGAATCGTTTGGTTCATACGCGCGCAAAATTTACCAACTTCTCGACGTGGCTTGAATCAATTGCAGATTATTGTCGGCTGTATGCTGAAGGCCCATTGCTCCCGCCTCGTACCAATGTGCGATTCCGCTTGGACCCGAAGAGTTTCCTATGCTTCCGCATCAGAGACTTGATCGTGGGATGCAGAATTCTCAGCGAATCGCTTCGATGCTGCTCAGACCGAGAGCTTTCCAGTCGATCTCTGCCATCGAGCAGGCGAAGGCTTATCGATGAAGGCCGGCCGGAGACCTTCCGCGAACTTCCGGTCGAAGTTTGCGTTATGAGCGATGACGATATTGGCGTCGGCGACGAAGGCTGCGACGGCGGCCTCATCGATCCTGTGGCCGACGACCATGGCGCCGGTGATGCCGGTGATTTTGGTCACCTCGAGAGGGGTCGGCATTGAGGGCTGATGGAACGCCTGGAAGGCGTCGAGACCTGCGTGATTTCGTCGGTATCGGAAGAGCCGAACTTCACCATGCCGAGCTTGATGACTTTGTCTTTCGTGGAATCGAGGCCGGTGGTTTCCAGGTCGATGATGATGCCGATTTTGTCGGCAGCGGATTTCCGAGGCGACGGCGTCCGGGGTCTGAGCCGGCACAGGCTCGTGTAGTCGCCGCTGGCTTCCAGTTGCTGGGCCAAGGTTTCCAGCGGCGCGGATTGCGGCAGAGCTCCGAGAGGCTTGTTCATGATCGCCGTTGTTATGGAGAAGACGGCGCCACGGTGGAGCCGCCGATGGCGACTGCGCTGTCATTATCCTGAGAGTCTGACTCATAAATCGAGATTTGTGCGCTTTGCGGCCAGTCGTCGTGTGAGCATCCTGATGTGAGCGATGAAGATCCATGCAGCTTCGGTGGCTGGGGAGCCTTCGAAGTCCCTGGTCAGGCGTCGGCACCTGCCGAGCCATGCGAATGTGCGCTCGACGACCCAGCGGCGCGGCAGCAGCTGGAAGCCCTTGACGCCCTTGACGCCCTTGGGCCGCTCGACGATCTCGATGGTCCAGGGTCCGCTGCCGGCGAGCGCATGAAGAAGCTGCGGGCCGCGATAGACGCGGTCGGCAAAGACGTGCCGCAGCTTCGGCAGACGGCTTCGCGGGTCCCGCAGCAGCGCCACCGCGCCATGACAATCCTGAACATTGGCAGGATGAACATGCGCCGCGAGCAGAAGGCCATTGCTGTCGGTGACGATATGGCGCTTGCGCCCATGGATACGTTTGCCGGCGTCATAGCCGCGCGGGCCGCCGGCCTGCGTGGCCGCCGTGCTCTGGCCGTCGATCACCGCCATCGCCGGCTTCGCTGTCCGCCCCAGCGCGCAACGAGCGCGACACACCAGCGCGGCGGCGATGTTCCGCCAGCGCCCGCTGTCGCGCCAGGCATGGAAATAGCCCTGAACCGTCGAATAAGGCGGGTAGTCCTTCGGCAGGGCCCGCCACTGGCATCCCGTCGACAGGATAAACAAAACCGCTTCCACGACACGCCGCAGCTCAACCGTTCGCGGACGTCCCCGGCGACATCGCGCGGGCATCCGCCGCGCGATCAGTGCCCACTCCGCATCGGTGAGATCACTTGCGTAACGCAAACCGCTGCGTCGATACTGCCCGCGAGTGGCTTCAGTCCATGGCATCGTGACCTCCCTCGAATCTTTGCAAATCCGATGGAATCACACCAACTGAAGCCACTCACTCCATTTCCCGGTCAGGCTCTCAGGAGCAACTTCAGCTTCGGGGGCGGTGGGACCGGTAGCAACCGGATCGGCAGGCGGTAAGGCGCCGCGCGCCGGCGCGTTCTCGTCATGTCAGCGGCGTGCCGGCAAGCACTGCAGTGATCTCATCGTGGTCGAGATACGCGGTCTTGGACAGGGCCGCGGCCGGGCTGTCGAGCGACGCCCGGTTGGCTTTCAGAAGCCTGGTCGCGCAGGCGTAGGCGGCGTTCAGCGTGGTCCGCACGGCATCGCGGGTGTCACGATGGAGGGTCAGATCGCCTGGCTCCATGTCTGGGATCAGCACGAGGCCGGATTGACCGAGACCGTAGATCGTCTCGAGACGGATCGCGAACTCCGTCGCGTTGCCGAGATCGCTCGTCGGCGAGCCGCCGGCGCCGGCGGTGACTTCGCCATGGACGAGTTCCTCGGCAGCGCGGCCAGCGAGCATCCGGACGATCGTATGCTCCATGTACTCCCAGGTGAGCGCCAGCGTGTCGATCACATCGCTCTGGGTGATCCGCGTGCATCAGCACGCCGCCAACGGTCAAAAAACAGACGCGATCCCGTTGCATGGGTCGCTCGCGCGGCGGGTTGACGACCAAAATCCACGCGCTGGTGGATGCGTGCGGCCTGCCGATCCTGCTCAAGATCACCGAAGGCCAGGCGCATGATGGGCGCAGTGCGCAGGACATGATCGGCACCGTCGAACGCGGCGACGTGCTGCTCGCGGACCGGGCCTGCGACTCCAACGCCCTGCGCCAGACCTTGGCCGCACGCGGCGCCCGGGCCAATGTGAAGCCGATGCCGAACCGGGTCACGGCCCTGCGATTCAACAGACGGCTCTATCGCAAGCGTAATCTGGTCGAGCGGTTCTTCAACAAAATCAAGCATTATCGCGCGGTCGCCACTCGCTACGACAAACGTGACGACAACTTCCTCGCCAGCATCAAGCTCGCATCAATCCGCATCTGGTTGCGATTTAATGAGTCGATGTCCTAGCAGCGAGGCGATCAGCGCATCCGGCGCCTTGAAGTGCCCGCGCCTTCGTTCAGGTGGGACGGCGCTATCCGGAGCTGGAGAGTCCATCGCCCAGGCCGGCTTTGCGAAGTCCGTCGAGGAAATGCTCGCGGTCGATGGGATCTCTATACCTGCTGGCGCGCATCCGAGCGAGTTCGAGTGTGTTGAAGGGCGGAGTTTCACCATTCTCACTCAATTCCAGACATCTTTCTCGAATGAATATGTGCGCCTCGAAACCTGCTTCTGTCTGTCGATCGATTTGCGCGTAGCATGCCGCGAGAAGCGCGTGCGACCAGCCGTGGCCCGATCGGACTTCCATGAGAACGCCGATCGCCTGCTCGTATTCGCGAGCCGAATAGAGAGCGAGCGCGTGGTACCAATGGTAGATATTGGGCGGAATCGGGTTTAGCCGCTTGGCCGATTTGATCCAGGTCAGCGCCTCCCGCCAGTGCCCCCAATAGATGAGAATATTTGCAAAAGCGGCGGCGACGTCGGCGTCGTTCGGATTGAGCGCCAGCGCGCGCTTGAAATGCGTCTCGGCCTCCTGGTCGCGG